>PVBE012365868.1_pt1 | contig 24024 bp, 29 predicted proteins | sample 1631181 | NCBI WGS metagenome assembly PVBE01 (sample SAMN08397723, study PRJNA350692) | Marine metagenome, whole genome shotgun sequencing project. | isolation source: water | place: Pacific Ocean | collected 2012-04 | reverse complement strand
CTTGACCTGCCCCCCTTAACCGGAACCAAATGCTTAGTTAGAGAAGCTGGGCATCTGGGTCGTTGGAATAAGGTTCACCCGTATGCCGCAACGGCCTTGTGATCCGCCCGGCTGCATGTTCGCCATTCCGCCCCCAAGGACCGATGGGGGCGAAATGCCGGACAGGGGGTCGCAGGCCCCAAGACAATGAAAAAGAAGAAGCCAATAACAAGATGTTGATCGCGCCGGAACTAAAGGTATAAGTCTTCCAAAGAGAACCCGGATGAGGTGGACAGGAATGAATGGCAAGGATCTGGAATATCTGCTTGAAAACAACAGGATTTGAGCGACATCCAAAGTTAAGGGGGATCACGACTTTTTTACGCGGCTCAGCGAGGTACAAAACCCCAGATACCTTTGGATCGGGTGCTCGGACAGCAGGATTCCAGCCAATGAGATTATTGGGTTACAGCCCGGTGAGATGTTCGTCCACCGCAACATCGCCAATGTCGTCCCGCACAGCGATTTGAACTGCCTCGCAGTCATCCAGTTCGCGGTCGAGGCCCTTAACGTGAGGCATATCATCGTGACCGGGCATTACGGATGCGGGGGCATCAGGGCGGCGATGGAGAACAAGGATCACGGCCAAATTGAGAATTGGTTGGCCCACATCAAGGATATTTGCTGCCAGAATTACGGGGAGATCACGGGCATTGACGACCCGGAAGCTCAGGCTAACCGCCTGTGCGAACTCAATGTGGCCGGCCAGGTTCGCAACGTCGCCAATACATCAATCGTCCAGAACGCATGGAGGAATGGCAAAGAACTGCAGGTCCATGGCTGGATATACAGTCTCAGGGAGGGCATCTTGCACGATTTGAAGGTTGGGGTCAGCTCAGTCGGGCAATTGCATCAAGCCTATCGAATCGTCGGCGAAGAAAGCGGATAAATCCGCCCGCTTCTGCAAATGGTTGAGTTTGTTCTCTGACGGTCAAGCCAATGAACTGCACCAATCATTGGCTTCACGTCGGCGATCGCCGCCTATGGCGCCTTCTTCATCCCGAAGTCCTATGGTTCCTTGATCGCACTCACCGGCGGACCGTCGGCAGCGCTGTGGGGGTTCCTAATCTTCTACATCAGCTGCGCGGCGCTGACATGGTTCGTCTACACGCGGCGCGGCGGGTTGCTCCATGACATTGAACGTGGATGAGCTTCCGGTGGTTCCAAAGAAGCAGCTGCGAGTTGAAACGGAAAACTAACGGGACGCATTCACGGCCATTGGTTTTGGTTCCGCAGTTGCTGTGTACGGCGCCATGATCTTTCCCAAGGAGCAGGCGGGGCCCGCCCTGGGTTGGACTTCTGCGGTGGCCGCCTACGGCGCCTTCATCATACCTCAGGTGTTCGGCGAGCAGATCAATGCGGCGACACCGCAGTACGCCCTTTTCGGGTTCGCCGTCTTTTATGGTATCTGCCTGGTGCTGAACTGGTGATACTGCTTTGGGCCGAAAAGAGCGTTCGACAACCCCTAACGGGCAACGGTGCCCGGCCTCGGCTCCGGGCGTCGACCGGCTCTCATGGCGCGCCTCGACGAAGCGGCCGGAGCGACGCTCGCCGGGCGCACGCTCAAGGAGTTCGCGCTGAACCCGCCCGAGGCGTGGGGCGTGGGCAGCGTGCGTGGCCGTTGACGGCGCGGCCCGAAACCTCGACGTTGCGGGCGTCCACGCCGGATGGGTGCCCGAGTGGTTGAAGGGACCGGTCTTGAAAACCGGCAGGGGTTAACGCCCCTCGTGGGTTCGAATCCCACCCCATCCGCCAGCCTTCGCCTTCGAGATTCGGCGGGCCGGCCACACGAAAGCGATAAAGCGTAGGCGTGTCCGCCGAAGCCTTGGCATAGGCGGACCGCAGGCACCTGCGCCGCGATTCCCGGCTCCCTCAAGCGTGTTCGACTTGACGAGCGTGTCAGTCGCGCATTGATTGGCGCCATAGAATGCGTCCCAGCGATTCGCCGCCGATGACCGAACCGGACCCGAACTCGGACCGTCCCGCGCCCATCGCGAGGCGCGTCCCGGTGCCAATCGCGCTGTTCCGCGACCACGACTACCGGCGGCTGTGGTTGGCCGGCGGTCTATACGGAACCGTCCGCTGGCTCGAGGTGCTCGCGATCAGCGTCTTCGTCTTCGAGCTAACGGGTTCCGCGAACGCGGTCGCGCTGATGGTGTTCGCGCGGATGTTCCCGATGGTGCTGTTCGGCGCCGCCGCTGGCGCGTTGACCCGGCGTATCAGCGGCAAGACAATCATGATCTCGGGCCTTGGAACGCTCTCGGCGGTCGCCGCAATCCTTGGCCTGTTGGTCGCGGCGGGCGCCATCGAGACCTGGCACATCGCGTTCGGCGCCTTCTTGAACGGCACTTACGGCGCGACCGAGTTCGCGGTTCGCCGCACCATGATCGGCGAGGTCGCGGGCGCCGAGCGCGCGGGTCCGGCGCTGTCGTTGGATTCGGTGACTATGGGCGGAACCCAGCTGCTGGGCCCCGTCGCGGGCGGCCTGATGTACGAACTCATCGGGCTCGAGGGCGCCTACGCGCTCAGCGCCGCGCTGTACTTCGTCGCGACGATTCTCGTCATTCGGCTTCGGGTTCGGCCGAACCCCACGACGGCGGCCAAGGTCCGGCTTGGGGTCGATCTGGCCGAGGGGTTCCGTTACGCGCGCACCAATTCGGTCGTGATCGGCGTTTTCGCCGTCACGGTCTTGATGAATTTCTTCGCCTTTCCGTTCATTGCGATGGTTCCGGTCATCGGCAAGGAGGAGCTGGGCCTGAGCCCGTTGCCGATCGGGTTGTTGATGACCGCAATCGGCGTCGGCGCCGTGGCGACGGTGCTGGTCATCTCGACCATTCCGCCGCGCAACCGCATTCGCATATTCTTTTTCGGCTGCGTTCTCCAGCTCGTCGCGGTTTGCGCGTTCTCGTTCGCGCCGGGGTTTGAAATCGCCGTCGCCATCCTACTCGTCGCCGGGATCGGCAACGCGTGCTTTGGCGCGAACCAGTCGGCGCTCGTTTACATGTCCGCGGACCCAGAAATGCGTTCGCGCATGATGGGTGCCTTGACCACGTGCATCGGCGTGGGCCAGCTCGGATTCGTCCACCTGGGTTTCTTGGCGAGTATTCTCGGCGGCGCGCGAGCGGTGTCGTTGATGACCGTCGAAGGGCTGGCGGCAATGGTGGTGGTCTTCTTCATGTGGCCGGCGCTTCGTCGCGGGCACTAGCGCTTTATCTGTTTAGGCGGCTCCAGCCCGCACTTCCGCCGGGCCCGTCCTAGGCAACCCATTCCGTGTGCGGAGATGCGGGCCGCTGCGATTCCGCGTGCGGGGATAACGCTCTAGCCAAGCGAACGCGTACCAGTCATCGCCTCCGGCCAGCGACGGCGGCAGGCGGAACTGTCGCATTCGGAACGCTTCGCCTCCCGCCTCGATGGCACCTTGGAGAAAAAATCTCGGATTGCGCCCCGGCCGAGGGGCGCAAGGAGCGGTCAGTCTAGAACGACAAGGTTTTCGGCCGAGATTTTGCCTTGGTCCCCTGGAACGAGTTCGTACTCGATCTTCTGGCCTTCGCGAAGGGTGGCGAGCCCCGCGCGTTGCACGGCCGTGATGTGAACGAAAGCGTCCTTGGAGCCATCCTCAGGCTCGATGAACCCGTAGCCTCGGGTCGGGTTGAACCATTTTACGGTTCCTGTCGGCATTAGTCCGTCCTCTAAGTCTCACACAATGAAGAATGGTCGTCCGTGCTTCCTCGCGAAAATCCCACGCTCGGGCGCAACGAGCGAGAATTGTGATCGCTCTCGCCGACGTTGTCGAGAAGGCAAATCCACGTCGAGATTCGTCGAGATTCGGCCCCTGCCCGGCCGTGGGAACCGGTCGCGGCGGTGTTAACGAATCGGAAAGGATCAGGGTTTATGTCTGCGGACATGGCCGCGGCCCGAGAACGGTGCCGCATTCGATTCGAACCCTTAGAAGGACGGGTGAGTGCCATGTACGCGAAGACGATCTCTGTCACGATCGAAGAGCTTGCCCACAACCTCCAACAGCTTGCCGAAGAACGCGAGGGCCGCGAGCGGCGCATCACGTTGCGACGAACCCACGCCCGCCCGCGACGCCTGCGACGAGTGGCGAGGCGAGCATCGTTCTGGTGGATCTCGCCGCTATCGTGGACCGCGGCGCTGATGCTCGGCTACGTCTTCTCGGAGCGGATCTGGGGTGCGATGGACGCCGTCGTCGTCCGGCTTATCTACTGACCGGCCGGCGCGGTCTTCGTCGATCGCGGCAAAAAGACACCCGTCCCGAGCAAACGGGACGGGCAAGGGATGGGGGACTTGCGGACCCGCACCCGAACGCTTGAGCGCGAGTCATTCTCTTTGTTGTTGGTCGATCCGACAGCGGCCGACACTCCTCGTCGATCCCTGTTGGGAGATCGCTGGGGCCGTCGAACCGGGTCTCCACCTTCCTATTTAACAGATCATCGACGGCTGCGCACGACCTGACGAAATGTATAATCCGGGTCGGCGAAACGGCGAGCGCCGGATTCGCGGATGAAGAGGCAAATGCTGATCTCCCTGCCATGAGCCGCTTGGCAAATATCCTTATCGCCGGCGAAGGCTCGCCGTATCGGGACGGGTTGGTCGAACACCTGACGAGCCATGACTACTCGACGCGCGTGCTCGACGACGCTGCCGCACTCGGCGATACGGTTCGCGCGACGACGCAGCCCGACGTCGTGATCGTCGGCGCCTCATCGTCGGCGTTCGATGGCTTCCAGGCCGCGTCCGCCCTGAGCGGCGGCGATGCGATCGTTCCCGTCGTTCTTGCCGGCGCCGATCGGAGCCCCGAGGTCTTTCGACGCGCCCTCGCGGCGGGTGCCGACGATGTGATGATGGCGGACGATGGGTTCAGCGCGCTGTGGTTCCGTTTGCAGCCCCTACTGCGGCTTTCGACCATGCGCGCCGAGCTTGCCCGCCGAGTGGCGCTCGCGCGCGAGTTCGGCCATGAGGCGGGAGCGGTGGCAGCCGCCGACTCCGAGGCGCGGCCGGCGCTCGTGGTGGCCGGAGCCGGCGCCGATCACCAAGCCTTGCTCGCCGCAAATCTCGGCTCAGATTGCTCGATCGAATCGGCGGACGGCGTCTCCCAGGCCGCTCGGCTTCTCGACGATCGGGCATTCGACGCCTGCGTCGTCTTCCTTGGCGACGGCGAGGCAAGCGAACCGGTCCTGGAGCTGTGCGAGCAGGTCCGCAACAACCCAAGGCTCTTCAACGTGCCGATGGTCGTGGTGGCGGCGCCTGCGGCGTTCGCGGACGCGTCCGAAGCCTATGGCCGAGGCGTAAGCCGGCTTATCGTCGCCCCCTTCGACGAGGCGGAGGTTCGCTTCGTCTTGAAGACTCTGGTGGAGCGTCAACGCCGGCGCTGGAGGCTTCGCACGGGAATCGAGGAAACCAAGGGGCTGGCGACGCTCGATCCGGCAACCGGAACCTACAGCCGCGATTTTCTGAACCGTCATATCGAAAGCGTGATCGCCGCCGCGCGCGCTTGGCGCAAGCATGTGACGGCGGTCTTCTTGTCCGTTCCCGAGGCCGAGGCCGTGCGCGTGCAGTTCGCCGATTCGGCGGCGGACGACCTCGTTCGCCAGATCGGTCAGTGGATCACGGGCCTGATCCGGGTCGAGGATCTGATCGCGCGGTACTCCGCGCATGACTTTTGCGTCATCTTGCCCGATACCCCGCTTCGAGAGGCAAGCGCCGTGATGCAGCGGATCGCCGGCATCATCAGCCATACGGACTTCGCCGTTGCCGAGGTGTACCAGCCGATTTCGGTGCCGGTCGAAGTGGGTCTTGCAGAACTCGAGGCCGGAGACGAGGCAGACGGCCTGATTGCGCGGGCTCGGGCGAACCTGGATTGACGGCGCGATGAACATCGACATCGTCTACGACACCGTCTGCCCATGGTGCTACATCGGCAAGCGCCGGTTCGAGCAGGCGTTGGCCTTGCGCCCGCACCTTTCGCCCACGGTGCGCTGGCGACCGTTCCTGTTGAACCCGGGAATGCCCGAGGGAGGAGTCGATCGCAACACCTACTTGATCCAGAAATTCGGGGGCGAACAAAGAGCGCGCACCATCTACGGCGCGATCTGCACGGTGGGACGGTCGGTCGATATCGATTTCGCGTTCGAGCGCATCGCGCGCACGGCGAACTCGGTCAATTCGCACCGTTTCGTTCTCCATGCGGCCGAGAACGACAGGGTCGACAGCGCGGTCGAAGCTCTGTTTTTCGCCTACTTCGTCAGCGGACGTGACATCGGCAAGGTGTCGGAACTCGTCGAGATCGGAACGCGGCTCGGACTGGATGCCACCGACCTCGAGCGATATCTGACCGGCGATGAAGACGTGCGGCTCGTTTACGAAGAGCACGCCCGGGCCCACAGGCTCGGCGTCAACGGCGTCCCATCGTTCGTCTTCGACGGCCGCGTGGCAATCGCGGGCGCACACGACCCCGCGGTCCTTGCGCGCGTTCTCGATGCGGCCGCGCAAGAAGGCGCGGACCGTGGCGCCGACGCGCAACCAACGTAGACCAACGGCTCGCCAAGCGTTCGGCCGCCGCGCCGCGATCGGCGCCCATCTCTGGGGCGCGGCACGAATGTTCTCGTCGCCCCTCATCTGGTGTTAACCAGTCTTTAATTCCCATGATGTCGCATGGACGCGTCCTATGGTTTGCGAACTTTCCGGTACGAGGCGGTTTTGCATATTCTGCTCAGCATCCTTGCCTTCTTCCTCAGCTTTGTCGCGCTTTGGTGTGCGGCATCCGTTCAGACGAGGATTCACCGGCACGTCGAAGACGACGGGAACGCCCGCGCCATCGCCGTAGAAGCGGCGCTTGGCGAACTCGCCAACCGAGTCCAGGCGTTGCAAAAGCGTCACACCAAATTGGAAAACACGCTCACGCACATGGGCGAAGCCCGGGCCGAGGATTCACGGAACCTCGCGATTCTCGAACGACGCGCCCGCCAGCATGACGATGAGCATCCGGCTGGCCACGATCGCGAAGCGTCGAACGAACGGAGGGTTGCCTGAGACCACCTGCGTGTGTGTTTGGTGTGGCGCATCGGGGAACGATCATCGGCGACCCTCTCGTCGCCCACCGCCCCCACATCGGAAAACAACCGATCGATTTACCATTGCTTCACAATCTTGCCTGACAATGTTTCCTTGTTTTGGCGATCCCTATTTTCGGGGGGAACGCATATGGCGACAGTGTTCGCTTACGAGGATCTGGTCGCGCGATGGGCCGATGCGTCCCGCGAAGCGGGTGAGGGCGACCGCCGGCCGGTAGACTTGTGGATTCCCATGCGCCCGACCATGGGGCACGACCACACGGGCCAGCCCGCGTGGTCGATTTCGACCGAAATCATGCGCGGCGCCGACACGGACCGGTAACGCGCTTCTTCGTCGTTGCGATCGGCAATCCGCCGGTCGATTATTGGCACCCCGACCGATCCATCCTTCATTCGTCGAATATCGCCCGCAAACTGAATCGGGCGCGTCCCGCGATCACGCGTATCGTTCTCGGCAGGGGAGACGCATGTCAGTTGGCCGCGCCGAATCGGATCTGCGTGGCCTGCCGAGACCACGACGGCGATACACGGGCAATGCGGACGCCCATGAGAGACTACACCTCGAACGCGCCGCTTCACGCCCCATCCCCGGAGCCGTCCGCGGTCACGCAACCCCGAATGATGCTGTCGGCGCGAAGAGCCTAATCGGTCCCGACCGCGAAATTGAATCGCCCCGGCCTTACCGGGCCGGGGCGATTGCTGCGGCGGAAACGGGAACGACAGATTTCGCGGCTGCCGCTTCCGTTCCGCCGAGGGTCTTGGCCTAGCCTGGTTGCCTCTTGGAGAACAACCACAGAATGATCGCGATGGCGATCAGTCCGACCACGCCGTTGTCGCCCAACGCCCGGATGAGGTCGATCAGGTTTTGGACGACGTTGGCCGCAGCCAGCCATTGAGTTCCGAATAGAAGTTGAATCACGATGAAGAGGGCGACCAGTAAAAGGCCCACCTCGGTAATCTGGCGCAGCCAGTGTTTAACTCTATCCATCAATTCCATGTTCCCTCCGTATGCAACAAAGCCCACCTATTAAATCTACAACTAGGTGGGTGTCCAGGCGAATGGCACAATATGTTGTAATGAATGTCAATAGCTTTGCGCGTTGGCCGCGCGGGGCCGGTCTCGCGCGCGAGTCGATCACGATTATGGGCGCGCTTCCCGCGGGCGTGAACGGACCGGGCGAGACGTTCGAAGTCGCACGTACCAGTGGCGCCGCTCGATTCCTCCCCGGACGGCGAAATCCCTACGAAACCGGGGGTCTTGCACCATCCATCCCGGTTCGCCGGCGGGCGGGGACGCTGATTCCGAAGACCCCGTATCGCTTGGCTTGATCCTCCCGCCGGTCCCGGTTCGGAACGCCGGCGCGTTCCGAACCGGGGCGTTCATCGCTCCGTCCCCGTCGCGCCGAACTTGCGATTGAGGGGAGCCAAATCCGCGCTCCCGACGAATCGGGCGCGTGGATTCGCGAATCCCTTGGCGCGCCGATCGGTGCACTTGACGGGACCGATATCGTGATAAAATGGCAGTGGTCTTGGCGATGCGCGACGACGGTTCGGGAGAGGCGACGGAGTGCAACGGCGGCCACAAGCCGGCGGACGCAAGAGCCGGTTCGGTAAGATTAAGGAACAGGGAGAATACGATGATCGTGCGAATCTTGCTTTCCGCCCTTCTCGCGGTTCTGATCTCCGCACCCGTCCTTGCCGCGCAGTGCGAGGAAGACATCAAGAGGTTCGACAACGCCCTCAACGCCACGGACTTGAGCAACGAAACCGCGACCGAGGCGAAGCGCCTTCGCTACTCGGCCGACATCAAGCGTGTCCAGGGCGATGAGAAGGAGTGCCTTGAACTCATCACCAAGGCCATGGGAATCGTCAAGACCGGGAAGTAGCGACCGCCGCGTCCCTCACTTCACCGCTCAGATTTTCGGGTCCGCCACCAAGCTTCCGATATTGACGGGCCGCATGGGCGGCCGGGGCGTGGGTAAGGCGACTTCGTCGAGGCGCCAACCCCGCGCTTCGGCGATCAGGGCGGCGACGGTCGTCAAGCAGTTGCGGCCCTGGCAGCGCCCCATGCTAACCCGGCTGATCGCCTTGAGGCTGTTCGCCTCTGACACACCTTCGTTCAAGGCCGCCCTCAAGTCCGCGGCCACCACGTCTTCGCATCGGCAGACGATCGTGTCCTCGCCGACGAGGGACAGCGTATCCAGGCCGGGCGCGTAGACCGCCTCGATGGCGTGGCGAAACCTTTCCAGTCTCACCAGGCGGGCGCGAAGCCGTGCGTTGAGTCGCCGCGCGTCCGTGTCCGAGGCCCGGCCGAGGCGCTGGGCCGCGACAAGCCCGGCCAGGCGCCCTTTCAAAAGCGCTTTTTCGACACCCGCGATACCGGCGCAGTCGCCGACCGAAAAGACGTTGTGCCGGGTTGTTTCCATCAGCGCCGAGCGCGCCGGCATCCACCCACCCTTGCGCGCCTGGTAGACGTGTTGACATCCGAGCGCCCGCGTCTTCTCGGTCGCGGGCACGAGCCCGAAGCCCCAGACGATCGTATCGACACCAAGCGTCCTCGATCGCGCGAAATCGACCTTTCCGGTCGGCCCGATCGGCGCGATACGCGCTTCCTCGACGCGATCGGTCCCGCGCGCCTCGACGACCACGTGCGCGGAGTGGAACGGGACCCCAGCCATCATCAGCCTTGCCCGGTAGCCGAGGCCGCGCAATAGGATCGTGGGCTCGATCAGAAGCCCCGGAATCCGGCCCCACGCCTGGCGATCGCGCGCCGCCTCGACGACCGCGACGACGGTCGCGCCCAAGCGAACGAGGTTCGAGGCGGTCAACAGGTTCAGCGGGCCGTTGCCGCCGACGAGGATTCGCTTTCCGGGAACGACGCGTTGGCTCTTCATGAGGTTTTGGGCGCTGCCGGCGCCGATCACACCGGGAAGCGTCCATCCTGGAAACGGCGTCGGGCGTTCCGTGCAGCCGGCGGCAATGACCGTGCATCGGGGGGTGAATGTGGTGACGCGCCCGCCGGAAACGACCGACAACTCGGATTCGAAGAATCCGAGAGCGCATGAATCGGGGCGGTAGTCGACCCGCGCGTGCTCGACCGTGCCAAGGAGCGAGGCCCCGCGCGCGCTCTCGTCGAATATGTTGCCGGCGATTCGGCGAAGCGAATCCGAGGCCGCTTGACGAAAGTACTGCCCGCCCGGCATCGGGTTATCGTCGACGATGGTGACTGCGACGCCCCGAGACGACGCCTCCCGCGCCGCCGCCAAACCGGCCGGCCCGGCACCGATTACGGCAAGTTCGACGTCACTCAAGACTCCCCCTCGGTCCGTCGCCGTCTTGGGTCTCGACCCGCATGCCGTCGGCCACGTACGTCAGGCAGGCGCGCACGTTGGGCCGGCCGTCGACCACAAGCGCGCATTCCCAGCACACACCCATGCCGCAGTAATAACCCCTGGGCTGGCCCCGCGCCGGTGTTCGTCGGAAGTGGGCCCGTTCGCCAGCCAGCAAAGCGCCGGCGACGGTCTCGCCGGCATAGGCTGTCCACGGCTCGCCATCGATGATGATGCGCACCGGTGCCCCGCGCGCCTTGCCGTCATCCATCCTGTTCGAACTCATGGCGAAAGCCGTTCCGGTCCGTACCGCGCGAGTCGCGCGGGCACGGCGCCCGCGGTGATGATCTCGGCGACGGCTCGGCCGGCCGCCGGGCCGAGCGTGAAACCAGCACCCGTCGCGAACGCGAATATCAGGTTCGGGTTCCCCGGCCACGGCCCCAGCAGCGGCAAGCCGTCCTCGATCGCGCCGCTGAACCCGGCCCACGAGCGAAGAAGATTTGCCGTCTTCAGATGGGGCACCACCTCGCACTGGTACTTCAGATTGGCGATCAGGCGCTTGTAATCCAGTTCCTTGGTTCCGCTGTCGATATCGCCGCGTCCCTTGAACCCGCCGCCCAAGATGCACGAGCCGTTGGGAAACTGCTTGAGGGTGAACTGCCCGGCGATGTGGGTGACGACCATGTTGTCCATGAACTGGGCCATGCGCTCGGTCACGCTCAGCATGTTAACGTGGATCTGGACCGGGATGTCGAGACCGAACAATGCCGCGGCTCGCCCCGTCCAGGCGCCCGTGGCCAACACCACGACGCCGCACCGCACGCGCCCCATCGAGGTCTCCAGCTCGAAGCCGTCCGCCCGTTCTTTGCTGCCGACGAGGCTTGCGTTGGCGACGAACCGGCCGCCGGTCCTGTGGAGCGCCCGGATCAAGGCGCGCCCGGCGAGCAAGGGGCTCGCGAAGCCGTCTCCGGCGCAATAGGTGGCCGCGCGAATGCCGGGACCGAGCCAAGGCGCCCGGGCGCGCATCTCGTTGCCCTCGAGCCACTCGGTCTCGACGCCGAGCGCCGCCTGCCCGGCGGCCGATGCCTTGAGCGCGTCCACGTCGGCCTCGGTGGTGGCGACGCGGACCCCGCCTCGACGGACGTGGCCGATATCGTCGTCCAGTTCGTCGCGCAGCCGCTGCCACTCGTCCAGGCTCTCGCGGTAGAAGAGCAGCAACTCGTCGGACTTGTTTTGAAGCGCGAGCGATCCGGCGTTGACACCCGAACCCTCGCGAAAGGGCTCCGCGCGGTCGATCACCAAGATGTCGCGCCCGGCCTCGGCGAGCCTGAGTGCGGTCGTCAGCCCGAGGATGCCGGCTCCGACCACGACGATCTCGGCCGCCTTGGGGATATCCTTATTCATCGCGGCCCCGGTGGCCATGGACCTATGCGCGCAGCGCCTCGGCAGTGTCATGGAATCGGGCGAGGAACGCTTGGGTACGCGGATTCTCGGGCCGTGCCAGGATGTCCGCCACTTTTCCCTCCTCGATGATCAATCCCGAATCCATGAAGCAGAGCCGGTCGCCTACCTCGCTTGCGAACCCCATCTCGTGGGTCACCACGACCATAGTGGTGCCTTCCTCGGCCAATTTGCGCATCACCTCGAGTACCTCGCCCACCAGCTCGGGATCGAGCGCCGAGGTGACCTCGTCGAACAGCATAACGCGAGGTTGCATGGCGAGCGCGCGGGCGATGGCGACCCGTTGCGCCTGGCCGCCCGAAAGGTGGCGCGGGTAGACTTTCTCCTTGTCCGACAGGCCGACCTTGGCGAGCAACTCGCTCGCGAGCGATCTGGCCTCGCGGCGTGGCATCCTTTTGACCACCGTCGGACCCTCCATGACGTTCTCGATCGCGGTCATGTGGGGGAACAAGTCGAACTGCTGGAAGACCATGCCGATGTGGGTCCGATAGCGGGAAAGCACACGCCCCGAGGGCATCCGGTGGCCCTTGCCGAAACGCATGATGTCGTCGCCCACCTGAACCGTGCCGGAGGTGGGCTCTTCCAGGAGATTTATGCACCGCAGCAGCGTCGACTTGCCGCAGCCGCTCGGCCCGATCACGAAAAAGACATCGCCCTGACGCACCTCGAGCGACAGCCCCCGAATCGCCTCGAGCATGCCGTAGTGCTTGTGCAAATCGGTGATGCGAATCATCGCATCCGCCGTCTGCAGGCTCATCTCAGTTGTCAACGCGGGACTCCAGTCGTTTCGAGAAAACGGTCATCGGATAGAGCATGAGGAAGTACAGCAGCGCCACGAACGTATAGACCTCGAGCGGCCGATACGTGAACGCCGTCATCACCGAGCTCGTGTACATGAGGTCCGGCACCGCCACCACGTAAAGGAGCGACGTGTTCTTGAGCTGCAGGACCGACTGGTTGACAAACGGCGGCACCATGCGGCGGCTCGCCTGGGGCAGGATGATGCGCCGCATTAACTGCAAGTAGGTCATGCCGAGCGCGCGGGCCGCCTGCCACTGGCCCCTGTCGATGGACATGATGCCGGCGCGGAAGATTTCCGACGAAAAGGCGCCCATGTACAGCGTCAGGCCCAGGCCTGCGGCCATCCAGGCCGGCATGTTGATGCCCAGTCCCACCGCGTTCCCCACCATAGGCAGCGCATAGAAGAACCAGACGATTTGCACGAGAAGCGGCGTGCAGCGGAAGAACTGGACATAGCCGTAGACCAACATGGGCAGTCCATAGTAGAGCGGGAACAAGAGGATCACGCCGCAGATCACACCAATGATCAGGCCGCCGACAATGGTTCCGACGGCGTAGGCCAACGTGACCCCCGCCGCGTTAAGCCACGCCAGCGGCCCGCAGATCTCGCATGCCGTGCTCATGTATACGACAGTGAAATCAGGTACATAGCTCATGGGCGACACTCCTTTGCCGACCGTTCACCGTTTCCGCGGTGCCCTGTAATTCAGCGCCCAAGTTACTTGCGGATTTTGCGGTGATCGCCGTTATAGCTTACCCGCAATCGCGTCTGCCACGATCATGCGCGCGCCGCGCAGGCCATACATGTCAACCATAAAGACGGCCCCCGGCCGTATCCGGCCGGGGGCCCGAATTGTATCGTGACCGCCCGAATTAGAATTTGAGGCCGGGTGGGAAGTTGGCCACGTTCAGACCGGATTTCTCGAACGCGTCCGTCAGCAGCCAGGTGATCGTTCCGTCCTTGCGCGCGCCCTTGGCCCATTCGTTCACGAACTCGTGGAACCGCCCATCGCCGTCCTTGCGAATGCCGGCCGAAGACGGACGCCCGTACAAGGGCTCAGGGAACACGACCTTGCCGAACACGTCGGGGTTCTTTTGCAAGATGTCCAGGCACGAAACGGCCGACGTTCCATAGGCGTCGGCGCGGCCGGACTGTACCGCCAGGATCGCCGCCGGCGCTTCCTTGAAGGAAAGGATGTTCGCATCGGGCGACAGCTTGCGGACCGCGTCCTCGTCGCTGGTTCCGGTGATCGTCGCGATCCGGACGTCAGACTTGCTGTAGTCCGTCCACTTCGTCAGCCCCGACAGCCCCTTGCGGTTCACGTAACAATGCTGCAGCTCGTACATGGGGCCCGCCATGTCGATCGCCTTCAGGCGCTCGGGCGTTTCGCTCATCCCCGGCCAGATATCGATCTTTTCGGACTGGAGATCGAGGACCACCGTTCCCCAAGTTGTCTCCTTGTAATCGATGCGGATATTCCGCCCCATCGCCTTTGACAGCTCGAGCGCGATTTGGCGGCAGAGATTGATCTCGTAGCCCTCGTATTTGGCCGGCCCCGAAACCGCCCACGAGCCGGTCGGGTTCGCGGCCATCGCGCCGCAAGTGAGCACGCCGGAATCCTTGATCTTGTCCCAGATGCCTGCAGCGTTCGCTTGGGGCGGCGCCCCTAAGCTCGCGAGGGTGAATGCGGCGGACGCCGCCACAATGAGCAATGACTTGAAACGCATACTTACCTCCCTATGTGTTGCTCACGCCACCCGCCGATCCTCTTCGGGAATCTTGGCGGGATCTTTCGAAGGGGCCGTCGCGATCTCACCGTCCCGACGAAACGCCCCTACTGCGCCGCCCGTGTCGCGACGGATTTGTCGAGAACGCCCCATTTGACGAGCGTATCCCGTACCTTGCCTTCCTCTTCGGCCGTGATCGGCTTTAAAGGATCGCGCAGGTGCCCGGCGGGCAGGCCCATCATGTTCCAGATCGCCTTGTACGACGCCGGGATGGTGCCGAAGTAGTTGGTGCAGTGGCCGATCTCCATGTTCTTGACCATGTGCTCGCGGCGCTCATCGACGGACATGGATTCGAAATCGAAGATTTTGTCGGCGTCGTAGCCGAAGAGATCGAGAACCGTCCCGATCGTTCCGCCGGCGCCGAGCAGCATGCCCGTATAGAAGAAGTTGCCGCCCACCAGGACCGAGAGCTTGTCTTTGAACTGCAGGACCCGCTGCAACAGAAAGTTGGCGTCGCCGTTGGTATCCTTCAGGCAGTCGGCCTCGACCACGTCGCAGATCTTGTGCAGCACCTCATGGGAAATCTGCACGTTCGTCCGGTTCGGCGAGTTGTAGACCATCATCGGCAGCGGAACTGCCTTGGCGACCGCTTCGAAGCGGCCGATGACGTCCGCTTCCGAGGCGTCCGTCCACGAGTGCACGTAGGGCTGCGGTTTGACGCAAAGGCCGTAGGCGCCGGCGTTGGCGGCCGCTTCGGCCCGCTCGATCGTCTCGCGCTCGGTGATCGCCCACGCGCCCACGTAAACCGGTAGCTTGCCGCCGGATTCCTTCATGGTGATCTCGGTGATCTGCGCGATCTCGCTCAAGGACAGCGCCCAGTGCTCGCCGTTGTCGGCGGCAACCAGGAAGCCGCGGGTGCCGCGTTCGAGAAGCCAGCGGACGATTTCCGCATAGGCGTCGGGCATGAATTCGCCCTTTTCGGTGAACGGCGTCACCGGCGCGGAGATGCGAATGCGTTCGGGAAGTTTGGCCATGGTTCGAACTCCGTCGAAATTCAATAAACGAATCTGCCGGCCCCGGGATCGTGCGCCGCCGGCTAGCCAATCTCCCGACCCGAAAACCCGCTAAGCGCTCGGTTTTCGGGGCTGAATTACAATGACGATAGGCCGCGAACACGGACCCGTCAACGCATTACGAGGGCGTCGAGAACTGCTGCGACGATCTAGCGCAGGGCCAAGCTGAGGGGCGCGATTTCATCCGCCGCACCGGCATGGATCCGCCCGACGAAGGTGATCGCGCTTCCTTCGAACACGACGTCGCCGCCCTCGAGATAGACGTGCTGTTTCGCGCCCTCGTCCCAAGGGGCGACCCCCTCGGCGTCCTTGATCCAGACCGCCATATTCAGTATCTCCTCATTCCGGTAGCGCTCGGCTGACTCCTTCATCCCCTAGGGGAGTCCCTTTGCGCATTTTTCGCATCGAGGAACGGATCCATGGCGTCGCTTGCGGTCGGTATCAACACCTACTCCTACACCTTCAGCCATACGGCGAGACAGGCCATGGTGCACTTGGCGGACATGGGGTATGCCGCTTTCGAGATCCTGGTGACGCCGCCCCATCTCTGGGTGCCCGAGTTGAGCGCGGACGAACGCAGCCGCATCCGCGATCTGATCGCCGACCGTGGCCTCCGGATCACGTCGCTCAACTTTCCCATGCTGGACAACAACCTCACGAGCCCGACGGCCGAGGTGCGCCGCTACTGCGTCGGCGTTTACAAGGACCTGATCGCGCTCGCCTCGGACTGGGAGGCGCCCTACGTCATCATCATTCCGGGGCGTCTTTCGACGCTGTTCCCAGCGCCTCGCGAGTGGATGGCGGAATGGTTCATCGCGGCCATGCGCGAACTCGGCGACTACGCCGGCGATCATGGAATCCGGCTCCTGGTCGAGAACATTCCGTTCACGTTCATCCCCAAGGCCGAAGACCTCCTAGAGACCCTGGACGCGATCGGTGATACGCGAATCGGAATCATCTACGACGTCGCCAACGGTCACTTCGCCGGCGAGGACCCCGCCCAGGCCTTGCGTCTCGTCCGCGACCGGCTCGGGCTCGTGCATCTTTCGGACACGACCCAAACGACATTCCGCCACGATCCCGTGGGCGCGGGCGACGTTGACTTCAAGGCGGTCGCCTTAGCCCTCGTCGATCTCGGCTACGACGGGTATTCGATGATGGAGATCATCTCGACCGGCCCCGATAGCGATATCCCCGACAGCCATGCGAAGCTCGCCCGGTGGGGCTGGGCGCCGCCTGGGAAATAGCCCGTGGCGCGAAACCATGCCCTCGTCGCAGGCGCCACCGGGGCGGCGGCGACGCGCCTGGTGGAGCGGCTCGCCCGCGAGCCCGATTGGGACGTGGTGGGGCTGTGCCGGACGCCGCCCGCGGACTCAGAAGGCGTTCGCTATCTCGCCCTCGATTTGACCGACGCGGGCGCGTGTGCCGAGACCCTCGGCGCGCTCGCTGGCACCACGCATCTGTTCTACGCCTCGCGCGCCGAACACGGCGAGGGCGCGCCCGAGGACGTTGCCCGGAACCTGACGATGCTGCGCAACACCGTCGAAAGCGTCGAAGCCGTCGCCAAGGGCCTGAAGCACGTGCACGTCGTCACGGGCACCAACTATTACGGGCTGACGCTCGGGCCCTACCGGACGCCGGCCCGCGAGGACGATGCCCGCCACATGCCGCCCGATTTCTATTACGAGCTTGAGGACTACGTCGCGGCGCGCCAGCGCGGCAAATCCTGGACGTGGTCGGTATCGCGTCCCGACGTGATCTGCGACTTCCGGCCGGGCCGGGCGCGTAACGCGATCTCGTCGATCTCGGTCTATGCCGCGATCTGCAAGGAACTGAGCCTGCCGCTCTCGTTTCCGGGCCGCCCCGGAGCTTACGAGATCCTGACGGAGGCCACCGAGGCCACCCATCTCGCCGACGCGATCGTGTGGATGGCGACCACCGAATCGTGCGCCAATCAGGCGTTCAACGTGTTCAACGGCGATCCGTTCCGCTGGCGCAACCTATGGCCCCGGATCGCGGCGTTCTTCGAAATCGAGATCGGACCGGTTCGCCGGATCCCCATGGCCGAGTTCATGGCCGACAAGGCGCCTGTGTGGGAGCGGATCGTCGCCAAGCACGGGCTCGAACCGACGCCGTTTGCGCAGATCGCCTTATGGCCCTACGCCGATTGGCTGTTCGACCGCGAATACGATCAGATGTCGGATATGACGAAGGCGCGGCTGCTCGGCTACGCCGGTTTCGTCGACACCGAAGAGATGTTCATTCGCCTCATGGCCCGCTACCGCGGCGCCCGCCTCATTCCATAGACCAGGTCGCAGTTGCCCGGTTTCGCCTTCGCCAATCCGGCGGGCGCGTGAATCTGCTCGACACTGTAGAAGTTGAGCGGATTCACGCGTGTGATTGGCGCCGCGATGCGGTTCCAGTCACACGCGATCCGCTCGTGGCGCGACGTCGCATGGGATCACCCTATGGGGGTGTTCGATCATGGGCCCGTAGGCTTCGCGCAGCACCGGCAACCGGGGCGAGAGCCTGTGCTCCTGATAGGCGTCTTCGTCGCGGTAGACCTCGCACAGGAAGATGCGGCGTGCGTCCTCGCGCGGGATCATCATGTCGAAGCGCACACAGCCCGGCTCTTCGGCCAGCGTTCCCTTTACGTGCTCGCGGATCAGCGTTTCGAACGCCTCGCGGTACTTGGGTTTGACCTCGTACTCCACGACGATCGCGACTTCTCCCATGGCAGCGTTCCTCCTCGGCTCAGTTGCATCCGTTCACGAGGCGCGTTCGAACGACCAGACCGCCTCATGCTCGCCGTTCAACCTGACCGTGAGATGGCCAAGCCAGGCGTCGTCGGCTTCGGGATAGTCGGCGCGATAATGGGCGCCTCGCGATTCCTTTCGCCGCCTGGCGGCTTCCAGGATCAGTTGGCCGGCGCGGGCGCCCATCTCGACTTCCAGAAGCGCTGCCGCATGGTGCGCGTCGGCGTGCCCCCGCGCATGCGCGGCTCGGTCGAGAATCTCGGCAATCCCGGCAAGGCCCGTCCTTAGTCCTTCCTCGTCGCGGCGGATACCGCCCGTGCGCCACATAAGCCTGCGCAACTCCGCCATAAGTGGGGCCGCCTTGGTCCGCGACCCGCTCGTGCCGTTTGCGCGTGTCAGATCGTCTACCACATTTCGCACGTCGTCGGCGGCGGGCATCGGTCGGCGCGCCGCCCAGGCGGCGGCGCTGCGCCCGGCGCGCGCGCCGAACACCACGGTCTCGGTCAGCGAGTTCTCGCCCATCCGATTGGCGCCGTGGACACCGCCTGCCGCCTCCCCGGCGGCGAACAGGCCCGGCAACGAGGTCGCCGCCGTATCATCGATGACGAGCCCCCCCATCACGAAGTGGGCGACCGGCGCCACCCGCAGCGGCCTTTCGAGCGCTCCGCATCGCTTACCGAGAAAATCGAAACTCGCCGCGTTCGCGGGGTCTTTGCGCCAGGTTTCCTCGGAAACGCCGGTGAGGTCGGCGTAAACCGCGACGTCTTCGTCCTCGATCTCGCGGAACATCGCCTGGGACAGCCGGTCGCGTGCGCGCCGGCCGGCCGGGCGTTCGGTGATTCCGTACTTCGCGAGCACGTCCTCGCCGTGGCCGTTGACGAGGCGCCCCAAGTCGGCCACGGCCGGGGGGATCACCGCCGGCGGCAGGTCGGGCTCGGCAAGCGTCAAGGGAAAGAACTGGACGAACTCCATGTCCTCGAGGAGTGCGCCCGCGCCGAGCGCCATGGAAACGGCGTCGCCGGTGGCGCGGGCGGGCGTGTCGTGACGGGCATACAACCCCCCTGCCCCGCCGGCCGCCATGACCAGCGCCCGTCCGCCGAGTCCCACCCAGGCCCCGGTCGCAGGCTCGAATGCGGCGCAATGGGCGGCGCCGTCTCGCATGCGGGTCGCGTAGGCGACGTGGCCGGCAAGGAACGCGATGCCTGCCGCGTGCGCCTTCGCACTCAGACAGCGGATGATTTCGGCGCCGCGCGCCGGGCCGTCGCCGCGGGCGATCAGGCTGCCCGGCCGGCTGGTGGGAACCACCGCCAGGCCCCAGTCGAGCAGCTCTTGGAATCGATGGGGCGCGTCGGCCACCAAGGCCTCGACAAGGGCCGGCTCGTTCAGCCCGCGCCCCGCCGCGAGCGTCCGCATCCGATGTTCCTCGGCCGAAAGACCGCCCCAAGCGCCGGCGAACCCGCCGCCCGAAAGCCCCGTCGAGCTGTGCTCGCCGGGGCCGCCCTTGGTAACCACGGTGACTGAAAGGCCGCTTTCGCGCGCCGCGATGGCGGCGCTCAACCCCGCCGCGCCGGAGCCGATGACCCATACGTCGGCGAAGTGGATCTCCATTCGCGGCCCATCGCCTATGGCGCGCCTATCGACGCGGACGGCCAGGGACCGGCGCCCGCAACGCGCGCCTGATTACTGGGCCGCCCGCTGCGCGCCGATCTTGTCCAATAGCCCGTTGCGGACGAGCACTTTGCGGACCACCGCTTCCGATGGCGGGGAAAGCGCCTGGACCGGCTCACGCGGGAAGCCCGCCGGACGTCCCAACATGTTCAACGCCGCCTTCAGGGCCGCGGGCCGCGTGTCGACTCCCATCAAGGTTCCGAAGACGTCAGTGATGGCGAAGTGAATCTCGCGCTTTTCCGCAAGCGACAGCGTTTCGAAAGCCATGATCCGTTTGGCGCCTTCTCCCCAAAGCTCGGGCGCCGTCGATAGATAGCCCGCCGCCCCCAATTCCAGGCCCGGAAGGATGAGCTGGCAGCACCCGACGAGCACCGCGAACCGCTCGGCGTGCGCACGGATGACGTCGGTAACGTGCACGAAGTCCGCCGAGGCCTCTTTGAGGGCGATGACCGGCGCCACGTCGCAAATGCCGCCGAGAATGTCGACGCTCAAATTGAGACCGGTGCGGGCGGGGTTGTTGTAGAGCATGATCGGAAGCGGCACCGCCCGGGAGACGAGCTCGAAACGGCGGCAGATCTCAGCCTTGGTGCCGTTGAGGACGTAAGACTGGGGCTGTAGGCAAAGTCCGTCGGCGCCGGCGCGGGCGGCGATGTCGGAAAGCTCGATCGTCCTCTGTGCGGTAATCGCCGCGGTCCCGGTGAAGATGGGGGCGCGACCGGCCGCCTCCTTCTTCGCCGCCTCGGTCACCTGGCCGAGCTCGGCGTCGGTCAACGCCCAGCCTTCGCCGTTGTCGCCGGCGATAAGGAACCCGCCGGCGCCGCTTTCCAGGTGCCAGCGCAGAATCTCGACAAAAGCGTCCAGCATGAGATCGCCGTCGGCCGTGAACGGGGTCACGGGCGCGATGAACTGGCCACGAACTTCAAGCGTGGTCATGGTTTGCGAATCCTCCATGATTCTAGAGTTCGGCGCGATTCCGGTCATAAAGCTATGGGGCGACGAAGAGGGCGTCAATACCGCCCCCTCCGACTGTTCGTTTGGGTGGGCGGAAGAAGGCGAGCGCCGAAGGCAATACGGGCTGGCCAAGCGTCAAAGGAAAGCTTCGACGAATGCTACACCCCTGAGAATGACGCCCCGCCGATGCTCCAGGGATGGCGTGGTATCGCGGCGGGACCGCCAGTTATCGCAGGAGGATGTGGGGGAGCCGCGAGCCGGTTTCAAATCCGCTGCCGAGGGTGATCGGCGCATACGAGCATTGGAAGCGTCGGCGGCGCTCCGGCCGCATCCCTTCAACGCCAATCGGAATTCGTGGGATGAGCCTACTTCCCGTGCTTCTCCGTCCACTCTCTCGCAAGGCGCTGGGCCTCGGCTATTTGGTCGGGGGTCATTTTCTCGGAAGCAATGTCGCGGTTCACTGCGGCTTTGTCGAAGCCCTGCGCGGCCGACAGTTCGTACCACATTTGGGCTTGCACGAAGTCCTGGGTGACGCCTTGGCCTTCATCGTACATGAGGCCGAGGTTGTTCTGGGCTTCAGCGTTGCCCTGCTCGGCGGCCTTGTGGAACCACTCCGCCGCCTTGACGTAGTTCTGCGCTACGCTTAGGCCTTCATTGTACATGACGCCGAGATTGCCTTGAGCTAGGGCATGACCCTCCTCGGCAAGCGGTCGCCACTCACGAACCGCGTGGGAATAGTCGTCTCGCTCAAACGCGGCCTTGCCCGCCTTGAAAGCAGCGTTTTGTGCCGGAGTACCCTGAGCCTTGGTCTCGCTCCCCGCGTCCTCCTCACAGGCGGCTAGCGCGAACAGCATAGCGACGACAAGAACTAAACGTTTCGTCATGCTTCCTCTCGTTGGCGTGCCCGCACCTCCCCAACGGCAAGGACGACGAGCACGGACAGGGCTGCGGAAAGGCACTTCATGGCAAGATGATAGACCCGTAACGGGATGGCCTCAACGGCGCCGCTACTGAAAGCACCCAGAAGCCGCCTACTTCCGGTGTTTCTCCGTCCACTCTCACGCCGGACGCTGGGCCTCGGCTATCTCGGAGGGGGTCATATGGCCGGCGACCGTATCGCGGACAGCCAATGCCTTCTCGTCTCCCCGAGCCGCCGACAAGTCGAACCACATGTGGGCAGCAACGTAATCTTGCGGCACGCCCTGGCCGTTGGCGTACATGGAGCCGAGGACAAACTGGGCACCGGCGTGACCTTGCTCGGCAGCCATGCGGTACCACTTGGCGGCTTCGGCATAGTCTTGCGGGACATCCTGGCCCACGATGTACATTAAGCCGAGGTTGAGCTGCGCTTCAGCGTCACCGTGCTCTGCAAGTGGTTGCCACTCACGAAGTGCCGTGGCGTCGTCGCCACGGTCGCATGCCCGACGGCGAGGACGAGGAACACGGACAGGACTGCGGTAAGCCACCTCATGAGGTGATCCTACACTCTTGTCGTTCAGAAAAGCACCGGCGGCACCACGGGGATCGCCGATTCGAAATGCCGATCAACGACAAGGCGCGACTTTAAAAAACCGCGCCAACCCTTTGAAATCAATGGTCGGAGCGGGCGGATTCGAACCGCCGACCCCTTGACCCCCAGTCAAGTGCGCTACCTGGCTGCGCCACGCTCCGCCATGTGGGATGGGAGTTTACGCGGGCTTCTTGCGGCCCGCAACGGGACGCGCCGTTTTGCGTGCCGCGCTCCGCAATATGGCCCGCAACGCCTCGAGTTCTTCGAGCAGGGCCGCAAGCTCCGCGCGCTGCGCGGTCTCGAGCCCCTTCTCCTCGGTCTTCGCCGCATCTGCGGCGCGTGCCCCATCGGCCGCGAACGCGCGCGCGCCGTTTCCACGCAAGAGCTTCTGAACACCGCGAATCGTATAGCCGTCGTCGTAAAGCAGCTCGCGGATCCGGCGCAACAGCACCATGTCCTCGGGCCGGTAGTAGCGCCGTCCGCCGCCCCTTTTTAAGGGCTTGATTTGGGTGAACTTCGTCTCCCAGAACCGGAGCACGTGCTGGGGAAGGTCCAGCTCGCGCGCGACCTCGCTGATGGCGCGGAACGCGGCGTCCGACTTGCCGTCCGTCCTGGGCGCCGGTTTGGGTGTTTGCGTCTCGACCGTCATCGTGAGCGCGCCGCGATCACTGAACGTCGTTGATCCGCTTCTTCAAGACCTGGGACGGCCGGAACACGAGGACCCTGCGCGGAAGGATGGGCACCTCTTCTCCCGTTTTCGGATTGCGGCCGATGCGCCGACCCTTCCGGCGCACGGAAAAGCTGCCGAAGGACGAGACTTTCACCGTCTCGTCGCGCGCGAGGGAATTCGCGATCTGACGGAGAACCGCCTCGAGCAGATCCGCCGACTCGTTGCGCGAAAGCCCCACCTCCTGATACATGGCCTCGGAAAGCTGTGCGCGCGTGATCGTCCTGCCGGCCATGGTCGTGCCTTGAATTCTTGAGCGGAATCAAACCGTAGCGCCGCCGAAGATTTCCGTCAATGTCAAAGGGTCCCCGGAAACAAAGTCAATGAGTCCCCGGAAACAAAGTGAAAGGGACGTTGGAAAATCGCCAACCGATCCGGCCGTCTCGTGCTTACGCCTAGTGCCGGCGCCTACCAGCGGGCCAGACCGGCGCCCCAAGTCATGCCGCCGCCCATCGCCTCCATCAGCAGGACTTGGCCCGGCTGGATGCGCCCATCGCGGACCCCTTCGTCCAGGGCCAGGGGAATCGAAGCGGCTGAGGTGTTGGCATGACGCTCGATGGTGATGATGACCCTGTCTTCGTCGAGGCCGAGCTTGCGAATGGTTCCTTCGATGATCCGCCTGTTCGCCTGGTGGGGGACCACCCAATCGATGTCGGCGGGCGTCATTCCGTTGGCGGCGAGCGCTTCTTCCAGAACGCTGGCAAGATTGGCGACGGCGTGGCGGAAAACCTCGCGGCCCGACATCTTCAGCGTCCCCACCGTTCCCGTGGACGACGGCCCGCCGTCCGTCTGCAGCAGGTTCCCGATTCGGCCGTCGGCGTGGAGGTGAGTGGACAGGATCCCCCGCGGAAGGCCCTCTCGCCCGCCCGCACCCGCCGGGCCCTCGT
>PVBE011986267.1_pt1 | contig 24024 bp, 23 predicted proteins | sample 1631181 | NCBI WGS metagenome assembly PVBE01 (sample SAMN08397723, study PRJNA350692) | Marine metagenome, whole genome shotgun sequencing project. | isolation source: water | place: Pacific Ocean | collected 2012-04 | reverse complement strand
GACACTAAGGTCGCCCAGAACCAGCCGTCCGATTAACCAGCGCGCTGAGAAGCTTCGAGTGAAAGCGCTCGCCGGCTACGGCTACCGTCGCTGCTATGAACGATATCGTAGACTTGAAACTCCCCCGCTCTGGCCAGAGCGAAGCTGATTCGCAGTCTGAGTTCCGTGTCGTGCTGCTGCATCACCGGCCCGATCTTCACGGAGAAAGCCTGGGCCGGATGCCGGCCCGCAAGCGCGCCTTGCTCGAAAAGCTCGGCCAGGAAAGAGTGAACCTGATGAATGAGATCCTGCCACATCGCATCGTCACGCGGCTGCGTCAAGCACCAGGCCGTACGCTGTTCGATCGAAGTCAGAATGTAAAAGGCCAGTCGTCTCCGATCCAAGCGTTGCCAGAGTTCGGAGACCGAGCGAGACCCCGCGAGACTGACACCTCCCCGAAGTTCAATTGTCCCATGCCCGGTACGCACGAAGGCGTTGATACCGTTACGCTTCAGCATCTGGACTTGTCGCGGGGTGATGCTGTCAGCGAGCGACAACCCTGCCTTGAGTTGCATATCGCATTCTTCCAGTGTTCGCCACACGCCGGCTTGATCGTGCTGACAGAGCAGGCCGGCAACTACGCCGGAAGCAGGAACGCCATCCTGAATTCTGCCGCTGCGCTCGCTGAGCCGTACCCGCGGATAGTAGGTTAGTGCGTTCTGGCTGGCGAAGCCGGAGTCTCGTAGGGCAATGAGTGCGGTCTCTGGTGAGTTCCACGCCGACGGCGCATCCCAGATCAACATCGCGTTTCGCTGCTCACAATAGCGTTCGGCAGCGATGAAACTCGTAATACCGAGATCGCGGCCCGATGGTCCGAGAGGGATGCAGAGCAGATCGATCTGTTCGGCGGTGTCCAGAGCAAATAACCCGGTGCCTTCCTCGTTGGAGCCGATGACATCGTAGTCGGTTAGCTCATCCCCATCGGAACCGTTGGAGCTCAACTCAACGTAGGGAATAGGTTGACCGGGGTGTGTTGCCCGGGTCGCGTCGGGACGTTGGCGCGGGAGAGGTCTGCCGAGCCGAACGAGTGCAGAGTGCTCGAGAACATCGACAACGCATCTCTTATCGCCTTCAGTCATCGACAACGAGTGAAAGAGTTCTTGATCCTCGACGAGCTGCGATCCCGGCCTCGCCAACCGTTGCATGACCAGATTGAAGCGCGTCGTATCCTTGTCGATTCCATCGTAATCCACCGACGCGCGGAGATAGCAATGGTTCCCGGGCTCACGAGCCTGAAGGTGGAGCAGCTGATCGGCTGCGGGAAGCTCGAGTGTCGCGCGAACTGCGCGATTCGCGACTCGCACGATGACCGCGGTCTTGCCGCCGTGCTGAAAATAGTGTTGTACGGCATAGCTAAGAAAACTAAACGAGCCATGGCCACCGAAATGGCAGCGGAACTCCTCGAAGCTACCTACCGGCACCGACTCGTTCAGTGGGCCTCGTTGGGCTCTACCGATGAAGGCGGTAACGGTCGCTCCGAATAATGGAATCGGCTGGTTGCCGTCGAACTGGCGCTCAGTTCCTAGGGTGGAGAAGTCGGAGAGTTCGACCGCCATGACGTTCGTGACCGGGAAAGGCCTATGATAACCGCCCCCTAAAGAAGTTTCAGCTCTCTAGAGTTGTAGCCCACCTCTACCGGCCGAACAATTTTCCGGAGGGTCGCTGATTCGAGAACACTCGGATCAAGAGCAGGCCGGCGACGAAACCGCCGAGATGTGCTCTGAATGCGACGCCACCGCCGCCGGTGGGTGCAGCTAGCGTGCTCAACAGTTGGCCGAGAAACCAGATTCCGAGCACGAGGATTGCGGGAAGGCGCAACGTGTAGAGAACGACGACCAGCGGCACAGCGACGAGGACTCTCGCGTGTGGATAGAGCAACACATACGCACCGAGGACTCCCGAAACGGCGCCGCTCGCGCCGATCATTGGGACCGTGGAGCCTATCGCCGGCGCTGCTTGCGCAAGCGCCGCCGCCACGCCGCACAACCCGTAGAACAGGACGAACCGGCCGTGCCCCATGCTGTCCTCAACATTGTCCGCAAATATCCAGAGATAGAGCATGTTTCCCGCGAGATGCAGTAATCCACCATGCACGAACATCGAAGTAAATACCGTGACGGGCGCCGGCACCCAACTGAGTTGAGGCGGTAGCTCCACGCTACCGAAAAATACGGCAGGTATGAAGCCAAGTGCATAGATCGCTGCCTGGCCTCCCTCCTGACTCAGAGTCAGCTGCCATAGAAAGACGAGGACGCAGAGGCCTATGACCACAAGCGTGACGACTGGCTGGGCCGACGTCGGGTTATCGTCTTTGAGGGGTATCATCGCAGTGACGCCGTAGCAGCCGGGTTATCGCGACAATAAACTCTCGACGCCACCCAACAGCCGCTCGGATAGTGATCGGCGGCGCTTATAAGCGACGCTAAAGAGGTCGAAATCGCCGGCCGCCTCGACAAGGAAGTCGTCGCTGGTTCTGATCTCGTCGACGAGATTCAAGCTCATAGCGCGCACGCCGTACCAATGCTCGCCCGTAGCGACTGTGTCGAGATCGATCTGTGGCCTGAACTCTGCGATCTGATTCTTGAATAGGTCGTGCACATCCTCTAATTCTTCCTTGATCTTCTCTCTGCCTTCATCGGTGTTTTTTCCGAACAAAGTCAGCGTTCGCTTGTAACGGCCCGCCGTAACCTGCTCGAAGTCCACTCCCTTCTCCTCGAGAAGTCGATTGAAATTCGGCAGCTGAGCGATGACGCCAATCGACCCTATGATCGCAAACGGAGCGGCCAGAATCCGATCCGCTACGCATGCCATCAAATAGCCGCCGCTAGCAGCAACCTTGTCGACCGACACGATCAGCGGAACGTCAATCTTTTTTATCCGCATCAGCTGAGACGCCGCGAGACCGTGTTCGTGTACCGCACCACCCGCGTTTTCCAGGCGCACTAGCACTTTGTCTTGTTTCGTCGCGACCGCCAGAACTGCAGATACTTCTTCCCGCAGTGAGGCCGTGGCAGAGGCGCGGAGATCCCCTTTGAAATCCAGCACGAAGACTCGCTGTCGTTGCGAACCTTCCTTCTCATGCTTCTTTTCGTCCTTGTGCCGCTCCTTCGAGCTCTTCTTGAACTGAACCTTGCCGTGCACGGTCCGGCGTACGGCATCGCCCAGCTTCTCGAAGCGTCTGTTTAGATTCTCGACCTCGAGCCTGTCGTGGTGGCTACCGCGCTTTGCCGCAGCGATGGTGAACCCGACCACGACTATTACGACTACGGCCAATGTCGTCAGCTTCGCAAGAAACAGGCCGTAGTCAGTCAGAAATTCGGCCATGACTCTCCTCGGTGAGGCGTTCTAGCGCCGGTGATTGCTCAAAGACCGACGTTATTTTGTTCAAAAACACGTTCCGCTCGATAACTCGAGCGGACGAGAGGGCCAGCGACTACTTCGAGGAAGCCGGCGTCCAGGCCCCATTGCCGGTATCGCTCGAATTCCGTCGGCGAGACGTAGCGCTCGATCGCCAGGTGATTCATCGTCGGGCGCAAATACTGGCCGAACGTCACGATGTCGAGATCGATTGCCCTGAGATCCTCCAGCGTCTCACGAATTTCATCATCACGTTCGCCTAAACCGAGCATCAGGCTGGTCTTGGTCAGTACGTCCGGACGATAGCGCTTCGCATGTGACAGCGCGCGAAGCGTCTGCTCATAACCGGCGCGCGGATCGCGTACATCGTGTGTCAGCCGTCTCACAGTCTCGAGGTTTTGAGCGAATACCTCTACGCCCGAATCGAGAACCGTATCGACACTTGGGAGCTTGCCGGCGAAATCGGGCGTTAGCGCTTCCACTGCCATACCGGGTACCCGCACCTTGATCGCCCTGACACAGTCAGCATAGTGACTCGCGCCGCCATCGGACAGGTCATCGCGATCGACAGAAGTGAGAACAACGTACTGAAGTCCCATGAGTTCGACGGAGCGAGCGGCATTCTCCGGCTCTTGCGGGTCGAGCCACCCCCCCGGATTACCCGTGTCCACGGCACAGAACTGGCAAGCGCGAGTACAGACTGACCCCATGAGCATCAGTGTCGCCGTGCCGCTCGACCAGCATTCGCCGATGTTAGGGCACATCGACTCTCCACAGACGGTTGCGAGCCTAAACCTGCGAACCGTATCCCTAACCTCCGTGTATTCTTCACCGGAGGGGATTTTCGCCCTAAGCCATGGCGGCTTTCGGCCGGGCAGCGCGGGTGGTCGATCATTGCGAGTTTTTACGCCATTCTTGACAGCGGTAAACCCTTGGTCGGTACGATATTTCGAACCGGTCCCAACGACGGGGATGCTACGGAAGTCGCTCACGATACGAGATGTTCGCTTATTATTGACGGGTACCCATTATCTCATGGAATCCGGGAAGCGTCCCATGGGTCGATACCGGCCGCCAGGTCCACCACGCTCCAGATACATTACCCCCGAAGGGGCGGCAACGCTTAAGGAAGAGCTGGAGTATCTCTGGCGCAGGAAAAGGCCGGAGGTCACGCGAGCCGTGGCAGAGGCCGCTGCGCAGGGCGATCGGTCTGAGAACGCGGAATACATCTACGGGAAAAAACAACTCGGAGAAATCGATCAGCGTGTTCGTTACCTCAGAAAACGTCTCGACGGAATTCGTGTCATCGACCAGGTTCCAAGCGACACGACGCGAGTATTTTTCGGCGCGTGGTTCGAACTCGAGGACCAGACCGGTAACCGCAGAACGTTTCGTCTCGTCGGCCCGGACGAGTTCGATCAGGCAGCCGAGTATACGAGCATGGACTCGCCCCTCGGGAAGGCAGTCATGGGAAAGTCGTTACACGAGGAGGTCGTAGTAACAGCACCGGATGGCGTGATGCGTTACTCCCTCGTCCGAGTCGAGTATCGCCAGAAATGACTCTAGGGAGCGAGCGAATCGCGTCGTTGGCGGGCAAAAAAACCCGGCGATTGGCCGGGTTGCAGTTGAGAAGAAACTCCGATAATCGTAATTACTATTGCAACCGCGACCAATTGATCAAACAAACATCGTTGGAGTCGAGCTCGAAATTTCGAGCTAGCAACGCTTCGATTTCCTGTGGCTCGAACCGACTCTCCGTCGATTGGTTAACTTCCACGACACCGCTGAATTCCTGGCGGGCGCCTATCTCCGCTTCGCCGGTCAATACAAAATGCGTGTAGTATTTAACTCCCATGATTGTCAGTCTAAGGAGGCCGATCCTTTCAGGCTGTGACTGGCTCCACAGTTTGTAGTTTGCAGCGAACCCGTGCGCAAGAACGTGAACTCCACAGCAAAGAACACCTGGGAAGCCGCGAAAAACCTGGTGATCTCCAACGAAGTCCTTGACATATTCTATGTAGGCGATATAGAGGCACTTAGATATTCGCTACGAGTACGACAGATGAGACAATGGTTGCTGCTGGCCCTCGGGCTGGCTCTCTTTCAGGCCGCTCTTGCGCAGGACCTTCGTGACACGCTGTTCGACGAAGCGGATCAGGCCCTGGCTACGGCCGAGTCAGCAAATGCGCCGTTATTATCGCCGCGTTTGTATGCCGACGGCCTCGAGGCGTACGCCGATGCGGAAACCGATCTGGAGAGAGGACGCAACCTCGACCGGGTCAGGAACCGGCTAGCCGCAGCGATTACGGCCTTAACGAACGCTGCCGAAGCGTCGGAGATCGCCAATATCACGCTGGCGTCGCTGATCAAGACTCGAGATGACGCGGCTCAAGCTCAGGCCGGTAACTTCGCTACGGAGCTTTGGACGGATGCCGAGGACCTATTCGATAGTGCGGCGAGACGCCTGGAATCTGGAAATATTCGAGGTGCGCGTACGCGAGCCGACGAGGCGGAAACGCTATTTCGGGATGCGGAACTGACTGCGATCAAAGCACAATACCTGAGCCAGACGCGAGCTCTGCTGGCTCAAGCTGAACAGGCACGTGTACCCAGATACGCACCAATCACGTTCGAGAGAGCGTCTTCACTACTCACGCAGGCTGAACAAGAGCTCAACAACAACCGTTACGACACGGATCTGCCTCGAAGCCTCGCGCAGCAGGCGAATTACGAGGCCCAACACGCCATCTATCTCGCCGAGCGCGTGCAACTTCTGCGTGACGACGATTGGACCGAGGAACGGATCATACTCGCGTACGAGGAGCCTATTATGCAGATTGCCGCCGCAGCCGATCGAGTTGCGCGGCTCGATGCAGGGACCGAGCCCGTAGCTGAAGAACTCGTGGCCTATATCGAGGACATGCGCCAACAAGGCCGGCAACAAGGCCTCGACCTAGAAGAAAACCGTTTGCGTATCGTTGGTCTGGAAGAGGAGATCCGAGATCTGGACGAACGGTTGGGCGGCGTATCACAGGAGCGGGTCGCTCTGGTTCAGAGGCTCGAGGCCGAGGCACTGATAAGGGAAAAGTTTACCCAGATAGAGACGGTGTTCACTCGTGATGAGGCGCTCGTTTATCGGGAAGGAAACAATATCATCATGCGCCTGGTCGGCCTGACGTTCGAGAGTGGCCAGGCCAACGTCGATCCACTCTATCAGCCCCTACTGACGAAAGTTCGCGATGCTGTAGAGGTATTCCCACGCTCGCAGGTCATCGTCGAGGGACATACGGACTCGTACGGAAGCGACGGTGCGAACATGGCGTTGTCACGAACCCGAGCTGAATCCGTCGGCGAATATCTCAGCACGGAACTCAATATCGCATCATTCCGAATCAGTGCGGTCGGCTATGGCGAGACTCGTCCGATTGCCAATAACGAAACTCCGCAGGGTCGAACACGGAATCGTCGAATCGATATTCTCATCGAACCCCAGATAGAATAGATTAAGAACTCAGCCAACCTGCGATCGTCTCGGCAACTGCCGAGTGTGCCAGGTATCCATAAGACTTGTGGACATTCAGTCCACGGTCGCCTCGATAATGATTGTACAGATCCACGCGATCCGTCAGCGACTCGAGAATACCCAGCTCGACCATCTCTTCGAAGTGTGGACGCAACTCGGGATGCAGAGACGTCATCTCCCCCCTCGCCGAAAAATTCTCCCACCGGCGAATATTCGTCGGATATCGACGACTCCCCGAGTTCGATGTCCCACGGAGCTGCTTGGCGATGAAGCGGCTGGCGAGTGGGCTCCCCAGAGTGATGAATAGATCGACTCGGCCCGCGTGTCGATCTTCGTGAGAAAGCTCCCAGAGCGTGTCATAAGCAATTACGGAACCCAGACTGTGACCGATCAGCAACACGCGTTCGTTCGCTCGCCACGTGTCTTCTAGAACCTTCTTGAGCATCGATCTGACCTTATCCGCGAGACCCTTGCGGTTATGCAGATAGCGGCGTGCCTCTGACATCGTCAGGCGCATATCGGGTTTCGCTATGAGCCGCCCGAACCAGGGCGATGCATCGCCAAGAACGTGCAGGAGGCGCGCTGGTCTCCTCGCAACCGAATCGATCTCGGCAATATCTTCCGACGAGGGCTCCGGCTGATGTAACAACGAGTCGATACCGTGCCGGTCGAGATCGAGATCACCGTGGCGTCGATAGAACGAATATGTCCAGGATACCAACGTCAGACACTGGGGATCGGCGGCGAGTTCGCGAGCGAGGTCCGATCGTACGCGTGATAGCCCGGCCGCGATCGTCCTGCATAGCTCGCGCTGATGAATATCGGCGGGGGGTTTGGGTTTCATGCCCGGAACGAAGATTATTCTGCGCGCTTCCACACTAAGGACCGATTGGCTGCAAACTTATCATTCCGTATATCGCTAGGAGAGTGGGGAAACGCTATAGTTCCCGGGCACTGCGTAAACACACCGCTGGAGGATAGGCCGTGCGATATCTCCATACAATGGTCAGGGTCAGCGATCTCGATGCGTCGTTGGATTTCTATTGCAACAAACTCGGACTCAAGGAAATTCGCCGTGTCGATCGCAAGGCAGGGCGTTATTCATTGGTCTTCGTGGCACCAGAAGGCCAGGAGGAGTGCCCGCTTGAACTGACGTTCAATTGGGACAGCGAAAGGTACGATGAGGGCCGCAACTTCGGTCATGTCGCGTACGAAGTTGACGACATCTACGAGACCTGCGGCCGGCTCATGTCCGCCGGCGTCACTATCAATCGACCACCCCGGGACGGCTGGATGGCCTTTATCCATTCTCCCGACAACATTTCGATCGAGCTGCTGCAGAAAGGTGGAGCTCTGCCGGAAAAGGAACCTTGGAGATCGATGGAGAATAGTGGAAGCTGGTAGCGAGCCGGCAACGCCGACCGATCACCGCTGAAGACGGGAGGCGACTCGGAAGTTTCCGGTCACTATCTCGTATTCCTCAGCGTTCCGGCAGACCAGACGATTTCGGCCCACTTGTTTGGCTTCGTAGAGGGCCTCGTCCGCGATTTGGACGGTTCCGGCCAGGCTCCGCCCCGTCCCGGGCGCTGCGAGCGCGACACCAACACTCACCGTCACGATGTTGTCGATCGCCGAGCCCTCGTGAGGGATACTAAGTTCCATGACATCGAGACGAATCTGCTCCGGCAACTTCTGTGCGTGCTCGTGTGGGGGGCCATAGAGTACGAGTACGAATTCTTCGCCACCGTAGCGCGCCGCAAAATCGAACGGCCGTTTGACCGAGTCGGCAATACATCGCGCGACCTTCTTCAAGCAGTCATCCCCTGCCTGATGCCCGTAGAGGTTGTTGAAGATCTTGAAGTAATCGATATCTACCAGGACGATTTCGACTGGTACATCTTCACGTTGTGATTGGCGCCATATACGACGAATGAAATCGTCGAACATCCGCCGATTGTAGAGACCGGTCAATCCGTCCCGCTCTGCGAGTTCGTTCCATAGCCGCGTCTCTAAAAAACTCGTACGCAGAACATACTCGAGGTTGTAACTAGCGAGAGCACTGATCATGAGCGTCGCCAACAGCATGGCAGTTGTGTAGGACAGCTGCTCCGGCGGCATACCCAATGTCACTCCGACAGTGAAGTAGGCCGCTACTAGCGATACACCGATCGATGCGCTGACTCTGAACGTCAAGCCGGGAAAGAGACAAACATAGACGATTACGAGAATCAGGCCGGCAGTCAGATAGAACTCTCCAGCGGCGGCCGCGAGCTGAGCTTTGTAGGCCACGGCCAACCCGAGCGACATAACGCTGACTGTAGCGACACGGCTGTAGTGATGCCGTAGTACAGGGAGGCAGGTAGCAAGTACGATCAGCGCCAATGCAGGCATGAGGACCCCGAATCGCAACCAGGAACCCGTATCGGGTCCAATCGATCCACCGATCCACCACTCGAGTAGAGTAACCGCAACAGCAATGCCGAGAAGAGTTAGCGCGGAGATCCGGCCGCGCTCGAGACCCTGTTGAACGAGCGCCTCTCGAAAGTCTCTTTCCAGAAAGCCCCGGAATTTGAGATTCGCAAAGCCCTCCTTCAGCTGCGCGGCGAACGGCGAGCTGCCGTTCCGGCTATTGAGAGCGAGAAAATCCATGGGCGCCGGCTCGTGAAACCTACGAGTCGGAAAGTGTGACTCAAACGATGGAGGAGTTCCCTAACGCAGATCACAAGATTCGAGTCGCGTGCCGGTCGGAATCGCCCATCTATACGGCAGTTGGGAAGCTACCGGTACAAGGGCAATAGATCGTCATCGGACATTATGTCAGATGAGCGGCTCACCGAATCTACCCGTGCCAGAGCCGCGCGCAGGTCCCCGCCGCTCCATTTACCCGAGACCGGTCCATAGAGATCTCGCTCGAGATCTTCCACGGCAAGCGCCAGGTCCTTGGGCAACAGCGTGGCCAAGGCGCCGAGGCTACGGGGTAAGGCGTCAGGGAATCTCAACTCGCCCCACTTGAGCAGAAGCTGTCGCGCACGGGCGCCGTCATTCTCGTCACAGACGTTGCGTAACTGGCGTAGCAGGCGACGATTTACGGCGCGCGTCGGCGGCGGCTCGTTGCGGGGCTCTGCCGGAACGGCGGCAGATTGCCGGCTTTGCCGCCAGAGCACGAGCGTCGCTAACCAGGAACAGAGTAACGCAGCACTGATGCCCTGCCAGATGCGGTCGTTACCCCGGAGGCTCGAAGGCGTCTCGCCGTCCAGCGTCTCGGGCTCAGCGGCCGTAGCGATTGGCTCCGCGCCAGGAAGAACGTCTAGCGAGTTCGCCGGAATACGCGCGATTTCCCAGCTTTCGCCGGGAACATTGAACCAGGGCAGCTCAATCTCCGGAAGCGTATGAGATCCCGGACTTTGAGCTAATACCGCGAAGCGCTCAGTACGATGAGCCCTGATTCCCTCCTGTTCGGACTCGCGGCCCAGTTCGGGTTGGTCCGCATACTGCCGGATGCGATCCGACTGTAGGACCTCGAGTTCCGGCAGTTGCGTTTCGAGGACGCCAACGGCGTTGATCGTCATTGTTCGCGTTTGCGGAATGCCCGCAGTAATTTCCGCTTCCCCCGCACTCCAGCGCTCCTCCAGAGACAACGCCTGAGCCGGCAACCACGCCGCGTCGGCATGTGCGGCCGGTGGCGGAACCGCAGAGCGGACATCGAGAAACAACGTCTCGGAGCGGTAACGTTGCACGTTGGAGAACCCCGAAGGCGATACCACGACGGCTTCGAAGGTAACCGGCTCTATCGTTAGCGGACCCGATGCTTGCGGGAATATCGCGTAACGTCGTTCGAGAGCGATGAAACTTCGTCCATCGAGTACGGCTTGAAACTCGCGGTCCTGCCCGAGCTTCTCGATGATCGCTTCACCGCCACTGACTTCCGGAAGCGTCAACGAAGATCGGCCCGTGCTCACGCCCCGAAAGAGTGTCATCGTGTAGACAACCTGGGATTGGACATACGGATCGCCCGGCGTCGCGCCCACTTCAATGAAGATGTCTCCCGCCACCGAAGTAGCTGGGGTGGGCACCACCTCTATCTCGACCGGATTACTCAAGGCGCCGCTCAATGTAATCGGCGACAGCAGGAAGGTGCCGGCCTGCCGCGGCATGAGTTGAAGATTCCATTCGGTGGTTTGCATTGTCCGCCCGCCGGCCATCTGAATACTCGTATTCCGTGAGCGTTGCAGGATATCGAAATCGGCTGCGAGAGGAGATAGATCGGGTTCATCCCTTGTCGAACCCTGAGCGCGCAGTAGATACGTAAACGATTCGTTCTCCTGCACGACTGAGCGATCGACGATGGCCTGCAGCGAGAGATCCTGCGCAGCGACGCTCGACAATACGAGCACGCTCGTGAGCACCAGAATTCGGGGGGCTCCTCTATCTACCATGGTTGCTGTTCATCGCCTGGCCAAACATAGTTGCCATCCTGGTCAATGCCAAGCCGTTGATATTGATAAAGAAACTTTCGACGTAACAGGCCGCCCGGATCCTGAGGGATTCGCCGTAGCCACTGCTCGGCGGCCTGTTCGTCTTCCCACTCCTCGAGCTCATCGGCCGTTGGAAGTTCGCCTTGCGGAAACTCCTGCTCCTCGGACTGCGAGGCGGCAGCCTGCTCCGTAGCGGATGGCTGATCTGTCGCCTCCTGCTCAGCGCTTTGGGCATCGTCCGACTGAGTGTCGTCGCTCGGCTCTCCGTTCGGAGGCTGCTCCGTTGCCCCCTCCTGATTCTCCTGCGATTGGTCGCCGTCCCCATCACCTGAGTCCGACTGATTCTGCTGCGGCTGCTGCAAGAGCAGATCCCGATTGTAGCGAGCGTCCTCGTGATCGGGGTCGATTTCCAGCGCACGCTCGTAGGCCTCGATGGCCGTGCCGATCTGCCCAGCGCCGGCGAGCGCATTACCGCGATTATAGTGAGAGTCCGGTGTATCGAGGTTCTCGAGAGTCGTAGCGCTCTCTTGAAAATCACCCGACCGAAATTGCGCGGCGGCCCGCCACGCGAGATTCTCGAACAGCTCTCCCGCAAGTTGATGTTCTTCTGCCTCAAACGCTTCCTGTCCTTGCTGATCCCTGGTCAGCCAGAGATCCGACCATGTCAGCGCATGTGCGTCGGACAGGGGTAAAACGAACCACACTGCCCAGACGACGACCCAGCCACGTCGAAATGCGAGGGCGACGAGCGGCACGAGTAACAACACGAGCCAGAGCCCCTGGTCGCGCCACGCGTCGATCTCGAATAGATCGGGACCTTGTGAACCGAGCTCACTCCCGGTCGCGACCGCGCTCCCCGAAAAAAGATACCCGAGATCCCGGTCGTCGGAAGTCAGGCTCGCGAACCGCCCGCCACCGCGTTGGGCGAGGCGTTGCAACATCGGTAGATCGAGCCGAGGAACGACAACCTGCCTACTCTCGTCCGTGAGAAAACCTCCTCCCGGCTCGACGATGGGGCCCCCGTCAGCCGTACCCACGGCGAGCACGTGAACAGTGTAGCCTTCGCGATAAATATCCTCCGCAACATCCAGACTCGTTGGCGAGACGTCCGCATCGGTTATCAAAACGATCTCGCCACGCGCGAGCCCGGTCTGTCGAAGGAGCTGAGCCGCTTTGTCGAGGCCCGCCTCCGGATAGCTGCCGCGGCTCGGCATGATATCGCTGGAGAGGCTCGCGACGAGAAGCGCGATCGTACGCACGTCGGCGGTCAGAGGCGCAACGGTGAACGCGTGCGCGGAAAATACGACGAGCCCGGTCTGGCCAGATTCGCGCTGCTCTAATAATGACAGGAGCTTCAGTCTTGCGCGTATCAGGCGCGTCGGCTCCAGATCCGCTGCATCCATGGAGCGCGAGAGATCGAGCACCACGACGAGCGCCTCATCGGATCGCACACCGGGAACCGGCAATCGCTCCCACGTCGGCCCGGCCAATGCGAATGTCGTCAGCAGCCAGGCGCACATCCCGGCGAGCATGGCTGTATGGCGCTCCTTGAAGACGACTTGCGATCCCGTCAGTACAAATGGTTGCAAGGCCTCGTCGACTAAGGCTCGCCAACGGCCACCGATATTGCCGCTACGCGAAAGCTGCCAGATCAGCCACAACCCCACCGGCAGAATTAGTAGCCACCAGGGCCTTAGAAAATGAAACTCAGACATGGTTCGCTGCCGTGATGGTCGAATTCGTGAATGTGCGCCGGAAAGCGAGTAGTGCCCAGAGCAAACAGAGGACCAGTGCTAGACCGAGCGGCCAGTGGTAGCGTTCCGCGATGGGCCTGAAGCCACTCTCGTCTCCCGCTGCTGGCTCCAGTTCGTCGAGTATCGCGTAGATCTCCTGAAAGGCCTCGATATCGCGCGCCCGAAAATATCGCCCACCGGTGCCCTCAGCTATCGTCGTCAACGTCTGCTCATCGAGGTCTGCCGATGGATTGACCTCCCGCACGCCGAAAAGCGACTGCACCATTACGGAATCCGCCCCGATGCCAATCGTGTAGATCACCATGCCGCGGTCGCGCGCGAGTTCTGCCGCCTTCAACGGATCGATGGCGCCCGCAGTATTGGCCCCATCCGTCAACAACACGAGAACGCGGCGGTTCTCTTGAATCTCGGCGTCGCTCAACGACCGAATGCCGAGACCGATGGCATCGCCGATCGCCGTCTCCTGCCCGGCCAGACCGATGACGGCTTCATCGAGCAGAATCTGGACAGTCGTCCGGTCGAACGTGAGCGGTGCCTGCAAATAGGTCTCGCGACCAAACAGGATGAGACCGATCCGGTCACCGACACGACGCTCGATGAATTCCTTAGCTATGGCCTTGGTAGCAGTCAGTCGATCCACCCAACGGCCGTCGAGCTGAAAATCCTGCTCTTCCATACTCCCCGAGAGATCGACGGCCATGAGCAAGTCGCGACCGGTCATGGGTAGAGACTGCGGTTGTCCAACGTACTGGGGTCTCGCAGCGGCCAGAAGCACCAATAACCAGATCAGCCAGAGCAACAACAGACGCGAGCGGTTCGCTGTCTCGCCGCCACCGGAACCGTACAAATCATCGAACTCCGCTGTGACTGGCACGCAGAGTGCCGCGTCTTTGTCCATGTACTCCGGTGTCGCATAGCGGCGAACGAGCCACGGCAACGGTACGAGCAATAACATCCACCACCAGGCAAGCTGCCACATCGTTCAATTCCTCGCCGGTTGGGCTCTGACCCAGGCGACACATAGTTCGCACAGTTCGAGAGACTCCTCGGCTGCTAGATCATCCGGTGCACGATAGGGCGACGATTCGAGAAGGTGGCCACGACCATCACTGAATTCGGAACGGTCCCAGCAACTATCCAGATACGCAAGCCAGCGATCGCCGACGAGACCCGCAACAGCGGCAGCATCCTGCGCCATCGTCATCGCGAAGCGGCGCAGAATAGTCGATGCTTCCAACGCACATGCGCTTGGATCGGCACCGGCGTCGTTGGCGACGATGGTCTTTCTCAGGGAGCAATATGCCGCACGGTGACGCCGGAGTCGATTGTGTCTGATCAAGAATACGATACCGACCGTCAATATCACGGCACCCAGGAGCCACCAGCCAAAAGCGAGCGGCCACCAGGAAATATCACCGGGAAGGTGAATATCGCGCAGTCCGAGCTGGCTCGGGTCTAAGCTCGGGTTCATCGGCTCTCGAATTGCTCCGCAAGAATCGTGCGGGGCTCCTGTGTTGTGGCGCACTCAAGGAGATGAACGGAGGGAAATCTCGCGAGATTCTGGAGAATCGCATGGCGTTCTTGAAACTGAAGATGATAGCGTCGACGCGCAATTTCAGAGTCCGTATCTATCGAAATGGTGCGTTCGCCTGAGCGAATGCGATAGTGTCCTGGCGGCGGCAGCTCGACCTCCACGGGATCGAACAGATGAATCACGAACACGTCACAATGCCCTGCGAGCTGGCGAAGGTTTCGCTCAAACTGCTCGCCGAGATTGCGAAAATCGCTCAGTAGAAAAATCAGGCTACCGGGGCGCGCAACGCGAGTAAGCCGCGCTAGCGTGTGCTCGACATCGAACTGCCCACCGTCGTCCGGCGCTGCGTCCTTGTCCCACATCGACTCCTGAGTTATCGCCTGAAACAGCCGCAAAGCGGCGCGACGACCCAGGCCGGGCCGGAGTTCAGTATGTTCACGCTCAGAGAACACGAGCCCGCCCAGCCGGTCACCGTTCCCGACAGCGCTCCAACCGATCAGCGCCGCTATCTGCGCCGCCCGTACTGCTTTGAAAACACCACGCGTTGCGAAATGCATGGGCCGACGGAGATCCAGCCAAACAATCACGGGGCGGTCGCGTTCGTCACGAAAAACCTTCGTGTGCGGCTTACCGGTTCTGGCCGTAACACGCCAGTCCATGGTCCGAAGGTCATCACCTGGTTGGTAGAGGCGAGATTCATCGTACTCCACGCCACGACCCTTGAACGGCGAAAGATGCCCGCCCGCGGACAAAGCGCGAACGCGAATAGTAGACAGATTCAGTGACTCGCCCGCCGTCTTCAGCCCGATGAGTTCAGGCAACGATGCTCGGGCCGGCGATGGCTCTGCTACGACGGTATTGAGCCCGAGGCCCGACATTACGGTACGCCTACCCGCGCCAGTAAGACATCCACAATCTGATCAGGCGTTCGCCCGGCGGCCTCGGCCTCGAAGCTCAGGAGTATCCGATGACGCAGGACGTCATTCGCCACGGTTTGTATATCAACCGGTGTGACGTAGTCGCGGCCCGCGAGCCAGGCGTGTGCGCGCGCGCAACGATCGAGCGCTATCGTCGCCCGTGGACTCGCGCCATACTGAAGCTGTCCCTCAAGATCCTCGCCGTAACGAGCAGAGTCTCTCGTGGCGAGGACGACCTGAACGATGTACTCCTGCAAGGCATCGGCCAAGTGTAAGTCCAACACCTCCTGGCGCGCGGCGATGATCTCGTTCCACGACAGGACGTCGAGAGGTTGAAACAACGCGTCGTCGCCGACGGAACGTTTAGCCTCGTCGCGATTGAGTTTGAGTATCGCCCGTTCACCGTCGGCGTCCGGATAATCCACGAGCACGTGCAGTAGAAATCGGTCGAGCTGAGCCTCGGGCAACGGGTAGGTGCCTTCCTGTTCGATCGGGTTCTGTGTCGCCATGACCATGTACAGGTCGGGTAGTGGGTAAGTCACCGAACCGACGGTAATCTGGCGTTCGCCCATCGCCTCCAGTAATGCAGACTGAACCTTGGCGGGTGCTCGATTCACCTCGTCCGCCAGGACGAGGTTATGGAACAGCGGGCCTTCTCTGAAGACGAACGAGCCGTCCTGCGGACGGTATATTTCCGTGCCCGTAAGGTCCGCCGGCAACAGGTCCGGCGTGAACTGGAGGCGGTGGAAGTCGCCTTCGACGCTGTGACTCAAGACTTTGATGGCACGAGTCTTCGCAAGTCCGGGCGCTCCCTCCACGAGCAGGTGGCCGTCGCAGAGGAGCGCCACGAGCATGCGGTTCAATAACAGCTCCTGCCCGACGACGAGATTCTTGAGGTGGGCCTCGAGCTTGAGAAAGTTTTCTCGTAACGACATAGGTTTATCGATGGTAAGGGCAGCTGATTTTACCGGTGCGAGTTTGCACAAGCCATACGGGACGCCCGCCAAAGTCCATTCCAGCCCCACTAGCTGTAGATGCGGCATGCGGTCACGAGGTCGCACCCGACGGGCTCTGCACTGAATGGTCGGCCGGCGGCGACAGCCTCTCAACAGTATCGTATTATGTAAAATAACAAGAATACATCGCGCTGATCTAGTTTCTGTATCCCTTCGCTGCAATGGTAGAAACGGTCTGTATGCTAGTATCGGTGCGCCCGACGAGCCTATTCACCTAGTGAGATAGTGAGATTGCGCCTGATCGGAATATCACCGCAGCTGGAACCCGGCTCGTGCGATGCAGATCCGCCCCTGCGCCAACGATGTCACGACCTCGTGACGAGTGCTGCCGAAGATCTCTCCAGACTTTCGCATCCTTCCACCGCGTTCGTAAGGAGAAATTAATGTTCCGTTACCCACTGGCCCTCACGGTTCGGGCAGCAATCCTTTGTTGTGACCTTCGAGGCCCCGGTCGCAGCCCGTTACGAGGACTACGACGGTTTCGGCAGCGAGACCAATCCGAAACTGGCCGCGATGTGGCGGCCGCTCGACTGGATGCTCGTCAGAGGCTCCTGGGGCGAAGGCTTTCGCGCACCGCCACTGGCCGAGCTGTTTTTAGGATTGTCGATCAGTTTCGATAATTATATCGACGAGATTCGCTGTCCGGTTACGGGCGCCGGCATCGACTGCACGCTGGACAAGCAACTCGACACGACGGGCAACGAGGCTCTCGAACCGGAAACCTCGGAATCCTTCTCTCTCGGCGTCGTGATCGATGTGCCGATAATCGAGAATCTGACGGTCGGGCTCGATTACCGGAACTTCGAACATACTGACATGATCTCCGATATCGACATGGATGATGTCATGGACGCGGAGGCCGCCTGTTTCAATGGCGAGCCGGGCTGTGATCAAATCCTCGCGGCGCTCGTCACGCGAGCCGTGGCAACACCCGCTGATATCGCGCTCGGGCTGCCGGGTGCGATCAGTACGGTAACGAGCCCGTTCCTGAATCTGCCCAAGCAATCGACCGACGGCTACGACCTCGAAGTTCGCTACGTGAAGGAGACGCCGAACTGGGGCACGTTTCGTGTGACTACCTATGTCACGTATATCGACAGCTACGAGTTCAAGCTACATCCGATCGATCCGCTCGAGTAACTCGTCGGTCAGCATCTGCAGCCGGAACTCCGGGCGACGACGGACTTCAGCTGGAGCTACAACGATTTTCAGATCAGGCTCTTCAGCCACTATCTCGGCGGTCACGATCAGCAGGAGGACTATGCTTTATTCGAGGGACAAAAGATCCCATCCCACAGCGAGTGGGATCTGCGCGTCGAGTACACCGGGTTCCCGATGTTCATGCTGACGCTCGGTATCGAGAACTTCACGGATGAGGACATCCCCCTAGATGTGTTTGCGACGGAAGGCTACGACACGAGTTTCTACAGCGACCGAGGCCGGTTCATCTACACTCAGGTCGGCCTGCGATTCTAATCAGCGGGGATCGATCGATGGCCGTCAAGGGCGCGCCGTAGGGCGTGCTCTAACGGCCGCCGCCCATTCCTCTGCCGCCCGTAATACCGATCGGTCCGCGCGGCACATAGACCTGGATTTGCAGCCCGTCCCTGAGCACATCCACAACGACCGTCTGGCCAGGTGCGCCTTCGAGAATGAGTTCATTGAGATCCGAGGTGCTGAAGACGCGCGCGCCCCCGTAGGCAATGACCTCGTCACCCGGCTGTAATCCGGCCGCCTGCCCGGCGGAACCGGCCATCACCTGTTGCACACCGACACTCGTAGACTGGCCGGTCGCCTCGAGATAACGTTCGTAGCTCAAGTCGCCCAATTCCTGGCGAAGCTGTTCCTCAGGGTCGAACTGCTCCGACCGCGGATCGAACGGCTCTCCTTCCCGGACGGCGTCGTACTGCGCGTAAAGCGCTTCCAGGCGAAGCTCCGACTCTCGCTCGGTAATACGTTGTGCCTGATCGGGGGAGAAGCCGGCCTCGACGAGCTGATTCAAGCGTCGATTCGGGTCGTTGCCCCGGCGCTCGCCGAAGCGCTCAGCGATACGCTCTTGAATCGCGGTGGGATCGAATTCCTCGGAACGCCGCTCCTGCCCGGAACCACTCGCGGTCTCGGCGACCTCGAGTTCCGCGAGTTGTTCGGTCAGCGCAACGAGATCTGCCTGTAGCGACCGCCGAAGCGCAATCTCCTCGTCCAGTGCCGACTCGAGCAGCTCGAGCCGCTCAGTCAGCGGCAGGAGTCCATTTGCCGAGCGGCTCTCCCGCCACTCATCGACGCCCGGATCGGGCGCGCTCGACAGCGCACCGGAGCCACCACCGAAAAAGGTTGCGAAAGCAAATCCAGCGGAGGCACCGAGCGCCAGGAACACGGCTGTTTTGATCATCGACATCATCGCCCTTGACTCGAGTTCTTTCGTAGAAAAGATACCTTGAATTGCGGCGCGCGGTGTAAAGATTTCTGAAGTGCCCGCAGCGCATGTACCGGTCATGCCGAGCAACCGGGAAACTGGCCCATATTGCTTCTAATTATGCCGATCTCCCTAAATATTGATGCCATCGTCGCATAAACCGCGGAGCGTCGGCGAGCTCGACGGTGCCGTCGGGAAGATCTCGGGAGGAGGTGTGTCAGGCAGCAGCCGTGAGGCCGTCTACCCCGAGTTCCCGCGCGAGCTCGTCGAGCTTTTGGGCGAGCCCGGGGTGGACCGGAATTCCGTTCTTCTCCCGCTCCATGCGAACCCGATGACTACGCTCACCTGGGACCCGCACGGCGTCGATACCGGGCAATGTTGGCGATGCGCGCATGGAACGGATCACGCCGTCGACCTTGCGTTTGAATCGGTCGACATCCATGAACGCTTCGATCGAAAGGGCGGCAACGAGTTGTCCGGTGTTCGTCGACGATTTCGAGTCCGCATTGAAATCGACGACCTCTTTACCGAAGGCGGCGCCGTTCAACGTCCCGGCGAGGAGCCCGAACACGAGAGCCAGCCCATAGCCCTTCGCACCGCCAATCGGCAGCAGGAAGCCCTCGGCCGCACGGGCGGGATCGGTAAGCGGCTTACCGAATTTATCCATCATCCAACCCTCAGGAATCTGCTCGCCGCGCTGCGCGGCCATCTTGACTTTCCCGTAGGCCGCGACTGTCGTGGCCATATCGAGAACGATGGGCGGCTCTTCGGCCGCGGGTATCCCGACGGCGATGGGGTTGGTACTAAGCAGGAGCTCGGTACCGCCCCAAGGCGGCAAGTGATTGGCACTGCCGACGGCGATATAGATCCCGATCATATCCCGTTGCATCGGCATTTTCGTGTACAACGCGGCCGGTCCCGCATGGTTGCCATGCTGAACGCCGACCCAGCCCACGCCCTCGCTCGCAGCCTTCTCGATGGCAAGCTCCGTCGCGTAACGCATTACGAGATGACCCATACCGTCGTCGCCGTTGACGACGGCCATCGCATTCTGATCTCTCTCTATGTGAATGTTGGGCCGGACATTGATGCCGCCGCTCTGGACGCGACTCACATACTGCGGCAGACGAAACACGCCGTGCCCGTCCGAGCCGTTGAGATCCGCTTCCGACATCAGTTCTGCGACGACCCGTGCATCCGGCTCCGGTATCTCGACGGCTGTGAGACAACGCCAAATGAAGCGCTCGAGCTGCTCTACGGTTACAGTCAGCATGCCATCAGGGCCTCAAAAGTACTGTCTGGGAACTGCGTAACGCGCATCATCCGGGGTGGGTCGTATCTTGCGTGGATAGATGCGCGACGGTCTGCCCGGTCTCCGTGAAGGTTCGCGTTACCTCATCGGTATCGTAGACCCAGAGTATCAGCATCGGCCCTTCGCCGACATTGATGAAGCGGTGCGGCTTCCCGGCCGGAACGTAGGTCGTATCGTAACGGCTCAATCGGGTCCGCTCGCCGTTGATCTCGACCTCGGCATCGCCCTCGAGGATTGTGACCTGCTCGGCACAGTTGTGGTGGTGCATCGGAATTTTTTTGGCAGCCGGAAAGCGCGTTAAGCCTGACGTAAACGTCACGGGGCCACAGCATTCCTTACCGACCAAGAGTGTCGTCTCCACGCCATCGCCGCGCACAATACTCGGCAGGTCATCGAGCTTCAACAGCGTTATATTCATGATTTTTTCCTCCCACCCCTAGCTTTTGGAACCAATATGAACCGCATTGTAGATCAGAGCCCCTCGACAGCGGACGGGATTTATTTGGCCCGCATCGGGCACTTAATTCACGAAAAAGTGTGACCCAATCCTCAATACCGTATGGGGTGACGGAATATCCGGCGGCTCAACCATATCGCAGGCTCTTCCCGGAGCGATGGGAATGGGCATGGGTATGGGCAATCTGTTTAACGCGAACTACACGGTCTACGGTCGGAGCTTCGCAAGCCAGAACCCGGCGCCAGGCACCTACGCCGACGCGCCAATAGTGACGATCCAGTTTTAAACCGCCGATCCTCCTGTTGTGGCTCCCGACGTGTCGGTCGAGCAAACGCCGGGGGAAGTACGCTTACCAGCAATTCGTGTCGGGATCGGGTGTTGCCGTCCGCGCGCCTTGTGCGGTGATGCGAAACAACGTGCAGTCGACATCCGTGTGCATGTCGACACCATTCAGTCCACCCCCTACCGTCGGAACAGCCGTCGCCTGGTAGGTATTGGCGTCCGCGACGGGCACCGCGAGCGTGTATAAGCCTTTCTCGGTGGAACCGCCCGGAAATCCCAAAGCGGCCACGTCATTCGTGTAAGTGTTGTTCTGGAGGTAAAAGCGTGCCTGGTTCGCCGCAAGTCGCAGGAGTGCCGTCTTCGCTTCGGTGCGCTGCGCCCGCAGAGAATACTGGCGATAGCTAGGAAATGCTACGGCACCAAGGATGCCGACGACGACGACGACAACCAGCAGTTCGACAAGCGTGAACCCCTGCGCAGGCCTCTTCAGACCCAGTTTTTCGTTACGCTTCCGCCGTATCATCTCGATCCTGCGTACGCTGATTCCCTATGGTTGTTACGGTATGCATTAGAGAGAACCTAAACCATCGTGAGTTCGTCACTTCATGCTCTCTTGGCTCCAGAAAGTCCTTATCGGGTTACTTTCGAAATCAAGCTGGAAACAGTACACACCGACGCAAGCGACCGGCGACGGTGTGCAGTCTTCGCCTATGCAGTCGGGATCTTCCGGTGAGGGGAATAGAAACTGCACCTCGCTGGGAAGCGACCCCTGAAACTCCATACCGCGATCCGAGTGAGTGAGATTTTCCTCATCCGCACTCTGATCTAGATTATGTACAGGCATGCCGTTAACGATGTCCATGATGTACAGGCGATTAGTGCCCAATGCAGGTTGGCAGTCGTTCACACTCGCAGTGCCTCCAGGGGTAAAAGTCGTGAAGAAAACCTTGTTCCCAAAGGTGCGAGCTTCCGCGAGTACTTTTTCTCCTATCCAGCCCCCATCACGCAACTCGAAGCGCCAACCGGGTCCCCCAATAGGCACATCCGTGTCGACATCATCTGTGATGTCGATCAGATCGACTTCTGTCGTTATTGTCGCCGTGTCATAGTCCACCTGCGATCGAATACCGAATGGATCGTAGTCACGCAACGAGTAGAAGCGGTCCTGCGTAACTGTGCTGTTCGGGTGTGCGCGATGCCCGGAACCGATAGCGATGTTAATGAACCGGACGTCGTCTACCTTAGTCATGGCCACATCGGGTGAATAGTAGAATCGCCGCGTGTCGGCGAGCGGCGGAGAATCCTGAGGCGCGCCTCCTAGTTGTGCGACCACGCCGCCGTTGATCAGGCTGCTTACCGGCTGTCCGTTGAGGATATCGAATCGCCAAATCTGTCCGCCCATGTCCGACGCGTACATCCGGTCAGCGAAACCGTCGGCATCCAGATCGATGATTCTAATGTCTGACGGTATCGAGTACTCCATCCTTGATAGGTTGCGATTCGACGCGCTCTGGCTAGCATGCCAGAGTAGTTCGCCACTCTCGGAATCGACGATGAATATTGCATTGCCCTGAGTATCGACACTTCCGCTGGAGTTATCCTGACTCGTGTCGTAGCCGCCTCCGATAATCAGCACGAGCTTGTCGTCATTCTGAGGCACGCCGTCGATATTGATTCGTGATGGCATGGGCGTAGCCCAAGTCTGACCGACGCCGGGAAGGGTCGCGCCATCCGATCTCCACAGGAGCATAGGGTTGTCCGGGTCCGTCACGTCCAAGCCGTAGTAGTGACTGCCTCCGCGACGCAACCCGAAGTAGAGATACACTTTTTCCCCGTTCTCAGGTTCAACGATACCGTTATTATCGAGCAGCAACTGAAGCGTGAGACTTCCATCAATCCCGTAATGCTTCGCGACTGAAGCGTCACCGTTGTACAACTCGATTTGATCGGCAATGAGTTCCGGCGGCACGAAGCTCCACTGCTCGACCCCGGTTTCTCCATCGACGGCGTGGAGATAGCCGTCGTTGGTCGCGAAATAGACCATGGTGTCATAGGAGTCGGGGTCGGCCTGGGATCCACCATAGATCATAGCGACCGGCTTCGAGTGCAGCGGATCGCCCATCTGATTACGCGGCTCGGTTGTATCGTCGTCTTGATCTGTGTCCGTAACGTCGACTCCACGAATGAAGTCGATAAGATCTTCCCTCGTCGGATCCCCAGGCTGTCCAATGCCCAACAAAGTGTCGTCGATGCTCGCATTATTGTTTGTCACCAAATTGGCTGCAGAACCAAGGATTGGATTTCCGAGGTAAGTAAAGACTTTTCGGGATGCCGGGCCCGGAATCCTGTGAGCTGCACCTCCCAGTGCGACCTCCGGGCCATCCGCGACGTCGGACCAATAGCTCCGGGCGCCGTCAAAGAAGAAATCGGTCTCCGGATCCACGGCCGGATTACCGTCACCGTCCAGTATCTCGCCGTCCGAAGAGCGGAGCCGATACTTCTTCAGATTGCCCGGCCAGTGAACGCCCCCGGTCGCACGAAATACGCTGATGAACAAGTCGTTCGCGTTCCGGGTCCGATTGAAGCTGTTCACCGATACGGTTGGCGAAATGAAAGTCGTCTGAGTATCCAGTATCGAAGTAACGATGTCGGTCAACGCTGTCAACAGGGATGCCGTGTCATCCACGGTATAGTACGCGCCACCGCCCCGGGAAGCCGTGGAAGCGAGTATGGGCAGGTCCGTGGCGAACCCGATCGTGTAGGTCGTGACGTTCTGCTCGCCAGGGAGATCTACCAGATCCGCCTCGTGCATGTAATGGGCCATGTCATCCAGGCACTTCCCAGCACCGCTACCGTCGCACATATTGCCGACAAGACTACTGAAGCCCGGGAGGGCCGTGATTTTCGTGGTGGCGCTGAAGTCCTTGGTCGGAGCGCCGTCCGTG
>PVBE012399061.1_pt1 | contig 24032 bp, 19 predicted proteins | sample 1631181 | NCBI WGS metagenome assembly PVBE01 (sample SAMN08397723, study PRJNA350692) | Marine metagenome, whole genome shotgun sequencing project. | isolation source: water | place: Pacific Ocean | collected 2012-04 | reverse complement strand
AGCTCAAGGTGGAGATCGATCGCACGCTGGCAACCGCGCTCGGCCTGTCCATTTCCGATGTGAACGCCGCGCTCGCGATCAATTTCGGCTCTGCCTATGCCAATGACTTCAACCGCCAGGGCCGCGTGCTACAGGTCCTCGTCCAAGCCGACGCACCCCACCGGATGGAGCCGGAGGACGTGCTGTCGCTGCGGATCCCCAATGCGCAGGGCGGGCTGGTTCCGTTCAGTTCCTTCGCCACTGCCGAATGGACCGCGGGTCCGCCCAGCCTGTCGCGCTACAATGGCTATCCGGCGATGACCTTGTCGGGCACTGCGGCTCCGGGCGAATCCTCGGGCGCCGCGCTCGAAGAAATGGAACGGTTCGCGAGCCAACTGCCCGACGGCATCGGCTTCGAATGGACCGGCATCAGCTACGAAGAAAAACAGGCCGGCGGCCAGATCGGGCTGCTGCTCGGGCTGTCGGTGGTGATCGTCTTCCTCGTGCTTGCTGCCTTGTACGAAAGCTGGTCGGTGCCGCTGTCGGTGCTGCTGATCGTGCCGATGGGCGTGCTGGGAGCCGTGCTCTTCACCATGCTGCGCGGCCTGTCCGCCGACATTTACTTCAACGTCGGGCTGATCACGATCATCGGCCTGGCAGCGAAGAACGCCATCCTCATCGTCGAATTCGCGATCGAGCAGGAGGCCGAAGGCAAGAGCCCGCTCGAGGCGGTAAAGGCCGCCGCGCGCCTGCGGTTGCGGCCGATCATCATGACCTCGCTCGCCTTCATTCTGGGCATGGTTCCGCTGGTTCTGTCCTCGGGCGCCGGCGCCGCCAGCCGCATCGCGGTCGGCACGGGCGTGATGGGCGGCATGATCGCGGCCACGGCAATCGGCATCTTCGCCATCCCGCTGCTTTACCTGCTGGTCCGAACCCGACTTGCGAAGGGCAAGCCCACCCCGCCCGGCGAAGCCGAAGGAGAACCCGCATGATGCGTCCGCTATCCGCCAGCGTGCTGGCGCTGGCCCTTGCCGGCTGCGTGAACATGGCACCCGCGCACGAGCGTCCGTCGCTGGCGAGCGCTCCTGCCTATGACGGCGAGTACCGTCCCGATGGGACTGTGGTCGCCAGCACGCTGTCTTACGGCGAATGGTTCGACGACGCCCGGCTGGTCGCGCTGATCGATACTGCGGTTGCCAACAATCGCGACTTGGTGGCGGCGACCGCGCGCATCGAACAGGCGCGCGCCCAATACCGGGTCCAGGATAGCCGCAGGTTGCCCGCCCCCGTGGCCAGTGCCGTTGCCGGCCGCAGCCGCACCCCGACCGGGGCGGCAATAGCCGGCGCGGCGCCGGCCGTGACGGCGGACCGTTTCGAAGTCGGCGTGGGCGTGACCTCGTTCGAACTCGATTTCTGGGGCCGGGTGGCCAATCTTTCCGAAGCTGCGCGCGCCCGTTATCTTGCGACCGAAGCGAACCAGCGGGCGTTCTATCTTTCGCTCGTCGCCGATGTCGCCTCGACCTATTTCGAAATCCTCGAAACCGATGCGCAGATAGACTTGGCACAGGCGACGCTGGAGAGCCGCCAGGAAGGGCTGCGGATCGCGCGGTTGCGGCTCGATGCCGGGGTCACCTCCGCCCTGCCCTACCGTCAGGCCGAAACGCTGCTGACGACAGCGGAACAGCAGCTGGCAGCGCAGCGTCTCGACCGGGCACGGCTGAACAACCAGCTTGCCGTGCTGGTGGGCGGCGCCGTTCCCGCAAACCTGCCGCAGCCGCTTGCGATGCAGGCGCAGGACGATGCCATGATGCTCGACGCCGGGCTGCCGTCGGACCTGCTGCTGGTGCGCCCCGACATTACCGCCGCCGAAGAACAGCTGCGTGCCGCGCGCGCCGACATCGGTGCCGCGCGGGCAGCCTTTTTCCCGACGATCTCGCTCACCGGCAACGCGGGTTTCGCCTCCAGCGACCTGGGTAACCTGTTCGGTTCGGACGGGTTCACCTGGTCCTTCGGCCCATCGCTTTCGCTACCCATCTTCGATTGGGGAGCGCGCGAGGCCGATCTCGATCTGGCCCGGGCGCGGGAGACCGAACAGGTCGCACTGTACGAAAAAGCGGTGCAGACGGCATTCCGCGAAGTGTCAGACGGCCTCGCCGGGCGGCGCTGGCTGGCCCAGCAGGTCGCCGCGCAGGAGCAGGGTGTCGCCGCGCAGGAACGTATCGCGCGGCTCGCCCGGCTGCGCTACCGCGAGGGCGTGGCCGATTATCTCGAAGTGCTCGATGCCGAGCGCAATCTGTTCTCCGCCCAGCAGCAATTGCTCACCACGCAGCGGGCCTATCTGCAGAACGGCGCGACGCTGTTCGTCGCGCTGGGTGGCGGCCTCCCGCGCTGATCGGGGCCGTGCACAAGGCAGATATCTTTCGGGCAGTCTGTTCTCCGCAAAGCCTGAACGCGAAGACCCCCATCCTGGCGGACGGGGGTCTTCAAGCGTGCCGAGCAATCGGGATGGCTCGACCTTCTGGCGGGTCCGGGAACGGGGGAACCGCGCATCGCGACCCCCCGCTATGCGGCCTGAAAATCAGACGGCCGGCCGGCGTACCTTGGTGTAATTCACCCGGGACGCGGCGAGGTCGTCGTGATAGATCACGTCCCGGCCCCTGATTTCGAGATTGTCGGCGGCAACAATCCGGCCATCGTCGAGCCGTACGGCTGCGACGTGTTCCTTTTCCTTGTCCACCAGCATATCCTCGATCGTTCCGTAATGCGTCCCCGTGACCGAGGCCACGGTGCAACCACGGATGTCCTGCTCGTCATGGACGAGTTGCCAGGAATCGAGGGCTTCGAGTTCGCCGAAGCGATCATCGTTCTTCATAATAGGTCCTTTCTAGTCTTACGGACGCTCGAGGATCTCGACATTGTCCTCGTCGACAATCAGGAACACGTCCTGATCGGCGAGAACCGCGAGAGTGTCGTCATCGAGCGGAACACCTTCGACATCGGAGACTTCGCCGCCTTCGCGGATCATGCCGTCCGAAATGCGCAGTTCCTGTCCGGGATTGATGTCGATCTCGACTTCGCGGGGTTCGTCGATGATCAACGCGAACATCCGCGCGCCGTCGTTCTCAACCCAGAAGCCCCGGTCGGTCAGCGGTCCGGCAACGCTCACCTCGCCTGCGAATTCCTGTCCGATATACGACTGGGGATTGGCCAGGATGGCGGCCAGCGTCATCGGCATCGAATCGGCACCTGCGTCGGCTTCGATGGCGGTCTCGGCGAGCACGGGATCGGCATCGTCTTCGTCGGCGGTAATCCACCAGATCAGCAACGCTGCGAGTATTGCTGCCAGTAGCAGCCAGAGCCACGTCATCGATGATTTCTTCTCGACTGGAATTTCAGCCATAAGTTTCCTCCTGTTGCCTGCGCGGGATGAGCGCAGTCTATCAGCGAGCAGCCAAGCCGTTCGTTCCGAAAGAGAATTTCTTCACAGGATACGGTGGATCCAACCCGGTGATTTGAAGGACGCGGGGGATTTAGGATACGGCAGCCGCAGCGCGAGTAATGCAGGCGGCGTTTACTGCGATCCGATAGCCGAATGAAAAGCGACGAAGGAACTGGCCAGTGCCGCCTCGCTGTCGATCAGCGCCTGCCTGCTGGCGATCAGCTGGCGCTGCGCATCGAGCACATCGAACAGGGACGCCAGGCCCTCGCGGTACAGCGCGTTCGACTGTGCGAGCGCGGTCTCGCTCTGGTCGATCGCTTCGGTGAGCGCGGCATTGCGCTGGCGATAGGCCTCGATCGATACCAGTGCATTCTCGACCTGGCCCAGCGCGTTGAGGAACGTGGCGCGATATTCGGCCACGCGCGCCTCGGCCACGGCCTCGGCCGCAGCGACTTCGGCGCGGCGGCGTCCGCCGTCGAAGATCGGAATGTCGATCGCGGCGGCTATCCCGACCAGGAAATCGCCGAACAGCCCGCTCAGCAGCCCGTCGCCGATGCCGATTTCACCGGGTATCGTCAGCGCCGGGCGCAGATCCGCCTGTTCGATTCCGATCTCGGCGGCCGCCCGCGCGAGCCGCGCTTCGGCAGCGAGGATATCGGTCCGCCGGCGAAGCAGGTCGGCGGGCACGCCCGCTGGCGGCCCCGCGCCATATCCGGGTATCCGGGATCCATCGGCGAGCGGCTCGATCGCGAAGGCCCCGGGGGGCTCTGCCAGCAGGATCGCGAGTGCGCTGAGCGCATTGGCGCGGGCAATCTCGACCAATCCCCGGCGAGCCCGGGTCTGGGCGAGGTCTGCTGCCGCGCGGCGCACGTCCAGATTGGCAGCCAGCCCGGCCTCGAACCGCAGGGTGACGATGCGCAGCGTCTGGTCCTGCAGGTCGGTCGATTGTTCGAGCAGGTCGAGTTGCGTCTGCGTCCGGCGGTATTCGATATACTGGCTGGCGATCGCAGCAGCGACCAGCCGGCGCTGCTCGGCCAGCAAGTAGTTCGTCTCGGCGTAATCGGCCACGGCGGCGCGCACCTCGGCTGCCAGCCGCCCATTGAGATCGGGGTCGAACAGGGCGAACAGGCCGGCCGCCGCCGTATCCTCTCCCTCGCCCACCAGCGTGGTTCCGATTTCGGCCGATCCGTCGAGCCCCGGCAGCCGGTCCGCCCGTTCCGCGCGCAACAGGGCGGCCGCGGCGGCAAGCCGTCCGGACGCGGCATCGATATCGAGATTGGCTTCCAGACCGCGCCGGACCAGCCGGTCGAGCACCGGGTCACCGAAGCCGAGCCACCATTCTTCCTGCAACCCGGCAGCGGGCAGATCGGTCGCATAGACAGCCGGGGCAGCGATGGGCGGCGCGATTGCGACCGGCTCGCTACCGGCGCAGCCGGACATCGCCAGCGCGGCGACCAGAATGGCACCGGGGTGCTTCATACCTGCGCCACGGAAAGATCCTCGTCGACCTCGTCGATTTCCTTGTGCAGGCGGGCGAGGTCGACATTGCGCGGGTTCCCGTAGCGCGCGATGGCCAGATAGATGACCGGGGTCAGGAACAGCGTGAAGATGCCCGCGATACCCAGTCCGCCGAAAATCACCCAGCCGATCGACTGGCGTGCTTCGGAACCCGCGCCGCTAGCGAGGATCAACGGCAGGGCGCCCAACACGGTCGAGATCAGCGTCATCACGATCGGCCGCAGGCGGATCGCGGCGGCTTCCTCCACCGCTTCGCGGACGCTGCGCCCCTGGTGCCGCAACTGGTCGGCGAATTCGACGATCAGGATGCCGTTCTTCGCCATCAGCCCGATCAGCATCACCAGCCCGATCTGCGAATAGATGTTCAGCGAGACCCCCGACAGGAACAGCGCGAATACTGCCGCGGCAAGCGCGAAGGGAATGGTCAGCAGTACCACCAATGCGCTGGTCACGCTTTCGAATTGCGCCACCAGCACCAGGAACACGATCACCAGCGCGAAGATATAGGTCAGCAGCAGATCGCTCGACGCTTCCTCGAGGCTCGCCGCATCGCCCTGCAGCAGCATGTCGATCCCCGGCCCCAGCGCTTCCTCGCCCAACCGCTCGATCTCGTCGACCGCATCGCGCAGCGGCGTACCGGCTGCAATATCCGCGGAGACCTCGATTGCACGCCGTTGTTCGGTGCGGTCAAGTTCGGCGGCGATGCCCTGCTCTTCGATCACGGTGACGCTGGACAGCGGGATCAACGCCCCGCCCGACCCGCGGACGTAGAGATTGCGCAGGTCCGACGGATTGGTGACACTCACGGCCTGGGCGGTGAGGAAGATCGGGACTGCCTGGTCGCCGACGTTGAGATCCACCAGATCGTCGCCGCCGACCATCGCGCGCAGCGTCTGCGCCAGGTCGTCCAGCTCGACGCCGAGATCCGAAGCGCGCTGGCGATCGATCTGTACCGAGAGCTGCGGCTGTGTCGGCTGGTAGGAAATGTCGGGATTGGAGAGGATTTCGGAGCGGGTGTCGATCGCCGTGGCAAGCGCCTGCGCGGACGCGTAGATCGTCGGGTATTCGGCGCCGGTCAGCGCCACCTCGATACCGTCGCCCCCACCGCCGAAACTCAGCGTGCCGCGGCCCCGGGCATTGGTGCGCGATCCGGGAATTTCCTGCAGCGGCGGGTTGAGTTCCTCGACGATCTCGGTCTGGCTGCGGTCGCGCTCGCTCCAGTCGGCGAGTTGTGCAGTCACCCGGACACGATTGGGATCGTAGCGGCCGACGATCGAGAAGGTGCTCTCGATCTCACCGCTGGCAAGATACGGCGCGATGACCTGCTCCACCTCGTCGAGCTCGCCATCCATGAAATCGATGCCGACCCCGTCGGGGCCCGTCGCATCGATCGTGATGACGCCGCGATCCTCGTCGGGGACCAGTTCGTTATCGAGCTGGGTGTAAAGCAGCGCTGCCAGCACCGCGAGCGCGACCGACACCGCTCCCACGAGCTTGGGCCGGTCGAGACACCGCCGCAGCGCGCTTTCATAGCGGTGGTTCGCCGCATGGCCCCAGCCCGCCAGCCGGCCCGGCGCGCTGTCGTCGGTCGCCAGGTCGAATTTCGCCGCCAGTGCCGGGACCAGCGACAGCGCGACGAAACTGGAAATGATCACCGACACGGCCAGCACGAAGCCGAATTCGCGAAACAGCCGCCCCGCTTCGGACGGCAGGAAGCTGATCGGGACGAACACCGAAACCAGCACCGCCGTGGTCGCCACGACGGCGAAGAAGACCTGCCGCGTACCCAGCACCGCCGCCGCGCGCCGGCCCAGCCCCTTGTTCTGCAACCGCTGCGCGTTTTCCAGTACCACGATGGCATCGTCGACGATCAGCCCGGTCGCCAGCACTAGCGCCAGCAGCGTGAGCAAGTTGATCGAAAAGCCCATCAGCCAGATGCCCGCGATCACCCCGACCAGCGCGACCGGGATGGTGGCGCTGGGCACGACGGTGGGTCGCCAGGCGCGGAAGAACACCAGCATGGTGCCAATGACCACAGCGATGGTGAAGGCCAGCGTGATCAGCACTTCGCGGACCGAAATGCGGATGAACTGCGCATCGTCCGACACCACGTCGATCCGGACATCGTCGAACCGCGCGTTCAGGCGTTCGACATCCGCGCGAATGGCGCTGGATATCTCGATCGTGTTCGAGCTGGCCTGCCGCACCACGCCCAGCCCGACAATCGGCTGTCCGTCGAGGCGGACGAAGTTGGTCGCATTGGCGGGGGCGAAATCCGCCTGCGCGACATCGCCGACGCGAGTGGTGCCCGAAATGACGACATTCTCGATCTGCGCGGGATCGACCGCGCTGGCTTCGGCCCGCACCACCAGTTCCAGCGCGTCCGACCGGAACGAGCCGACCGGCACGTCGAAGGGGGCCCCCCGCAGTGCCGCGGCGACATCGGTCATTGTCAGCCCGAAGCGGTTGAGCCGTGCCGGGTCGACCGACACGCGCATCTGCCGGGCGCGGGTGCCGAACTGTTCGATGCTGGCGACCCCTTCGGCGGCGAGCAGTTCGGGCACGATGTCGTTTTCCACCAGCCGCGTCAGCGAGGCCTGGTCGTAGCTGTCCGACAGCACGGCCAGCGTCATGATCGGCTGCGCGTCCTGGTCCGCCTTGACCACCGTCACCTGCTCGACGCGCTCGGGCAGGTCGCGGGTCGTCCGGCTGACCGCCTCGCGCACGTCGGAGGCAGCGGTATCGAGATCGGTGCCGGGATTGAATTCGACACGGATGCGGCTGTTGTTCTCCTCGCTCGACGCGCGGATCTGGCGCACGCCCGAAACCCGCGCGACGGCATCTTCGAGAAGGCTCGTGACCTCGGAATCCATGGTCTCGGGTGCAGCGCCGGGCAGGCTGGCGGTGACCGACACGACCGGCCGGTCGACATTGGGGAGCTCGCGAACCTCGACGCCCATCAGCGCAGCGATACCGGCAATCACGATCAGCAGGTTGAGCACGCCGATCAGCAACGGCCGCTTCACCGCCAGCATGGGGAGGTCGGCCCTATCCTTCATCGGCGGCTACAGCAGCGCCCGATCGGGGCTGGCGGACCTCGACATCCTGCCTGTCCGCATTCCCGCTGCCCACCACGCGGATGGCCTGCCCGTCGCGCACCTTCTGTACCCCTTCGACGATCACCCGGTCGGTCCGCTCGAATTCGCCATCCACGAAGACCTCGCCTTCGCGCCGCGAGGTGATCGTCACCGGGACGCGCCTGGCTGCGCCTTCGCGAATAACGAACAGGTGCGATCCATCCCCGCCCCATACGATGGCCTCCTCGGGGACCACCGGACGTGCTTCGCCATTGCGGGTGAAGACCACGCGGAAGCTCATCCCGGGGCGCAGGCGGTCGCCCTCGTTGGGGATGGCGGTGCGCACGATGAAATCGCGGCTGTCCTGCGATATCCGGTTGTCGGTCGCCACCACGCGGGCGTCGATGGTCCGCGTGGTATCGGAAAACGGCACGACCTGGACGACCTGACCGGGACGCAGCGCATTGAAGACCGATTCAGGCGCGGGGAAATCGACATAGAGCGTGCCGCGCTGGTCGATCTGCGTGATCGGTGTGGAATCGTTGACGCGGTCGCCGGGATCGACTTCGGTCAGGCCGACGTGGCCCGAGAACGGCGCGCGCACTGTCCGGTCGGCCAGCGCCGTCTGCGCCTGTTCCAGCGCCACGCGCGCCGAAGCGAGCGCGGTCACGCCGGCTTCGATCTGGCTTTCGGAAAGCGCACCGGTATCCTCGATGCGGCGATACCGGCCCAGCAACTGGTCGGCTTCCTGCACCTGCACCCGTGCCGCTTCGACCGCGAGGCGTTCCTGCCGCGAGTCGAGCCGGACCAGCGCCTCGCCCTTGCGCACGAAATCGCCCGCCGCGAACAGCACTGCGGTCACCCGGCCCGCCGTTTCGGCGAAAATCTCCGCCGATGTTGCCGCACGGGCCGAGCCGATGGCTTCGATCTCGATCTGTTCGGGAAGCACGCCGATGTCCTGCGCAACGACCGGCACTGCCTCGCGCGCAGGATCGCGTTCTGCTTCACCGCAGGCGGTGACAAGCAGCAGTGCGGCGCAAGCCATTGTACGGAAAGACGCGGCGGACACGCTGCGCAGGTAACGAATAAGGCCTCGGGGGGGAAGCGCTTCTGTGTCAGCCCTGTTCGATGGCTTCCAGTTCGGTCCCGGCGGCCAGCCATGCCGCTTCGGCTTCGGCGAGAGCATCGGCCGCTTCCGCGCGCTGGGCGAGGAGGCTTTCGATGCTCGCCCCGCCGCCCGGCCTCGCCCCGGCCGTCCCCTGTTCGAGGATGGCACTGTCGAGCCGCTCGACATCGGCGGTCAGCCGCGCCATCGCCTGTTCGGCTTTCGCCAGTTCCGCCTTGGCCGTGCGCGTCCGGGCAATGATATTGGTGCCATTGCTGCCGCGCGCCTTGCTGGCCGCATCGCCGCGGCCGTTCTTCGCCGGTTTGCGGCCCAGCACCAGATCGATGTAATCTTCCATGCTGCCGGAATATTCGCGCGCGGTGCCGTCATCCACCAGCACCAGACGGTCCGCCGTCAGTTCGACCATGTGGCGATCATGGCTGATGAGGATGACCGCGCCCGAGTAATCGTTCAGCGCCTGGATCAAGGCTTCGCGCGCATCGACATCGAGGTGGTTGGTCGGCTCGTCCAGGATCAGCAGATGCGGCGCATCGCGGGTGATCAGGGCCAGTGCCAGACGCGCCCGTTCGCCGCCCGACAGCTTGTCGACCCGCGTTTGCGCCCGCGCACCCGAGAAGCCGAACCGCCCCAGCTGCGCGCGAACGGCGCCCTGCGCCGCGCCCTCCATTGCGCGGTTCATCAGGTCGAGCGGCGTATCCTCACCGGCCAGTTCCTCGACCTGGTACTGGGTGAAATAGCCTACCTTCAGCCGCCCCGGGGCGTTCACTTCGCCTTCCACCGGGTCGAGCTGCGAAGCCAGCAGCCGGGCCAGCGTGGTCTTGCCGTTGCCGTTGCGGCCCAGCAGCGCGATGCGATCGTCGGCATCAATCCGGAAATTCAGCCGCTTCAGGATCGGCGGGGCATCGCCATAGCCCACGGCCGCCTGTTCAAGCGTGATCATGGGGGATTTGAGTTCCGCCGGATCGGGAAATCCGAAAGTGAGCGTGGGGTCTTCCATCATCGCGGCGACGGGCTGCATCTTGGCCAGCATCTTGGCACGCGACTGCGCCTGTTTGGCAGTCGATGCACGCGCGCTGTTGCGGGCGACGTAATCCTGCAATCGCGCGCGCTGTGCATCCTGCGAAGCCTTGGCCGCCGCCAGCTGGGCCGCCCGCTCGGCGCGCTGCTTTTCGAACGCGTCGTATCCGCCATTGTACAGCGTCAGCGCCCCGCCCTGCAGATGCAGGATATGGTCGACCACCTTGTTCAGCAGGTCGCGTTCGTGGCTGATCACCAGCAGCGTGGCAGGATAGAATTTGAGGAAGTTCTCGAGCCACAAGGTCGCTTCGAGATCGAGGTGGTTCGACGGTTCGTCGAGCAGCAGGATATCGGGTTCGGAAAACAGCAGCGCGCCGAGCGCGATGCGCATCTTCCAGCCGCCGGAAAAGCTTTCCACCGGACGTTGCTGCATCTCCTCGTCGAAGCCTAGCCCGTTGAGGATCTTCGCTGCGCGCGCCGGCGCGCTGTAGGCATCGATGGCGAGCAGGCGATCATGGACATCGCCCATCCGGTACATATCGGTACAGGTTTCCAGTTCGGCCAGCAGCTCGGCGCGTTCGGTGGCCGAAGCCAGTACCACTTCCTCGGGCGTCATCGTCCCGCTGGGGGCTTCCTGCGCGATATAGCCGATCCGCGCGCGCGACGGTTTGGCGATCTCGCCCTCGTCGGGTTCGATTTCGCCGATCAGCGCTTTCATCAGCGTCGACTTGCCGGCGCCGTTGCGCCCGATCAGCCCGACGCGCGCGCCCACCGGCACGGCAGCACTGGCGCGATCGAGAATGGTCCGGCCGCCAAGCCGCACTGTGACACCGTCGATGGTAAGCATGCGCGGCCCCTAACAGCCTATTGCCGTTCCCCAAAGCAATTCTGCCGCCATGCAGCGGGGTGCAAGCGCCTTGCACGATCCGCCCGGTCCGCTAGCGCGGTGGAATGAAGATGGAAGACCTGCTGCAGCGCTATTTCGGCACCCAGGACCTGGCCGAGGTCGATCCGGCCGCGCTCCCCGCCGGGGTCGAGCGAATGCGCGTCGATTTCGGGCTCGAACGCGATCGCGGCCACCGCTTCGCGCTGTGGACCCTGCTCTACATGCTCGATGCCGCACCCGATCTGGACGTCGCCTTCGAAGATCCCGCAGACCGCGATGCCGCGCGCACCATGATGGATATGCTCGCGGCGCAGGCTCCCGAGTAGCGCGGAGGCCGTAGCGGTGTGGACGCCGCCGCAGCACTACCACACCCTTGAGCCAGTGCAGCCGCGCGCTGAAAAACCAGTCAGGACACCTGCTGCAACGCCGGTGCGTGGTCGCTCTCGATATCGCGATCGGCGCAGACCACCCGGTTGCGGCCTTCGCGCTTGGCGGCATAGAGTGCTTCGTCGGCTTTCCGGTACAGCGCCTGGAACGGCCGGTCGGCCGCGCCCTGCGCCACGCCGATGCTGACGCTGATCCGATGCCCCGGCGCGGTTGCGCCGAAATCGCATTCCGCCAGTTCGGACCGCACCGTTTCCGCAAGCTCGACCAGCCCGCCATCGGCAACCCCGCTCACCCCCAGAACGAATTCCTCGCCGCCCAGCCTGCCCGCGCGGCAGCCGAAACGCTCCTCGAACGATGCCAGCCGGCGCCCGAGCGTCACGAGCACCTCGTCGCCCGCCTGATGCCCGAACTCGTCGTTGACGGCCTTGAACTTGTCCACGTCGATGAGCAGCAGGCCGACGGGCCTCCCGGCCGCGCCGCCGAATGCCTCGGCGTATTTGCCGAGGAAGCCCCTGCGGTTCAGCAGGCCGGTAAGCGGATCGCGTTCGGCAAGTTCGGCCAGGGCCTTGCCGATCTCCACCGCCCGATCGCGCTGCATCCGCAGGGCGCGCAGCCGCACGGTCGCGAAACCGGTCAGGCACACGACCTGCAGCGCCGAAGCATACAGCATCAGTACCTTGTCGCCCCCGCCCCACAGGATCGCGTCGAGATCGACGATCTGGGTCATCGCCAGCGTCACCATGGGGATCGCCCAGCTGATCGCCAGATCGCGGGCGGCGCCGTGGCCCTTCCTCCACCCCGCGGCAATACAGGCGGTGGCCAGAGCAAGCGATGACAATGTGCCGATCATCAGCACCGGCGCGAATTGGCCGATATCGACGCCGGGCAGACCGCTGGCGACGCCTGCCGCGAGGACAAGCACCCCGAGCGCACCCAGCAGACGCAGCGGCCAGCGGGGCAGCGCGTCGCGCAAGGCGGATGCGGTGGCGAAGGTCGCGAACATGATCGCCAGGCAGGCAAGCACCGTTGCCAGCCGCGCCGACACCGTGCCCGCGGCTGCAGGAAAGACCGCCAGTCCGGCCTGGGACCAGACCAGGCCCCAGACCATCACGGTCGCAGCCCAGCCGCCATGCCACAGGAAGAAGCTGCGCCGCATGCTGGCGGCGAGGCCGATGTTGAACAGGGCGGCTATGCCCAGCAACGCCAACGCGGCGCCGATGGCAAATGCCGTCAGCTCGAACTGACGCTGGGCGGCCTGCGCGGACACTATGCGCAGCGACAGCAGGTTGTAATCCTCCAGCCCCGCGATCCGCAGCCAGACCGCCGTTGCGGGCTGGTCGCCGCGCGCGCGAAAAGCGACCTGCCCGCCAATATGCCAGCTGTCGGCGAAATCCCCCCGGCCGATCGTATGCCGCGGGCCGAGCGTATCGGCATATTCGAACATCACGCTCATTCGCTCGAACCGCGTGGTGTGCATCGCCAGCGACGCATCGCGGGACTGGCTGGCGGGAACCGGCAGCCGCAGCCACAGGACGCTGCCGCGATAGCCTGTCGGTGCACCGGCGCACTGCAGATCGGACCGATCGGGCGCGGCGACCGAAGAAGTGACGGCGAAGCAGGTGCCGGCCGGCGGTTGGGCAGCCAGGCGGGGTCCCGAGATCAGGGCACAGGCCGACGCCATGACCCATAGCATGCGCCGCAGACTGCCCAGCCCTGCCTTCATTCCGCCCCCCGAACCAAAGCCATCGCGGCGATCCAGACGCCGAACGACGCGCAGCGACCCCGCGCCGCTTCTAGTTAACAGATACGGAGCGAATGCAATCACCGAGGCGGAATTTCCCCGATTGTCCCGCCGAACTGCGGCTGATCGGCACCACTGGGCGCCATTCCGCTCGAAAAAGTGGGTGGCGGAGCAGGAGGGATTCGAACCCTCGATACGGGGTTACCGTATACACACTTTCCAGGCGTGCGCCTTCGACCACTCGGCCACTGCTCCGCATTCTCCTTGGCTACCCTACCGCTTCGCTGCTTGAGGGCGATGGGCAAAACCCGATCGGCGCTCAAGCGCACAGCGCGGTAGCGCCGCAAAAGAGCCGCGCGTCTAGCGGCGCCCGATGCGAATCGCAAGCCAATGCGCGGGCAGTATGGCGCCGAGGCCCGATTTCGTGCTATGATCCATTTGCGCGACGGTGCTGCGCGGATCAGGCATCCCCTGCGAACACCGCCACGAGGCCCCCTCCCGTCCGTACAATGCGCGAGAGGGGGCTTTCGTTTTGCCGGAGCGGGTGGCACTCCCCTGCAGATGACCAAATCGCTTTTTCCGTTCGCCGCGCTGCTCGCGCTCGCTGCTCCCGCGCAGGCGCAGGACGAGGCCGCGCCGCCTTCGCCGGGCGAAATCGTCGCGCAGGCACCTGCGGCGGAATGGACCACCATTGCCCCGGAGGACTTGCTGGTAATGACGCTGGCCTCCGCGCCAGATGGCACCGCGCGCGAGGTGGTGATCCAGCTTATGCCCGCGCCTTTCAGCCAAGGCTGGGTCGGGAACATCCGCACGCTCGCCCGCGCCGAATGGTACGACGGCACAGCGGTCAACCGCGTGCAGGACAATTATGTCGTCCAGTGGGGCGATCCGAACTACGACAATCCCGAGGACGGGGGCGAGGCGAAAACTGTGCCGGCCAACCTCGCCGCCGTGCCCGAAAACGAGTATTCGGCGAGGCTGGACGAACCCGCGATCGCTAAGATCCGCACCTATTTCGAAACCGCTGCTTCCAGCATGGCACCCAGCGACCCCACCACCCTCTACCGGGCCGATCCCTATGCGAGGGCACATGCCTTTTTCGACGGCTGGCCAATCGCGATGACGGATGACGAACCGGTCGCCTGGCCGGTCCATTGCTATGGCATGGTCGGCGTCGGGCGTGGCTATTCGCCAGATACGGGCAGCGGCGCAGAGCTTTATACCGTTATCGGCCATGCACCGCGCCACCTCGACCGCAACATCGCGCTGGTCGGGCGCGTGGTGGAAGGGATGGAGCACTTGTCTTCGCTGCCGCGCGGTTCAGGCGCGCTGGGCTTCTACACTGCCGAGGAAGCGGACAAGCGCACGCCCATCGTCTCGGTGCGCGTCGCCAGCGACCTGCCCGATAGTGAGCGGCCTGCGTTCGAATATCTGTCCACCGAAGGCGAGACCTTCGCGCGCTATGCGGAAGCGCGCGCGAACCGCCGCGACCCGTTCTTCATCCATCCCGCAGGCGGCGCGGATATCTGCAATATCCCGGTGCCCGTGCGCCGGGTGGCCGATTGAGCGAGAGCGTATCCGTCACCGCGCCGCTCTGGCGCTGGACCGCGAAGAACGGCGTCAGCTGGTTCTTCGTGACAATCGAGGGCGAAGCGGGCGAGAGCCTGTCGGCAACCGAAGCGATGTGGCGGCTCGAACTAGGCGGCAAACGCGGGTTCCGCTCGCTCAAGGTCGAGGCATGCATCGGTGAAACCGTCTGGCAGACATCCTGCTTTCCGCGCGACGAGGGCGGCTGGATGCTGCCGGTCAAGGCACCGGTGCGCAAGGCCGAGAAACTCGCCGAGGGCGACCCGGTCGCGGTCACGCTGCGACCCGTCTAGAGCTTCTGCATCAACTCGATACGGTTGCCGAAAGGGTCTTCGGTAAAGCAGCGATGATACCCCGCCATCGGCTTGTCTTCCCTGATGATTGCTCCCGCTTGCGCAAGCCTGGCGCGAGACTCTGCCAGATCGCCGACCAGCAACGCCGGATGCGCCTTGCGCGCCGGGCGGAAATCGGGGTCGACCCCCAGGTGCAGCTGCAGCGCGCCGCATTCGAACCAGCACCCGGCCGGGGAAAGGTTGGACGGCTTGGCCAGTTCACGCATGCCGAGCAGATCGGTGTAGAAGGCGCGGGCCCGGTCTTCGCCGCCCTCCGGCATCGCCAGCTGGACATGGTCGATGCCCAGCGGCGCGCTCACACCCGTTCGGCCTGCGCGATCGAATCGCTGGCCCGCAGGGCGCTGAGGATGCGCGACAGATGGGGCACGTCCTGCACTTCCAGGTCGATCTCGTAAGTGGTGAACGGGTGATCGAGCTGGGTCTGGTCGAGGCTCGTCACATTCACGTGGTTCTGCGCGAAGATGCCTGCCATTTCCGCGAGCGTCCCGGGCCGGTCGTAGAGCGTGACGCGCATGCGGCCGACTGCCCCGCGCGAACGCTTGCCCCAGGACAGATCCAGCCAGTCGCTGTCGATCCCATTGGCAAGGTGTGCGCAATCGATCGTGTGCACTTCGACCCCTTCGTTGGGCCGCCGCACGCCGACGATCCGGTCGCCCGGAACCGGGTGGCAGCAATGGGCCAGCTGAAAGCCCATGCCGGGCGTCAGGCCGCGGATCGACAGCGCCTTGCCGCTCTTGGCCCAGTCGGGCTCGTTCTCGAGCTCTGCGGTGCAGCCGGGAACCAGTGCCTCCATCACCGCGCGATCCTCGATCTTGGCCGATCCGATTGCGTAATGGAGGTCTTCCTCGTCCTCCATCTCGAGCCGCTTGATCGCTTCGCGCAGCGCCTTCTTGCCGATCTTCGCAGGCACGCGCAGCGCGATCTCGTCGAACAGCTTCTGCCCGATTTCCGCCACTTCAGCGCGTTCCTTGAGCCGCACCGCGCGGCGGATCGAGGCACGCGCCTTGCCGGTCACGACAAAGCCCAGCCACGACAGCTGCGGATCGGCATTGTCACTTTTGATAATCTCGACCACGTCGCCATTGTTGAGCTGTGTGCGCAGCGGCATGTGCCGCCCGTTGATCTTCGCCCCCACCGTCTGCGCCCCCAGATCGGTGTGCACGGCAAAGGCGAAATCGACCGGGGTGGCGCCCTTGGGCAACTGGAACAGCGCCCCCTTGGGAGTGAAGGCAAAGATGCGATCCTGGTAGATCGCCATCCGCGTATGCTCGAGCAGCTCTTCGGGATCGTGGCTCGCATCGACGATCTCGATCAGGTCGCGCAGCCAGCCGACCTGCCCGTCGGGCCGGCCATCCTGCTTGTAGGCCCAGTGCGCGGCGAAGCCGAATTCGTTCACCCGGTGCATCTCGCGCGTGCGGATCTGCACTTCGACGCGCATCGACTTGCCGTAGATCAGCGAAGTGTGGAGCGAGCGGTAACCGTTGTTCTTCGGAGTGGAGATGTAATCCTTGAACTTGCCCGGGAGAAACTGCCACGTCGTGTGCAGCACCCCCAGCGCGCGGTAGCAGTCGGCCACGTCCTCGCAGATGATGCGAAAGGCCATGATGTCGGTGACCTGTTCGAACGAGACATGGCGTTCGGCCATCTTGCGCCAGATCGAATAGGGGTGCTTTTCACGGCCCGAAACCTCGGTGGTTATGCCGGCTTCGAGCAAGGCGTGTTTCATGTCGAGCGCGATCGCATCGACCTGCCCGCCATCCTCGCTGCGGATCTGGTCGAGCCGCTGGGTGATGGTGGCGAAGGCTTCGGGTTCGATCTGCTCGAAGGCGAGCATCTGCATTTCGCGCATATATTCATACAGCCCGATGCGCTCGGCCAGCGGGGCGTAGATATCCATCGTCTCGCGCGCGATCCGCTGGCGCTTCTCGGGCTTCTTGATGAAATGCAGCGTCCGCATGTTGTGCAGTCGGTCGCCCAGCTTGACCAGCAGCACGCGGATATCCTCGCTCATCGCCAGCAGGAACTTGCGCAGGTTTTCCGCCGCGCGCTCGTTCTCGGGCATCTGCTCGATCTTCGACAGCTTGGTCACCCCGTCGACCAGCCGCGCGACATCCTTGCCGAAGTGCTGCTCGATATCGTCGATCGTCGCCAGCGTGTCTTCGACCGTGTCGTGGAGCAGCGCGGTGGCGATGGTTTCCTGGTCGAGCTTGAGATCGGTCATCAGGCCGGCGACTTCGACCGGGTGGCTGAAATAGGGATCGCCACTGGCGCGGGTCTGCGTACCGTGCTTCTGCACGGTATAGACATAGGCGCGGTTGAGCATCGCCTCGTCGGCGTCGGGATCGTATTCCTTGACCCGTTCAACGAGTTCGTACTGGCGCAGCATGTGTTCGAGATAGGTGCGCTTCACCCGCCTGAACAGATGGAATCTTCACGCAGGGCCGCTGCGGGTGGCATGCGCCGTGCAGCGATCCTACCTGTGGCATCGTATCATCCGGAGAGAGACAGGCCATGACCCAGACGCGCACCGAAACCGATTCCATCGGCCCCATCGAAGTCCCTGCCGACGCCTATTGGGGCGCGCAGACGCAGCGTAGCCTGACCAACTTCCCCTTCCCCGCGCACCAGCGCATGCCGATCCAGATCGTCCACGCGCAGGCGGCGGTCAAGCAGGCCGCGGCGCGGATCAACCGCCAGCATGGACTGGAGGCACCGCTCGCCGAGGCGATCGAAAGTGCCGCCACCGCGATCCGGGCTGGCGAATATGACGACCAGTTCCCGCTGACCATCTTCCAGACGGGCAGCGGCACGCAGACCAATATGAACGTCAACGAAGTGATCGCCGGAATCGCCAATGAAGCGCTGGCGGGCACGCGCGGCGGCAAGGAGCCGGTCCATCCCAACGACCATGTAAACCGCTCGCAAAGCTCGAACGACAGCTTCCCCACCGCGCTGCATGTCGCCGCCGCGCTGGCGTCGCGCGATGCGCTGCTGCCCGCAGTCGACCGACTGGTGGCAGCGCTTGACGCGAAGGCGCGGGCCTTTGCCGATATCGTCAAGATCGGCCGCACGCATACGCAGGACGCCACCCCGCTGACGCTGGGCCAAGAATTTTCCGGCTATGTCGCGCAGCTGAAGAGCTGCCGGGCGCGGATCGAAAGCGCATTGGAGAACGACATCCGCAAGCTCGCGATCGGCGGCACCGCGGTCGGCACCGGGCTCAATGCGCCCGATGGCTGGGCCGCGGATATGGCCCGCGCGATCAGCGACATCACCGACTTCGCCTTCGAGCCTGCGCCCAACACCTTCGAACAGCTCGCTGCGAAGGACGGGCTGGTGTCCTTCTCGGGCGCGCTCAACACGCTCGCAGTGGCGCTCAACAAGATCGCCAACGATATCCGCTTCCTCGCATCGGGTCCGCGCTCGGGCCTTGGCGAACTGTCGCTACCCGCGAACGAACCGGGCAGCTCGATCATGCCGGGCAAGGTCAACCCGACCCAGTGCGAGATGCTGACGATGGTCGCGGGCCAGGTGATCGGCAATCACCAGGCAGTGACGGTGGGCGGAATGCAGGGCCATTTCGAGCTCAACGTGTTCATGCCGCTGATCGGGTCGAACGTGATCCGCTCGGTCGAATTGCTCGCAGTCGGGATGGAAGGTTTTGCCACCCGCTGCGTCGAGGGGATCGAGGCGAACACTGAACAGATCGCCGCGCTGGTCGAACGGTCCTTGATGCTGGTGACGGCATTGGCGCCCGAGATCGGCTACGACAATGCCGCCAAGATCGCCAAGCATGCACACCAGACCGGCCAGACGCTCAAGCAGGCGGGCCTCGAGCTGGGGCTGGTGGACGAGCCGACTTTCGACCGCCTCGTCCGCCCCGCCGATATGGTGTGACCTAGCCCTCGGTCCCGAGAATGCGGTCGACCCCGCCGCGCGTTACCGCGTGGTAGCTATCGCGGGTCTCGGCATAGATGCGCTGCGCGATCGGCCGGCCCCATTCGTCCTGGTCCCACAGCACCTGGAACAGCGGGCGCACGAATTTCGCGCGCCCGACCTCGGCGAGGAATTCCTCCGCCTGCGGCACCGCGGGTTCGTAGCGATTGGCGAGCGCCAGTTCGAGCCACAGGAACAGCTCCTCGTTATTGCCCGTGCCCGACAGGCCCAGCGCCTCGTTCAGCGCGGCGAGTTGCTCGGCAGTGCGCTGCTTGGGAATATTGTCGAGGAAGCGCTGGCGCTCGGCGCTGCTCCACTGCGCATAACCCGCCGGGATCGTGCCCTCGGCGGCATAGGCCGACACCGCGGCATCGACCGCGGCGAATGCCGCCGGGTCGGGCTTGGCCACATTCGCGGGCAGGCCCGGCTCGAAGATCCATTCGCGCAGCATCAGCGCATCGGCCTCGGCCTCGCCCTGCACCAGGTTTTCCATCATGTCCGCAAGGAACAACTCGCTGGTGGCGGGCTGGAAGGCATGGTTGTCGAACCACTGGCGCAGCCATGCGTCGAAACGCTCGCGGCCGACCACGCTTTCGACCGTGCGCAGGAAGAACGCGCCCTTGTCATAGGCAATCGCGCTGCCGAGCTGGTAGCCACCATCGGTGCTCAGCGCGGTGCCCGGGGCATCCTCGCCAACCTCGGCCAGCGTTTCCTGGATATTGGCGAACATCAGCGCGGCTTCCTGCTCGGCGCGCTGCTTGCCATAGACCGCCTCGACGATGCGGTTCTCGAAATAGGTGGTGACGCCCTCGTTGAGCCAGCTGTCGCCCCACACCGCATTGGTGACGAGATTGCCCGACCAGCTGTGCGCCAGTTCGTGCGCCACGAGGCCGTTGTTCGACCGGTCGCCCGCGATGAAGGTCGGGGTGAGGAAGGTCATCACCGGGTTTTCCATCCCGCCATAGGGGAAGGCGGGCGGCAGCACGATCATGTCGTAGCGGCCCCAGCGATATTCGCCGTAGAGCTCCTCCGCCGCGACGACCATTTCCTCGGTGTCGTTCACTTCGCGCCAGGCCCGGTCGAGCGTGGCGGGTTCGGCCCAGACGCCGGTGCGCGGACCGATCGCGCGGAAATCGATATCGCCCGCTGCGATCGCGATGAGATAGGGCGGCACCGGCTTGTCCATCACGAAGGTGAAGGCACGGCGGCCGTTGCCGAGATCCTCGGGCTCACCCTGGCGCACGCCGCTCATCACCACGTCGAGCGGCTCGGGCGCGGTGATGCGCGCTTCCCATGTCTGCCGGATGCCGGGGCTGTCCTGCGTCGGGATCCAGCTGCGATTGAGGATCGCCTGTCCCTGGCTGAAGAGGAAGGGATGAACCCCGCCCTTGGTCTGTTCGGGGCTGAGCCATTGCAGCGCGCTGGCATCGGCGGGCGCGCGATAGGCGATGCGCAGCGTCTCCGCGCCGTCGAGGCGGATCGTCAGCGCCGCGCCCTTGCCGCCTTCGGCCACCGGCTCGCCCACCGTATGGGACAGCGCGCGGCCCTGCCCGTCGGTGACCTGCGCGATCTCGAGCCCGTTGGTGTCGAGCACGATTTCCTCGGCCCCCGGCGCGGCCAGCACGCTCAGTTCCGCCGTCCCGCCGACACGCTTGGCGTCGAAATCGAGGTCGAGATCGAGCGCGACATGCGTCACCCGCGCGACCTGGGGCTGCGCATGGGTCAGCGTGTCGACTGCCTCGGGCGAGGTCAGGATCGGCGAGACCATGCGGTCCGCTGCCGCAGCGACCGGCGCGGGCGCCGCTTCCATCGTGGTACAGGCGGTACTGGTGAGCAACAAGGCGAGCGGTGCGGCGAATTTACGCATGAAAGGTCTCCGTGAAGGGCCGGATACGCGACCCGGCTATCTGTCTGTTATTGCAGCGGCTTGGACGGGTGGCCGGTTCAGCTCCAGACCGCCTCGGGCGGCAGGCTCATCAGGATCGCGTCGATATTGCCGCCGGTCTTGAGCCCGAACAGCGTGCCGCGGTCGTAGACCAGGTTGAACTCGGCATAGCGCCCGCGCCATTCGAGCTGGGTCTGCTTGTCCTGTGCCGTGAACGCGCTGTCCATGCGGCGGCGCACCAGCCGCGGGAAGATATCGAGGAAAGCCTCGCCCACGTCCTTGGTGAAAGCGAGATTGCGGTCGAACGCGGCCCCTTCGTCGACGGCGGGATCCTCGCATTCGAGGTGGTCGTAGAAGATCCCGCCCACCCCGCGGTGCACGCCGCGGTGGGGGATGTAGAAATAGTCGTCGGCCCACTTCTTGAAGCGTTCGTAATAGGTCGGGTTGTGCGCCGCACAGGCCGCGCGGAAACAGGCGTGGAATTCGTCCGTGTCCTCGGCATAGGGGATCGGCGGATTGAGATCGGCCCCGCCGCCGAACCACGCCTTGCCGGTGGTCAGGAACCGCGTGTTCATATGCACGGCGGGCACATGCGGATTGGCCATATGCGCGACCAGGCTGATGCCGGTGGCAGTAAAGCCCGGGCTGTCCGCGCTGGCGCCATTGATCGTGGCGGCGAATTCCTTCGCGAAATTGCCGCGCACGGTCGAGACGTTGACGCCGACCTTTTCGAACACCTTGCCCTTCATCAAGCCGCGCGTCCCGCCGCCGGGATCGGCATTGCCTTCCTCTTCGCGGTTCCAGCTATCGTACTGGAAGCCGGCATCGCTGCCCGCCTCGCGCTCGATGGCTTCGAATTCGGCGCAGATGCGGTCGCGCAGGCTTTCGAACCAGGTGCGGGCGGTCTCGGTCTGCTGGGTCCAGTCGGTCATGGCAAAAGCCTTGCCATCCCCACCTCGCTACGGCAATAGCGAGCCATGGTTCCCCTTTCGTTCGCAGGCGAGGAATGGCTCCTCACCGAAGGCCGCGCGCTGTACTGGCCGCGCGAACGCGCGCTGCTGGTGGCCGACCTGCATCTGGAAAAAGGCAGTTTCTTCGCGCGGCACGGGCAGCTGATCCCGCCCTATGACAGCCGCGAAACGCTGGAACGCGTGGCGCTGGCGATCCGCGAAACGGGCGCGCGCCGGGTCATAACGCTGGGCGACAATTTCCACGATTCGGCCGGGTCCACCCGGCTCGAAGAACATGCCGCGGGGATGCTTCACGCGCTGACCCGCACGGTCGACTGGGTCTGGATCACCGGCAATCACGATCCCGAAATGGAAGCCCGCTGCGGCGGCACGCTGGCGGAAGAACTCGAGCTCGGCGGGCTGATCCTGCGGCACCGCGCCAAGGCAGGCGAAATCCGGCCCGAACTGTCGGGCCACTACCACCCCCGCCTCCAGCTCAAGGTGCGCCAGCGCCATATCCGCCGCCCCTGCGCGGTGGTCAGCGCGAACGATGGCCCCGGCGGCAAGCCGGGCGGACGCATGATCCTGCCCGCCTTCGGCGCCTTTACCGGGGGGATGGATGCCGCCGATCCGGCGATCCTGAAGGCGCTCCAGCCAGCCCAGCGGATCGATGCGGTGGTCCCGGCAAAGGGCCAGCTGGCGCGCTTCAACCTGTGGAACCGCGCTGCCTGAGGGCAACAACAGCGCGCAAATATGCGCCCCATTCGCATAACACACTTCCGAATCCCCGGAACAATGCCTACATGCTGGCTTTCCAATTACCGCAACCAGTTCCGAATACGGCCACCAAAGGAGAGTGCCCCATAGCCCGTCCACCCCGGCGCAGCATGCAAATGCCCGTGAAAAGCGGCCCGCGCTACGATAACATGATCAATGTGCCGAAAGTCCGCGTGATCGACCACGAAGGCGAAAACATCGGCGTTATGTTCACCCGCGAAGCGGTCGAGCAGGCCAATGAACTTGGTCTCAACCTCGTCGAAGTGTCCCCCAATGCGGACCCGCCGGTGTGCAAGTTCCTCGACGTCGGCAAGCATCGCTACGAGGCGCAGAAAAAAGCGAACCTCGCGCGCAAGACGCAGAAGACCCAGGACATCAAAGAGGTCAAGATGCGCCCGAACATCGACACGCACGATTACGACGTGAAGATGCGCAACGTGGTCAAGTTCATCGAGAATGGTGACAAGGTGAAGTGCACCCTGCGCTTCCGCGGCCGCGAAATGGCGCACCAGCAACTCGGCATGGACCTGCTGAATCGGGTCCGCGACGATGTCGAAGAGATCGCGAAGGTCGAAAGCTTCCCGCGCCTCGAAGGGCGCCAGATGCTGATGGTGCTCGCACCCAAGTAACGGACCATCCCTGACCGCCACGAACCGGGGAACGGCGACCGCCGCCCCCGGTTGAGGTGGAATGGCGCGTCTCTTATCCCATACCCTGATAGTCGTCGGCCTTGCCGGAGCACTCGCGCTCGGCGGGTGTTCCGATGCAGACCAGCCCGCTTTCATCGAACGCGGCGATGCCGCCCGAGCGGGCAACGCCGAACCGCCGGTGGTTTCCCGGACCCCTTCGGACACGCCGACCAGAGAGGCCACGACAAATGCCGCATCGCCGCCGCCGGGTTACACCGATGGGTCCGGCATCAACGACGGCTATCCCGACCTGACCCCGCCCGTCCTCACGCCCGAGGCCGAGCGGGGCGAGCCAGGCGCGCGAAGCGTTCTGGTGAACTTCGCTCGCGCGATCGAGATGCGCGAATACGATCAGGCCTGGGCGATGCTGACGCCGCGAGCGCAGCAGCAATGGAGCAGAGCGCGCTTCAACGGCCTGTTCGAAGGCCTGCGGGAGATTACGGTGGCCGTCCCGGACGGGACCATCGAAGGCGCTGCCGGATCGAGCTATTACACGAGCGATGCCGAGATCACCGCGAGCGATGCGGACGGAAGACCAATCCGTCTCGAAGGCCCGATCATCCTGCGCCGGGTCAATGACGTGCCGGGTTCGAGCGCCGAGGAGCGCCGCTGGCATATCGACACCATCGAGCTTTCAGCGACGCATTGATCGGCGAGATCACTCGATTTCGAAATCCAGCACGGT
>PVBE012081316.1_pt1 | contig 24038 bp, 30 predicted proteins | sample 1631181 | NCBI WGS metagenome assembly PVBE01 (sample SAMN08397723, study PRJNA350692) | Marine metagenome, whole genome shotgun sequencing project. | isolation source: water | place: Pacific Ocean | collected 2012-04 | reverse complement strand
TGGTGGCACCTCTGGCCACCATTCTACGTCAACAGCTTACGCTAATTCTCCACTTGTTGCCAAAAACCCATTGTAAGTACTATGTAAGTGACGTTGCTTACGAGTGTTCACTATCACACCTGAAAACGGTAGCAATATTCTGACGCCGATCAGAGCGGGTTTCCTACAGACACCATGCCTCGATACGGGCAGAATATCGTCAACGGATCCCTCTTTGCCGTTACCCCGGTCAGAAATGGCCGGGGCTTTTTCCTGTTTAAAGACCCGACTTTCTCCGATTGTCGTCCTTACAAAGCATCTGGCAGTTTTCTTCTATTGTTTTACCGCCTTTAAACTATGGTCCATCATAGTTGATACCATTTAAGTACCTAATTGAAATTCTATAGTTAATTCTGGCTCATTTTTTTCTTGTGTCCTGTCCCGCATAAATGCTACCGATCACCGGCATTAGTAAACGCATGGGGGCTCCCCTATGCCAACAAAGGACAAGCCAAAAAAAAGAATAGTGGCACAGTCGCAAGAATTTATGACGCAAGAACTAAACTATTGACCTATCTTTTTGATTGCTTTACTTTTTAACAAGTCGTCCATGCTTACCCGCAGCTTTGATCAGACCATCCATTTCCTTGGGTGTCAGATACTCACGGGGGCGGCTTTCAATGTTCTTTTTACGTCTTGGTGGAGCAACATTCCCATTAACAGTGCTTGGGTTGCGGTTATTCGAATCGCTGAAAGCTACGACATTACTCACTTGTTTATCTCCGATATTCCCATTAACGACTCACATAGGGAAAGTACGTCTGAAATCCGCTGTTGATCCAAAAATACAGGATAAACAGGAAAATTAGCCGACCCAATGGGCCATGCAGGATATTTTTTTGAACTTTTGATTGAATCACAACGGAAATATCATTGTCAGCACTAATTGATCAGAGTTTCCTTAGTTAAGAACTCTCTGGTCTATTCTGGAGAATGTTGACACGTTTTGGCCGCAGGGTCAGAGTGGGTTTTGCTCTGACCACAGTAATTTTTTACCCTGACCCCAGCTTTTGTGTCATGGTTAACGGGTTGTTTTTCTGAATCCAGCTTGTCTGCCATCCATTGCGGAGAAATCCATGAGCACTGAAGCCATCATCTTTGTCGGTGTTGTCATCTACCTGGTGATGATGCTGTTCATCGGGGTCTATGCGGCCCGGCGTTCCCATTCCACGGAAGATTTCATGATAGCGGGCAGGCGTATGTCAATCTGGATTTGTGCGGCCACCCTGGTGGCTACCTGGTTTGGCGGCAGCGCTATGATGGGCTCTTCCGGGTCAGCCTACGAGGGTGGTTTCCTGAGAATCATTGCCGATCCCTTTGGTGGCGCCCTGGCACTATTTATCGTAGGTTTCTTTTTTGCCCGTATCTTTCGTCGGCTGCGTCTGGTCACGTTTATCGAGTTTTTTGAGGACCGCTTCGGCATTACCGCGGCCACCATTGCGGCCGTCGCCTCCATTGCTTCTGGCATCGGCTGGACCGCCGGCATGCTGGTGGCCTTTGGCTTCGTATTTGAAACATTGACCGGCGTGCCCCTGGTTTGGGGCATAACGGGCGGCGCAATTATCATTTTCATCTACACAGCAGCAGGCGGTATGTGGGCTGTCGCCATAACCGACTTCGTGCAAATCCTGATTATCGCCATCGGCCTGGTGGTTTTGCTGGTAGTGGTACTGGTAGATGTGGGTGGGTGGGGCACAATTGCACCCCAGTTGCCCGAGCATACCTTCCGCATGATACCCCTGGAAAATACGGCGGAGATCTGGCTCAACTACTTCCGCGCCTGGCTGATATTTGGTCTGGCCGACATTACTTCTCAATCCCTGCTGCAAAGATCTTTCTCCGCAAAGACCGAACAGGTGGCACAAAACTCATTCTATATTGCCGGTTTCGGCTACCTGACCCTGGGCATGATCCCGGTCATCTTGGGTATCATTGCCAGCGTTACCCTGCCCGGCCTGGAAGACCCAGAGACAGTGATTCCCACCCTAGCCCTGAACCATTTACACCCGGTTGCCATCACACTGTTTGTGGGTGCATTGCTGGCTGCCATCATGAGTACTGCTGACAGCGCCCTGCTGGCTGCCGCCAGCATCTTCAGTACCAATATATTGCCATTGTTCAAATCACGGCCTTCCGACAAATTACGGTTGTTAGCCACACGTGTCGCCATACCGGTATTCGGCTCCATTGCCATCTATGTCGCTCTGAAAGTACAGGTCATCTTCAACCTTATCCTCGACGCCAACTCAGTCATCCTGGTCAGTGTAGTAATTCCATTTATTGCCGGCGTGTACTGGAAAAGTGCCAATCGCACGGGCACGTTGGCCGCCATGACGGTGGGCTTCCTGGCCTGGTTACTGGCAGTCATGATCATGCCAACGCTGGCAGGCGATATGCTGGGTCTAATCGCTTGCCTGATAACCATACTGGTGGTAACACCCCTCACCCAGCGGTTCGATCCACCCCGGCCGTTGCTGGGCAGCGACGGCGAACCGGTGGAGATGCAAGACCGGTTGGGAACCTTGCCGCTATTCAGAACTGTCGATTAACAAACTGGTACTCGATATGAAAACTCTTCTCACATTTGGAATGTTGTTGTTCTGTGCTGGAACCGCAGCCCAACAACCTGCCGTTATGCCGGCTGCCGAAAAACAAGCAGCGCAGGATCTGGGACTTGAAGGACCGACTCAATCAAGCGGCATCATCGCTGTGGTAACACTTCAGGGCCATCCCCTAGCCGACGAGATTGAAGGTCTGGAGGGTTACAGGCTGCGGGCTCGATTGTTAACTATCGCACCGGGCGGGGTGGTGGCTGTACACAAACACGAGGCCCGGCCCGGTATCGCACTGATTATTAAAGGTGAAATGCGGGAAACCCGTAACGATCTACCGGCAGAACGCACCCTTTTAAATGGGCAAACCGTTGTAGAAAACGACGGTCTGGTGCATTGGTGGGAGAATACTGGTGATACCAATGCCAAGGTCTATGTGGTTGACATTGTGCCGATTGAAAAAGCCCAGAACTGATTGCTAGGGCGGTGGCTAAATCTACATTGAACTGACTGCTACCGCAGATGGTATTGCTAAAGAGTGGGTGGGCCCGGTGCTGACATGGTCGACTCTATTTGCGATTGTCTGTTGTGGGCTGGCGCACAGGGGCAGAAGAATTATGAACCAGCTTTGTGATGCCGTTTTGTAATAAAGTGCATTTCAATCCGTTCTTAATCATCCCCGAATACCCATGTGGAGAATTAAACATGAATTATGGTCGAATCCCCAAGCTCCTAGTAATGAGCTTGTTGCTGAACCCAGCGCTCGTGATTGCGGACAATATCACTACGGCCCACGATGCAGAAAAACACTATCTTGATGCCTGGACCAGTCGGGATGCTACTGGTGTTGAAGTGGTGTTGTCTGCTCGATACATTTATATAGGCGCAGATGGCGAACGACATAACAAACAGTGGAACATGGATATGTTGCGCTCAGGCAGATTGCTTTACGATGGGTATGAAACCATTGCCGGGCCTGTTTTTGATCTGGATGATGTTGTCATAATAATGGGGCATTTGCATGCACCGGTAGCTGGGAAGGACAAAAGTTTACTGATCACATCAGTTACACGGTGGTTTGGATTCTTGAGGCGGATTCATGGCAGTTACTCACCGAGCAAAACTCCCGGTTGAAAAATCCTGTCAAAAAAGCATCCACACCTTGAGCTGAAATCTGCATCACGCATCACTAACGGGGTTTCGAATCCCTGGTTAGTCTGATTCGAGATCGATCGCATCGACAATACCGACGACGAGCGAACGTACCGGTGCGTTGCTGTCCTCGAGGATTTGCCGGGCACCGCTACCCTCATCAAGAATCAGTACTGTCTCGCCCTGGCCGGCGCCGATTGCATCCATTGCAATGAGATAACCACCGCTGGGCTTCCCTGTCGGGTCAAGCCGCTCGGCCAACAGCAGCTTACGCCCCTGGACGATCGGTTGGTGTATGGTCGAGACCACATTGCCGGTGATACGGGCGAGTATCATCCGTCCAGTTCCTGCGCTGGATAATTCCATACTTCGTCGACCAGGCCAACGATGGCATCATCGACCGGTACAAAACTCGGCTCAAGTGTAAGCGCAGCCTCGCGGCTGGCTACCCAATAGATCATCTGACCCGGACCTGCCATGCGGGTGCCATCGGCGCAAACGAGTGGTTCACCGTCAGCCTGACCATCGCGGTCGAGTGGCTGGATCCAGAGCAGCGATGTGGCGGATAACTCGTCCACCAGCATCGCCGAAACCACACTGCCGATTACGCGTCCCAGGAGCATGTAACCTCCTCGGGATATTCAGCACCGGCGGGCTCGAAAGCCGGACACAAACCGAAACGCGTGCCACCGTCGAGTAAAGCGCGCAGATCACTGTCCAAGCGCGGTAAAAGTGTCCTCGCAAGCAACTGATCGCCAGCCCGGTCGGCGCAGATCCCGAGCGCAGTCTCGGCATCGGTCAAATCACCGCTCATCAGCGCCAGCGCGTGACCGCCCAGATCATCACCCAGGCGAATCTCTGCAAGCACCACGGGGGTGCTTTTTACTGCGGCATCCACTGCAGCCAGCAATGCCGGCGAGGAGTGCGTTTCTACCACTGCCAAAGCGTCGCCTGACAGATCCTTACGTTTACCCAGCACCGCATCATGCAAGGCTGGATGTACATCGCCCAGCAATACACTGTCGCTCAGACTGCGCTCGGCCTCACCCAGTTGCATCCCGACCGCATAGGCCTCCTGAGTGCTGGCAACACTACCCCCGACTAGGATCAGGAACCGCCCCGGGTGGATGGTGCCACAACGCAGCAATGCAATAGGTGAGTGTTTGACCATGAGATCGCTCGCTTTGACACCGGCAGCGATGCTCTCAAATTCCAGCAACGCAATGGCCCCGTGTCGTGTTTTTCCGGGCTGCTTATTTTTCTGCACCATGCGAGTTATATGATACGAAAGTGATCAACCATAACGCAGCGTCGCAACCGACTAAAAGAGATTGGCCCGGTTAGGCCCTCGCCGGTTGGGCTGGCAATGGTGAAACTGGTGTGACCTTCCCCGCCTTCTCCCAGTCCAGCGTAGAACGATCCATTCTTGGTGAAGATGCTGGTATTGATGGTGCGCGCCATACGGCTCAACGCATCAATATCGCGCGAGTACATGCCGGCCGAATGGCCGAAACCATGTTCGGCTTCTTTAGCCAGCTCAATAGCCTGCTCGACATCAGGTACCGAAGTCACCGGCAGCACGGGCATCATCTGCTCGATCCAGATCAGAGGATGGTCATTCGTCACGTGTGCCACCAGCAGACGCGGATCACCGCTACAGGAGATTCCGGCGCGAGCCAGTATTTCACTCGCATTCTTGCCGATGAGATCTTTTTCTACTACTGCGCGCTGACGCGGACCACGCTGTTCGCTGAAGATCGCCTCCTCCACACGTTGGAGTTCACCGGTTGTCAGCAAGTAGGCTCCGTTGCGACCCATCTGCTGTAATAATTCCTCGACAATACAATCGACGGCGATGACTTCCTTTTCATCCACGCACACGATGTTGTTATCGAATGAGGCGCCCGCGATGATGCCACGCGCGGCGTGCTCGAGGTCGGCTGTTGCATCGACCACCACCGGCGGGTTACCTGGGCCTGCACAAATAGCGCGCTTCCCACTGCACATTGCCTGACGTACCACACCGCTGCCACCGGTCACGGCGAGCAGACGGATGCCCTTGTGACCCATAAGAGTCTGGGCGGACTCGATTGTGGGTTCAGCCACTGCCGTGACCAGATTGGCCGGGCCACCACCACGGATGATCGCGTGGTGCAACAGGCGGATGTTGGCCATCGAGCATTCGCGGGTGCTCGGGTGCACGTTGAAAACGACGCTGTTACCCGCCGCAAGCATGGCGATGGTGTTGCAGATAATAGTAGAGGTCGGATTGGTGGTTGGCGTGATGGCGCCGATTACACCAAAGGGCGCATATTCGATCAGGGTCAATCCGTGATCGCCGGTGACGGCATGCGACGTGAGCACCTCCGTCCCTGCAGTCTTACTCGCCACCAGACGGTTTTTGATCAGCTTGTGCTCAACCCGCCCCAGGCCGGTTTCGCGGTGCGCGTGGACTGCAAGTTCCTCGGCGTGCTCAAGCATTGAGGCGCGAATGGAGGCGATGATCTTCTGCCGGCCAGCCAAAGACATACCGTCGAGTTCACGAAAGGCCACACCCGCCGCTGCAACGGCATCGTCAACGCTGGCAAAAACGCCTTCACCCAAGTTGATATGGGGGGTGACATGGAGGACGCTACGGGAGACAACACGGGGCACAATGATAGGCGCGCTGCGTGGCGCAGCGATTGTTGTCTTAATAACTGGCTGTGTGGAAAAGCGCTCTGCAAGACGCGTGGCGATGATGTCCACCTGCTGGTCGCTGAGATTAAGGGCGTTCCCACCCGGGCGGCTCATGCGTCAGTATCTCCCTTACGGTATTTCTCATCGCCTTCGATTTCCCAGCTATCGACGATTGCCATCACGACGGCATCAACCGGTTTGTTGTCAGTGCGCTCGGTCTGTCGGGCAGAAGAACCACTGGCAAACAGCACCATTTCGCCGACACCGGCACCCACGGCATCTACCGCCACCACCGAACCACCTGCAGGTTTGTTGTCATGGCCCCACAGGCCCAGCAGCAAAAATCGCAGTCCTAAAAGCTTGCTGTCTTTCTCGGTAGCCACAATAGTGCCGAGCACTTTCGCAAGTTTCATTACAGCACCGTGCCTACGGCCACTACTTGTCAGCTGCGCCGGGGTTACGGCCCAGCGGGATAGTTCCGTCGACACCACTGTGCGGGCGGGCTATTACATGCACAGCAACCACGTCCCCTACGCGGGCACCGGCGGTGCGACCCGCATCACAGGCGGCGCGAACGGCTGCAACATCGCCACGCACGACTGCGGTGGTATAACCGCCACCCGTTTTCTCATAACTGACAAACTCGACCTTGGCCGCTTTGACCATTGCGTCGGCCGCCTCCACCATGGCCGGAAAACTCCGGCACTCAATCATTCCTAAAGCTTCTGACATCACCTTGCTCCTTTCGAATCGGGTTTTTAAGCCCGGGTTAATCTATGTAACTATTTTTTGGGTGTTTTACCTGTGACCGCGTTGATCGCTTGCGTTGCTGCTTCATGGGCGACTACCACGTCCCGTTCCTCACCGCCGATGTAGACGCGCCCGAAACTACCGACAGCGCGCACTTCCAAAATATTGATATCCGCTGCCTTTTCGGCCTCGTTTGCCGCCAATGCGGCATAGGCCGCCGGCTCAACTTCAAGCACAAACAGCGTCTGGCCGGCGAGAATCATATTGCCGTGACGAAAGCGGTTAATCAGCATGGTTTGGGTATCTTGTAGATGCCGCACCACCTGATTATCCACAACTCTTGGTTTATGCCGGTCTTGTTCCTGCAATCCCAGAGAATCAAGAATTGCCTGCCCGGCCTGACGGACATCGGCCTGGCTTTCGGAATGCAATTCAAGCATGCCATAGTGACGCTCAACAATTTGCATGCCCGCAGTAACGTCTGTCGACTTGAGTGCAACATCAAGAATCTGGTTGATTGCCATGCCGGGGGAGATTTCCACGAACAGACTCGCCTGGCCCACTTTGGGCAGGTAGCCCTTCGAAATTGTCGCCTGGAAGGAGGCGAACTGGGGCTGTAATGAGTCAAGAAAAACGTAAGCTCTCAGGTCGATCATCGATATAACTCCTCAAGCACTCATGCTTGTTAATTTGGCTTCTCGTACGATGCCAATGCTGGCGCTCGCACCAAGGCGGGTGGCTCCCGCTTCAATCATGGCCAGGGCATCGCTATAAGAACTGATGCCACCAGAGGCTTTTACTTCCATTCCCGCACCTCGTACGATTTCAGCCATCAATGCCACATCACTCACAGTGGCGCCACCGGTTGAAAAACCGGTCGAGGTTTTGACAAAATGGGCACTGGCGGTGCGCGCAAGCTCCGAGGCTCGGCGCTTTTCTGCATCAGTCAAAAGTGCTGTTTCCAGGATGACCTTGCAGGCCGCGTTACCATCTACACAATCCTCGACCACGGCCCGTATATCCCTCAGTACCAACGCATCATCACCACTTTTGAGTGCGCCGATGTTAATCACCATATCGATCTCGCGGGCACCATTGCGTATGGCACGCCGGGCTTCCATGGCCTTGATTGCAGGCTCATTGGCACCGAGCGGGAAACCAACAACGGTGCAGGTGAGCACCTCACTGCCACGTAACAGGCTAGCTGCCAATGAAACCCAACCCGGATTCACACATACCGACCGGAAATTAAACTCCAGGGCCTCGGTGCAAAGATTGCGGATCTGTTCTTCGGTCACGTTGGGCTTGAGTGCCGTGTGGTCGATATAACGAGCAAGATCGCCCGGTATATCGCCAGGTCGCTCTGCCGGAGCCACACTGGTCAAACCCGTTGCCCCCAACCGCACAAATTCCCGGGCGGCCTCTGGGTTATCACCCACGGAGCCGCCAACCGGCTCTGCACTAGCCAGCGGCCCAATAATCTCGTGTAACCGGGTCACGACCCGTTCAAGATCTTTATCTGACAGGGTCTGTTCCCCTGTTTCTTCGCCGAACATCGCGACCCGCTGCAAATGGCGCGGCTCTGTACATTTGGTTGACATCCAGACATCGACAATCTGTTCCGCCAGTCCAACGCCGATCAAGCCCGCTCCCAGGGTCAATACATTGGCATCATTGTGTTCGCGACTGTTACGCGCGCTCGACAAATCATAGCCAAGCGCTGCCCGCACACCCGGCACCTTGTTTGCGACCATGCACGAACCGATCCCAGCACCGTCGATGATGATGCCGACGTCAGCACTGCCTTGCGATACGGCATCTGAAACCGCCTTGGCGAAAACCGGGTAGTCAACTGCTTCACGGGATGAAGTGCCTACATCCTGCACCTGGTGGCCGGCTTTTTGTAAATGGGTCGCCAACACAGCTTTCAGGTCGAAACCACCGTGATCGGCACCGATTGCTATTCTTTGCGGGTCTGTACCGTATGAGCCTGTCATGCCCACACCGCCGAACCATCCGTCCGCACAGGACGTTTTACGGGTTGTATGGCATCCGTCTCTGCATTGAGGATTTTCTGCAACTTCACGACATGAAGGCGAAAGTGTTCACGCCCCAGTTGGGTGATACTGAATTTTGTCAAAGTGCGCCGACCCTGCATTATCTTGTTGATTTCGATGTAACCTGCGTCAGCCAGCTTACGCGTTTGCACATGTAGATTGCCATCAGACAGACTGGTTGCCGTTTTCATCTCAGTAAAGGAGACCGGCATACTCGTTACGAGCTTCGCCATGATACCCAGGCGGCAGGGGGCACTGATCATTTCATCGAATTTAAAGCTCATAAAATCAATTCACTTTATTTCGCGAAGTATCAGGCATCGAACAGCCTGATGTCAAGTACTGATCAAAACACCAACGCGTCTCAAAGCGAAGTATACTTTATATTATGAAGTTATAAGCATTGCAGACAGAGGCAATCAGGTTTAATTACTGTGCGCACCATTCAAGCGCTGCTCTTGCAGGCCGCGGGTCAGCTTTTTCCGGCGTCCTTTAAACTTTTACACCAATGCTTCCATATTTCACGGTACTTGTGCTCCAGTTGCCGTGTAAAACCCCTGTAATCCATCAATGGCGATGCCTGCATGCTTGCACGTAAATCCCGGCGAACCTCACTCAGTTGCGGGATATCTGATGCCAGGCCCACGGCGATATCCACATCTTGCTCTCCATTTTCAGCAATCAGCATAATAAATGCAAGCAAACCCAACTGGCTGGCAGTGACCCGGCTGGCATGTCTGCTGCCGGCCAGGGTTACAACGGGTACACCCATGATCAGCGTGTCACAGGTCGTAGTTGTGCCGTTATAGGGATAGGTATCCAGACACAAGTCCACGCGGTTGTAGGTTCGCATATGCTCCAGTGGATCCGCTGTACGGGCAACAAGGATTTGCCGGTCAATGGTAATTCCTACCTGAATAAGTGCCTAGCTCAGATCTCTTCGTACGGACGGGTAATCGAGCATTTTGTTTTTAACAAGCAATTTCGATCCTTCGACCTGAGCCAGTATTCGCCCCCACAGCTTTAATAATAGTGGATTGAGTTTTGGCATTGAATTGAATGAACCAAATGTAATAAAACCGGCGTTTGATGCTGGCGTTTCCAGCGCAACATCCGGTAGTCCGGAATCCGGCATGTATACTGAAAACACGGGATCTATCCGCAAAAAATGTTCGCGATGAAAATCGCTTGCTGCCGGTTGGGGATCAGTCACCCCGTCAACAATTTGTTACTCTATCACATCCGGGCCCATTGTGTTCGGGTAACCCAGCCAATTGACTTGAACGGGTGCAGCACGTTGCATCAACTGGAATACCGGCTGGACCGAGCGCGGTTCTCCTTGCTGCCATTGTGCGCACAACGCCTCCGCTCGCTGGAGGTCCCCTGGCCTTCTGCGATTATTTAATAAATCGATCTGAAATAGTGCTGTTTATGGTGCTATACGATTAACCGAATAAAGTCAGATTGAAATCATGCAGAAGTATGGAATACCCCTTCTATCCGCAGGGCCAATTCGAAATCTCGCCCGGTAATCCCTCCAGCCTCATGCGTGGTCAAATCGACCCTGACCTTGTTATACACATTGAACCATTCAGGGTGATGGTTGCTTTGCTCAGCAATAAGCGCTACCTGGGTCATAAAACCAAAGGCCTCGACAAAGCTTTTAAAACAAACTCACGGTGCAATTTGTTGCTCAACAAATGCCAATATCTCTTCAGTGCCAACTTTAATGATCGCCATTAGTTGCTGGTTCGACTTGTCAGTTTGTTGTGCAGCCAACCGAAAAATGCGCCGCAGATCGCACCGTCGACGAAGCCCCAGACCAGTCCGTAGATGCTCCCCACCGGGCTGAGGTTATAGCCCCGATAAACCAGACCGATAATGGTGCGCTGACCATTGGCATCCCCAAAAAAGATAACCCACCAAGTCAGGATGAAGAGCCCGAGACCCCAGAAAATCCCACAGGTCAGTGCAAGTGCTTTGACATTAAATCTCATGAGAACACTCCTGTTTGCAGTTTAAGTGCTTGAGTATAAACGATATAGACTGAATCCGATACTACCGTTTTTACTTTCGCTTATGAACGCATGCCGACTGTTGCCGTTTGGATAGCAACGAATCGATACTAATCTGTGATGAAAGCGTGCCGCAATTTCATCAGGCTCATAGATCCCGTTCTTGATCCAGTAGCGGCAATCATCGAGAACTTGCCGTAATTCCGTGAGGATGCGATAAGCATCTATGCCAATATTCTTACCGGTCATTCGATGCTGACCAGCCCACTGCCAAACATTGCCGTACATCCGCTTGTGCAGGTTGTCAAGGAGTTTTTCCTCCAGCGGATCGCGCTTGTGCGTAAAAACCCACTCTTCGGCTTCCAGAATATTTGCCTGTTCCGCTTCATTCAGTTCACTCCGCAGGGTGATGTAGGACGGAATCAGCCCCTCATGTTCCTCTTCGGTGAGTTCTGTGCTTCCACCAGTCCGCGTTACGAGGGGATCGGTCATTCACCCTTCCATAGTGCTGAACCAGGCCGATTCAGCAATTTTTGTACAAGTCTTTCCAGATGCTCCTGTTCGTCAGCTTCATCTACCCGCTGATTTTCCAGTGCCATGCTATGACTGGTAGTCCTCAGGTGTTTTTTCGCGAGTTCACGCGCCCGATCCTCAGCCAGCGTTTCAAGGGGGTTTCTCGGGACGAGGGCATATACAAGGCGACAATCAAGCGCACACGCTGTCCGTTCAAGCGACTCCAGCTTTATACTCCTCGAGGCTTCCGCCTTCTCAATGCCAAGCACGCGAGGCTGGCTCACGTTCAGCCGTTTTGCGAGCTGTGCTGAAGTTATGCCGAGGGCTTCACGAATCGCCTTGACCCATCCGCGCGGTGGGCGCACAAGAATATCTACGTTTTGTAGTAAATTCAGACGCTTATCTAGTTGTTTTAGATCCATATCGCCGTGTTGCTGGCCGGGAATTGTCACGCCAGCATCATGTAATCCAGGATGGTACTACTGCACTGGTGCTGATGGGTGTCCAGTCGCAGGTGATGGATGGCCTGGAGGCAATCCGTGTGATTCTCTCTGGTAATCCAGACCTACCATATTCAAAGCCTGGCTCAATTACGCAATGGAACCCCATATTCCAGCATATGGCGCAGCCGGGCCTGGGTCTCTTGCGTACCGGCCAGTTCCAGAAAGGCTTTGCGTTCCAGGGCAAGGATTTCATCCTCAGTCATAAATGTACCTGCATCTACATCACCACCTGTGACGATCATTGCAACCCGCGTGCCGGTGGTCACATCATGAGGAGTCAAATGGCCCTTGCGCTGCGTTTTATGCAGCCATTCCTGCATTGCCTGCCACACGTCCCGCCCCGGCATTTTTAGTGACCTGTGCTGGCCGGGAACATATCCGGAGGCCAACTCTAGGACGGCATTGACTGCAGTATCCAACAATCGATCACGGTTCATCACAAAGCCGTCGATCCCGCTGCGAAACATCGCCAAAGGCTGGGCCTCCAGCGGTGAACCAGCCGTTTTTCCATAACCGACGGTTATGAATATTTCCCATGCAGCTTGCTCCGCGTCACCCTTATTTTCGTGCCAGCGATAGAGTAGTTCCTTCACTCCACCACAACCCGGAACGACCCCGACCATGGTTTCCACCAACCCGGTAACGGAATTAGCGTGGTAAATAACCTTGTCAGCGTGTAATACCACTTCAAAACCACCACCCAGGGATAATCCTGAAGGTGCAGCTACAACTGGAATGGGAGCATTGCTCATCGCTTTGACGGTCTGCTGGAAATGATTGAGGAACCGGTCCAGGCCCACCAGATCGTCATTTTCAATATACGCCAAAATACCATGCAGGTTGACGCCACAGGAAAAGTGCGCGGCATCGTTATGAATCACCACACCCTTGAAGTTCGCGGTCGCATGCTCAACCGCATCCGCCAGCAATTGCATTGAATTAGCATCGAGCGTATTGGCTTTGCTGTGAAATTCCACCAACCCGACATTATCCTTAACCGCATAGTAGCTGGCTGCTTTGTTTTCCAGCAAGGGTTGCAGCTTGCGCCGCTCCTCGGTAAAGCGAATTACACCCGCGTCGCGCTGTAATGTCTGATAGCTGCTATCGGCCAGTAGGTATTGCAATTCACCATCGGCCACCCGGTAAAATGATTTGCCCACCGCTGAGCGCAAAAACACGGGAATATCACGGCCTTCGGATTCAAGGCGGTGCACAAAGCCATCAATACCGGTGACATCGAGCATCTCAAATGGACCCTTGAGCCAATTGTAGCCAAGCTTCATTGCATCATCGATCGCTACCAGCGATGCGGTCACTTCCGGCACCAGTGACGCTGCATAACACAGGGTGTTGGAGAGGATTTCCCAGGCGTATGCAGCATGTCTTTCTGCTGCCCCGGAAGCCTTCTCACGCAACAGCAACGACAGGTCTCCAGTCCGCTCGGCCTGGGCCGCAATTTCCGGAATCGCACGATCAAAATCACAGTATTCAAAGCGCTCTAAATCCAGACTTTGCTTGGAGCTGCTGTCCCCCGGGCGCTGGAAACGGTAGAAGCCGCCCTGTTCTGACTTGTTGCCCAACTGGCCAGCCTCGATCATCCGGCTCATCAGCGGAATTTCGCCCGCGACCGCATGGAAAGGATCTTCCACAGGCAGGATGGATTCCAGACTTTTGGCCACATCATTCATCAGGTCGATGCCGATCAGGTCATACAGGCCGAATACACCGGTTTTGGGCACCCCCATGGGACGGCCAAATATGGCATCGGCTTCCTCAACCTGCAAACCAAGCCTGAAGGCCGCGTGCAAAGCTGTCTGGATGGCAAATACACCCACGCGGTTGCCCAGAAAGCCGGGGGTGTCCTTGCACACCACGATACCTTTACCCATCCGTGTTTCATTGAAGCGTTCAAGACACTCTATGACGTCATTGTCGGTATGCTCACCCCGAACAATTTCCAGCAAACGCATATAGCGAACCGGGTTAAAAAAATGGGTTATCGCAAACTCGGCCTTAAACCCAGCCGGCATGCCCTCCACCAGCATGGAAATAGGGATGGTCGAGGTGTTGGATGAAACAATCGAGCCGGTTTTGCGCACAGCATTAATCCGGCGATAGAGGGCTTTTTTAACCTCGAGCCTCTCCACCACCGCCTCAGTGATCCAGTCGGCTTCAATTAGTTTATCCAGATCATCTTCTGTGTTGCCGATCGAGATTCTCTTCAGGTTATCCCGGTGCAGCAAGCCTGGCTGCTGGGGATCGAGTAAGCGCTCCAGCGCCCGTTTACAAATTGCGTTGCGGTTTGTCCTCGCTGAAGGCAGGTCAAGCAGCAGCACGTTCACCCCGGCATTGGCGAGTTGACCCGCAATACCCAAACCCATGGTCCCTGCACCAATAACGGCGGCTGTTTTTATTTCATACAAAGGAACCCAGCCATGAAATGTTTGTGTTAACTATCTGCTTACCGATAACGACGGGTTTTTTGCAAAGATAAAACCTTTCAATAACTGGCGGCATTTATTGGGTGCTTCCAGCGGCAGCATATGCCCACAGCCCTCAATAATATCCAGCTGGGGCTCGCCCTGGTCGTTACTCAGGCCTGCAACCAGCCCCATGCCGACTTTACGCGGGGCCATGCGATCCTGCCCCGCCAGGATGACCTGGCGCGGACAGCCAATGCTGGCGGCTGCGGTTGCACCATTTTGGTAGGTGTTACAGGCGGTTAGATCGGCCACTAACTCATTGGGAACATTACCGCGCATCACTTTGTAGCCACTGACAAGCATTGAATTGCCTGGGATCGGGCCCTGGTGCAGATGTCCCGCTCTACCAAAACCCCATGACAGCATCATGGCGATCGCCGCCTCCGGCTGGTTCTGGGCATTATCAAGCAGGGCGGGATTGATCGGTGTGGCCAAGCCGCTGGTGATCAAGGAAATACTGCGCAGATTTTCCCCAAACCGGTAAGCATATTCAAGCGCAAGCAAGCAGCCCTGTGAATGGCCCACCAGCGACAGCTTGTCGATATCCAGCGCTTGCACGACATCATTCAGCCAGTCACTCATGTCCTCTATGCTGGTGAGTTGGGGCCCCTCTGAAAAGGTATGCCCCGGCAGGTCCAGCGCCAGTACCGCGTAATTTCTGAAGGCGAAATAACGTGTATACAGACTCCAAAAACTGTGATCGAGGCCGCTGCCATGCAAAAATATGATCGCCGGTTTGCGCTTATCAAAGAACTTGCCGCCGGTGCTCGCAAACACACGCCTGCCGTTTACATCGAAATACACTTTAGCGGCCGGCTATCTTGGCGGACGCACGGAATCCGTTATCAAAGTCGGCCATGATGTCAGCAACATCTTCTAGGCCTACCGACAGGCGAATCATGTCCTCAGTGATACCCGCGTCCACCAGCGCCTGACCATCAATGCGTGAATGGGTGGTCGTCGCAGGATGTATAATCAGTGTCTTGGCGTCACCGACATTGGCCAGGTGTGAAGCTAGTTGGACATTTTCAATAAAGGTTTTGCCCGCATCCCGGCCACCTTTTACGCCGAAACTGACAATCGAACCTGCGCCTCTGGGCAGGTATTTTTTTGCCATTTCATGGCTGCCATGGCTCGGCAAATCCGGGTGGTTCACCCAGGCTACCTGTGCGTGGTTTTGCAGATACTCAAGTAATGCCCGTGTGTTGGAAAGGTGCTTATCCATCCTCAGCGACAGGGTCTCGATGCCTTGCAGCAATAAAAAAGCATTCATTGGGCTCATTGAAGGACCAAAATCCCGCATCGCCTCCGCGCGGATTCGCGTAGCATAAGCGCTGGGGCCAAATTCTTCCCAGAAACTGACACCGGAAAACGGGGCATAAGGATCGGTAATGGTCGGAAATTTCCCGGCTGCACCCCAGTCAAAATTGCCGCCATCCACCACCGCGCCTCCGATGGCAAGGCCGTGCCCGCCCATCCACTTGGTCACCGAATGAATGATAATATTGGCGCCATAATCGAAGCATTTACACAGATAAGGGGTATTAAAAGTTGCATCGATCATCAGGGGAATCCGGTTGTCCTGGGCGATCGCAGCGATGGTTTCCAGATCCATGATATCCAGACCGGGATTACCAATAAGCTCGCCATAAATCACCCGGGTGTTGTCTTTGATGGCGTCTTTGAAGCCCTGGGGATCGGTGGGGTCTACAAACGTGGTGTTGATGCCAAAACGCGGCAAGGTATTTTTCATCAAGCTGATATTGCCGCCGTACATCTGCGTGGTGGCGACGATGTGATCACCCTGCCCAAGGATGGCGGTCAAGGCACAAAAAGTCGCGCTCATGCCCGATGCCGTGCAGACCGCAGCTGAGCCACCCTCGAGCGCGGCTATGCGCTGTTCCAGCACCCCCACGGTGGGGTTGGTAATGCGGCTATAGGCGTGGCCGCCACGTTCCAGGTTGAAAATGGAGGCGGCCGTGTCAGTGTCCGGAAAAACATAAGAGGTGGTCTGGTAAATCGGGCTGGCCCGCGCACCAAACTCGCCATCCACGGTCTGGCCCGCGTGCAAGCTCAGGGTGTCAAATGAAAAAAAATCCGCCATGGCAATGAATTATGAATCCTCAATCAAACTTGCGCCAGCGCCTGGTCCAGCGCATCAACCAGGTCGGTAGCATCTTCTAGGTCGGGCGTGACGCCGACATGTATCTGTCTGGTACTGAATCCCATGGTGTTTTCCTGCATGTGCCAGGTTACTTTATTGCAATCCCGACCTGAATTTTACGGATGCCAATGATACACGGAAAGTGCTTCAGCGGGCTGTTCTGTTGAGCCTGATTTAACTCACGAACTGAGTCCCAACGGGTCATCGGGGTTAACCTTCGCCATAAACCGCTGGTGTCTATCAAGATTTGTCACCTGGTACACCAACCCCAGCCAGTTGTTGATCATTGCCTTACCCGTATCACCCCAGGTGTTGTCTACCAGCAGACTCAGCGCATCTTCCGGAAAGGTGGGCAATGGCTCGCCACTTGTTTGCGCGGCAATTGCCTGCTCGATAAATTGCAGGGCGGTTTGTTCGGCCGACTTGGAAAAGTAATGCTCGGGACTCGGTGGGGGTGCGGCCAACTCCCCGGCAAGAAATCGAAACACTTCCCGCTTGTACTCCTTCAGCAAGCTGTTGGCGTCATATTCCGGGTGGCCCTGAAAATACACCATACTCAACTGATCACGACTTACCGCCAAGTGCACGCCTGCCTCGGGACTTTGGGCCAGCACCGCAAGCCCCGCCCGCTCACATTGTTCACTGGTGATGTTGTTCCAGCGCGAGTGCGGCGCATCAAAACGCGTATTGATCCCCCGCGTCAAAGGATGAGCCTGATGGGTGATGCGGTGACTGTATACGCCCCATCTTTTTTGCGCCATGGGCCGGCGCTCGATGTCATACAAATGCTTTAGCAAGGCATGGGTTGCCAGGCAGGAACACAGCGTTGAGGCAACATTTTCGTGGGCCCAATTGATGACTTGCACCAGGGGTTCCCAGAAGGACTCCTGCTCCAGCGATGGCTGGGCAACATTGGCTCCCGTGATCACCAGGGCATCCAAGCCCAGTTCCTGCAGCGCCTCGAAGCTTGCATAATATTGCCTGATATGTTGTTTAGCTTTGTCCCCCCGGGGCAATTCAGGCAGCGTAAAAGGGTATACGTAAAATTGGGCGATCTGGTTGCAATTACCCACCAGGCGAATGAACTGCTGTTCTGTTGTCGACAGGGCGGCGTCGGGCATCATGTTGAGCAGGCCGATGTGCAATTCACGAATATCCTGCCCTACAGCCCGCTCCAGGGTCAGTATTTGCTGACCCTGCTGACGCAGACGCGTGAAGGTGGGTAAGCGTGAATGTGCGACCAGCGGCACGGGATTCCGCCTGCCGCTACAAGAAGGGTGCCGGCGTGGACTCCAGGTGTTTTTCCGCCTGCTCCCGCAATTGCTGTGTTAAACCCAGACCCTTGCGGGCCTGCATATCAAAAAGCACGTAGACACATTCCATGGTTGCCGCCAGTTCGTTTTTGCCCAGGTTGGTCATCTCGTAACGAACCGTAATGGATTTGTTGCCAATTTTCACCAGTGCAGCCCGAATTTCAAGCACATCCCCGGCCGCTACTTCTGCTTTATATTCGATCAGGTTACGCACATCTACCCAGCCGGTTTCACCACACTCATCGGTCGCACCAACATACCCGAACACGGTGAATAGCAAATGGTAGCTCGCATCATCAAACATACCCAGATAGAAGCGGGTCGTCAGATGGCCGATCACATCGCACTTCCAAGGATGTGCCACGGCTTTATTCACTACCAGCATTTTCATCTCCTGTGGCTAGCTCATTAGTGTACATTTGTCTATTATGCCTTAACCAGAAAGCCCCTGATCACGACACAGGCAACAGCATCATGGCACGAATATCCGCAGGTAGGCAAGCACGTCTTGCTTTGCGCAAAACAGCTCACATCAATGGTGATAAGCCGGTTCGTGCCGGCGAAACCGGTGGTCAATTCAAGCCATTTGATGCCAATGCTGTGGCCGCCGTTACGGAGAATGTTTTTAAAATTCTCAGTGAGATCGGTTTTGGAGATGCGACCCCGCACTGCATAGAAACCTGCCTTAAAGCAGGTGCTAGCCTGGGGCAGGATGGCCGCTTGAGGATGCCAAAGGAGGTCGTTAAACAGGCCATGCAACAGGCCAGGAAGAACCTAGTTCTGCATGCTCAAAACCCCACCCATGATCTCTACATCAGTGGCAAAAAAGTGCATTTTGCGACGGCCGGCGCTGCCGTGATGATCGTTGATGCCCTTAACAACTGGTACCGCGAATCGACGGCCAATGACCTGTACAACCTCGCACGCATCGTCGACACCTGTGAGCATATCCACCTGTTCCAGCGCATGTGTGTGCTCACGGACGTTCCAGACAATTATGAAATGGACCTCAATACGCTCTACTGCTCACTGATGGGCACAGCCAAACATGTGGGTTCAAGCTGGGCGAAGGTTGAACACCTGGAAAAATCGCTGGAGATGCTGCACCTCATTGCCGGTGGTGAGGAGAAATGGCGGGCACGCCCGTTCGTCAGCCAGTCCAGTTGCTTCGTTGTGCCACCGATGAAATTTGCCTCAGAAGCACTGGAGTGTTTGCGTGTCGCAGTCGAAGGTGGTATGCCAGTGCTGCTCTTATCAGCAGGCCAGGCCGGCGCCACGGCCCCGGCCTGCCTGGCAGGTGCGGTCTCACAGGCGTGGGCCGAATGCCTCGGTGGCCTGGTCTATGTTAATGCAATCAAACCAGGCGCCCCGGCGATCCTGGGTGCCTGGCCTTTTGTATCTGACCTGCGAACCGGGGCCATGAGTGGCGGCTCCCCGGAACAGGGTTTGTTGTCCGCCGCCTGCGCCCAGATTGGAACCCATTTTGATCTGCCTCTGGGCTCTGCCTGCGGTATGTCAGATTCCAAGACTCCGGATTTTCAGGCCGGGACGGAACGGGCCTCAACGGCCCTAGCTGCTGCCCTCGCGGGCGCCAATATCGTCTACGAGGCAGCCGGCATGTACGCCAGTTTATTGGGAGCCTGCCCGGAAAGCCTGCTCCTGGATAATGACCTTCTGGGAGCCATTTTGCGCATGACCCGGGGGGTTGAAGTGAATGAGGAAAGCCTGAGTTTTGCCACCATCCGGGATGTTTGCCTGGGTGGCGAGGGCCATTACCTGGGCGCGGCCCAAACACTCAAAGTAATGAAAACCGAGTTCATCTATCCGGATTTCAGTGATCGTTCTAGCCCGGATGTATGGTCACAAAACAACAAACCCGTTTTGTTGAACCAGGCCATCAAAAGGCGGGATGAAATCCTCAGGCAACATCACCCGTCTCATATCAGCGCTGAAACTGATGCGGAAATTCGGGCAAAATTTCCAATATTTCTACCTAGGGAAGCCGTGGCTGGAGCTGACTAAGATTTTAAACCGAGTACAATTCATCCCATTTTTTTACGATAGAGACTAAATCAAAATTCGACCTAGCATGCTCAATCGCACTATCAGACATCTGTATATATCTAGCTGGTGTTAATTGACTAATTTTCTCAAGTGCAACGGCTAAAGCAGGCATATCTCCTTGATCTATTAAGAACCCCGTCTCTTCATTTATAACTATTTCTTTCACTCCACCAACATCAGTACTTACTACCAAACAACCTACGGCAGCGGCCTCAATAAGAACCATAGGCAAACCTTCATAATCAGAAGACAAAACAACTACATCAGCACTCTGCATTAATTCACGCACATCACTTCGCAGACCTAAAAGATTAACACTATCAGCAAGACCAGTACTGACTAATTTATCACTAATATCCTGAAACAATTCACCATTACCAGCAATATCTAGAGAAAACTTTATACCTCTTTCTTTCATCTGCAAACAAGCATCTAACAACCCCAAAAGATTTTTTTGCTTACGAAACTTTGCCACACAGAGAATACGCAAAACGCTTCCAACTTCACGGCACTTTTTAATACCTGTACAAGAGAAGAATTCCCTCTCTACACCGTTATAAATCACAATATCTGTAGCCGAAAATAGATTACTTTCAACATATACTTTCAATCCTTCATAACTTACCTGCGTATTTACATTTGATAATCCTTTAGTAAACCGATACAGCAGTTCCAATTTACCTTGGCACTCAATTACATTGTGTGCGGTTGAAATCAGTTTATAACCGACAAGTGGCTTTAATACCCTCGCCAAAATATTGGCATGTACCATATGAGAATGAACAATAAGGGGGCTTAATTGTTTTAATAACCGATAAGTCGCCAATAAATCTTTGATACGTGCTTTTGATAGCTCCATACCCAAGTAATGTACATTCACCATCATATTAGCAAGTTCAGGGTGCTCCAGCTCATCACCTGCCTTACCTACCATAGAGACCACATGAACTTCATATTTCTTGGTGAAATGCCTAACAAGCCTTGCCACCTGTGTTTCAGCACCGCCACGATAAAATGACGTTATTAAATACACTAAGCAAACCTTTTTCTTGTTCATAATAAATAAACTCTTCCTAACGACAAACAAGTTAACAAAAAAGTATTTGTAGGCAGTTATTTATAGAAACCAATGGAATCATCAAGAACAATAGCGGCATTAATTGATAGGTCATTATAAGAAGCTTTATCACTCAATATTCATTAGTTGCGAAATATAGTGATCCCATTCATCATCCTGCTTCTTATTCACCGCATCACAATAAGAAACCATTTGAAGATATTCATCACTCTCTGGTTGAGGAATGTTATTAATATCACCTAACAAAGTACTTTCACTAAAAACATCAACAAAACAGGCTGTTTTATAATTTTTATATAAATTAAAGGGAGTAATATTCGAGATAATTTGCGGTAGATTAAAGTAACAAGCCAAATCAACTAATCCTGTTTGTGAGGCAGATTGATAAGCGAGCACCAGATAATCTGAATTACGCATCAAAAAATTTCGCAATCGATCATCAATATATTGATTAATCAAGCTAATATTTTCAGCAGTATTTATTTTTTCTAGCAGAGTATCAGACACCTGGCCACCGCCAGCAATAGTAAGTTCAATACTTTCAATCTGCGCAACAACATCAACTACTTGCTCAATATTTTTATACTTTTCAATACGCCCAAACTGTAAAAACTGGATTTTTTTTTTGTTAATAACAGGCTCACCATGTAGAGGCATTTTCAGTACTTTCATATTCTTTGGCATATTAGCAATTTCATCATGCACAATAATTTTCGAAAATCTCTTTTGAAACACTTGAAATAGAAAATAAGAAAGTTTATCCCGAATTCCAGAACCGACTCTCAGCACCTGTTCATGATGGACCAAACGAAACTCTTTAAAAGGAAAAAGAAAAAGAAATAAATATAATTTACGATAATTTAGCAAAAAAAATACGGTATCAGATTGTTTTATAGCTTTATAAAGAACACGATAAGAAAGAGTCTCAATATACTCAAAATTCTCTCCTTCACTTACTAGCTTCTGACAAATCTTGTCAGAGAATTGTTTAATCCCTCCATCTCGACAAAAATTAACTAACAGATTTTTTTTAGAAACCTCTTTATTCTTCATCATCCCTCTCTTTAACTTCCGCAAAACTAACAGAGCTTATATATGAAACATCATTTAACAAAGCAGGCTTACACTCTTCCATCGTAATTCACTCACTTGACGATAACAAAGGAGGAACTTTTTTTCCTGATAAATTCGCTGGAGCTAACTAAGATTTTAAACGCTGATTGGCCAGATCGTGGGCGGCCTGACCCAATACCTTGGCCGCACAGGCTTTGCCCAGGAAATCTATCCTGAGGCGGGTGCCCGGCTTGACGTGTTGCGGCTCTACATAACCAAAACCAAGACTGTTTTGCACGAAGTGTCCCGGAAGGACGTGTATATTACACTTTGGGGTTGTTGGAAATATAGTTTTCAAAAGTCTTATACTCATCTCCACGCATGAGATTGTCGGTAATTCGAGATTGGTCAGTTCGATATCGAGAATGTGGACAGTATTAAGATACTGGCTGAGAATATAGAGGACAGCCTGGATTAATGATTTCATACGAATATAAATGCATATTCATCCACATACCAAAATGCGCAGGCACAAGTATCGAGCTGGCTCTGGGGCATTCTAAGATTTCCGACGGAATCAAGGAGCCAGATCATAGAAGCGTTCGAATGGTGGAACGGCCTTTGCTTTTACCAAAGGTGATGTCTTCCCGAGAAAATATTTTTCAATTCGCACTGAGATGTTGTCACACGGTTCAGTCGCACCGCAACCCGAACAATAGACTTACCGTCTCGATCGATCAGTACAAATCCTATTTTAAATTTACTATTGTGCGAAATCCGTGGACCCGAGCGTATTCTTGGTACAAGAATTGTATGAGAGATCCGAATCATCGGGCCCGGTTCGGTCTGAATGACGGAACATCGTTGAATGACTTTCTGAGTAAACATATTGGACGAGGAGCTTTACGACCACAAATATCATGGATCCGAGATTTCGATGGTCGAATACCAATGGATTACATCGCGCGATTCGAGTCGTTAGAAGTAGACTTTCAGAGGGTTTGTGAAGCTTTGCGGATCTCGCAGGTAACACTGCCGCACGACCGAAAAGGAAGCCGCGTAAATTATCGCAGGCACTTCGATAAACGATCTATAGACCTTATTCGAGAGGTATACAAGGCAGAAATCAATCTATTCGACTACTCTTTTGAGGGCTGAATGCTGCTAACGCTAACCCTTCTAGAGCCAACGGGCAGATAGTAGAACAGAACTGTACCCCAAATTTAGGACAGGCCGTCTAGGAGTTATTTCCTGTCAATTATGCCGCCTTTCTCAGGTCGGCAAAACCAGCATACATTCATTTTGGGGTCGTCCCCAAAGTCTGGTGTTTGCGGGCATGGTTATAGTATTCAATCCAGTTGCCGATACCTATGAATGCGCTTGTGGTTGATCTCATATCCACTCTCGCATAGTTCATCCGTTACTCGACAGATACCAAGAAACGGTCGATTCAGGTGAATCTCATAGATCTCGCGCTTCGGCGTGAAATACAGATGTTGGCTTGCCCTGTCATAAGTAGTCCACTTACTGTGTTAGGGTTTCTCGACCAAGGAGAGGTCCATGAAAGGCAAGCGATTTAAACAAGAACAGATCATCAGGATACTGCATGAAGCAGAACGTGGT
>PVBE010246174.1_pt1 | contig 24041 bp, 22 predicted proteins | sample 1631181 | NCBI WGS metagenome assembly PVBE01 (sample SAMN08397723, study PRJNA350692) | Marine metagenome, whole genome shotgun sequencing project. | isolation source: water | place: Pacific Ocean | collected 2012-04 | reverse complement strand
GGATCTTTTTAGGACTTTGCCGACAACCAACTCCCCCCATTTTTGCAATCGTGAATCCAACGTCGTTTTGACCACTATGTCCCCCGCCAAGGGGCCGATGAATCCGGGCAGGTGGTCGATGATCCAATCAGCGAAATGACGTCCAATGCGGGGGGTGGGGCGGCGGCGGGCGAGGCGCTGCGTGGCCTTTTGCGCTTTGGCGGCCTGGGCTTTGGTCAGGTATCCGGCCGCCACCATGTTGGCTAGTACCACCCGAGCTCGTTTGGCTGCAGCCCTGGGATTTCGGGCCGGGTTAAGCCGGGAGGGCGCCTTTAGCAATCCCGCTAGCACCGCTGCCTGGTAGAGGGAGATATGGCGGGCGGACCGGTCGAAAAATTTTCGGGCTGCCGCTTCGATGCCGTAGGCGCCGGCACCGAGATAAACCCGGTTGAGATAGATGGTAAGGATTTGATCCTTGGTGAACTTCTGTTCGAGCCAAAAGGCAAGCAGAAGTTCTTGAACCTTGCGTCGGAGCGTCCTGGCCGGGCTGAGAAAAAGATTCTTAGCGGCCTGCTGGCTGATGGTACTGCCGCCCTGAACAATTCGGCCTGCCTGTATATTGATGATCATTGCTCGGGCGATACCGATTATATCGATGCCGGAATGATGGTAGAAACGCCGATCTTCGGTGGCGATAACGGCCTGCGGTAGGTAGGCGGGTACCTCTCCCACCTGGACAGTTTTGCCCTGAACGCCGCCGGAACTGGCCAACCGGGTACCATCTTTCGCCAGGATTGTTACCGAAGGACGCCTAATCACTTCGAGAGCGCTGTCGACAGATGGCAAATCATAGGCATAGTACGCCACCAGAGTACTAACTAAAACGATACACCAGATAGCCGCCGTCAAGCTCCATTTAAACAGGAATGACATGAGCCTGCTCTTTGCTGATCTCTTTTTGGCAGCGCCTTTATTGGAGTTTTTGCCAGCGTTGTTTTTAGATTCGGCCATAGGCCAAAGTATCCCTGGGCCGGGTTAGAAAAATGTTAATGAGAGCCGGAAATAGGTAGAATTAGTGCATATCACAGCCAAGAATGCGGTGTAGAACTGCAGGGTCGATACGGCAGCCCTTTAAATTGGTCCGCCAAACTTCCTCATAGGTCATATCGGCACGATAAAGCGACGCCTGAGAAAGATTGGCGTTGCGGAGGTCGGCGTCGGCCAGATTGGCATTGGACAAATTAGTGCTGCGCAGATTTTCATCGATCAAGACGGCCCAACGACCCTCACCCACATTGTGCCTCTAAAATTTTCTCGATATCACTGGCGTTCATTATTTGCTCCTTAATCGGCGGTCTATCTTTAAATAAATATTACTATTTCCAATAAATTTGTGATCAATAGTATTTAGATAAGCACCCTTTTCGCCCAGACAACTGTTCAATCATCTTAAATCAATCAAAGGGCATAAAATAATTTTTTCCGATTCCGCATCAAACATCTAGGTTGGCCACTTTCAGCGCATTCGCCTGAATGAAATCGCGCCTGGGCTCGACAACATCCCCCATCAAGGTCGAAAACACGTCTTCCGCGTCATCGGCGTGGCTGGCCTTCACCTGCAGAAGCGTACGAACATTGGGATCAAGCGTAGTTTCCCACAATTGTTCGGGATTCATCTCACCCAGACCTTTATACCGTTGCATGGAAACGCCTTTGCGTCCCATTTCGGTTAAGGCATCAACCAGGGATACCGGGCCGGTGATGAGATATTCATCCTCGCCGGATATGAGATCACTGTGCTTCGAGTAAGTCTGCTGCAGTTCAGCCGCGAAAGAGTCGATGGCATGGGATTCCGCACTGCGGATAACGGCACCATCAATTATATGGGGGCCATCAGAGACACCGCGCAGCACGCGAATAAAGGAAAGGCCGCCGTCGGCCAAAAATTCGCCCTTCCAGCCTTCTTCAGAAGCACTTTCAAGGGCGTCGACCCGGGAGGCAATATAGGCCGCCGCCTGATCAGCTTGTTCCGGGTTCGAAAGGATTGTCGGGTTAAGAGCGCCGGCGATCGCAGCCTGTTCAACAATCCTGAGAGGCACCCGGGACGCCAGGCCCGTTACCTGTTTCTTGATCTGGCGGGCTTGCTCCACCAGATCCCGTAAGTCGCGTCGGGCAATCTGGCTACCGTCAGCATGGTTCAATACGCAGCCTTCGATCCCGGTGTCGATCAGATAATCCTCCAGGGCGCGGTCGTCTTTCAAATACACCTCTGACTTGGATTGCTTGGCCCGGTAGAGCGGCGGCTGGGCGATATAGAGGTAACCGCGCTCAATCAACTCCGGCATTTGGCGGTAGAAGAAAGTCAGCAACAGCGTCCGGATGTGGCTGCCGTCGACATCGGCGTCGGTCATAATAATGATTTTGTGATAACGCGCCTTTGCGACATCGAAATCTTCCGGCCCGATGCCGGTGCCGAGGGCGGTGATCAAGGTGCCGATTTCCGCCGAGCCGAGCATTTTGTCAAAACGCGCCCGCTCCACATTGAGAATTTTGCCGCGCAGGGGCAGGATCGCTTGATTGGACCGATGGCGACCCTGCTTGGCCGATCCACCCGCCGAATCACCCTCAACGATAAAAAGTTCGCTGGCCGCCGGATCCTTCGATTGGCAATCGGCTAGTTTTCCGGGCAGAGAGGATATATCGAGCGCCCCTTTCCGCCGGGTCAGTTCGCGCGCCTTACGGGCGGCTTCCCGGGCGGCGGCGGCTTCAAATATCTTGCCAATTACCCGTTTGGCGTCGGCGGGATGTTCCTCAAACCATTGATTGAGCCGGTCACCCAGGATGCTTTCCACCACCGGACGGACTTCCGATGAAACCAGTTTTTCCTTGGTTTGCGACGAAAATTTGGGGTCCGGCACTTTGACGGAAAGAACGCAGGTCATGCCTTCCCGTGCGTCATCGCCGGAAATGCTGATCTTGGCTTTTTTGGCCAGCCCTTCCTTATCGGCATAGGTATTGATGGTACGCGTTAAGGCCCCGCGGAAACCCGCCATGTGGGTACCACCATCCTTCTGCGGAATATTATTGGTGAAGCACAGCGTCGTTTCATGATAACTGTCGTTCCACTGCAGCGCCGCCTCTACCGTAATACCGTCTTTTTCACCGATCACAGCGATGGTGGGATTGAGCGCCGTTTTGGACCGGTCGAGATAGCCGATAAAAGCTTCCAATCCGCCCTCATAATGAAGCTCAACAATCTTGGGATCGACGTGCCGCGCATCGGTAATGGTGAGTGCAACACCCGAATTCAAGAATGCCAGTTCTCGAAGCCGGTGCTCCAGGGTGGAAAAATTGTATTCAGTGTTGGTAAACACATCCGGCGATGCCACAAAGGTCACCTGGGTGCCAGATTTGTTGCCGGTTTCACCGACGACTTCCAAGGACTGGTCGACTTCACCGTCCTTAAACGTCGTGACGTGTTCTTTGCCTTCGCGCCAGATTCGCAGTTCGAGCGTCGTCGACAAAGCGTTAACCACGGAAACGCCGACACCGTGCAATCCTCCTGAAACCTTGTAGGAATTTTGGTCGAATTTACCGCCGGCATGAAGCTGAGTCATGATAACTTCGGCCGCGGATACACCTTCTTCCTCATGGATATCGACCGGAATGCCGCGCCCGTTATCGGATACGCTCACCGAGCCATCGCCGTTGAGAATCACCTCGACTTTATCGCAAAATCCGGCCAGCGCCTCGTCTATGGCGTTGTCCACGACTTCGTAAATCATATGATGAAGACCCGAACCGTCGTCGGTATCGCCGATATACATCCCAGGCCGCTTGCGAACAGCGTCAAGACCACGCAGAACTTTGATCGATTGGGCGTCGTAGGCGGCGCCGTTACCGTTCTCCTCGGCCATATCGGTCGTTTCGGTTACGTCAGTTTCGTTCTCGTCGTTCATGTCAGTCCATTTCTTACTTTAGTGTCAGACCGCCTCAACGGCGCCATCGGCGACGCGGAAACGCTGGGCACCGCTACCAAGCGGCGCAAAAAAATTTTCATCGGTTCCCGTCATCCAGGCCTGAGCGCCGAGAAGCGCGATAATCTCAAACAATGACTGCCGTTTGGTTTCATCAAGATGTGCGGCAATTTCGTCCAGCAGCAACAGCGGTGCATGGCCCCGCTCTTCGGTTTGCAACCGGGCCGCGGCCAGCACAATGCCGATCAATAAGGCTTTTTGTTCGCCTGTAGAACACAGGGCTGCCTCCATCCCGGTGCCGCTGTGGTACACCGCCAGATCGCTTTTGTGGGGCCCGAAGGACGAAGCGCCGGATTCGATATCCTGTGACCGCGACTCGCTTAGGCTTTGCCGCAATCGATCTTCCACCGCCAATGCCGGATCGCTTTCGAGCCAGTTTTCCAGAGCACCGGACATGGCAATGTTGGCGCCAGGAAAAACGCCATAACCCCGGTGAATGACGGCCCGCAGGCGGTTTACGGGAGCCTGCCGCCGGGCGGCGATAGCAATACCATGCTGGGCCATTGAATCTTCGATGGAATCCAGCCAAGCTGGATCGTTCTTGCCTTCGCGCAGCAACTTGTTGCGGCTGCGCATGCTGTGCTCGTAAGCGGCAACCGGTCCAGCATGTTCCGGATCAAGTCCGCAAATCAGCTGATCGACAAAACGCCGTCGGCCCGACGCCCCTTCTAGAAATAACCGGTCCATTTGCGGCGTCAACCATTGGGCGCTGGTATAGCGCCCGAGTTCAGCCTGGCTTTTCTTCACCGATCCATCAATTTTGATAACTCGTTTGTTGCCGCCGCCTGCTTCGCAGCCAGTGCCGATTTCCAGGTTCATGTCGCCAACCGTTAGCGTGGCCGCCGCCGCCCAGCCATCGGCCGACATAGTGCCGGGGCTTTCGTCTGCTGTTTGGCGACGCGCAATATCAGCGAGTTTGGCCCGCCTGAGGCCGCGCCCTGGTATCAAAAATGAAATTGCTTCTAGGATATTGGTTTTACCGGCGCCGTTGACACCGGTGAGCACCACTGGTCTTCTGTCGGTTTCAATCCGTATTTGCCGATAACATCGGAAATCCGTAAGGCTCAAACGCTTTACAGCCAGGCGATCAAATTGATCAGCGAAAGCCATCATGTTCCTGGCACCCGTTTCTGCAGCAGACTGGCGTGTAGCGGCGGCGAATGAAATACCTGGCGTCGCAACGCCGGAATCCATATTAACGGCCAATTGGTTGGCTGCAATCAGCACGGTCTCCTTATACGCGCATCGGCATGAGGACGTAGAGCGCCGACGAGTCTTCTAAATCCTGCACCAGCGTCGGCGACGCCGCATCGGCCAGCGTAAAGCGCACCATCGATCCTTCGATCTGATGGGCAATGTCCAGCAGATAGCGGGAATTAAAGCCGATTTCCACCTCCGAACTATCATATTCGATAGGCAGTTCCTCGGTCGCCGTGTCGTTCTCCGGGCTATTGGCCGAAAGTGTCAAATTACCGTTGGTGATACTGAGCTTTACCGCCCGCGATTTTTCCGTCGAAATGGTGGACACGCGGTCCACTGCGTCGGCAAACTGCTTGGTATCGACCTCCATAACCTTATCATTGTCGACGGGAATAACCCGGTCATAATCGGGAAAGGTGCCGTCAATCAGCTTGGATGTCAGCACCGTGCCATTAAAGGAAAATCTTATTTTCGTATCGGATAGGGAGATTTCGATATCATCGTCGGATTCGTCGATTAATTTTCGTAATTCATTAACCGCTTTACGCGGCACGATAACGCCAGGCATGCCGGCGGCGCCATCGGGTAACGGCAATTCAACACTGGCCAACCGGTGACCATCGGTGGCCACGGTGCGCAGGACAACAACACCGTTGTTGTCGGCAGCATGGAGATAAATTCCGTTCAGATAGTACCGCGTTTCCTCGGTAGAAATGGCGAACTTGGTGCAGTCAATCAGTGTCCTGAGATCACTCGCGGACAAAGAAAACCAGTTGGGCAGATCACCGCCCGATAATACCGGGAAATCCTCCGTCGGCAGGCAAGTCAATTTAAATTTTGACCGTCCAGCGGAAAGCGTCATCTGGCTGTCGTCGCCGCTGCAGGCCAGTTCGACCTGAGCGCCCTCAGGCAGTTTTCTGACAATATCGAACAACGTATGGGCGGGCGCCGTCGTTGCACCGGCCTCGCTTATTTCCGCCGGCACAGTTTCGACAATGTCGATATCCATATCGGTGGCGTTCAGGCTCAACTGGCCGTCGGGCGCCTCGAACTTTACGTTGGACAAAATAGGAATTGTATTGCGGCGCTCTACAACGCCTTGAATATGCGTCAGGACCTTTAAAAGCAGTCCTCTTTCTATGGTTATTTTCATGGTGATCCGTCGATCTTGGTTACCTCAATCTACAACCGAAAAAATTGTTTTTCCTGTTGCTCTTAATTACTTAAATACCCGTTTCAAGACTCCTGATAGGGGGCAATTTTTATTCGCCAGGGCGGAATTTAGGGTAACGAACCTCCCGCCGATGAAGATTTCGGTAGGAATTCCATACTCCCTGGAAAGCCCTTAGGTGAACCCCCGTAAAAGTGTTCAGCATTATAGCAGATGATGCTTAAATCCGAAGCACTTTCGGGTCCGGAGACAATTTTCAAGGTATTGATTTAAAAGCAGAAATCGGAACGGGTAAAATAAGTTTCTCCACCCTGCCACCGGGAGTCAAATCCTACCCTTCCAGCATGCGTCGCAGTAGTTCGACATCTTCGGCGAAAGTATTATCCTGGTCCCGCAATTCGTCGACTTTCTTGACGGCGTGCATCACTGTCGTGTGATCACGGCCGCCGAATTTCCGCCCGATTTCCGGAAGTGAACGGGATGTCAACTGCTTGGCCAGATACATGGCAACCTGGCGCGGCCGGGCAACCGAACGGGCGCGCCGGGCCGAGTGCATGTCGGAAACCCGGATATTGAAATGTTTGGCGACACGTTTCTGTATTTCCTCGATGGTCACCCGCCGGTCATTGGCACGTAACAGATCGTGAAGCACTTCCTGGGTTGTTTCCAAAGTTAGTTCACGGCCGATCAGCTGAGTATGAGCAGCCACCCGGTTAAGGGCGCCCTCAAGCTCGCGGACGTTCGAGGTAATTTTATGGGCGAGGAATTCCAGTACCTTGGGCGGCGCATCAAGCTCCATTTTTAGCGCTTTGGATTCCAGGATCGCCAGACGTAGCTCATAGGTGGTCGCATGAATATCGGCAACCAGCCCGCAATTGAGTCGCGATTTAAGACGCTCTTCAACTCCTTCCAGATCCGATGGCGATTTATCCGCCGACAGGATGATTTGTCGGCCCTGATCGACCAGCGCGTTAAAGGTATGGAAAAATTCTTCCTGGGTGGCGTCGCGGCCACCGATGAATTGAACGTCATCAATCATCAATACGTCGACCGAACGGAATTGCTGTTTGAAATCCACCGTATTCAATTCGCGCAACGCCCGGACGAAACGATACATGAATTTTTCTGCCGAGAGATACATAACGGTGCGCGCCGGATCTCGCTCCATGATTTCCCAGGCAATGGCATGCATCAAATGGGTTTTACCCAAGCCGACGCCGCCGTAAAGAAACAAAGGATTGAAGGATACGGACTGTGCCTCGGCCACTCGTCGGGCGGCGGCATAGGCGAACTCATTGGGTTTACCGACGATAAACTGATCAAATTTAAATCGCGGATCCAGCGGCGCCGATATCTTGCCCCCCGATTCCCAACCGCTGGCAACAACCGGCGAGTTGCGATTCAACTCTTCTGTGGCGCTTTCCATGAGGCGCCCGGCGTTACTAGATTGATCCCGGTCGCTATCAGCGCCGTCACTAGTTGAAGAACCGGTCGGCTGAATCAAAACCTCAATGGAACGGACGCTGTTGTTCTCGCCCACCCAGAGTTCCTGCAACCGATCAAGATAGTTGGCAACGACCCAGTCGCGCATAAACCTGCTCGGCACAGCCAAACGGACTTCGGAGCCCTCCACGTCGCAGGCTTTAATCGGCTTGACCCAGTTTTCAAAAGCTGAATCACCAATCTCCGCCTTAAGACGGCTACTTACCCGATACCATTGTGTCTGGAATTGTTGGTTATTTAATTCAATGTTCATTATTCTGCCCGCCCAAAAAAAATTCCCAACACGAAACAGCCACCGAGACATATCCGGCAAACTCACCTAATGGAGTCCACCCTACACTTCAAGCAATGGTACTTCTCAGTATCCGTTTGCTACATCTAGAGGCAAACGAAACTTATTATTTGCGCCCCTGAGTAGTCTTTCTAACAAGTTCATGTCTACTTACCGAATAGACACCATTTCTCAATTTAAAGCTTTATTATCAATTTTTTTATTATTATCTTTTTTCTTCTATCCTTGTTGATATTCACGGTTTTTATTTAATTTTCTTCCATTTTACTGAAAAAGGCTAATAATTTTTCTAAAATCGCAGTATATTGAAAGTCGAAACAAAAACGAAGTCTTAAAACAACGGTATATTTCTACCCTGAGAATGTACAGGGCGTTAAATATTGATTCAATAGGATCGAAAGGAGAACGTTGAAAATAAACTTCTTGACTCCTTTCCAAACTTAGAATCCAAGCTGCCGAAATTATGCATGCAGCCCTCCTCTTTTTTGCACCTCTGCATATTATCCCGGCGGCCTTGTCATTGCGGTATCAACTCCGGAAATCGGGAAAATAAAAAAACCGCACCCAATAGGGATACGGCTCAATGGAATGCCCACAGCGAAATGTCCATTGCGCAAAATCAATTGCGCTGTCTGTCTGTTAGTTCTTCAAGCGCTCATCGCTTTGATGGCGATCGAAAGACGGGACAATTTCCGGGATGCCCGATTAGGGGGCAGAACGCCTTTTTGGGCGCCGCGCATAACCACCGGTTGCGCTTCGACGAAAGCCGCCTTGGCGGCATCAGCGTCGCCGCTGGCAATTGCCTCTTCGACGAGCTTGACGGAAGACCGGACCCGGGTCAAACGGGCGCGATTAACTGTGGTACGCCCCTCGATTTGACGAATACTTTTCTTGGACGAATGATGGTTGGCCATGCGATTGCTCACTAACGTTTAGTATCTGCCTATTTAAAGGCATGAATTAGGTGAAGGGCGGGGTTATATAGGGAGGCGAGTCAGAGGTCAAGCTCCCATTGGCCTTTAAAAATAGTACAGTTTGATAGGTTATTTCACGGGCTCGGACGCGGACGCCGGGACCAGTGAAAAACGGACCGAGATGGGACCGGCCTCGCTCTTTTTAATAAAAATTTTCAGGATTTCCTCGTCGCGCCGGTAGACACCCGGAGACATCGCCATCCAGCCTAGTTGAGGCAGCGTATCAGAATAGAATTTGGCCACCTGCAACCTGTTTAAATTACCTGAGGCGTGGACGTCAACAATGCGCCCCGATGGCGTATCATAGTGAAGAGTGCTTTCTGGCTTGGCCACCAAACCGGCCATTAAGGGCAAATCTACAATGCCGGGAACAAATTGCCCTGCCGCTGCACTGTCGGCCGTCACGCCGATCAACCAGAAGGCGGCAACAATGGGCGCTAGGTAAAATTTTTTCATTTGCCTTTCTAGCTTATCGCTGACGCCGGGCGCAATAGAAGGTCGACCGCCCGGCCTGTTTAATGCGACTGATACCGCCGGTCGCCACAACATCGCAATCACATCCCGGACAGGGCTCACCCGCCTTGCCGTAGACTTTGAAATGGTGTTGGAAATAACCCAGCTTGCCGTCCGGTGCAACGTGATCCCTAAGCGTCGAGCCGCCAGCGGCAATCGCCTCATTAAGCACCTGGCGTATCGCGTGGGTAAGCTTTTTCGCCCGCCCCCCCTGTACTGATTTGGCCAGCCGTTTGGGCGATATGCCGGCCCGGAATAGACTTTCGCTGACATATATATTGCCTAGGCCGGCGATGGTTTTCTGATCGAGAAGTGCCGCCTTGATCGGCGTATTCCGCCCTTTCAGGGCTTCCGCCAATACTACTGCGTTGAAACCGTTGCCCAACGGATCGGGGCCGATATTGCGGAGCAGCTTGTGTTCAGTCAGTTCCTCTTCGCGGGTCATCGTCATCAAACCAAAACAACGGGGATCGTTATAGCGGACGGTGACGCCGTCAGTAGTGACAAAATCAACATGGTCGTGGCGGCCGGGTGGCGGAACCTTTTCACCTGGCGGCAAACTGTTCAATACCAGCATGTGGCCGGTCATGCCGAGATGAATGATCAGAACGCCGCCATCGTCCAAATAGCACAACAGGTACTTGGCCAGGCGGTTAAGCCGCTCAATGCGTCGACCGTTCAGGCGGGCAGCAAAGTCATCGGGAAATGGCAGGCGCAGCTTTTCGCGCCTGATCTCAACCGTTTTGATGGTTTTTCCTTCGAGGGCGGAAAGCAGGCCCCGCCGGACAGTTTCAACTTCTGGTAACTCTGGCATCGTATTAACGTAGCGGTTTCCGGTGAGTTCCGCTATGGTCCCGGCATGTCAAATATCACTGATACTGAAAACAGCATACCGAAACAGGATCAACAGACCCATTTCGGTTATCAAAACGTCGCGACGTCGAAAAAAGAAACTCTGGTTAGGGGCGTCTTCGACAGTGTCGCCAGCCAATACGACCTGATGAACGATCTTATGAGCGGCGGCATCCATCGGCTGTGGAAAAAGGTTTTCGTTGAGCGGTTGAATCCGCAGCCGGATATGGCGCTGCTTGATCTCGGTGGCGGCACCGGTGATATCGCTTTCCGGTTTCTGGAAAGCGGCGGTGAAAATGTCGTGGTGTGTGACATCAACAAGGAGATGTTATCGGTCGGCCGGGACCGGGCCCTGGACCGGGGAATTCTGGATGATCCGCGCTGGATATGCGGTAATGCCGAAAGCCTACCCTTCGATGATTCTTTGATGGACGCCTACACCGCCGCTTTTTGTTTGCGCAATGTCACCGATCTTCCGGCAGCCCTGGCGGAGGCAAAACGGGTACTGCGGCCAGGCGGCCGTTTCCTATGTCTTGAATTCAGCCAAATCAGCCTACCCATGTTCGATAAGCTTTACGACCTATATTCTTTCAATATATTGCCCTTACTGGGTCAAGTAGTGGCCAATGACAGGGACGCCTATCAATATCTTGCCGAAAGCATCCGCCGGTTTCCGCCTCAGAAGGATTTCGCTGGTATGATTGCCGACGCGGGACTGGATAACGTCTCTTACCAAAATGTTTCCGGCGGCATTGCGGCCATCCATTCTGCTTGGAGAATCTAAAGAGGATTTAGGGCGACGTTGAAGACAAAATTGAAAGAACAGTAAGATACTAAGAACGCCTCATGATCATATTAACACCTGTCCGTAATATCACACGCTTGTTCACCATTGCCCGCACTTTAGCGCGGTATGACGCTTTGTGGCCATTGGAAGAAGCTGGCGTGGCCAGCGGATTGGTAGCGGCCGCCCGCATCCTGGCCTGGCGCTCTGCCGAAGGCCGCCCCGGTGAGCGGATTGCCCGGGCGCTACAGGAATTGGGGCCGAGCTTTATCAAGCTGGGCCAGGCTTTGTCCACCCGCTCTGATTTGCTGGGCGAGGATGTTGCTGCCGATCTGTCCGAACTACAGGACCACCTACCCCCCTTTTCCGAAGAAGAGGCCCGTGCCACTATTGAGAAAGAACTGGGCGCCCCCATCGGGGAGCTGTTCAAGGATTTCACCGGCGAACCGGTGGCCGCCGCTTCCATCGCCCAGGTCCATTTTGCCGTCACCAGCGGAGGCGAGGACGTCGCCGTCAAAGTTCTCAGGCCCGGCATCGAAAAAGCGTTTGCTAAAGACATTTATTTATTTCGCTGGATTGCCGCCCTGGTGGAGCGGACCTGCCCAGAAATGCGCCGCCTCAAACCGGTGGAAGTCATCGAAACTTTTGAGGAAACGGTCCGGCTGGAGATGGATTTACGCCTCGAAGCCGCCGCCGCCGAAGAAATGGCTGAGAATTTCGCTGAAGATCCGGACTTCCGGGTGCCGGAGGTAGATTGGCGCCGCACCGCCAAACGGGTTCTTACCCTGGAGCGGGTCAACGGCATCCCGGTGGATGAGGTGGATCAGCTGGTGGCAGCTGGCTACGATCTCGATGAGGTGCTGACCAAGGCGACGAAATCTTTTTTCTATCAGGTGTTCAGGGACGGTTTTTTTCACGCGGACCAACATCCGGGCAACTTGTTCATTGGTAAGGACGGTGAACTGATCGCCGTTGATTTCGGCATCATGGGCCGCCTGGAACGTCCCACCATCAGGTATTTCGGCGAAATGCTGATGAGTATTCTCAAGCGCGATTACCGCCGGGTGGCCGAGGTTCATTTTGAGGCGGGCTACGTGCCTGCCGAAAAATCCGTTCAGGCCTTTACCCAGGCCTGCCGGTCGATCGCCGAACCCATTCTCGACAAACCCCAGAATGAGATTTCCATCGCCCGTTTGCTGGCACATCTGTTTCAGGTCACCGAAACTTTCGAAATGGAAACCCAACCGCAATTGCTGCTGTTACAGAAAACCATGTTGATGGCGGAAGGCGTTGGACGAAAACTGCGGCCAGACGCCAATATGTGGATTCTCGCCGAACCGCTCATCAATCAGTGGATGGATGAATATATGGGCGCCGACGCCATGGTCGAAGAGGCCGTCACTGAGATTACCGGCGGTATTCGGAAATTGCCGCGCCTCTTTGCCGACATGGAAAAAAACGCCACCACCATGGCCCGGGGCGGGATGAAACTGCATCCCGACACTATAAAGGAGCTTTATGGCGAGAACAGGGGCCGCCGTCCGGTTTCGACACGGATATACTGGGTCATTATCGCTGCCCTGATTGTCGTTCTGCTTTTCATTTAAAACCAAAAACTTAAGTACTTTCTTCCGCTTGCCATATCCAAAACGGGGCGCTACTTTAAGTACAATTAGTTTTCGTATTTTATTTGGAAATTCGCATGTCGAATTGGAAAAGGGTCCTGTTGATTATAACGGGTGGTATCGCGGCGTATAAAAGCCTCGAGCTGATCCGTGATTTGCAGCGCCGGAAAATTGCTGTTCGCTGTATCCTGACCCGGGCTGGGGCTGAGTTCGTCACGCCCATGGCGCTGGCCGCCCTCAGCGGCGATAAAGTCTACCAGGATATTTTTTCCCTGACCGACGAAAGTGAAATGGGTCATATCGAATTGTCCCGGGATGCCGATTTAATCGTCGTCGCACCCGCCACCGCCAACATTATCGCCAAAATGCGGGCGGGGATCGCCGATGACCTGGCCTCGACCACTCTCCTAGCTACCGGTAAACCGGTCGTAATCGCGCCCGCCATGAATGTCCGCATGTGGGAACATGCGGCGACTCAGGAAAATATTGGTGTGTTAAAGGATCGCGGTATATCACTGATCGGCCCCAATGAAGGCGACATGGCGTGCAATGAGTTCGGCATGGGCCGGATGGCGGAACCTTCTAAAATCGTGGAGGAAATCACCACTTTTTTTAGCGTCCGAGCCGGCGATACCACGCCACGGTTGGGCGCGCGTAACGGTGTGTTGAGTGGTCGGCGGGCCGTGGTGACCAGCGGCCCCACCCATGAGGCGGTCGATCCGGTGCGATATCTCGCTAATCATTCGTCAGGCCGCCAGGGCCATGCGATCGCGGCAGCTCTGGCATCCTTAGGCGCCGAAACGATCCTTGTGGCCGGCCCGACCCAGCAGCCTGATCCTGCCGGCGTTACCGTCAAAAATGTTCAATCCGCCGTTGAAATGATGGCGGCCTGTCAGGCAGAACTGCCGGCCGACATCGTTATCTGCGCCGCCGCAGTGGCCGATTGGCGAGTGGCCAACCCTCCCCAGGAAAAAATCAAAAAAGAGCGGGGCAAGAACGGCAACAAAACCAGCGCCCCGCCGGTGCTGCAATTGGAGGAAAATCCCGATATTCTAGCCTCCATCAGCACCCTCAAGACAGAGCGCCCAGCTTTGGTGGTCGGCTTTGCCGCCGAAACCAATTCAGTTATCGAGCATGCGAAATCCAAAAGAATTTCCAAGGGGTGCGATTGGATTGTCGCCAATGACGTCTCTCCCGGCACCGGCACATTCGGCGGCGGCCACAATACGGTCCATGTTATTGACGGCGACGGTGTCGAGGACTGGCCGGTGATGTCCAAGGAAAAAATCGGATTCCGCCTGGCTGAGCGGATTGCCCAGTATTTGGAGACTTTCTCCTGATGACCGCAGCTAATTTATCTGTCGGCGTCCAGCGCCTATCCCATGGACGTGATCTGCCATTACCCGAAATTCAGACAGCGCAATCCGCTGGTGTCGATCTGTTGGCGGCGGTTGAAGGTCAGGTAACTCTGCAGCCGGGCGAACGCATGATCGTGCCGACCGGTCTAGCGATCGCCTTGCCGCCCGGCTACGAAGCCCAAGTGCGGCCGCGCTCCGGCCTTGCTATCAATCAGGGCGTCACCCTGGTTAACAGCCCAGGCACCATTGACGCCGACTATCGTGGGGAAATCGGTGCCATTGTCATCAATCACGGTTCAGAAGAGTTCGTCATCGAACGCGGCATGCGGATCGCCCAGATGGTGGTCGCACCCGTGATCGGGTTTTCCTGGAAGGAAATGGACGAATTACCGCAATCGGAACGGGGAGAGGGCGGGTTCGGGTCAACCGGCAATGCCCAAAAAGAATTAAGTGCCGGAAAAAGGAGCGAAGACTAGATTTACCACGTAAGGGGAAAAGTAAAAGAGAGCCATGCTAAGATTATCTAAGAAAATACTATTCGCCATTGAGGCTGTTGTCGACATCGCCTACCACGCCGGGAGCCAGCCGGTACAAAGTCGCGATATCACGCGCCGACAGGGTATTCCGCGGCGCTATTTGGAACAGGCTTTACAGCAGTTGGTACGGGCTAACGTCCTGACCGGCATTCGCGGTCCCCGCGGCGGTTACAATCTGGCGAGAGAAAGGCGGCGCATTTCGGCGGGCGATATCGTTCGTGTGATGCGTCAACTTGAATCGGCTAACGATCCGCTGGAGCAGGACAACGGTTCCGAGTTAACCCGCACGGTCATCCGGCCCATGTGGCAGGAGGTTCAATCTGAAATGATGGTCCGTCTGGATGAAATCAGTGTCGACGACCTCTGCCAAGACGCCAACAAGGCGGGCGTCGACAGCGAAGGACGCCAAAGCCTAGATTTCACAATTTAAAATGAATTCATCCATGACATTTTGCACAAAGCAGTTGGGAGAGGGAATATAATGACCAATCAAAAAAGTGAATTTCGCGGACGCGTGTATGACAGCATCATCGATACCATCGGTGCTACTCCGTTGGTCAGGCTAAACCGCCTGCCGCAGGAAGAAGGGTGCGCTGCTGATATCATCTGCAAGTGTGAATTCTTCAATCCCCTGGCATCGGTCAAAGACCGTATCGGCTTTGCAATGATTAACGCCGCGGAAAAGGCGGGTTTGCTGAAACCTGGGGCGATCATTATTGAGCCGACATCGGGTAATACCGGGATCGCCTTGGCCTTTGTCTGCGCCGCCAAGGGCTATCGTCTGATCCTGACCATGCCCGAAAGCATGTCACTGGAACGGCGTAAAATGCTTTATTTGTTGGGGGCGGAGATCGTTTTGACACCGGCTGCCAAGGGTATGCCGGGCGCCATTGCCAAGGCAGAAGAATTGTTGGGTGACCATCCCGGCGCCTTTATTCCCCAGCAGTTCAGTAATGAGGCCAATCCGGAAATTCACCGCAATACGACTGCCGAGGAAATCTGGAACGATACGGACGGTAAGGTGGATGCTATTGTTTCAGGCGTCGGCACTGGTGGTACCCTGACTGGCGTTGCTGAAGTTATCAAACAGCGCAAACCGGAACTGAAGATGTTTGCAGTGGAGCCGGAAGACAGCCCAATCCTGTCCGGTGGCGTTCCCGGACCCCATAAAATCCAGGGTATCGGCGCCGGCTTTGTGCCCGATAATCTAAATACCAATATGATCGACGAAGTTATTCAAATCGGCAACGAAACCACCTTTTCCATCGCTCGGCGGGTCGCCGCAACCGAAGGACTGCCGATTGGCATATCTTCTGGTGCCGCCATCGCCGCCGCCATTGAAATCGGCACCCGGCCGGAAATGGCGGGTAAAATGATCGTTGCCATCGTACCGTCCTTTGCCGAACGTTACTTGTCGACCGCCCTGTTTGATGGCATCGACGGGCAGTAGTCCGGCGGCACCGGTATCGATGACCCATTCTGAAACGTAGTACGGCCGAATAATAGCATGGCGATATCGGATCAACAGGTTGAACGCTACGCCCGTCATATTTTATTGCCGGAAATCGGTGGCACCGGGCAGGCCAAGTTACTGAAATCCAGTGTCCTGGTGGTCGGCGGCGGCGGTCTTGGCGCTCCGGTTATACAGTATCTGGCCGCAGCGGGCGTGGGCACCATCGGCATTATCGACGACGACGAAGTCGATCTCAGCAATTTACAGCGTCAGGTCATTCATACCACCGACCGAGTGGGTATGAAAAAAGTCGAAAGCGCCCGGCAGTCCGTCGCCGCTCTCAATCCCGATGTTACCGTTAATGCCTTGGATTGCCGCCTAACCGCAGACAATGCGCAAAAGATTATTACCCAGTACGATATCGTAGCTGACGGCTGCGACAATTTCGCCACCCGTTTTCTGATCAACGATACCTGCCATCTGACAGGAAAAACCCTCGTTTCAGGCGCCATTTTACGGTTTGATGGCCAGCTCATCACCTTTAAGACCCATGCCCGCAAATCCCAAAGTAAAGACGAGGAGACCGGGTATCCCTGCTACCGCTGTCTCTACCCTGCGCCACCGCCGCTGGATATGGTGCCGACCTGCGCCGAAGCCGGGGTCTTGGGCGCCCTCTGCGGTATTATCGGCTCGCTTCAGGCGGCAGAAGTGGTCAAGGAACTGATCGGCGCCGGCGACAGCCTGGCCGGCTCACTGCTGATCTTCGACGGGCTCAGATCTGATTTTCGCAAGGTTAGAATCAAACCAGACCCGGCCTGTAGACTGTGCGGAGAGGAAGCCACGATAAACGATTTATCGGGCATTTATTAGTTTTCCCTCAAACGCCGGGCGCATCCTCCGCTCACTTAGCTTACGGCGCAGGGGCGCCGGCCTGTGGTCTCAGGCTTCAAAAGTCCAATTGGACTTTTGTAAAATCTACTACCTATATAATTTTCAAACCCAAGTTCATTACTGAACTTTGGCAAGCGCGGCTGCGCGCAGCGCCTTATGGCGCGTAAGCCAAGTGAGCGGAGGATGCGCCCGGCGTTTGAGGGGAAAAAGTATTCCAGGAATACTGTTTATAGAAGCGTTTCCAATACCCGGTCGGGTGGGTTATCACTGTCGACAAAGACTTTCATATTGATGATGGCCCGTTCACCCATGGCGATGCGGCCTTCGAAAGTTGCCGATCCCACATGAGGCAACAGTACAACATTCTCCATATCGAGCAATTTAGGGTGCACGGCCGGCTCATTTTCGAATACGTCCAGACCGGCGCCGGCAATGGCGCCCGCTTCCAACAGCGCCACCAGTGCCGTTTCATCGATGATATTACCACGGGACGTGTTGACAATATAGCTGTGGGACTGCATCAGCTTAAGTCGGCGTTCCGACAGAAGATGGTAGGTGGCGGGGGTTGACGGACAGGTCACGGAGATGATGTCCATATGGGCCAGCATCTGATCGAGGCTTTCCCAGTAGGTTGCTTCCAGTTCGGCCTCAATATCTTCGTGCACCCGGTGGCGATTGTGATAGTGGACGGATAAGCCAAAGCCATGGGCGCGTTGGGCAACGGCGGTGCCGATCCGGCCTAAACCGATTATACCAAGCCGCTTATCGTGATTGCGGTGGCCCATAAGACTGGTGGGCCGCCAGCCATCCCACTTACCGGACCGCAAAATGCGTTCCGCCCGGCCAAGCCGCCTTGGGGTCATGAGGATCAGGGCCATGGTCAGATCAGCCGTATCCTCGGTTAGCACGTCCGGGGTGTTGGTAACGACGATGTTTCGTTTTGATGCCGCCGAGAGATCGATGTGATCGACCCCGTTACCGAAATTAGCGAGCATTTTCATATTGTTGCTGGCAGCCTCTATGATCTCAGCATCGATACTGTCGGTCACGGTGGGAACCAGGATTTCGCAGGACTGAACAGCTTCGATCAATTGCTCCCGGGTCAGGGCGACATCATCCAAATTCAGCGTGGCGTCGAACAATTCCATCATCCGGGTTTCGACGGCATCTGGCAATTTTCGCGTTACGACAACTTTGATTTTTTTACTCAATGACTATGCCTCCCCGCGGATACTTTAATCTGGGCCTCTATAGCTGGGTTTATAAGGCTGGCCATAGCAATATGATCAGGACTTGTCCAGCTACGAGTTTATGACCTTTTGTTAGTTTTAAAATAGCGTCAGCTGGAGTTTGAAGAAACAGAAAAATATTCTTCAAATTCAATTAGAATGGTTGACCGCTACCACTTGAGGTTTGATATAGTAGTTCTTTATCATAAATTCGGATTCTTAACGTAAAATCAATTGCATGCGTAAAATAAAGAAATCGTTCTTGGTCGCTTCCATTTTCTTATTGGGTCTGCCTTTCGAGGCCTGGAGCCAGGCACCGCCCGCCGGAACCGGCCTGCCGTTGCCGCGGTTTGTGTCAATCCGTTCCGAAGAAGTCAACATGCGCACGGGACCCGGCGTCCGCTATCCCGTTGATTGGGTTTACCACCGTAAATCCATGCCCGTTGAAGTGGTCAACGAATTTGGTACCTGGCGGAAGGTGCGGGACGTCAGGGGCGGCCAGGGATGGATTCACCAAAGCATGCTGAGCAGCCGGCGCACCATGGTCGTAACCGGACAGATCCGTACCATCCGCAAGCGGGCCGATGTGAAATCGCCGCCGCTGGCCCGGGTTGAACCAGGCGCCATGGGAAAATTGCTGCAATGTCCCGATGGACTGGGATGGTGTGAAGTAAAAATCGGCGACTTTAAAGGCTGGTTCCGGCGGGTCGAATTCTGGGGCGTTTATCCCAAGGAAACGTTAAAATAATTCCGCCGCACTTACCGCTATTCCTTATCACGCTTATTGAATATCCTGTGCTAAAGCAGCGCGTGAAACTTCCGGCAAAATGGTCATATGACCGTAATTGGGATGATTGATCCCGACCATGACGCGGGCGTCGGCTTTTTTGAATTTGGTAATTTGCGCGTCAGACAATTGAAAATGGATGAACTGGACGGAAGAGGCCTTACCGGCTTCGTTGGTCCGCTCAACGTCGTCTTCCGGCGTGGCCGTAATGGAATCACCGTCGATTTCCAGCACGAAGGAATTTTCGACACCGCCTATATCGGACAAAAACAAATGACGCTTATCGGCGTCGTCGATCTCGAACATGACAGTGGCCACCAATTCATTCCCATTTGGAATCAAAGGGTTATAAGCTAGCAATTCGTCCTTAAGCTGTTCTTCTCCGCCTTTTTCGATCCTCAGCATTTCGTGGACTTGGTACCACATGGTGTCGTAGCATTCGAAATAAAATGTCGCATAGGGCCCCACCGAAAGCCGCCGCGGCTTTTTCAATTCAGCAATTTCGGCCCGGCGCTGAATTCGAATTTCCTCATATGCGGCTAGGTCGAGAATATCTTCTTTGGTCAGTTCTGTTTTTGTGGTCACGCGTACTTGTCCTTTGGGCTAAAAACCGTATGCCTTGGCAAACAACTGGATAGGATGCTGGATATTATCCGCCGAACATCTATTTGCCAATTCAGGTCCGCCATCGTCAAATTTCGCCAGGCCCTGCAGGATATGGTCTCGGGCCAGCGGGCATTCGGACACCACATAACCTGCAGCGCTTTCGAGAGCTTTACGAGCCGCCGGCCGGCCGATTTTCAATGCAATTTCGAAATTTTCCTTCATCACGCCCCAGGAGCCGCCATGTCCCGAGCAGCGTTCTATAAAATCGATTTCGGTATCCGGAATGAGCCGTAGCATGTCAGCCGCTTTTGGTCCCATATTTTGAGCCCGCGCATGGCAGGCAAAATGCAGCAAGACAGACCCGTCAAGCGGCTGTAGTCCATCGGCTAGGCCCTCGTTCTTGGCGATATCGACGACGTATTCGGCGATGTCAGAGGTCGCGGCACTTATCTTTTTGACATTTTCGTCATCGGATACGATCAGGGGCCATTCGAATTTGAGCATCAATGCGCAGGATGGGGTCAGCGCCAGAATGTCATAGCCCCGGTTAATCCAGCCAGCCAATTCGGCAGCGACTTTTTTGGCATTCTCCACCACACGGGCGATGTCGCCCTGTTCCAACTGGGGCATACCGCAACAGGACGGATAAACCACTTCGGTCTCAACGCCGTTTCTGGCCAGCACCGCCCGCGTCGCCTCCCCGATGGCGGGGCTGTTGTAATTGACGAAACAGGTGGCGTAGAGCGCTGCCTTCCGGCCGTGGGCCGGCGCGTTAACATTTAGATCAGGAATTCCGGCGGTGCTATTTTCAAAAGCCGGCGCATGGTATTTGGGTAAATCGGCGTCCCGGTGTATACCGGCTATCGATTCCAAAACGGGGCGGGTCAGGTTGTTACCGCTTTTTGACGCCCAGTTAGCTAGGTGCGCCGCCTTGCCGACCAGTCGGCCATTGCGGTCGGTTTCCGTCAACTGGCGATGGGCAAATCCCACCTTACCTTGATCAAACTCCATTTTTCGGTAACGCAGCATCAGATGGGGGAAATCGAGATCAAATTCATGAGGCGGCACATAAGGGCACTTGGTCATAAAACACATATCGCAAAGGGTGCAGGCGTCCACCACCGGTTTAAAACCGGCGCTGTTGACGGTGTTCAGTTCGCCGCTTTCCGACTCATCGATTAAATCAAACAATTTCGGAAAGCTGTCGCACAAATTGAAGCAGCGGCGACAGCCGTGGCAGATATCGAAAACCCGCCGCAATTCTGCGTTGATTTTATCCGGATCGTTAAAATCCGCCTCGCGCCAGGGAATTTGATGGCGGATGGGCGCTTCCAAACTTCCTTCAGACATGAAAATCTCTAAATCCGTGATATACGTCGTTAAAATATTTCAGAAATAAATACGGAGACCCACAGGCCTGGGTCCCCGAATGATATTGACATGTCAGCCGCGCGTGGTGCCAGAGGTAAAATTAAAAATTAATCTAATGTGTCGAGTGCTCTCTGGAAACGACCGGCATGGGATTTCTCGGCCTTTGCCAGGGTTTCAAACCAGTCGGCGATTTCATCGAAACCCTCTTCACGAGCCGTTTTGGCCATACCGGGATACATGTCGGTATATTCGTGGGTTTCACCGGCAACAGCGGCGTTCAAATTTTGTGCCGTGGAGCCAATGGGCTCTCCCGTCGCGGGATCGCCTGTTTCCTCAAGATATTCCAAATGGCCATGGGCATGACCCGTTTCGCCTTCGGCTGTTGAACGGAACACGGTAGAAACGTCGTTATACCCTTCAACATCGGCTTTTTGAGCAAAATAGAGATAGCGCCGGTTGGCTTGGGATTCGCCGGCGAAAGCATCTTTCAAATTCTGTTCGGTACCAGTTCCTTTAAGTGAAGGCATTACACCCCTCCCTTGATTTATGAAATATCTTATCCGCTAATAGCCTACTATAAAGGACAATAAAAAAAAGAGTCAACACATTTTTTAAATGTTCTAAAAAAGCTTCTAACTATTTGTAAATAGGATTATATTAACTATTTTTTACGCGTACGATTACATCGATACTGCTGACTTTCGTACCCTGAGGCGCCGGCGGTACTTCGCTCAAGGCAACCTGGCTGTCGGGAATGTCTTCCAGCATACGTGTATCTTCATTGAAGAAATGGTGATGCTGCGAAGTATTGGTGTCAAAATAGGAGCGGCCTGAATCGACAACGATTTCGCGCAGTAGATTGGCCTCTGTGAACTGATGCAGCGTGTTGTACACCGTCGCCAAAGATACGCGAACCCTTGATCCAAGAGCTTCACCATGGAGAATCTCTGCCGTTATATGACGATCATCGCCGTCAAAAAGGAGCTTTGCCAGTGCCAACCGCTGACGTGTGGGCCGCAAAGTGGCATTGCGTAAACGGTCAAGGGCCTGACTGTAGGGTCTAATTTTATCCATTATTTCGTACCACCTTCTCTAATCAGTTAATATACTTAAGGAATAACCTCACAAAAATCAAGGTTTTATAGGCTTTATTATGATTGGTTTAGATAAGAAATATGAAATAATAGATCGTTTTGTAATTGATCTAGATCAATTACCGGTCAAATAAGGCAGTCCGATAATGTTGTACCCGGCGTCAACATGGTGGACTTCACCGGTAACCCCACCAGATAGGTCGCTCAACAGATAGACCGCTGTGCCACCGAGCTGTTCGAGGGTTACAGTCCGGCGCAAGGGCGCGTTGGCTTCGCTTCTTTTGTAGATTTTCCGCGCCGAACCGATGGCGCTGCCGGCCAAGGTCCGCATGGGACCGGCAGAGATCGCATTGATCCGGATATTGTCTTCACCCAGATCCGCAGCCAGATAACGGACACTGGCCTCCAGGGCCGCCTTGGCTACACCCATTACGTTGTAATTGGGCATTACTCGCTCGGACCCGTAATAAGTCAGCGTAATCAGGCTGCCACCGTTCTCCTTCATTAGGGGATAGGCCATCTTGGCGATATTGGTAAAGGAGAAGCAGGAAATATTCATGGTACGGGTAAAATTTTCCGCCGACGTCTCGACGAATTTTCCGGTCAGTTCATCTTTGTCTGAATAAGCCAGGGAATGAACGACGAAATCAAGCGATCCCCAATCCCGGTCGATTTTGCTGAACAATGCGTCCAGACTGCCTTGATCCTCGACATCGCACGGCGTGATGATGGTCGACCCGACGCTTTCCGCCAAGGGCCTCACTCTTTTTTCAAAGGCTTCGCCTTGAAAGGTGAACGCCAGTTCGGCACCCTGATCGGCCAGCGCCTTGGCGATGCCCCAGGCAATAGAGCGTTCGTTAGCCACGCCTAAAATCAGGCCGCGCTTGCCCTCCATGATGTGTGATGATGTGGCCATGATGGTACGCTGCGACCAGAATCAGGCGTCAGGGCGAGTGAAGATGAGGCAGGCATTAGTGCCGCCGAACCCGAAACTGTTGGACAGCACACAGTTGAGCTCCGCGTTATCCAGGCGCTCGAGCACAATCGGCATATCACCCACCTCGGGTTCTAATTCCTCCACATTAGCGGAGGCGCAGATAAAATTATTATCCATCATCAGCAGGCTGTAGATCGATTCCTGTACGCCGGCAGCGCCCAGGGAATGGCCGGTCAATGATTTGGTGGAATTAAAATAGGGTCTCCGCTTGCAGTCTTTGAAGGCCTCGCGGATAGCCGCCAGTTCCTTGACGTCGCCAACCGGCGTCGAGGTGCCGTGGGTGTTGATATAATCGACCGGAGGGCCGACCGTATCCATCGCCATCTGCATGCAGCGAACAGCGCCTTCGCCGGAAGGCTGGACCATATCATAACCATCGGACGTGGCGCCGTAGCCAGAAACTTCAGCATAAATTTTTGCGCCCCGCGCCTTGGCCCGCTCATATTCTTCGACGACGACGACACCACCGCCGCCAGCGATGACAAAGCCATCCCGGTTGGCGTCGAAAGCCCGGGATGCCTTTTCCGGGGTCTCATTATATTTCGATGATAGCGCCGGCATGGCGTCAAACAGGACAGACAACCCCCAATCCAGTTCTTCGCCGCCGCCAGCGAAGATGATATCCTGTTTGCCCCACTGGATCAATTCGGTGGCGTTACCAATGCAGTGAGCGCTGGTCGAACAAGCTGAACTGATGGAATAATTCACACCCTTGATTTTAAATGGCGTTGCCAGGGTCGCCGAATTGGTGCTCGACATGGTGCGGGGCACCATAAAGGGACCGACCTT
>PVBE010194759.1_pt1 | contig 24044 bp, 25 predicted proteins | sample 1631181 | NCBI WGS metagenome assembly PVBE01 (sample SAMN08397723, study PRJNA350692) | Marine metagenome, whole genome shotgun sequencing project. | isolation source: water | place: Pacific Ocean | collected 2012-04 | reverse complement strand
CGAGCGCGCCACCGGAGGTCGAGTTCGGGACGTTCAGCTCGAGGATCTTGGTACCCGTGGTCCGGCAGTGACCCGCCGTGATCATCAGGTCGCCAGTGCCGTTCGAGTTCGGCCCGATCAACCAACCGGAGCAACCCCGCCAGAGACGGCCCTGGCGCTTGTCGCTGCTCTTGACGCGATCGTCGGTGGCGCCGCAGATCGTCTCGGGCGCTGCGGGCGCCTTGAACAAACCGCGCGTCACGCGATCGACCGTCACGTGGTTGGCTTCCGTGTTCGGACCAGCCACGAGTTCGAGGAGCACTTCACCGCCATTGAACAGGGCCGACATCATCGCCCAGTCCCCAATGGTGATGCCGTCGTGCCGCTGGACCCCGGCATCCTTCTTCGCTGTCATCCGGAGGAACGAGCCGGTAGGAAGGTTCGTCGCCTCGCCGAAGCGCAGTTGCAACCACGCGGTGCCGGCGATCTTGAAGCGATGCTGGAAGACGACGCGCGAGACATTGGAGGTGTTGTCGATGTAGCTCGAATCCACCTTCGACTCCATGAGAGTGTGGGGCGGAACAACCGGGCCGGACCGGGACTGTGCGAGGCCGAGGCCGCTCAATAGGAGAACGGTGAGCACACCGAAACATGGACTGGCGAGGATTCTTGGATGCATGGATTTACTCGATTGCGGAAGGAATCAGACGGCAGGTAGATCGGCGAGGATACACACTTCCGGTCAGGGACAGGTCAAACTCTGACACACGATCCATGCCCTGATGCCGTCGCCCCCGAAAAACGCGCCGAAGAACATCGAAACCCTCGGTTTCCTACCAAATATCGCCACAGCGGAAGTGACCGCGTCCTCGGGCATCGGCCTCATGCAGTTGATCAAGACCAAGGACACGTGGCAGATCAAGCACATCGTGTGGCAGCCCCACCCGAAACCGGTCGAGACCACCGCGAAGGATCGCCAGGCCATCACCGTCGCCGCGCAAGCCTACGCGACGACTTTCTACACCACGAAGCCGGAGCTCATCGATACCCACGTCGACAAGAAGCTCGCGACCAACCTCCACAAGAACCGCCCGGCGCCGAAGGACTCACCGAAAGTCGTCGAGATTCTCGACTGCAACGACAACACGGCCTGCGTCAAGCTGACCGGTACGTGGGGCTTCGACTTCATGCACCTGATCTGCACGGAGAAGGGCGGGAAGATCCGCCAAGTGATCTGGCAGTCGCACCCGCCGAAGAAGATCGAGAAGAAGTAGCGCTCGCCTCGCGTGGACAATCACGAAACGAAGCAGTGGAACGGACTGAGCTAGCTCAGATCGCTACTTGCCTTCTTTCTTATCCTCCTTCTTGGCTCCGAGCTTGAGCGGCACGGTCACGGACTTCTGGCCGAACGCGATCGTGATGCTGCAGGAACCTGCTTTCGCGCCAGGATTGAGGCTGATGTCGAAGCGGGTGTTCTTCGTCTTCGTCTCCGTCATCGCCATGCGCCAGCGGATCGACTTGGCTTCGGAGTCGCCCTTGTTCTTCAGGTTGAGGATGAAACCGGAACGCTCGTTGACAGTGAAGAACAGGTCGTAGTTGCCAACGGGGATCTCGCGACCGGACGCGGTCGCGACGACCGTGGTCTTGATCGAACCGATCGGGCGATTCTCGGCGCCCTTGTTGAAGCGTTCGTGGCTACCCGTGTTCTTGATGATGCCCCGCCAGGCGCCTTCCCCGAAGTGGATCGCGGTGTACTTCACGGTGAGCGCGCCCGAGTTCTTGAACTGGATCGAACGGGTCACGGTCGGCGCGTCACGGTTGATGCTGCCCTTGACCTGGGCGACAACGGGCACGGCGAGGAGAACGAGGGTGAGGGGAATCGTCTTGTACATTGGGTTGTTGAGGTGTGGGGGATTTAGGGAGGGGCGGCAAGCCTACGGGCGGACGCGCCCGGCGGGCGAGGTGAATCGAGGTCTTTTCGGTCATCCCAGGGGGATTCAAGGGAGGATTCGGGATGGCGAACGGCCGTGCGGAATCGAGCCCGGTGACCGAGGGAGTGAACGCGGTCGCTCCGACGGCCCGAATACCCCGCGATGGACCCGGACAACGAACCGCACCCGCGCTGCTTCTACCGGGACCGCTGCCCTCTCGCTAGCAGGGCGGCCGGGGAAACGTGTGAGCCAGGGCTCGAGGATCCCTGCTCCAGTCCGCGGATGGGGTGTGGCATGATGCCCGCATCGACTCGCCCACCCATTCCCAGGAATCCATGAAACCGTTCCACCTAACAACTCTCGCTCTCTGTGGCAGCCTCTTCCTCTATGTCGCGTGCTCCAAAGCGGTGACCGGCATGAAGCCAGACCCGGACGCGGCCATCGGCCCCGCGGACAAGACCGGAGAGAAAGACCCAGTCGTCGACATAAACGCGGGCAAGAACGAAACCCCACCGAGCAAGGCGGCAGGTCAAGAGTCGGCGGACAAGCCGACCTGGATCGTCTACACACTCCCCGATTGAATGCTGTGCAACAAGAACGTGGACATGGTCAATGTCCTCGCGAAGAACAACCCAGGCAAGTTCGAGGTCACCAACCGTCCGGCCAAGGATCACGCGGACGAGCTGAAGAAGCTCGGCATCGCGAGCCACAGCGTCGTCTGCATGCAGGGAGACAAGGTGCTCTGGCAACACGACAAGCACAAGATGTCCCAGGCGGAACTCACCGCCGGGTTGAAGACCGTACTCGCAGCGATCAAGTAGCGACGACCAGCGTCACCTCAAGCCAGCGCGCTCGGGCAGCAGACTCTTCAAGCACGCGTGCGCGCGTTTCGCCATCTCCCGGTGGAACTCGAGCATCGTGTCAGCGGTCGGCAGTTTGCTGCGCCAGGCCTTCAGACGCTTCGCCGTCGCCGCGAAAATTTCGTCTTCCGCGGGATACGTGCGCTCCCAGATGCGCGGCAATCCCTTGGTCTTCAGGTAGCGAGCCGGCGATCGCTTCCTCTCGCTCTTGCGGACGAGGTAGCCGTCCGCGGTCAAGGCGATGGCCGCGTCACACAGCGGGCTGCGCTTTTTGCCGTCGAGTTCCGGGGCGACCACGCCCGTGCGAACCCAGCAGGGCACCGCGACCGAAAAGAGCGGCTCGCCCAGGATCACCCAAAACGTCGTGAGCTCCGGATGCTCCGGCTTGCGCACTCCGTGGAAGACGACCGCGGAGCGAGTGCTCCCTCGCGCGATGCACTTGTTGTTGTCCAACATCCCCAAGGGAGCCTTGCCGATCTTCTGCTCGAGCGGGATCGCGTGGGGCTTGCCGTCTGGACCGGCCAGGTCGCGGCAGAACTGCCGCAGCAAGTACCGGGCGGTGAGGGCCTCCTTGGCTACCGCGGCGTCGCAGATCGAGTTGCCGCGTTCGTAGCGCTGGATGGATCTCGCGCGCGTCGCCTTGTCGTTCGCGGTCATCGCGAAGTTCGACCGCACGATGAATCCCTCCGGCGCGACCTTCGGATCACTCGCGTCAAATCGCTTGTGCTTCAGGGAACTGGTCTCGAACACCGCCGCCGCGCCGCCCGCATCGATCACGCCAAAATTCGCCCGGGTGCGCCGCCCTGACTCTGCCGTGCGCACGAGCACCGCCTCGAAATCGGCGACGCTGCCACACTCTTGGAGCGCGAGCTTCATGAATCCGCCATTGCCCTTCCCAGCTGTCTTGGAACGCGGAAGGTCGGGGGAGACCGAGTTCATGATGCAAAAGCCCTTCTCGTTGACCCCAGCCCAGGCTGATCTGGTCTGGCCGGCGGTCACGAGAGCCAGGTATTTGTACTTCCCGTCCGTGAAGTACACGACCTCGTTATTCTTCGCGTTCGTGTCGCGGGTCTTCCACAAGAGCGGACGCCCGTCCGGGGTCGCCTTGCCGCACGCCACGCCGACCGTGCACTCCTCCGCGGAATCGAGGACTGCCGGCGCGAGCGACTGCGCCACCACTGGCCCAGTCAACACGGCCAGGAAGAGGGGGAAATACCAGCGACAGCTCTGGGTGCCCATGGCATCCACCTTAGCACACAATCCTGATGCAACTTGCAACGACGACGTGCTTGCGGGACGACACGCGCCGCATGCCCCAGCTTCTCGAATTCACGGGGGAACCGATCGCGCTGTGGTCGGGAGCGGCGACGATGGTGGTCATGAGGCTCCTCGCGCTGCGGCTGAACCTGAATCTGCCGGCGACCGACGGGTGATCACTTCTTCGGTTTGAAGAACGGGAAGACCTTCACTCGCTTCGCCCACGCCTCCCACTGAGCGGCCATCGCCGCGGTCCGCTGCGGATGTTCCGCCGCGAGATTCTGCGTCTCGCAGCGGTCCGCGTCCAGATCGTAGAGCTCCCACTCGATTTTGTTCGGCATGCGCTTCGACCAGACTGCCTTGAAGCGACCCTGGCGCAGCGCGCGGGCACCCTGGTGTTCGAAGGCGAGGGACCGCGTCGGCAACGATCGACCGGCGAAGGCTGGCTGCATGTCGATCCCTTCCATCGGCTGGACGTCGTGTTCGCCGCGCTTCGTCGGATAGGCCGCGCCCGTCGCGCCGCACACCGTGGGCATGAGGTCCATAATGTGAATTGGATCGCGAACCCAGCGATCGGGCTTGGCGATGCCCTTGGACCAGTGGGCGATCATCGGCGTGCAGATTCCACCCTCGTGGGTGAAGTGCTTGTACATCCGCAGCGGCGTGTTGCCGAGGTTGGACCACGCACTGCCGTAGGAGTGATAGCTGCCCGGACCTCCCATCGACTTCAGGTCGTCGCCCCCGTGCAGCTTCGTCTTGCCGCGACGTGACGGCCCATCGAATCCGAACGGACCCCATTCGTAGCACGCACCGTTATCGCTCAGGAACAGGATCAGCGTGTTGTCGAGATCGCCGTGCTTCTCGAGGTCATCGAGAATCCGTCCGATCCCCGCGTCGACGTGGTTGACCATCGCCGCGAACACGGCCATGCGCCGCGCGAGATCCTCCCGACGATCCTCAGGGAGTGAGTTCCAGGCGGGATTCTCGCGACCGGGAAATCCGTTCGCAATGTCATCGCGATCCACGGGCACGATCTCACGACCGGAGAGCTTCCAACTGTCGGTCGCGAGTCCGCTCTTCGTCATCCGATCGAAGCGCGCCGCGCGCAACACGTCCCAGCCCTTCCGGTAGGTCTCGACGAATCGATCCACCGATTTCGCCGGCGCCTGCACCGGAAAGTGCGGCGCGGACTCCGCCACGTAGAGGAACCAAGGAACAGGCTTCGCAGCGTCCTTGTTCTTCGTGCGGGCCAGGGCGAGGAAATCCAGCGCGTAGTCGTGGAAAACGTCCGTCGCGTAGAAGGCACCCTTGGGATAATCGCGCGTCGGCCGCCCCTTCGGCAGCCGCTGGTACCGCTTCGGTTGCCACTGGTCCTGCTCGTAGCCCCGCACGAACCCGTAGAACTCATCGAACCCCCGGGCGATCGGTCCGGGCAACTCCATGTGCCACTTGCCGACCATGTAGGTCTGGTATCCAGCGGCCTTCACGACCTCAGCGAGCGTCACGCAGCTTTCGTTCAAGCGACCGAGGTAGGCGGGGCCCCGCTTCTTGTTCGGGCGACGCGTCGCGAAGGATCCGATACCGGTCTGATGCGGATAGAGCCCGGTCATCAGCGAGGCGCGGCTCGGACAACAACGCGCCGAGTTGTAGCACTGGGTGAAACGCAGACCGCCCTTCGCGAGGCGGTCGAGATTCGGCGTCGGAATCTCACCGCCGAAGCTCCCGATGTCCGAGTAGCCGAGGTCGTCGGCCAGGATGAGGAGAACGTTCGGTCGCTGCGCGGGCACGCCCGCGGCGACCGCCGCGATCAGGAGGAGACGAAGCATCCGCGTATTAGAGCGGTCGAGCCGCGTCTACGCGATGAGCTCCGGGCGCAGTAGCGGCAACTTGCGACGGAGTCAGCTCGTTGTGTTACTCCGCCCAGCGGGGCCTGTCTCGCTGGTCGAAGGAGCATCTGGGGTGGCGCGGGCGCTGTCACCAGGCGCCGTCTTGGCCTTTGCAACGAAGACTTGAGATGGCCCGATGAGCAAGCTCTCGAACTTCGACGACCGTCCGGGTTCGTTCCTCAACGACTTGCGCGTTACGTCAGCGGCCGCCTGCTCGTCGACCAGCTGCTTGACGAAGCCCACCATCCCGTGGCTGTGGCACGCCAGCGGACGCTTGCGACGAAGTCTCTTCATGAACCGCGTCCAGAGTCCGTCGCCCGCACTCCGCAACTGAACCGGTGGTCCCTGCGCCAGGTGCTTGTCCAGGTCGAGCTCCTTGCCGTCGGGCCAGTCACTCCAGTAGCCGGCAGGCCAATCTTCGATGACGTACACCCCCCCCGGCTTCAAGTGGTTGTCGAACAGGTGCCAGAACGCAGTCTTCGTCCACTCCCCGATGTGCGAAGCATCGTCGATGATGATGTCGAATCCCTGCGGAGCCCCGGCGTTTGCGACCTGCGAGAGGAATGCGCGGTCCGTCTGGCTGCCCTCGAAAGTGAGAACCCGATCTGCGGGCGTGTGGCTCTCGGGGATCTTGATGTCGACACCGACGATCGTCCCCCGCCGAAAGTAGTCGCGCCACAGCTTCAGCGATCCGCCGCGATGGATGCCGAGCTCGAGCAGCGTCATCTCCTCGTCGACCCACGGCTCGAACATGACGTCGTACCGCGACATGAGCCCGTTGGGGATCTTGTCCGTGTCGTACTGGTCGAGATTCAGTTGCTGACTTCGCATTCCATTGGCGAAACCGTGCTAACGCACGCAGCATACGCCATCGTCATCAGGTTAATCCCTTCCGCCAAATTTGTCCACGAGATGTTTGGCGGCAAGGCCGATCGTCCCACGGCAACCGACCATGCGGACATCGATGCGATTGTCCGGACGCCGTGAGGTGAATCGTCCAGCGCTTGTGGTTTGGCGGCGTGTCGGTGTTGTTGCTCGCGCGCGAGATGCGTCAGCCCGCGCTCGTCATGCTCGGGCTCCAACTCACTTCCGTGAAGCAAGACCTCTCGTGAACTTGATCCGACCCTGTACCCAGGCCGCGATTCGCTGGCGAGCGGCTTCCTCTTCTTCCGGGCACTGGCCGACGACACTTGTCTCTTCACGAGGGTCTTTGACGACGTCGTAGACTTCCATCGTCTTGCGGATCGCGAGGCCGGCCGAGGCTGTGAGGAGGAACGGCGCGGCGATGTTCAGCCGGTTTTTGGTTTGCGCCCTTGGTTCGGGGTCACCCCACACCGGCACGCGGGTTTCTCGAGAACCCCTGCCCAGCCCGGGACGGCGGCGTAGCGGCAAGCGGGGCTGTAGCAACCTCCCATGGCCGGTGCGCGCGGAGGACTCTGAGACCGCCTGTAAAGCGTTCCCCCACGCGCAACTGTTCGCCATCGTGTCCGTCTGCGTAATCCTCACCGCCTCGGCGACCGCACCATGACTCTCACAAAGGCGGAGCCCGCGACGCGGATCTTGATCCTCGTCGGCGCAGCCAGGTTGGATATCGACCTGCGTCCGATTTTTGGTGGGACTCTGAACTGCCGTCTGCTCGTGCGCCCGGACCTCATCCAGCCACACGTGACTGACGCGACCGGCTCGTACGTCTGGGGTCACGCGTTGCCTGCGCCCCACATCGGGATCGCCTGGGCGCAGGTCGCGGAATTGCATGCCAACGGGACCGTGCTCACCTCAAACGGGCTCGAACTCGTCTGCAAGTAGAGTTCCCGCACGTTCCTTTCGATGACTTGCGAGATTTGCGCAAGGGACGCCGGGACTACTGCCCGGTGCCCCCCCTGCTACTTCTTCCGCCGGCGGGCGCGGATGTAGTCCTCAGGCCGGAATCGCTTGGCCCCTCGCGTTTTCCACACGGTCTCGTCGGTGTCGTCGTAGAACTTGCGCGTCTTCCAGAACCGCGCCTTCATCTCCTCGAGCTGCACCTGGTGCGTTTTGCTGTCGGCGAGGTTGTTCATCTCCTTCGGGTCCTTCTGAAGGTCGAAGAGCTCCCAGCGACTGGCTTCCTCCGCCTCGTTCCTCGGGCGGTCGAAGTAGAGCAGCTTGAGTTCGTTCGTCCGGATCGCGCTGTGCTTCGCGACGCCGTGCCCGCCGTCGATATAGCGGTAGTAGATCGTGTCTCGCCAGTTCTTCGGCGTGACGCCACCTCCAGTCAAGAGCGGCATCAGGCTGATCCCGTGAACCTTCCAGTTCGTCTTCATTCCCGCTGCTGCGAGAATCGTCGGTGCGTAGTCGATGTTCTGCACCATAGCCGCACAACGCGACCCGGCCTCGACCTTGCCCGGCCAACGGATGATCAGCGGCATGCGCATCGACTCCTCGTAGGCCCAGCGCTTGTCGAACCAACCGTGCTCGCCGAGATAGAAACCCTGATCCGCGCAGTAGACCACGATCGTGTTCTTCGCCAACCCCGTCTTTTCAAGGTGATCGAGCACGCGACCGACGCTTCGATCGACTCGTGCGACGCAACGGAGATAGTTCTTCATGTAGCGCTGGTACTTCCAGCGCACGAGCGCCTTGCCCTTCGGAGGGTTCTCGATGAACTCGGAGTTCTCCGCGGCGAACGCCGCCAGGTATTCGGTGCGCTGCTCGGACGTCAAGCGCCTGAGAACCCTGGTGTCGCTGCCCGTGGGGAACATCATCAAGTCGGACGCCATGCGCATGTGACCGTCGATGCCCATCTTGTGGTTCGACGCGGCGACGCGGGAAGAATAGTCGTCGAACAGCGACGCCGGCTCCGGAAGCTTCGTGTCACGGTAGAGCTTGAGGTCACGCAAACTCGGCTTCCAGTTGCGGTGCGGAGCCTTGTGCTGCAGCATCAGCATGAACGGCTTCGACTTGTCGCGACGCTTCAGCCAGTCGAGCGCCAGATCCGTGACGACCTCGGTCGAGTGTCCTTGGATCCGCCGCTGGCCCTTCGCCGTGAACAGATCGGGGTTGTAGTAGCTGCCCTGACCACTGAACACCGCCCACTCGTCGAAGCCCGACGGTTTGGTCTTCATGTGCCACTTGCCGAACACTGCTGTCGTGTATCCGTTCTCGTGGAGCGCCTTCGGCCAGGTCGGGCGGCGCGGGTCGAGCGCGCCGCCGAGGTGGACGATGCCGTTCTTGTGACTGTGCAGACCGGTCATGACCGTGCCGCGTGACGGCGTGCAGATGCTGTTTCCACAAAAGCTGTTCTCGAACAACATCCCTTGCTTCGCCAGACGATCCAGGCTGGGGGTCGGCGGCAAATCGAGTCCGTAGCGATACGCGGAGATCGCCTGGGTGGTCAGATCGTCACTGAACATGAACACGATGTTCGGACGATCCTGCGCCGCGATCGCCCTGGGAACGAGAGAGGCGGCGACGCAGAGTAGTGAGCCGAGAGAATGAGTTCGCGGGATTCGCATGGCAGTCTTTGTCCTGGAGGGGCTGTCGGCCCAGTGTCCACCGTGGACAAGAGCGAATCAATACAGGTTGGACCCTACTTCTTGATCCTCAGGCGCACGGCGTTGCTCGCCATGTGGATAGAAACACGAGCGAGACCGGGAGGAACGCTGCAAGGTTCGTGGTGGGCGCGCCGCATTGTGCCAACAAAGCCCCGCGCCTGCGTCGCCAACTCTACACGCCGGCTTTCGCCACCGATTCTCGTATCTTCCGCAGGCCAGTCCTTGCCACTCCGAGAACCTGCGACAGTCAGGTAAGCACACGGACCACCACAGCTTCACCTCGCGATGACCACTCCGGAGCGACCACCCACGAAACCCGGGCCCAAGGTGCTGACGCGGCGCCGCCGCGCGCTGCGGTGGTTCATCCGGAGCGTCCTCGGCATCCTGGGGTTCGCGGCGCTCTACTTCCTGGCGGTCTGGATCTCGGGTTGATACCAGTCAACAGCGACTACGTGCAGGCCGACGAGGGGATCGAAATCTGGGTATGGGATCACGGCGTGCACACGAACTTCGTGCTGCCCGTGAAGAACGACCTTGTCGGAGGGCGCCGATTCGCTTCGGACAGGGTTCTCGATAGAGGCTACGCGCTGAGTCACCGACCGACGCGCAGCCGCATCGCTTCGGTCAAACCGATCTTGATGCCGTTCGTCGCGCCCGGCGTGAGCAGCGCGCCCTGGAGGTAGAAGAGCGAACCGATGAGGTTCGCGTCGTTCGGGATCGGCAGCGGCAAGGCTGCGGGGGTTCCGCTCCAGCTCGGACCGCCGGCGATGATCACCGTGGGATGCAGGAGGAACGCGCCGGGAATGCTCGCGGAGCGCATGCCGGATCCCGGCAACGCAACACCGCACGGGAACGCGGGCGGCGTGTTCACTCCGGCGGCGAGCAGCGTCGACGCGACGGGCGCTTGCGTCCCGATCGGATTGTGGAAGCCGAGAGTGAAGGTCGAACCGATCGACGGCAATCCGCTGACGAGCAGGATGCTGCCGCTTGGGTTGTCACCACATCCGAAGATCTCCGCCTGCCCACACCCGCCAACGAAGGTCTGCTTCGTGTTCCTGCTGCCGCGGGTGTTCGCGGCGGGAGCGTTCCAGGTGAAGTTCACGCCGATCATGCCGGAGCCGCCGAGTTGCAGCGAATGCCCGACCGGAGTCGAACTCGATTCGCTCACGCCGACGTCCTTCGAACGCAGGCCCTTCGCGACTCCGTCCACCGCCGTCATCGTCCCTTCGTAACTCAGGAACTGGATCACGCGATCCTCCGAATCGACCAGTGCGATCGCGTCACTCGGACCGTTTTGCAGGTTCGTCAGGGGGAACGCGACAGTGCCGATGCAACCCGTCGTCGCGGTGATCGTGCCGGCGAGGGCAAGCGTGTCGTAGAAGCGGCCACCGTTGCCGTTGTAGGCGATCACGCGCCAACCGCTCAGGTCCAGACCGACGGGCCCGGCGATCTCCACCATCTCGTTCTGGTCCGTGCCGGAGTTGTCGTAATGGAACTCGTTGATCCACGCGTGGCGCGCGTCGCGGACCTTCCCGCCCCCCCAGAGGCGCGCGACCCACTCCGGATGATCGATGAAGGGATTGCGGTTGCCCTGCGCCGCGTAGACCGCGTCGTTGCGGCGGCACTCCCTTGCGTCCGGCGGGTCGAGCCGATGCCACTCGAGCAGGACGTCGAGAAGTCCCATGTACGCCACCGAGAGGTTCGTCGAACTCTGTGAAGCGATGATACGGCTGACGTCGTTCGTCACGATCAGGTCCGGTTCTGCGGCACCACCCCTGTTGCGCGAACCGTCGTAGCGCACGTCGAAGTAGAGTAGCGCCCGCGCCACGTCTCCACGACGTTCGCTCCACACTTCCCAGCCGCCGGAGACACCGGTGCCGGTCGCCCAGTTCGACTTGCCGGGGTAGACGCCTGAGCCGCCGCCGACGGTGGTCCACTCCTTCGCCGTGCGGGACAGCGTGCGGAGTATCTTGTTCCCGCGCGCGCCGTTGTACGAGATGCTGGAGAGGAACAGTCCGTGGCAGTCCGACTCCGGGTAGTTCGTGCCGCCCGACCTCGGGAAACCGAGCGACTTCGGCCAGGCGTGTTCGCGGTCGTAGTTCGAATTGCCCTTCCCGACCTTCGTGTAGCTCGCGTTGCGGTAGACGTCGAGGATGCGACGGCTGTCGCCTGGATCTTGATCGGCGCGCTCGAGAACAGCCCAGGTACCCGTCCACGACACGCGCGCGTGGTTCTCGATCCGTGCGTGCAGCGTGCGCCGCAGGGCACTCGCCGAACTCGTGTCGACGGTCGCGTAGTATCCACTGGGCGCCGAGCATTGCGCGCGGGTGGGCGCAGCGAGAGTACACAGCGCGAGGGCGAGGAGGATGGTGCGACCGGCGAGCATGTGCCCAGGTTAGCCGCGCTGCCCGGGCCTGCAATCCATCGCGCCGAAACACCGACTCGCGCACCCGCTCACGGACACGTCTCCGAGGATCGCGGACGGGAATCGAATCGGCTCGCATGCAAGGAATTTCATCTTTGGGGGACTTGTGACGCGCGGGGTTCACCAACATCTCGTAGCGTCGGACAACTCCGCACTGCGCCATCCATGAGAATCCCATACCTCGTTGTTCTCTCGCCGCTCGCCCTCACCTGTCTTCTCCCGGCGCAAGCACCGGGCGAAAGCCAGGAGTCCCAGCGGCGCCTCGAGTGGTTCGCCACGCACCAGAAGATGGCGACGTCTTCCCCCCACGCCGCAAGGGCGTGGCAGTTCGTGGGCCCGGTGCGCATGCGCGGTCGTCTCACGGACATCGAGGCGCATCCGTCCGTTCCGAAGACGATTCTCATCGCCTCCGCCTCCGGTGGCGTGTTCAAGACCACCGACGAAGGGAAGACCTGGAAAGCCGTGTTCACGGATCAGGCCACCGCGTCGATCGGCGACCTGGCGATCGCGTCGTCGGACCCGAAGCAGGTGTGGGTCGGGACGGGCGAAGCCAACATCCTGCGGAGCTCGATGGCCGGGACCGGGATCTACAAGTCGACGGACGGCGGGGACACGTTCACGCACGCCGGTCTCGGTGACACACAACACATCTCGCGCATCGTCGTTCATCCCACGGACCCGAACATCGTGTACGCCGCGTCGGCGGGTCACGAGTACACCCACGACAAGTCCCGCGGCATCTACAAGACGATCGACGGCGGCAAGACCTGGCGGCATGTCTACTTCGAGAACGTGAAGACCGGCGTCATCGACCTGGCGATCGATCCCGAGCAACCGGACATCCTCTACGCGACCACTGCCGAGCGCCTGCGCTACCGCTGGAACGACCCGCAGCCCGGCCCTCAGGCGGGCCTCATTCAGAGCACGGACGGCGGCGAGACCTGGTGGAGGCCGGTCGGCGGTGACCTGCCCGATTTCACCGCGGGGGAGTACGAGCGCATCGGCATCGACATCTGCCGCGGGAATCCGAAGACTCTCTACCTCGCCTTGCATCGCGCGAAGGGGCGCCGGCGCGGCGCCGAGGTCTTCCGCAGTAACGACCGGGGCAAGTCGTGGAAAATGGTCGACGGAAGGAACGGCGTCCGCCGCGTGTTCCCGACCTTCGGTTGGTTCTTCGGACAGGTGCGCGTCGATCCGAACGATGCGGACACGGTCTTCGTCCTGGGCCAGTCGTTCGTGGGGACGAAGGACGGCGGCAAGACGTGGCGGAGACTCCGGGGCACGCACGTCGACTTCCACGCGATGTGGATCAACCCCAAGGACTCGAAACACGTGCTCGTCGGAAACGACGGCGGGCTGATGATCTCCCACGACGGTTTCGAGAGCTACGACGCGCCGCGCAACATCCCGATGGCTCAGTGCTACAACTGCGGCGTCAGCCAGAAGAAGGGCAAGTTCTACATCTATTGCTCGGTGCAGGACCACGGCGCGTGGCGCGGAGCCGTCGATGTGACGAAGGGTCGCGACAAGATCGAGCGCCAGCAATGGTCCAGCGCGGCGGGGGATGAGGCTGGACGGCACGCCGTCGATCCGAAGAACCCGGGCGTCGTGTATTCGCTGCGTCGCTACGGAGGTGGGCCCAGTCGCACGGACTACGGCGAGAGTTCCGCGGAAGACGCGGGATCGGGCCAGCGACGCCGACGCGGTCGTGGACAAAGCGTCGCGCCACGGTTTCCTCCCGGGGAGCGGAAACGCGCGCAGTGGGTTTCGCCGCTGATCATCTCCGCGCACAGCAACGAGCGCCTTCTCTACGGCGCCCAGTTCGTATTCCTGACCGACGACGGCGGCAAGGAATGGAAGAAGATCAGCCCCGACCTCACGAACTTCCATCCCGACCGGCAGGGCAACATCGCCCACGCGATCGTGTTCTGCATCGCCGAGTCGCCCGTGGAGAAGGGCGTGATCTACGCCGGGACCGACGACGGCAACATCCAGGTCACGCGCGACGAAGGCAAGACCTGGAAGAACGTCAACAAGGGCATTCCCGAGGGTCGCTGCATCTCCAGCCTGTGCGCTTCGGCATTCGACAAGGGCACCGTGTTCGCGACCGTCAGCGGCAAGCGCCATGACGACTTCGGCTGCTACATCTTCAAGTCGACGGACTACGGAGAGACGTGGAAGTCGATCGCAGCAAGCATCCCCGGCAGCAGCGCCAACGTCATCAAGCAGGACCCGAAGAAGGAGGGTCTGCTCTTCGTCGGCACCGACCGTGGTGTCTACGTGACGACAAACGGCGGGGCAGAGTGGCACGTGCTCGGCAAGAGTCTGCCTACCGTCTACGTGCACGACCTCGTGATCCAGACGAAGGAGGACTTCCTCGTCATCGCCACGCATGGCAGGGGTTGCTACGTCATCGACGTGCGCGACCTGCGCCAGTAGCCGTCAGTCAACGTGCACGCGGTAGCTAAGAGAGAGAGACTTCGCTGCGTCCATCAAGAAGGCGCATCCGAGGTCCGGCGCGCTCTCACAGAGGCCCGCGAACGCCGCGAACGTGAGGCGGTGGACGGTCGATGAAGCACGAACGGAGACGGTCGCCGAGCGCGCCCCCTCGTCGAGAAAACTCTGTTCGCCGAGAACCGCGATGGGATTGACTTTCGCGAGGGCGATTTCCTCACCGGCCGTTTCCGATGCGACACTGATCTCGAGTTCACCCTCGGTGAGGATGTGGATGTCGCGATCGTCTCGGTCGAACTGTTTGATCAGGACGGTCCCCGGCTCGACCTCGATCTTCTCCGTGTAAGCGAGGAAGCGCTCCCACTCGATTCCGTTCTCGTTGACGATCAACTCGATGAGGGCGGCCATGTCGACCTCGCCCAGGTAGTAGGCACTCTTCTCTGTGTCTGCGGCTGGGTGGCTCATGACCGAACGATCTTGATTACGACCGCCCCGAAGACCTCACTTTCGCGGCAACTTCTTTTCGATTCGGTAGAGGTGCGTCTTCGTGCGGAGGATCAGCGCACTCCCGACCGTCGCGGGCGAAGCCATGAAACCGGCGTCGAGCGTCGCCTCCTGCGCGGACTCGAACTTCATACCCGGCCTGAACATCACGGTCGTGCCCTCCTGTGAGCAGGCGAAGATGCGCCCGTCCGCGTAGAGCAACGACGCCGAGTACTCGCCGCCGATGCGCTCGAACCAGACTTCCTTGCCCGTCTTTGCTTCGACGCAGCTCGCAATCCCCCCGTCGTTCACCATGTAGATGTGATCACCGATGAGCAGCGGCGACGGCTTCTTCGGCACGCGCCGCCGCAGCAGCCACTTCACATGGCTCCTGGTCACGTCGCCCTTGCCCGTCGGGTCGACCGCCAGAAGCTGCGGGCGCGAGAACCCGGTGTTGATGAACACGAGCCCGTGCCCGAACACGGTGCGCGAAGCGCTCGAGTGGTTGCCGTAGCGAACCGACCAGATCTCCTTGCCAGTTCTGGGGTCGTAGGCAAACGCGGCCTTGGCGCCAGGGCTGATCAACTGTGGCTTGCCGTTCACTTCGATCACGATCGGGGTCGCGTACGACTTGCGGAAGTCGCCGCCGCCCTTCGGCTTGCCAGTCTTCTTGTCGATATCGCCGTAGTTCGTCGAACGATCCGTGCGCCACTTCGTCTTCCCGGTCGCCTTCTCGAGTGCGATCACGAACTGATGATCTGCTCCGTCCATCGTGAGGATCAGCAGGTCCTCGAAGACGACCGGCGAGGACCCCGCACCGCGGAAATGATCACAGACGAGGTCGCTGCGTTTCCACTCGACCTTCCTGGTCTTTCGGTCGAGACACGCCGTGCCCGGAGAGCCGAATGAAACGTACACGTGATCCCCGTCGATCACCGGCGAAGGCGAGGCGTAGGAGTTGAACGAGTGCGCGAACTGCGGCTTCGCGATCTGAAACAGGCGCTCGTCCATCACGATCTCTCCGGACTCCTGATCCAGGCACAGGACGATCAGGTCGTTGCCCTTCTTGGTCGCGGTCGTCAACCAGATCTTCCCATCGGCGATCACCGGCGACGACCAGGCGCGACCGCGGATCTTCGTCTTCCAGGTGACGTTCTTCTCCTCGCTCCAGGTCGACGGCAGCCCCACAGCGTCACTGTGCCCATCGCCGCGCGGCCCGCGGTAGTCCGGCCAGGTGTCATTCTCGATCACAGCAACGTTCAGAGCTGCGAACGAGGAGCCGACGGCGCCGATGACCAGGCAGCTCACGGCCACGAGAGTGCGCTTCATCCTCATGTCGCCATTCTCCGTCCGACCGGCGAGACTCTGACTATCAAAACCGCGTACGCGCCGAATTTGAGGAACGCGTCAGGGCAGCACGACGACTTCCGCGCCGTCGCGATCACCCAGCGCCAGCTTCGTCCCAGGATCGGTGAACGCGCTCGCGAGGAAACCAAACGCGATGCGGTTGCCGGCGCCGGGAATCTCCGCCGAACTCATGATACGACCGACCGGGTCGCCTTCGTCGAGTTCGATGAGCATCGTGTCGGTCTCGATGGCGCCCACTCCGGCGATGCCGAGCTTGCGTAACGAGCGGTTCGTGTGACCGTACGTGTGGATGCGCGCCACGATCTCCTGGCCCGTGTAGCAGCCCTTCGTCAACGAGATGTGGTCGTCGATCGGCAACTCCAGGGCGATGGTGTTCGCCTCCGAATCCTTCCCGATCCACGGTTCGCCCGTCGCGATGCGCAGCACATCGGCGACCGCGGGGTCGAGGGACGGGTGGCTTTCCGGGTTTGCCGTGCCGCCCGCGAGGAACTCCGCGGGCGCGTGGATTCGCATCCTGCGAACTCCACCGCGCCCGAACGCGAGCATGATCTCGGTGCCGGCTGGATCGGTGCTCACAGACCCTCGGGCGTCGCCGACCTGCACGACCTCGGCGCATTCCACATCGAGAAGCGAAACCGTCAACTGCTCCGAAAAATGGTACCGCTCCAGCATCTCGGCCAGGGATGGCGCGGTGTCGATCTGGGTCGAAAGCCAGACGGTCTCCCCCTGCACGGTGGCGTCACAAAGCGCCAGCAATCGACCCTTTCCGTTGAGGAATGCCGCCGGTCGGACCTCGCCATCCACCATCCCGGAGATGTCCTGGCTGCACATCCGCTGCAAGAAATCCCGCGAATCGGGCCCGGACACCCGGATCAGCGCGTACGGGGCGGGGTGACGGAATACCGGATCAGGGCCGATCAGTTGGCTGGGGAGATCGTCGTAAGTCACTTGCTATGGGAGTTTGCCGGGAAGACCCGGGCCTGGTGAAATACCGCACCGAATTAGTGCATTTTACTCCGATAGAGTTGAAAGAGCACCAGAATAGAGCCACTTTGGCCATACTGATCGCGTCCCCAGGATGGTGGCCCGAAGACGCCCGATGATCAAGCTCTCGAAGAAAGCTGACTACGCCGTGCTGGTGATGGCCTCGCTGGCCCACCGCCAGCTCAAACATCGCGACGAACAGACGTCGGATGGCGCTGCAGCACTCCCGGTTCCTCCGGCGAGCGCCCACGACATCGCCGACGAAAGCGGCGTATCACGAGCCCTTGTAGCCAACATCCTCAAGGCCCTCACCCGCGCAGATCTCCTCGAATCTGTGCGCGGCGCCAGCGGCGGATACCGCATCACCAAGCCGTTGGACGACATCAACCTGGCCCAGATCATCACGGCGCTCGAAGGTCCGATCCGGATCGTCGACTGCGCTTCTCTTTCAGAGCACCGGAGTCCCAACGTCGCCGCGCACGACTGCAGCCTCTCCGATCATTGCCCCTCCCGCAGCGCCATGCACGTGGTCCAGAACCGCATCGCGCGGCTCATGGAGGACATTCACCTTCCTGAACTTCTGCAATTCGATTACCGGAGCACGCCAACCCTTCGCCCATGACCGTCAAGCTCCCGATCTACATGGACAACAGTGCGACGACGCCGTGTGACCCACGCGTCCTCGAGAAAATGTTGCCCTACTTCACCGAGACGTTCGGCAACGCCGCGAGCCGAAACCACAGCTTTGGCTGGGCCGCGGAGAGCGCTATCGACGTCGCACGGGAGCAGGTCGCCGCGCTGCTTTCGGCCAACCCCAAGGAGATCGTCTGGACCAGCGGATCGACCGAGGCGAACAACCTCGCGATCAAGGGCGTGGCGGAGATGTACCGCGCCAAGGGCAACCACATCATCTCCTGCGTCACCGAGCACAAGGCGGTCATCGATCCGCTGAAGCATCTCGAGTCCGATGGTTACGAGGTCACCTTCCTCGGAGTCGACGGTCAGGGCAACATCGACCTCGCCAAGCTCGAAGCCACGATCACGGACAAGACGATCCTGATCTCGCTGATGGCAGCGAACAACGAGTCCGGCACGCGACACGACATCGATGCGATCGGCAAGCTCGCCAAGGCGAAGAGCGTCCTCTTCCACTGTGACGCGACCCAAGCCGCTGGCAAGATCCCACTCGACGTCGAAGCGATCGGTGTCGACCTCCTGTCACTTTCCGCGCACAAGTTCTACGGCCCCAAGGGCGTCGGCTGTCTCTACGTCCGCCGCCGCAAGCCGCGCGTGCGCCTGACCGCGCTCCTCGACGGTGGTGGCCACGAGCGCGGCATGCGCTCTGGCACGCTGAACGTCACCGGCGTGGTCGGGATGGGCGAGGCCGCGAGGCTGTGCATGGAAGAAATGCCGACCGAAATTCCGCGCCTGACCGCGCTGCGCGATCGGCTCGAGGCCCGCGTCCGCGCACGGATCGACGATGTCGTCCTGAACGGCAACCCAGACTTCCGACTCCCCCACCTCAGCAACCTGTCCTTCTCCTACGTGGAAGGCGAATCGTTGATCATGGGCGTGCCCGACATCGCGGTATCGTCCGGGTCCGCTTGCACATCCGCCAGCCTGGAGCCGAGCTACGTGCTGAAATCACACGGGCTCGACGACGAGTTGGCTCACAGTTCAATGCGTTTCTCCCTCGGTCGCTCCAACACGGAAACTGAGGTCGACTTCGTCGTCGAAAAAGTATGCGCAGAAGTTGAGCGGCTGCGCGAGATGTCCCCGCTCTGGGAGATGGTGCAAGAAGGCGTCGATCTCTCCAAGGTCAAATGGACCACCCACTAGCTACAGATTCATTCCGTCATGGCATACAGCGACAAAGTTATCGAACACTACAACAATCCGCGCAACGTCGGATCCCTCGACAAGGAATCCAAGAACGTCGGCACGGGCATCGTCGGCGCACCGGAGTGCGGTGACGTGATGAAGCTCCAGATCGAAGTCGACGCAGACGGCAAGATCAGCGACGCGAAGTTCAAGACCTACGGTTGCGGCTCGGCGATCGCCTCGTCCTCCCTGGCCACCGAGTGGCTCAAGGGAACGAGCATCGACGAGGCAGCCGAGATCAAGAACACGCAGATCGTCGAAGAGCTGTCCCTTCCGCCGGTAAAGATCCACTGTTCGGTCCTCGCGGAGGACGCGATCAAGGCGGCCATCGACGACTACAAGAACAAACAAGACCCGAGCGACTGAGATGAGCAAAGACAAACCGAACGCCCCGATCGAAACAAGCACCGGGGATGCGCCCCCCGAGAAGGCCAAGAAGACAGTCCTCTCGATCACCGAGCGGGCCGCGAAGGAAGTCATGCACGTAATCGAGGAGAACAAGTTCTCCGCGGACACCTATGTGCGCATCGGCGCCAAGGGCGGTGGCTGTTCGGGCCTGACCTACGTCCTCGACTTCGACGAAAACGGCCCCACCGAATTCGACATCACGATCGAACAGCACGGTGTCCGCCTGATCATCGACAAGAAGAGTTCGTTCTTCATGATGGGAACCGAACTCGACTTCAACGACGGTCTCCTCGACCGCGGCTTCGTCTTCAAGAACCCCGAGGCGACCGGCTCGTGCGGATGCGGCACGTCTTTCTCCGTCTGAGCGCCTTCTCATCCATGCGGCAACGCGCGCTCGACGCGACATGACGAATCCGTTCGAAGTCCTCGGCCTCGACCCGCGGGTCCAGATCTCCGAAGAGCAGATCGAGACACGCTACCTGGCGCTGTCACGGGAGCACCATCCCGACTTCAACCCCGGCACGTCCTCCGCAGAGCAGGTCGCGATCTTGCAGAAGTCCGCCGAGATCAACGACGCCTACCGCACGCTGTGCGACCCGTGGCGACGCGCGGAGGCACTGATTCGTATTCACGAGGCCGCAGCCATCGAAGAGACCAAGACCCTCTGCCCGATGTTTCTGCTGGAAGCCATGGAAGTTCACGAGTCGGCGCAGGAGTATCCCACCGACAAGCTCCCCGCACTCGAAAGACAGGTCGTAGCCAAGGTCGACGAGTACTTCGCCGATGTCGCGGACCACATCGAGTCGAACGAGATCCGGGAGGCCGCGACGCTGCTTCACCAATCGAACTACTACCGCAAGGCTCTCGCCGACCTCCGCAACCGCATGGACGCAAAGCAGTGACCGACACCTCGACCGACACCGTGGAGGACATCGTCCTGGGCATCGACCTGGGCACCACGAACAGCCTCACCGCCGTGCTGGGCAAGGGCGGCCCACGGGTGCTGCGCGATCGCGACGGCGACCCGATCGTGCCGTCAGTCGTCACGATCATGGCGGACGGCACCTTCTTGGTTGGCAAGGCCGCCCGCGATCGCGCCCTCGAACTGCCCGAGCGCACGATCTACTCGATCAAGCGGCTAGTCGGACGCGCCGGCGAAGAGGTCGATGCGGAATCGAAGAGACTCGCCTACACCATTCGCCAGGGGGACCGCGGTCTCGCCCGAGTGGTCGTCGACGGCAAGGAGTACTCTCCCGAAGAGATCTCCGCGGAGATCCTCAAGAAGGTGAAGACCACGGCGGAGGCAGCGCTGTCCGCCGAGATCCGACGGGTAGTGATCACCGTGCCCGCCTACTTCGACGACGCGCAACGCCAGGCGACCCGTGACGCCGCGCAGCTCGCCGGACTCGAATGCCTGCGCATCCTCAACGAACCCACCGCTGCGTCGCTCGCCTACGGAGTCGACGGCAGCAAGGACGGGCACGTGCTCGTCTACGATCTCGGCGGCGGCACGTTCGACGTCTCGATCCTGAAGATCAAGGACGGGATTTTCTCCGTGAAGTCCACCGCCGGCAACACGCACCTCGGCGGTGACGACTTCGACAATCTCCTCGGGGAACGTATCCTCGACGTGCTGCGCGCCGCGGGAACGAACCTCGAGACCTTGACGCCGTACGCGTGCCAGGCGATCCGGCGCAGCGCGGAGGGGTTGAAGATCCAGTTGTCGTCCGCGGAACAGGCGAGCCTGGAGATCGATCTGGGAACCGCGAGCACGCAGAAGATCACCGTCACACGCGACGACTTCGAGGAGATGATCACCCCTTTCGTGACGGAGACGATCGACTGTTGTGCGCGCGCGCTCCGCGACGCGGGACTGACCGTCGAGCAGATGGACGACGTGGTGCTCGTCGGTGGATCGACGCGCGTGCCGCTGGTCCGCTCGAGGCTCGCCGAGTTCGCCGGATGTGACCCCCACACGCAGCTCGACCCCGACCTCGCCGTGGGCATGGGCGCGGCGATCCAGGCGGGAGTGCTCGCGAGCGACGACCGCTCCGTCCTGCTGCTGGATGTCGTGCCGCTCTGCCTCGGCATCGAGACGATGGGCGGCGTCATCAGCAAGCTCATCATGCGCAACGCGACGATCCCCACGGCAGTGACGGAAGAGTTCTCGACGCAGGTCGAGAACCAGACCGCCGTCGACATCAACATCTACCAGGGCGAACGCGAGAAGATCGAGGACTGCCGGATGCTCGGCGCGTTCAAGCTGCGCGGCATCCCGCCGATGCCAGCTGGGCTGCCGCGGATCGCAGTCACGTTCCTGGTAGACGCAGACGGCGTCCTGAAGGTCATCGCAAAAGAACAGCGAACCGGCGCCGAGTCATCGGTGCATGTCGTCCCGTCGTTCGGACTCAGCCGCGAAGAAGTGCGGCAAATGATGATCGATTCGATCGAGAATGCCGAGGAAGACATGGCGGCGCGTGAAGCGATCGACCTCCGCAACAAGGCGGAAGCGATCGTGAAGGGCACGCGCAAGGCCCTCCAACTCTCGGACCTCCCGCCGGACCAGACCTTCTCCATCAAGCGCGCCGTCAAGAAGCTCGACGAACTGCTCGAAGACGGCGCAGAAACCGCGGACATTCACGAAGCGACGGAAGAACTCTCCCACCTGACTGCACAGATTGCAGACGACGTGATCAGCTCGGCGGTGCGCAAGTCCCTCACTGGAGACCAAGGCTCATGACCGAACCGATTCGCGTGCACTTCACGATCCAGAACCGCACGGTCGAGGCAGCTATCGGCGATTCGATTCTCGAGCTCGCCGAGCAAAACGAGATCGACCTCGATCACGCGTGCGGCGGCGTGCGTGCGTGCTCGACCTGTCATATAAAGATCGTCAGCGGCGGCGAGTGCTTCAGCGAGGCTTCGGAGGACGAAGAGGACCAGCTCGACAACGCGCGGAACCTGGACCTGACGAGCCGTCTCGGATGCCAGGCGCGCATCGAGCGCGCGCCGGACGCCGGCGCAATCGAGGTGGAGATCCCCGCGTGGAACGTCAACCTCGGGCAGGAAGGACACTAGCCCGGTCGGATTCGCGCCGCGGAGGCCAGCATGCGGAGGGCATGGAAACCCTCACCGCAGCTCTCGTCCGCACCGCCACTGTCAGCGCGCAGCGCGCAGACGTCTGGCCGCCCTCGGACTCCAGGCTCCTGAAGCTGCACGCCGATCTCAGCCCGAAGAAGAAGGGCAAGTGGGAGCATATCCCCTGGTCCGTCGACCTCCTCGCGGCCCGCCGTCGCGCGGTCAAGGAGAAGAAACCGCTCTTCATGTGGTCGCGGACAAGCGCTACGCCCACACGCCTCCCGAGGGCGGGTCGTCGTAGACGTCTACGCGAAGGTGCTCCATGCGACGCTCAAGGCGAAGGAGACCCGCTGGAACCGCATCCAACGCACATCCATCGGTCGGGACCACCTCTGGATCACGAAGACCGAGGTCGCCGCGCTCTGCCGCGGCGAGTGGCCGACCTCCCTCACGAACCGGATCGTGCGGTTCCACCTCATCGACAACACGCGGGGGAAGCCCCCGCTGTGGCAAGCGAGCGAAGTTGCGACCGAACCCTGGAGTTTCGAGCCGCGGCAGGGCTTCAAACGGGTCACGGGAGTCGCGCGAGCGAACGCCGACGACAACAAGCGCGGCCACCGCCTAGGCCTCACCAGACGAGTGGTGACGAGCAAGGACACGGTGACCAGGTTCGATCTCGTCGCCCTGGGTGGATATTGGGGCGGCGACAGATGGTCGAGCGACGACCTGCCGGAAGGCGAATTCACCTTCGCGGCCGCGTTCCGCATCGCCGCCGACGACGAAGCCGCGAAGGCCCCCCGCAGGGCTCGCGCTATCTCCGTGGCTACCTGCGAACGAAGGAGTTCAGAACTTATCCACGGATCTCCCCACCCATCCCCACCCCAGCGAGATTTGCCCTTCGACGCACGGTTTCCGTCGCGTGGAATCCAATCGAGCCCGGCGCTAGAATCAGTCTCCAACAAGGGAATCCCGGTCAGGAATTCGATGACAGTGACGCAACAAGACACGCAGAGAATCACGGCAAACACGATCCGCGGACTTGCGATGGACGCCATCCAGAAAGCCAACTCGGGACACCCCGGTATGCCGATGGGCATGGCTGACGTCGCGACCGTCCTCTGGCTGCGGCACCTGCGCTACAGCCTGAAGGACCCACACTGGCCCGGACGCGACCGGTTCGTGTTGTCTTGTGGCCACGGCTCGATGCTGCAATACGCCTTGCTCCACCTCGCCGGATTCCCGGTATCGCTCGACGACCTCAAGCAGTTCCGCCAGCTGCACAGCTTGACCCCCGGTCACCCGGAAGTCGGCCATACGATCGGCGTCGAGATCACGACGGGCCCGCTCGGTTCGGGTTTCGGCGGCGGCGCGCCGACCGCCAACAAACAAAATAGAAACGAAACGTTGGAAAACAAACCACAACCATAAAATGAAAAACTGCGGCGGTCACCCGCATGGCGTTCTTTACAATTGTATTTCCTCTCTATGGCATGTGGACTCTCTTCTCTGCTGTCAACCCT
>PVBE010686490.1_pt1 | contig 24045 bp, 22 predicted proteins | sample 1631181 | NCBI WGS metagenome assembly PVBE01 (sample SAMN08397723, study PRJNA350692) | Marine metagenome, whole genome shotgun sequencing project. | isolation source: water | place: Pacific Ocean | collected 2012-04 | reverse complement strand
GGGCTTATAAAACTTGGTAGCGGGGGCAGGATTTGAACCTACGACCTACGGGTTATGAGCCCGTCGAGCTACCAGACTGCTCCACCCCGCAACAACAAGGGAGCGAATTATAGGGTTGTGGCAACAAAGGGTCAACCTTGGGCAGCAGGTGGTTTCTGCCGTCACGCGGTATTGGGCCCAAAAAAGCTGCAAATTAGGTTTAAAGAGAGGTCTTGACGGTTCGGTCTGGCCGCGCGGGCGTTCTGGCCTCCATGGAATGTAGTTTCAATCCAATTGGTTTGCCTATCGCGATTTCCCTTCGGGAAACGCTGTCGGCGTTCGTGTTTTGCGATGCAAAGCCACGAACCTGGTGCCGAAGAGAGGACTTGAACCTCCACGGGGTTTCCCCCACTACCCCCTCAAGGTAGCGTGTCTACCAATTTCACCACTTCGGCATAAAAGTTTGCTCAACTATCGGGTATTTCCGAATCAACAGGATCCAGCTCTGGGAATTCAGAGCCCCCGTTTGTTTGCTGGTCAGGCATCTCTGCCTGGGCAGGTGCCTGTTGAATAACATCCGGCATACCCATATTGCGCATCGTGATGGACTTTTCCTTTGCAAAAAAGGCAAGCCCAAAACTGGTTACAAAAAATGCGATCGCAATCATCGTCGTCGCTCTTGAAAGGAAGTTTCCAGCACCACCACTACCAAATACGGTAGATGAAGCGCCACCGCCAAACCCAGACCCCATATCAGCGCCTTTGCCATGTTGTATCAGAACCAGACCAGTAATGGACAAAGCGGCCAACACATGGACCACAAGCACCAAAGTTTCTACAATTTCCAAATTCATCTCAATTTTCCATTCCGCGAGCAGCTAACTCACAGATCGTTAAAAATTCTTTACCAATAAGAGAAGCACCACCAACCAGAGCGCCATCTATGTCTTCCATGCGGAACAGCTCAGCCGCATTTTCACTATTAACACTGCCGCCATACAAAATGCGGAGTTTCTCAGCCGTTGCAGGACCATCTCGTGCTATAGCCTGCCTTATATTTCCATGCACTTCTTCGGCCTGCTCGGGTGAAGCGCTTTCACCTGTTCCAATCGCCCAAACCGGTTCATAAGCAACAATGCCCTGACCAATCCCTGCTGGGCCTACGGCTTCCATCACGGAGCGGACCTGTCTCAAGACCACTTCCATGGTTTGACCAGCCTGCCTTTGCTGCAAAGTCTCGCCAACACACAAAATGGGTGTCACATCATGCTCGAGACAAGCCTTGAATTTGCAAGCAACCTGATCATCAGTTTCAGCAAACAATTGCCGCCGCTCAGAATGTCCCGTAAGGCAAAGTTCACATCCTACCTCCTTTAACATGGAGGCTTCAATTTCACCAGTTAATGCGCCCTGCGCCCGCCAATCAACGTTCTGTGCACCAAGCCTGATACCACTTTCACCCAGTTCCCGACCAACCTGCTCAAGATAGACAAAGGGTGGAATTACGAGCATATCAACGTTGTTGACTTCACCCGCCACCAGTATTGTCACGAGATCAGTAATTCCATCCTTCGTCCCGTTCATCTTCCAATTGCCAGCTATCAGGGGTTTTCTCACTATTGAACCTGCCTACTGATCACTGGTAGGTTTTCCATCCTCTGATTTTTCCTATCGGGCTGATGGCTCTCTATTAGCTGATGGATCTTTATCCGCTGATGGATCTCTCTTAGCTGATGGCTCTCAAAAAGGCGGCAGATAGTAACGGCTTTGGTGGGAAGTTTCAATCTCATGTGGCCCTAGCCAGCAGCCTGAGCAACAATATCCGCCAGGTCCTGCACCAGCTCTTCAACCAGCTCATGATTTTCCCCCTCCACCATCACCCGGATTACCGGTTCAGTGCCCGATAGCCTCAGCAAAACTCGGCCGGTTTCATTAAGTTTCGCTTCGGCGGCCTTAACAGCGTGATCCACCGGTTGAAGGGATTCAATTGAGGTCCCCTGGCGGCAATTCACACTAATCATTCGCTGCGGGTATTTTTGCATCATGTTCTTCAACTCGGACAAACTTCTGCCCGAATTTTCCATTGCTGCAATTACCTGTAATGCTGAAATGATTCCATCACCCGTTGAAGTCAGATCGAGGCAAATAATATGTCCTGACGACTCTCCACCTATCTCCCAGTTCTTTTTCTGCAATTCAGATAGGACATATCGGTCTCCAACGTTGGTGCGGGTAAATGGAATCTGTTCATTCTTAAGTGCCTTTTCCAGTCCAAAATTACTCATCAAGGTACCCACTACTCCGCCTTCGAGCCTTCCAGATCGCTTTCTCTCATGGGCAATAATCAGCAACAACTCGTCACCATCAACAACTTCTCCGGCCTGATCAACCATGACAACACGGTCACCATCTCCATCAAGTGCGATTCCAAAGTCAGCTTTTTCTTCCTTTACCTTCCGAGCTATAACTTCAGGGTATGTCGAGCCTACTTCCTGGTTAATATTGAAACCATCAGGCTCAACCCCAACCTCAACAACCTCAGCGCCCAGCTCCCTGAAGACGCTGGGTGCTATGTGATAGGCGGCTCCGTGGGCACAATCAACAACTATCTTTCTTCCCTTTAGATTGTAGCTGGTTGGGAAGCAACTCTTACAAAACTCGATGTAGCGCCCAGCGGCATCGTCAACCCTCGACACCTTGCCAATATGCTTCGATTCCACCATCTGCATTTCAGAACCAATTTGTGCTTCGATGGCATTTTCAATTTCATCATCGAGCTTTTTGCCCTCCCCTGAGAAAAACTTTATTCCATTGTCATAGTAGGGATTGTGAGATGCGCTGATGACGATGCCAGCGTTGGCATTAAAAGTTCTGGTTAAATAGGCTATGGCTGGCGTCGGCATTGGTCCAAGAAGCAAGACATCCATCCCGGCCGAAGCCAGCCCCGCCTCAATCGCTGATTCAAACATATACCCGGAAATCCTGGTGTCCTTGCCAATAAGAATCCTGCCACGCCCCTGCCGCGAGAAAACCTTTCCCGTCGCCCAGCCTAGCCTGAGCATGAATTCCGCCGTTACAGGCTCTGCACCGACCATGCCCCGGATGCCGTCAGTCCCAAAATACCTTTTCATTTTTCTGCTTCCAGGGATTCAGCATTGATAGCACTTGCTACATTCAATGCGCTGACAGTTTCTGCCACGTCGTGAACACGAATAATATTAGCCCCCCTGGCAACGGCAAGTAGCGCTCCCGCGATGCTTCCCACCAATGGATTGTCTGTAATCCTGGTAATGGTACTCTTTCTTGATAGCCCAACCAACAAGGGCAGACCATGACCCTTAAAGCAACCGAGCTTGTTGACCAGCTGCAAATTGTGCTCCGGTGTTTTGCCAAAGCCGAAACCAGGATCCAGTACCAGCCTGTCGACGCCAATTCCCGCCTTCCCGCAGGCAGCTATTCTCTCCATGAAGAAGCCATTGATTTCCTGCATGATGTCTTCATAGCAGGGTGCCACCTGCATGGTCCCGGGCTCACCCTTCATGTGCATCAGGCAGACTGGCAAACCGGTTCGGGCCGCTGCCTCCATCGCCCCGCTCCTGCGTAACGCTCGCACATCATTGAGAATATCTATACCCAACAATGAACTTTCCAGCATTACTTCCGGGGAACTCGTATCTACGGATATGCAAATTTCGGAATGTTCCCGTATACCGCCAATTACTGGTACTACTCTTTCGAGTTCTTCATCAGCCGAAACTTTCTGAGCACCAGGGCGAGTTGATTCGCCGCCCACATCGATGATATCTGCCCCATCCGCTATCATTCTACCGGCCTGCTCTATTGCCGTTGATGGAGAAAAAAACTTGCCCCCATCGGAGAATGAATCAGGCGTGACATTGAGTATCCCCATCACCAGAGGACGGGATTTATCTAACAGAGGAGCTAGTCTGGACATAGGTCAACAAAAAGGTGCCACTGGAGGCAACCCCTTGCAAATTTTTCGCTAGTGATCTGCCGCAGGGCCGCCGACCGGCCCTGTTGGTCGTGGCTTTGGATCTTCGCCAGGGCTAGAGCCGGTCGCAGAATGATCATCTTTATCGTTCCAGTCTTCCGGTGGTCGAGGTTCCCGGCCAGCCATAATGTCATCAATCTGCCCGCGATCTATCGTTTCATATTCAAGCAGGGCTGCCGCCATCGCATCGAGCTTCTGCCTGTTCTCTTCCAGGAGGTTCTGAGCAAGACCGTAGCAATCATCAATAATTGCGCGGACTTCTTCGTCAATCTTCCTTGCGGTCTCTCCTGACACATGAAGGCGTTTACTCCCGGCTGACATACCAAGGAAAACTTCCTTATCTTCCTCATCGTACATCAGAGGACCCAGACTTTCTGTCAAGCCCCATTTTGTTACCATCGCGCGGGCCATTTTTGTCGCCCTTTCAATATCGTTAGAAGCACCAGTAGTGATTCCATCGGAGCCCAAAGTCAACTCCTCCGCGATTCTACCACCGAACAGAGCGCTGATCTGACTGCGAATAGACAGCTTGCTCATTGAATATCGATCTTCTTCTGGCAAGAACATCGTCACACCCAATGCCATACCCCTCGGTATGATCGTTACCTTGTATGTTGGATCATGGTCCGGTACAAGATAGCCAACTATGCAATGTCCAGCTTCATGGTACGCAGTATTCTTTTTCTCCTTCTCTGACATGACCATGCTCTTTCGCTCTGCACCCATCATGATCTTATCTTTGGCTTGTTCGAACTGCGCCATTGATACGGCACGTTTGTCCTGCCTGGCAGCAAACAAGGCAGCTTCATTCACGATATTGGCGAGGTCTGCACCTGAAAAGCCAGGAGTACCACGAGCAATAATACCCGCGTCTACATCCTTACCAAGCGGCACCTTGCGCATGTGCACCTTTAGAATCTGTTCACGCCCTCGAATGTCAGGCAAGGAAACAACAACCTGCCTATCGAATCGCCCTGGTCTTAACAGTGCTGGATCCAGCACATCGGGCCGGTTCGTTGATGCAATGACGATTATTCCTTCGTTGCCATCAAATCCATCCATTTCCACCAACAACTGATTCAGCGTTTGCTCCCGTTCATCGTGACCACCACCAAGGCCAGCGCCGCGATGTCTTCCAACAGCATCAATCTCATCGATGAAAATGATGCATGGCGTTTGCTTCTTCGCCTGATCAAACATGTCACGAACGCGTGAGGCTCCAACGCCAACAAACATCTCCACGAAATCAGAACCAGAGATGGAGAAGAATGGCACCCTGGCTTCACCAGCAATGGCTTTTGCCAGCAAGGTCTTCCCGGTGCCGGGCTGACCTACCATCAAGGTTCCCCTTGGGATTCGGCCACCCAACCTCTGAAATTTTGCAGGGTCGCGCAAAAATTCCACTAACTCCTGGACCTCTTCCTTCGCCTCATCAACACCCGCTACATCGGCGAATGTTGTCTTAATCTGATCTTCACCCAGCAGTTTTGCTTTGCTCTTGCCGAAGGTGAGGGGCCCCCCTCGACTGCCGGAGCCTCCCTGCATCTGCCGCATGAAGAACATAAAAACAGCAATGATGACGAGGATTGGGAAGCTTGCCACCAATAGCTGAGTCCAGATACTTTGCTGCTCGGGTCGATTCCCTTTGAACTCCACATTGTGATCCAGCATGTCATCTATCAGCGCTTTGTCGGATATCTGTGGCTGAACGGTTTCAAACTGCTGACCATTAAACCGCTCACCATGAATAATGAGCCCATCAACTTCAACGGCCTTTATCTGATTCTGGTTTACCAACTCAATAAAATCAGAGTAGTCAATCTCTTCGGGTCCACGGCTGGCGTTAAAATTCTGAAATACAGTCAACAATACTGCAGCGATTATCAGCCACAGCAACAGATTTTTTCCCATATCATTCAATGACTTGTCCTCATAGTTACCGATCGCCTCTTCACCAATTGCTCTCATAGATCCGGCGAGGAGGCCGACGCGGGAGATCAACCTTACTATAGATCAATATGGTCACCAAACGTTCCTTCTTTGCGTTTGCGCTGGACCCATTCGCCGTGACCGTATCTCGCTCCCCTGACGACCCTAACGCCCCTTGAACCCTCTTCCCAGCAGGTAAAGCTCTCGGGATGCGGCCCTTGAGGCTCGCGGCTTGAAGTTACTTACACTATCAAACCCACCGCGAAACAGTTGTCGGGTCGCTTCCATCCCTTCTCCCTCAAAGCATTTGACCAGCAGGGCTCCATTCCTGCGTAAAACCCTGGATGCAAAATCATAGGCAAGCTCCACGAGATACATGGATCTTGGCTGGTCAATATCCTTCATACCACTTAAGTTTGGGGCCATATCAGAAATTACAAGGTCGACTCGTGATTCTCCGGTTAACTCCAGAAGGTCTTCCAGCGAGCTGTCTTCAGTAAAATCTGCCTGAATAACCTCCACACCCTGTATTGGTGCCATCTCCAGGATATCCAGTGCGATGACTTTCCCCTCACTACCGGCTCTCTTAACCGCTATTTGTGACCAGCCACCCGGGGCGGCACCAAGGTCCACAACCAGGGCTCCGGCCCGCAAAATGTGATATTTGTCATCGATCTCAAGCAGCTTGTAACTGGCTCTAGAGCGATATCCCTCTGCACGAGCGCGTTTTACATACTCATCATCTTCATGGTCAGCAAGCCACCGGCGACTGGATTTTGATCGTTTCATAGCTATTGGAAATCGATTTCCTGGATAGTGGGTATAGCCGAAGGCAGTCGACTCAGGTAGACTCGCCCGCCCAGTTAAACACCAATTGAACTGCTCACCTTACAAAATGTTAAGCCAGAAAGAAAAGAAGCGCTTTCGTGCCATAGGTCACCATCTCAAACCAGTCGTCACCATTGCCGACAAGGGGTTGTCCGCTGGTGTCATATCGGAACTGACCCGGGCAATCGAAGATCATGAACTTATCAAAATCAAGATTCTTACGGGAGATCGAGATAAGCGGTTAGAAACGGTTGCTGAAATCCAGGAACAGCTTGATATCGAGGTCGTTCAGTCAATCGGTAAAGTGGCCCTGATCTACAAAGGGGCAACAGATCCAAGCCCCGCGCTCTCTAACCTATTGCGCATGGACCTCATGTAGGGAGTTCTGAGCCGGGTCGGATTAGGGCAGAAATTTTCCCGGCCCTTAAAAGCTACAGGTGCTCGACAGAACAAATTTCATACTCAACGTTGCCGTTGGGTGTTACCACCATAACAACATCCCCAATCTCTTTACCTATGAGGGCTCGGGCAACAGGTGAATAAACCGATATCTTATTCACTTTTATATCCGACTCATCATCACCTACGATTTGATAGGTACTCTCCGCATCATCATCAAGGTTGACCAACTTTACCGTCGTACCAAATATAACTTTGCCAGTGGGTGCGATTGACATCACATCAATCACCTGGGCAGCGGACAATTTGTTCTCAATTTCCAGAATTCGGCCTTCAATAAACCCCTGTTCTTCCTTGGCATACTGATACTCAGCGTTTTCCCGAAGGTCTCCCTGTTCAAGGGCTTCAGATATCGCCTGAACAATTCGCGGACGCTCCACCGATTTAAGGCGGTCAACTTCGCTGCGCAGTGACTTCTCACCGGTTGCTGTCATTGGAATTTTGTCCATATCTCCCCTGAATCTATCCCTATGGGTATTTTGACTCTAGTCAGATGGGGTAGGGTCAAAAAGAAATGCTGCTATGTCCATTATAAAGGCTGTTCGGGCCCCCGCAAAGCACTAAGACTTGGCAGCAGATGACCTAAATTCGACGTGTATCCCTTTCTAGCAGGTCCTGCAGGCGATAGACGGTACTTTCCTCACCGTGTTGCAAGACCGCAATGCTGGCTCGCCCTCCTGCCATCGTCGTCGTGTAACACACCTTGTACTGCAGGGCTAACCGACGAATCTCAAATGAATCCGCTATAGCCTGCTTGCCCTCTGTGGTGTTGATAATAAAGTCCACGCTCCGGTTCTTAAGCATATCTCTAACATCGGGCCTGCCTTCCTGGACCTTATTGATGGTTTCTACGGCCAAACCTGCAGCTTCTATTATGCGGGCACTTCCACGGGTGGCGATCAGATCAAAGCCCAGTTCAACCAGGTCCTTCGCGATATCTACCAGCTGCCCTTTGTCTGCCTCTCTCACACTGAGAAACACCTTGCCGGAATCTGGAATTCTATCGTCTGCAGCAATCTGTGCCTTGCCGTAGGCCTCAGGAAAGGTCTCACCAATCCCCATGACTTCACCCGTCGATTTCATTTCAGGACCTAAGATGGGATCGACCCCCGGAAATTTGCCAAATGGAAACACCGCTTCCTTAACACAAAAGTAGTCAGGGATAATCTCCTCAACGATTTCCTGTTCCTCCAGGGATACACCAACCATGCATCGGGCCGCTACCCTGGCAAGCGAAGTACCGATACTCTTTGACACAAATGGTACGGTACGCGAAGCACGGGGATTGACCTCGAGGATAAAGACTTCGCCATTCTGAACCGCGAGTTGTACATTCATCAGCCCGACAACGCCAAGCTCAAGCGCCATGAGGCAAACTTGCTCTCGCATGATATCCAGGTATTCCTTATCAAGGCTATAGGGTGGAAGTGAGCACGCGGAATCACCCGAATGGACTCCCGCCTGCTCTATGTGCTCCATAATGGCGCCTATGATGACTTGCTTGCCATCACAAACCGCATCGATGTCGACTTCAATTGCCTGGTCCAGATATCGATCGAGCAGAATCGGAGACTCATCAGAAACATCAACGGCTTCCTGCATATAAGTTTTGAGCTCAACCTGATCATAAACGATTTCCATCGCTCGACCTCCCAAAACATACGATGGCCGAACAACCAGGGGAAATCCAATTTCCTCTGCCGCTACTGCACTCTCTTCCAGGTTCTTTGCGGTCTTGTTTGGTGGCTGCTTTAAACCCAGCTTGTCAATCATCTGCTGGAAGCGTTCCCTGTCCTCTGCACGATCAATTGCATCTGGCGTTGTACCTATGATGGGAACGCCTGCTTCCTCCAATGCGTTAGCAAGCTTTAGCGGCGTTTGACCGCCAAACTGCACGATGACTCCCTTAGGCTTTTCCAGTTCTACGACCGCCAAAACATCTTCCAGGGTCAAGGGCTCAAAATAGAGGCGATCCGATGTGTCGTAGTCTGTTGAAACGGTTTCAGGATTACAGTTGATCATGATGGTCTCAAAGCCATCCTCTCGCATGGCAAGTGCCGCATGGACGCAACAGTAGTCAAATTCAATACCCTGACCAATTCTATTGGGCCCACCACCCAGAACGACTATCTTTTCACGGTCAGTAGGATTGGCCTCACATTCATCCTCATAGGTGGAATACATGTAAGCAGTATCGGATTCAAACTCACCGGCGCATGTATCGACGCGCCGATAAACTGCTTTCACCTGGAGTTCCAAACGCCTCGCTCGAACCTTTGCTTCGGCGGTGTTAAGAATGGTGGCCATTCGCGCATCAGAAAACCCACGGCGCTTTAGCTCACGCATCTCGGCCCTGTCAATCCGCCCAAGGGAGGTGCCGTCGAGAATTTTCTCGCGACGCACGATATCTTCGATCTGCACCAGAAACCACGGGTCTATTCCCGTCAGCTCCTGAATTTCTTCAAGTTCAAAACCCATGCGAATTGCATCCGCGAGGTAGAGAATTCTGCTCCCACCAGCAACCCGCAACTCTTTGCTCAAACCGGCATGATCAATGGAATCTGCATCGATGATCGGCGTAAACCCATCAATACCAACCTCCAGTCCGCGCAGTGCTTTCTGCATGGATTCCTGGAATGTCCGACCAATAGCCATCACTTCACCAACTGACTTCATCTGTGTAGTGAGTATATTTTCCGCCTGAGGGAATTTCTCGAAAGTGAAACGAGGAATCTTGGTGACAATGTAATCAATGGACGGCTCAAATGATGCGGGCGTAACTCCACCAGTAATGTCATTTGACAGCTCATCGAGTGTATAGCCAACAGCCAATTTCGCTGCGACTTTTGCTATTGGAAAGCCCGTTGCTTTCGATGCCAGCGCCGACGAACGGGAGACACGAGGATTCATTTCTATTATTACCAGGCGACCCGTTTCAGGGTTCACGGCAAACTGAACATTCGAACCGCCGGTCTCAACGCCAATAATGCGCAACACCGCTATCGATGCGTTTCGCATTATCTGGTATTCCTTGTCCGTCAGGGTCTGGGCGGGGGCGATGGTAATTGAATCCCCAGTGTGGATACCCATGGGATCCAGGTTCTCGATGGAACAGACGATAATGCAATTATCGTTCTTATCCCTGACTACCTCCATCTCGTATTCTTTCCAGCCCAGCAATGACTCGTCGATCAACAGTTCATTGGTAGGCGACAAGTCAAGACCACGTGTGCAAATCTCGACGAGATCTTCCTGGTTATAGGCGATACCACCACCAGAACCACCCATTGTGAAAGAGGGGCGGATAACACATGGAAATCCCAATTGCGCTTGAACCTGTTTTGCTTCCTCCAGCGAGTGGGCAAAAGCACTCCGTGGTGTTTCCAGGCCAATCTGTTTCATCGCATCATCAAAAAGCTGCCGGTCTTCAGCCTTATCAATCGCCTCCCGGCTGGCGCCGATCAACTCGACACCAAACTGATCAAGTACACCTTCCCTGGCCAGGTCCAATGCACAATTTAGAGCAGTTTGGCCGCCCATCGTCGGCAGCAGGGCATCAGGCCTCTCCTTTTCAATTACCTTCGCTACATTTTGCCAGTCGACAGGCTCAATATAGGTGGCATCAGCCATTGCAGGGTCCGTCATAATGGTCGCAGGGTTGGAGTTAACCAGTATGACCCGGAAACCCTCTTCTTTTAGCGCCTTGCATGCCTGGGCTCCTGAGTAGTCGAATTCACAGGCCTGACCAATAACAATAGGCCCGGCACCAATGATGAGAACACTCTTAAGGTCAGTTCTTTTCGGCATTTCGAGCTCTAATTAGTTCAATGAAGTGATCAAACAGGGGCGCCGCATCGTGGGGTCCGGGACTGGCTTCCGGGTGACCCTGAAATCCAAATGCCGGTCGATCATTCAGATGAATTCCCTGCAGGGATCCATCGAACAGGGATTGATGTGTCACCCGAACGTTGGCTGGCATAGATTCATCATCAATACAAAACCCATGGTTCTGGCTGGTAATGAGAACGCTGCCATCCTCAAGGTTCTTAACCGGGTGGTTGGCCCCGTGATGGCCATGATTCATTTTTTTTGTTTTCATTCCAGCTGCCAGCCCAAGCAACTGCAAACCAAGGCAGATACCGAAAACAGGAATGTCCGTTTGCAGAAATTCCTTGATGGCAGATATCGCATAGTCACATGGATCAGGATCTCCTGGGCCATTTGACAAAAAGATAGCATCGGGGTTCATGGCCAGAACTCGAGCCGCTTCAGTCTTTGCGGGCACCACCGTTAGTCGGCAACCGCGATCAACCATCATGCGCAGAATATTTCGCTTGACCCCAAAGTCGTACACCACGACGTTGAAGGGAAGCTCACCGGGTGTTTGAAAGCCTTCACCGAGGAACCAAGTCCCTTGATCCCAGGTATAGGATTGCTTGACAGTCACTTCCTGGGCAAGATCCATACCTTTCAATCCTGAAAAATCTCTAGCCTCCTGGATGGCCTTGCTGACTGCCAGGTCGTCAACCAAGTCACCTGCGACAACACAGCCATTTTGAGATCCTTCCTGACGCAAAATGCGAGTAAGGCGGCGGGTATCGATTTCCGCTATGGCAACTATATTATTCGTCTTCAGATAGTCGGAAAGGCTTGTTTCCTTGCGCCAGCTGCTGGCAACCAATGGCAGGTCCCTGATGATCAGGCCGGCAACCCAGATGCCAGATGACTCTTCATCTTCCGTATTAACACCCGTATTTCCAATGTGCGGGTGGGTCAGGGTCACTATCTGCTTAGCATAGGATGGGTCCGTAAGAATTTCCTGGTAGCCGCTGATGGCTGTATTAAAAACCACCTCGCCAGTGGAACTTCCACTGGAACCAATAGCAATACCCTCGAACACTTGTCCGTCCTCGAGTGCAAGTACTGCTCTAGCCATTACAGTTCAGTCTCCAAACTGAGGTTGTTACGAATGCGGGTGCGTCTATCAAAAAAACGAGAAAGGAATCATCCTATCTCGCTTTTCAATTCTGCTTATACGGTGGTGTCATACTGGCGCGATATTCTAATAGAGCCGGTGTCTTGTTTCCAGTGTGATAGCAAATATTGCTGGCCGACGAATCAAGTTTGAGGATTCAGATACCTAACCCCTCAACCCAAGCACATCCCGCATATCAAACAAGCCTTTCTCTTGACCCCCAATCCAGGATGCCGCACGCACAGCACCTTCCGCAAAATTGGCCCTGCTCTGGGCCCGGTGGGTAATTTCCAGCCGCTCGCCAGCACCCGCAAAGACGACCGTATGCTCACCAACAATGTCACCGGCGCGCAATGAATGAAAACCTATTGTTTCCCTGCTTCTCCCGCCAGTAGCCCCTTCCCGCCCATATGCAGCGACTTCGCTCAAGTCACGGCCCAGCGAGTCAGCGATAACTTCACCCATGGTCAGTGCCGTACCGGATGGAGCATCTACCTTGTGACGATGGTGGGACTCGATAATTTCTATATCGACCGTATCACCGAAAATTTGTGTCGCCACTTCCAGAAGCCTGAAGGTCGCATTTACGCCAACACTAAAATTCGTTGCATATACGACGGCAATGGTCGATGCCAGGTCCTTAAGGCGGGCTTTATCTTTCTCGTTCAGCCCGGTAGTGCCAATGATCATCTTGCGCCCTGAAGCGGCACAAACTTCCATATTTTCGACCGTGGCGGCAGCTACCGTGAAATCAATCAGGATATCGAAATCCTCACACACGGATTCGAGTTGACCTGAAATGGGAATATTCAATTTGCCAACACCTGCTACCTCTCCAGCATCGGCCCCGATTACAGACATGCCCTGATGCTCAAGGGCCGCAGTAACTTCGAGCCCCTCGGTGTTAGTAATAGTCTGAATTAGGGTACGGCCCATCTTTCCAGCCGCACCTGCCACCGCTATTCTTGTCACTGTTAGTTAGTTCCTGTCTGTAAATGGGTGCATTTTGCTATATATCACGACACTTCAAAACGTTAGGTGTATAAACCAGTCACTTGCTAAAAGCGGGGCCGCCCAGGCTAGCCCTCTCGTTGATAGAAAATGGACAGAAACCAGTTAGTCCGTAAGTGAATCAATAAAGTGCTTAACACCATCGAGCCAGTTGGCTTGCCGTGGTGATTGCTTTTCGCTGTATTCATCAGCAAATTCGCACAGCAGGTCTTTCTGCTTCTTACTCAGATTTACGGGTGTTTCGACCACAATCTTACAGTACAAATCCCCGACTCCACCGCCCCTGACCTGGGTCACATTCACACCCTTGCCACGCAGCCGAAACAGTTTCTCGGTCTGTGTTTCCGGGGGGATTTTTAGATTTACTCTACCTTCAAGGGTCGGCACTTCCAGCTCCCCACCCAGGGCCGCATCAACAAAGCTGATAGGCACCTCGCAGTACAGGTCCTCACCATCTCGATTAAAGATTGAATGATCACGGACATCTATCTGTACGTACAAATCACCCGCGGGACCTCCATTGGCCCCTGCCTCACCCTGTCCGGGCAATCGTATTCTATCGCCAGTGTCAACGCCTGGCGGTATCTTAACTGCAAGGGTCTTTTGCTCTTCAACTCGACCCTGACCACGACAACCAGTGCAGGGGTCTGAAACGACTTTGCCTTTACCACGACAACGAGGGCAGGTCTGTTGTATGGAAAAAAACCCCTGCCGTGCGCTGACCTGCCCTAGACCACCACACTGAACACAATCGATGGGCGACGTACCTTTCTTGGCCCCAGAACCAGAACAATCGGTACAGCCCACCAGTGTCGGAATATTGATCTTAGGGTTGGCACCCTTAACAGCTTCTTCAAGGTCCAGGTGTAGTACATATTTGAGATCTGAGCCTCTCTGTACCTGGCTTTGCCCACCTCTGCCGCCACTGAATACATCCCCAAATACATCCTCGAATATTGAACTGAAGCTACCCGTGTTGGCAAAACCACCACCTTGAGAACCATCAACAGCAGCATGTCCAAACTGATCGTAAGCGGAACGCTTCTGCCCATCCATCAATACTTCTGCGGCTTCGCTCGCTTCCTTGAACTTATCCTCGGCCGACGAATCGTCGGGGTTACGGTCTGGGTGATACTTCATGGCCAGACGGCGATAGGCCTTCTTGATTTCCTGCTCTGAGGCTTCCCGGGAGACCCCAAGAATCTCATAATAATCGCGCTTCGCCATATTTTATTCTTTGTTGGTTTTTTACCTATGCTGCGCTTAATGCACCTTCTAGGCCCTTGCTACTTCAGCTCCCGACGATCACTGGCTACGGGCAGCATGACCTATATGGTCATGCCTGCTTATCATCCTTAACTTCCTCAAACTCAGCGTCGACTGCATCTGAATCAACAGCATCACTGGCAGGGCCTGGGTCAGCTGTCTCTCCTGCCTGAGCCTGCTCTGCGTACATGCGTTGCGCCAGTTCAGAAGATGTCTCTGTCAGCTTCTGGATCTTCGCCTCGATATCATCCTTATTATCACCTTTCAGAGCTTCCTCAAGATCAGTAATGGTAGATTCAATACTGGTTTTCTCTTCTTCGTCCACCTTATCACCAGCTTCCTCCAACATCTTCTTGGTTGAATGAATCATACCGTCTGCGGTATTCCTCGCAGTAATCAGTTCTTCAAATTTGCGATCTTCCTCGGCATGAGATTCTGCATCCCTTACCATCTGTGCAATCTCATCATCATCTAGGCCACCTGAGGCTTTGATTACTATGGACTGCTCTTTCGCCGTCACCTTGTCCTTGGCAGATACATTGAGTATGCCATTTGCATCCAGGTCAAAACTAACTTCAATTTGTGGCGTGCCACGGGGTGCCGGTGGTATATCGCTCAAATCAAACCGACCCAGTGACTTGTTTTGTCCGGCTTGCTTCCGCTCGCCTTGCAATACATGAATCGTAACGGCCGGCTGATTGTCGTCTGCGGTAGAAAACACCTGGGCCTTCTTGGTCGGAATCGTTGTATTTTTCTCTATTAACGTGCTCATCACCCCGCCCATTGTCTCGATGCCCAATGACAAGGGGGTAACGTCCAACAGCAATACATCCTTCACATCTCCAGAAAGTACTGCAGCCTGAATCGAAGCACCAAGCGCGACGGCTTCATCAGCATTCACATCTTTCCGGGGATCCTTGCCAAAAAACTCCTTCACCTTTTTCTGTACCAAAGGCATTCGGGTCTGACCACCCACCAGGATTATATCATCGACGTCTGACACACCCAGATCAGCATCTCTCAATGCTGTTCTCAAGGGCTCAAGCGTACTTTCTACGAGCTCCTCGACCAGCGATTCAAGCTTTGCCTGGGTAACCTTAATGACTAGGTGCTTTGGCCCGCTCGAATCAGCCGTAATATAAGGCAGGTTCACCTCGGTTTGCGTGCTACTGGATAATTCAATCTTTGCTTTCTCAGCAGCCTCCTTCAGGCGCTGCAGAGCCAGCGGATCATTATGTAGGTCCATGCCGTGCTCTTTTTTGAATTCATCCGCCAGATAGTCGATCAGACGCAGGTCAAAATCTTCTCCGCCAAGGAAAGTGTCGCCGTTAGTGGACAACACCTCAAATTGTTTTTCCCCATCCACATCAGCAATCTCGATAATAGAAATATCGAAAGTACCACCACCCAGGTCATACACTGCGATAGTGGAATCACCCTGTGCCTTATCCATACCATAAGCCAACGCTGCTGCGGTTGGTTCATTGATGATTCGCTTAACATCAAGCCCGGCAATTCTTCCCGAATCCTTGGTTGCCTGGCGCTGGGAATCATTAAAGTATGCTGGGACAGTAATAACGGCCTCCGTTACTTCCTCACCCAGGTAGTCCTCTGCAGTTTTCTTCATCTTGGCAAGAACCTGCGCGGAGATCTGCGGCGGCGCCATCTTCTCGTCCTTAACCTCAACCCAGGCATCTCCATTGTCTGCCTTCGCAATCGTGTAGGGCACCATCTTGATATCTCGTTGCACCACACCATCATCAAACTGACGCCCAATAAGGCGTTTTACTGCAAATACCGTGTTTGTTGGGTTCGTAACCGCCTGCCTTTTGGCTGCCTGACCAACAAGGATTTCATCATCTTCAGCATAGCCAACGATGGATGGGGTTGTTCGATCACCTTCAGAGTTCTCAATGATCTTAGGGTCACCACCCTCCAATAACGCGACACAGGAGTTAGTCGTCCCTAAGTCGATACCTATGATTTTACCCATTCCTACATCTCCTCTGTTGCACCTGAATTTTACTGTCTTGGCTTATGTTCAGGTCAATATTGTTAATCTGCTGACTTCTATATTGGCCTTGATGAGTGAATTTCAAGGTTCTCTGCCGAACATCCCCTTTCATCTCTCGGGAGAAGCGGCAATATTTTCATCCAATTTCCCTTTAAGCTACGGCCCAGGACTGTCGAAAACCTGTCCACGGGAGCATCACCTAGCACCCGTTTAGGGCAACCGTCACGCCGTAGCCTTGGTCACCATCACCATGGCAGGCCTTACCAGGCGTTCGTTCAATTTGTAGCCTTTCTGAACTACGGCGAACACTGAATTTGGCTCCATATCAGGGTTCTCGACTACGGACATGGCCTCATGTGCATTTGGGTCAAAGGGTTCGCCCAGGGGGTCAAGCTGTTCTATATGCTCCTTATCCAGCACATCAAGCAGGAGTTTGTGGCAGAGTCTGATACCTTCTACAACCGGATCCTTTTCATCCCGGCCATCCTGCTCAGTTGATTCAACTGCTTTCTCAATGCTGTCTACAACGGGCAGCAGTTTTTGTAGAAACCGTTCAATACCAAATTTGTGGGCATTCTCGATATCACGTTCCGTACGCCGCCGCACATTCTGCATCTCTGCTTCCGCTCGAAGCGCAACATCCCTAAATGTCGTAACCTCCAAAAGTGCCGCTTCCAGTTGCTCCTCAGCTGAGGCCTCTTCGGCAAGAGCTTCATCCTCAGTATCATTTTCTGCACCCAAGTCAGGCTCAACCTCAAGGGCTTCCTTATCCTGGGTACCAGTTTCATCCACAGATGACTCTTCCTTGCCGGTTTCTTCTCCCGGTATAGACATATATCAGCGCTCCGATACGACTTAAAAATGCGTTTACTCTATATGGGGACTAGCATGCAGCATTCAAGTCTTATCGGAATGCATGGCTTGTCGCGAGTACGGGGGAAGATAGGTGGAGCTATCAGCGCCTGGACGAATCCAGGGCAGCACTCAACAGGCGTGCGGTTGCATCAACGATAGGAATAACCCTCTCGTAGGCCATACGGGTGGGCCCAATAACTCCTAACACACCTACAAGCTCACCTTCAATCTGGTAGGGTGAGGTCACGAGGCTGCACTCATCCAGCATCTCGTAACCGGATTCCTGACCGATAAAAAGCTGCACACCTTCAGTATCCATACAACGATCCAGCAAGTGGAGGATATCCCCCTTCAGAGAAAACGCCTTAAACAACTCACGAATATCTTCGAGGGCTTGATCCTGGGCCAGGGCAAACAAATTCTCCTGCCCGGCTATGACGAAATCTCCACTGTCATTTGCACTTTGGTCTTCAGGGCTGAACGCCTGCTCCGCAACTTCAAGCGTCGTCTGCATCAGCGAGTTCATGCTTTCACGATCATTTTGCATGGAAGAAATGAGCTTTGACCTTATATGGCTCAGCAGCTGCCCACAAAACTGGCGATTGATAAAGTTCGAAGCTTCCCGCAGCTGAATCTCGGTATATGATTCACGCGTGTAGATAACTCGATTTTGTACTTCATGATCATCCAGTACCATGATAACCAGGACACGGTTATCATTTAGCGCTAGAAACTCTACATGCCGCAGCATCAACTGCTCACGTCTTGGAATTGTGACCAGTCCTGCCATACGAGTCACTTCAGACAAGATGCCAGAGGCAGACTCCACCAGTTCATGAGCCGTCATATCGGGGTCAAGGCCTCTATACAACTGTTCCATGTCATAGTCCGCAAGTGGTTCTACATGAATCAGGCTGTCAACAAAGAAACGATAACCAAGCGGTGTGGGCACCCGGCCGGCCGATGTATGAGGAGAGCGAACAAACCCTTTTTCTTCAAGATCCGCAATAATATTGCGGACAGTAGCGGGACTTACCGGCAATTCAGCGGTATCAGCCAGTGTTTTCGAAGCAACCGGCTGGCCTTCGGCAATATATTGCTCAACCAGAGCTTTTAGCATCCGCTGAGCTTTTTCACTAACATCCTGCTGCATCACGATCTTTGTCAAGTAACCCCTTGTTGCGGCCTCCAATATAAACTTTTAGCTGAAAGAAACAAACCGAGATGACTCACATGAAGACAAACAATAAGGACGTTGCTTCGCCAGTCGAGGTTGAGTTTAATAACCGCTCATATAGTAACCCGATTTATAGATGCTTACGCACCTGACCATATCCAACTTCACCCTTGTGCAGACACTTGATCTTTCCTTCGGTTCTGCCATGACCGTCGTCTCTGGGGAGACCGGTGCGGGCAAATCAATAATGCTGGATGCCCTCGGCCTCACACTTGGTGATCGAGCCGACAGTAACCTTATCTCCGCAAAAGCAAAAAAGGCAGAAATCAACAGCACCTTCAGCATTGCTGAATCTGGATTGGCAGTTGATTGGCTTCGCGAAAGGGATCTTATTGACGACGAATATTCAGTCATCCTGCGCAGGGTAATCACCAGGGACGGACGCTCTCGTGGCTTCATCAACGGTGTTCCCACAACCATTGGTGACATGAAAATCTTGGGAAACCTGCTGATTGATATTCACTCACAGCACGAACACCAATCACTACTCAAGAGGGAGACCCAGCGCCGCCTGCTTGACGAATTCGGTGACCTGACGAAGGAGGCAAGCGAACTAAGGCAACTGTTCTATCAATGTCAGGCCTGCGAAAAAAAGTTGTGCGATTTGAGCAATGACATTGATGAACAGTCATCAAGATTGCAACTGCTCTCCTACCAGGCCCAGGAGCTGGCAGAGCTCTCTATTCAGGCTTCTGAAAGTGAAGAGCTGGAAAGTGAACAGAAGCTGCTGGCGAATGCAGAAACGAGGCTGTACCAGGTCCAACAGGCTATTCTGCTCTTTGCGTCCGATGAAGAAGGCAGTCTCCTGTACTCACTTTCAAGGGCGCTGAACCTGATATCTGATCTGAACGATGAAAGGATCAAGCCGGTTCTGGATCTGCTTTCATCCAGTCGAATTCAAATTGAGGAAGCAACGAGCGACCTTGAGCACTATGCTCAAAGTTGTGAAGTGGATCCCCGAAAGCTCGAACTGGTTGAATCTCGCCTTGGAAAAATCTATGACATCGCCAGAAAACACCGTATCAAAGCCAATGAAATTCCTGGGCTGGAGAAGAAGATCAACCAGGAACTGGCAGCCTTAGAACACTCGGGTGATGATATCGACCTCCTCACCATTGAGCTTGCTTCCCTCAAGAAGGACTACCAGGTCCGGGCGGCAGATCTCAGCCGTGAAAGGGGAAAGGTTGCAGCAACACTGGAAATTCAGGTTTCAAAAAAGCTCTCTGAATTAGGAATGGCAGGAGCAAAGTTCCAGATAGCCTTAAAGCCAATAACAGGAGATCAGAGTGCCAGTGGGCTCGAAGAGGTCGAATTTCTCATTAGCGCCAACCCAGGGCAGAAGCCCGGCCCCCTGCGAGATATTGCGTCAGGGGGAGAGTTGTCTCGAATCAGCCTCGCGATTCAAGTCATCACAGCCAACACTTCCAGTGTCCCCACGCTCGTTTTTGACGAGGTCGATGTGGGTGTAGGAGGCGCCGTTGCCGAGGTCGTAGGTAGGCTACTGCGAGAACTTGCCAGACAGGCGCAGATTATCTGTGTGACCCACCTGCCCCAGGTCGCTGCCCAGGGACACCAGCACCTTATGGTCAACAAAGACAGCAAGCCAGCAGGTACAACCATTGATGTTGTGGCCCTGTCTGAAATTGAGAAAGTAAACGAGATCGCAAGGATGTTGGGTGGTGTCGAAATGACGGATCAGTCCCTCGCACATGCCCATGAGATGTTCGCCACTGCTCAAAAATAGCGGCGCTATCTACACTCCGAGCACACGCCATACAGGTTCAGATCATGAAAGGTGAGCTCAAAACCAAGTTTCTTGGCGATAGTCTTCTGCCTGGATTCGATGCCTTCATCTGAGAACTCTTCCACAATCCCGCACTTGACGCATACAATATGGTCGTGATGAGAATCTGGTTTTACTTCAAAGACCGAGTTTCCTCCATCAAAATGATGACGAGTCACCAGGCCCGCTTGCTCAAACTGAGTCAGGACGCGGTACACGGTCGCAAGGCCAATATCTTCTCCGCTTTCAATCAGCAGCTTGTATACGTCTTCTGCACTGACATGACGCTTGGGAGAGCTTTCCAGGATTTGGAGGACCTTAATTCTTGGGAGCGTGATCTTAAGCCCAGCACCTCTAATTTCCTTTGTATCAGCCGTCATGAGATCCAAACCTTTTTGTGCAGGGACGAGGAAGATTCCGCTACAATCAATTATTTAAAGTAATCATAACATTTGAAAGGGAAGTTCCCATAAACAATACAATGAAAGCAGTTCTTATACTCTCTACAATCTTACTGGTCCAAGGCTGTTCGACCTTCAGATTTCCGGGTGTGCACCGGATCTCAATCCAACAGGGCAATGTCATCTCCCAGGCAATGATTGACAAACTCAAACCAGGCATGACTAAAAGTCAGGTTAGATTTGTCCTCGGCAATCCTGTGATTGATGACTCCCTTGACCGTGACCAATGGGATTACATTCATACCTTCCACATCGCAGGCGGTGATGTGATAAAGCAAAAACTCGCGCTTCACTTCAGGGAGGAGCGGCTTAGCTATTTCGAAGGTGACTTCCTGCCATCAGACAAGGCCGACCTGCTGGAAACTGAAGCAAACTGATTTCCTGCATATAGGATTCACCTTTTTGTACGCACACGACCCAACCGCATCTTCAACTGATATGGACCTTAATGGTTCCAGCAGCTACAGCGTTATCTGGCGTACAGGTCGTCAGCCCGCTCACAAAACGCACTCACCAGTCTTTCTACTGCTGCGCTAAATACTTTACCAAGGGCGGCATTCATCAGACGTTTGTTAAAATCAAAGCGTATGTTCATCTCTACTTTGCAGCCATCATCGCCCAGTTGATGAAAATGCCAATCCCCCTCCAGCATGGAAAATGGACCCTCTACGAGGGAGATATGCATATGGTGGGGGACATCCAGTTCATTTCTGGTAGAAAAACTTTGCCGCATACCAGCCCTTGCCAGATCCAGCCGGGCAACGAACTCTGTATCGGTGGCGGAAATAATTTCACTGCCCACACACCAGGGTAAGAAGCTCGGGTAAGCGAGGACATCGTTTACCACATCAAACATCTGAGTGGCTGAATACGGCATCAGCGCCGATCGAACAACTTCCTGCATTAAATGAAGGTCATGACAAACACCAGGGATACGGCTGCTGGTGCTACGAATCTAATCAGAAATCGCCATAGGCTGAACAGAGCTGTTCTGTCTGGCATTTGATCCTCCATAACTTTCTTGTCAAGAAGCCAGCCTGCAAATAGGGCGATAAGAACGCCCCCGACGGGCAACATGATATTGTTTGAAACGTAGTCCATGGTGTCGAAAAAGTTCATGCTGCCAACTATCGTCACATCAGCCCAGATATTGGTAGAGAATGCACTACCAAGCCCAACGAGCCAGGCAAGACCACCCACAGCTATCGCACCCTGGATCCTGGATATTTTAGCCTTTTCAACAACCCAGGCTACAGCGGGCTCTACCAGTGAAATTGAAGATGTAATAGCAGCAAACGTTACCAGCAGAAAAAAGATCATGCCAAAGACCGCGCCGCCCTCCATTTGGCCAAAAGCAAGGGGCAAGGTAATAAACATCAACCCTGGTCCGGCTGAACTCTCCAACCCGTTAGCAAACACCAGGGGGAAAATGACCAGACCTGACATCAGAGCCACACCGGTATCCAGCAAAGCAATCGTAGTTGCCGTACCCAGTATGGAGGCCTCCTTCCGCATGTAGGCACCGTATGCCATTATCGCACCCATGCCGAGGCTAAGGGTAAAGAAAGCCTGGCCCATCGCGGTTAGCACTGCACCCCAACTAAATTTTTCAGCGTTTAGGGAGAAAAGGAAATTTACGCCTTCCATGAAATGACCAGAAGTAGTTGCAGCGTAAATGACAAGTACAACCAGCAATACAAACAGAGCCGGCATCAGATATTTGACTGCCAGCTCCAATCCCTTACCGACACCACGAGCGGTAATGACAATCGTCATCACCATGAACAGCGCATGCCAGCCAACGACTGACCAGACGTTACCGGTAAAGGAAGTAAAGGCGCTGTTTGCAAATTCTGCATCCGCTCCTGTAAATGTGCCTGATCCCATCTGGAAAATATAGGAGATTGCCCAACCAGCAATCACGGCGTAATAGGACAGGATCATGAAGCCCGCTATGGCTCCCATCCAGCCGATGATTTGCCAAAATGGGTTAGCCCCTGACACAACCGTCAACTCGCGCATTGTGTTGATGGGGCTTTGACGCCCGGCACGTCCCAGGAGAATTTCTGCTGACATGATCGGGATTCCAATCATAAAAATACAGCCAAGATAAACAAGAACGAAAATGCCACCACCATTTTCTCCGGCCAGGTATGGGAACCGCCAGATATTTCCCAGACCAACTGCTGAACCAGCCGCAGCCAGGGTAAACATCAGCCGAGATGACCACATGCCATGAACGGACTCAGATACTGCCATACATCTACCTGTTCACATTTATTTGATTGCCCATTCTCGAGGATTTGACCCGTTGCCTCAACCGATTCATGCCCTATAATGCCGCCCCCAAGGGAGAAACTATGGCTAAAAAGAGGAAAGCCAACCCCGGCACCATCGCACTGAACAAGAAAGCGAGATTCGAATACCTGTTGCATGAACGTTTCGAAGCAGGCCTGGCGCTTAAAGGTTGGGAAGTAAAATCATTGAGAGCGGGCAAGGCCCAGCTCACGGACACTTATGTGCTTTTAAAAGGTGGTGAAGCATTTCTCCTTGGCAGCAATATCACTCCACTGAATACAACTTCCACCCATGTCGTAGCCGACCCGCAACGAACCCGAAAACTGTTGTTGCACAAAAAGGAAATATCGAGGCTGATCGGGGCGACGCAGCAAAAAGGACAGACCTGCATCCCAATGGCAATTTACTGGAAAGCCAACAGAGTGAAATGTGAAATTGCCCTGGCAACGGGCAAAAAGGACCATGACAAGCGGGCCACAATCAAGGATCGTGAGTGGAATAGGGACAAGCAACGCCTGATGAAAGACTATAATCGTTAAGCGATGTCACATTAGAACAACTTCATGGAGAGCATACATTTCAAAAAAGCGCTAAAATACACCTTTATCTGGGGGTGACCTGGCTTCGACGCTGGTTGCGAACCCTGAGGTGCATGCCGAGAGGGTAGTAACTCTCGTAAATAAATTGCTGCAACTTTTATAGTTGCCAATGACGAAAACTACGCACTAGCTGCTTAAATCCGCCTTTTAGGCAAAGTTTAGGTTAGCTTGACCCGGGGCGAATTTGCCCATGAATTCAAACCGGGTGCACGACTCATGGGATCGTCGTCAGACCCTGCTTGTGGTTGAAGCGATTAAACTTGAAGCAAGCTCGCCTTTTAATCCCTGTTCGCCGGGCCAGTGAAAGGTTAAATAGTAGACGAACTAAGCATGTAGAGC
>PVBE011851870.1_pt1 | contig 24054 bp, 23 predicted proteins | sample 1631181 | NCBI WGS metagenome assembly PVBE01 (sample SAMN08397723, study PRJNA350692) | Marine metagenome, whole genome shotgun sequencing project. | isolation source: water | place: Pacific Ocean | collected 2012-04 | reverse complement strand
GACATTACCGCTACTTTTCCAAAGCGCCCGAGAGTGTTGAGTGACGAAGAAGCGGGGGAAGCGGTTATTGAGCGTGGTTTGTTGAATGAGTTTATTAAACAAACAGCTTGGCTGTTCTACTTCCATATTGAGCCGAAACATCCTGATCGTTTTCGACCAGAACTAGAATCTGCCACATGAAAACACTATTCACCATTTTCACAATTTGTACCTGTTCTCTTTTATCTTCATGCAACATATTCGCTGGAGCATCATATATTTTGTCTCCAGATCCAGAAAAGGAAGCGATGTGCACACTTCAAGATGTGCGTACGGTTGTCTTTGTCGATGATCGAAGAAATGTGATGCATCCGAGTCGGCTTCGCCTTGTGATTGCAGAGAGGGTAACAATGGATTTGTTGACCAAGAATCTTGTTACGACAGTCATTTCACCGAAGGATGTGATGCGAGTAAGCGCTGCAAATGATAGATACAACGAACCACTTCCAATTGCGGAGCTTGGAAAATCAGTCGAAGCAGATGTTGTGATATACGTTGAGATGGAGTCATTTGGATTGACAAATGATGGACAAACTGCAAATCCCGTTACCAGATGTAGCGTTCGAGTTATCGATGTTGCAAATAACAAACGGTTGTTTCCAGTTGATCAGGCAGCGTACTACGTAACCGCAACAATTAAACGGGTCAATCCCCATCGTGTCACATCGAACAGCGAGATTCGCAAACTTGCTGAAGAACTTGCTGAAAAACTTGGTGATTCTGTGGCAAAAGTATTTTACGACCATAATATTGGTCGACTTGGTGAAAATTTAAATCGGAAGTGATTCATGCACTTGTTGCATATTGTTACTCCATCTCATTTACTGACGTCGCCTGAATTGTTAGGATTAATACGCTTGACACAGCAGCAAGTAGGTGGCGTTCATAAAACTATCGTAATAGGATCGAGCGCTGAGGCGAAATATTTGCGCAAATGCGGTATTTACGTTTCGGGATCAGTCGACGGCGTGCTTGACATGTCTCGAATATTAGTTGAACGTGTGAGTCGACTCGTTGAAGTAAACTCTGTTGAAGGCGCAAAACACATTATTGCTTGGGGGGCTCACGCTACTTCTGCTGTAGGCGGAATAAAAACTGCCCTACAAAAAATAGCATTTGTTGATGGATTGAATCAGTCTCTGCAACTTCGATCGAATGATTGCATGATTATTCCTACGAGTTGTAGGGGATCAACATATTTGCAACAGCTTGGAGTGGCATCAGATTTTATTTCTGAGCCTCTCATTGGTGTTGAGCCAACTGCGATGGTTGCAAGCCGATCGATTGTGCTGGATTTACTAAATCTAGATGAGTCAACTCGAATGGTCGGAGTTATTGGGAACAATGGTTCGTGGAAAGAAGTACTCGACATGGTCTTTCGAATAAAAACGACGGGTGAGCGAGTCGTTTTTATTTTGCCTCCGTATTATGCCTACCGTAGTCAACTAATTCTTGCAGCAAGAAAACATGGAATAGATAACTTAATCATTGATATTCCTCCGGCACTTCGTTTGGTTGACGTGTGTGCTCATGCAGATTGTGCTTGGGTCCCGAGCGTTGCAGAATTTGATTCAACATACAGTGTCCTAGATGTGTTGAAGGTTGCTTGGGAAGATGTGCCACTTGCGGTGCAATCATCTCATGCAGTGTGCAGTGTTCCCACGATTGGCAAAAAAATTGCTTGGGCTCGTGATGTTCTTGATATTTCGAGTTGGATGTTGGATATTCTTCGTGGATCAACGAATTGGGAACAGCCATGTACCCAAGTGACAACAAGCATCCGCTTGCTTGCCTCCACTTCTCGGTTTATTGGTGGGCTTCAACAGCGTATTTCAGTGGCTCCCACTTTACGATGTTGTTGAAGTTGCTTTTTCAGACCGTGGAGATTTCCGTCGTTCTGGTGTTGGTGCTTTGATCTGTTCGCCTTGGCTTGTTGTATGTTTAGAAAGTTCAATATGTGCTGCAACAACCTGACCAAGGTAGAGGCGGCAATCTGCATCGGGCGAAAGATGCCCTTCTAACTTGCAGTCGAACCATAGCCTTGATTCGGGAAGAATTGGCATTCCAGTTACAGCTGTTGTTGTGACAATAGATAGGAACGGATCGTCATCTATTTCGTGCACGCTTCCAAAAAGGCGATGTGCACGCCGATCATTTGAAGACACCATGCAGAGTGCGAAAGCGCGGGCATCTCGTAGCATTGGCTCAATTGGTTGTCCCTTTGGAATAGCAACAATGAGCATTGGGGGTTCAGAACTGCACTGTTGCACCCAGTTTGTCATGATGCCATCCCTATGCGTACCGTGTTCACAAGTGAGGACGAACAAGGCGGAATGAATCTGCTTCAGGGCATTGTGGATTAGTTGTGGATGAAGAGGTTGATGAGACATAGTGTAATGGTAGCACAACAAAACGTTGGAACATATTGTGCCTACTATACTTAGAGTGCCACAAAGGTGTGAAAATGCAACGTCCGAGAACAAACAACTTCACCTTTTTTTGATAAAGTGTTGCAAAATGGGGAAAGGTGGGGTACTGTGGGGGCGATTGGTAATGAAGAACCAGAGCAACCACAATGTTATTCACAGGCGAAACACCACGATCTATCGACGAAAAGCAGCGAATCTCTGTACCAACGGATATGCGCGAAGGTTTTTCATCAGGCTTCCTGTACGCTTCGCCTGGCCCAATGGGCGCGATTTGGCTTTCGCCAGAGCACGTGTTCGAGAAGAAGGCAAGTGCCATGGAGCATACCCTGTTCCCAGACGAAGATGTGATGGAATTCGAACAGATTCTATTCTCTCAATCAAGAAGAATCGAAATCGACAAACAGGGTCGAATCAGGTTACCCGAATCTTTACTCGAACTTGCAGAGTTGAAGGGCCGAGCACACATTATTGGAGTTGGGGATCACGTAGAGGTGATGAACGAACAGCAATGGGAGGCTGTAAAAGCCAAACGACCCAAATTGCACGAATATATGGCCAGAGCGAGCAAGCAATCACAGGCAAGAAGGGGTACAGCTCAATGATGCCAACACGGATTTCTTTGACTGAGCATGGACGCTCAGTTCGCAAGGGGGCATGCGTCACGGATGACGCTTCCACCTTGCTTGAAATACACGCAGCGAATGTTGCAAACGACGAGCCATGGATGGCTCATCAACGAGAAAGTACCAGCACGGACGCACGGTACTGACCAAATACGGTTCTCGGCTCCCACAAGAGCCGAGGACTCTTCCTCAAGTCGGTCGGACGAAATGTTCGACCACCTTCCCTTTGGCCCTCGGCATGACCCACCACATGCCGCGGGCCTTTTTTAGTCACAATACATGCGGGCAAGAGCTAAATTAATTACTTTGAGGTTTTTTTCGAATTGGGATACCAAATCAATAAAATTTAACATTGGAGCAAGTCACAATTGCAAAGTGATTATCTCTTTGAAAGTGGAAATATAGCGGATTAAGACTTTATATGGCGGAAATGAAGATTAATCGCTAGAGGCGGGGCGAATTTTGCCAGCAATTGTGGGACCGCTCTTGGCGATTTCTGAGGCGACTTCACGGCGGTGTACGGCGATTTCACGTGGAAAATCAAGAGCAATGCGCACCCGATCGCCCTTTATCGATGCAATTCTAATAACACCAATTGGTTCCGATGGATTGCCAATTACGACTTCTTCCCCTTCTCTTCGAGTAATAACAAGCATAATGCGAACCTCCTGTCGCCACTTCCAATCGAGAAATATCGCGCGGCCTGCGCGAACCACCATGAGATATGGTATCAAAAACCTGGCGGGGGTGCTAGATTATTTTGTTGAAGGTTGTTGCAACTCTTGAAATGGCAACATGTTGCGAAAAACGCTACTCAACCGCCTCAACGGAGGAAATTCCCTCTATTCGACTTTTCAATGTAGTTTCAATAGTTGATTGGAGCGTCATATCTAACGATGGACAACCTACGCAGGCGCCAAGGAATCGAATTGAGACTACGCCTGCTGCATCGACTGAGACCACTTCCACGTCACCTCCGTCGGCTTGAATAGATGGTCGAATTAACTCGATAACTTCGAGGACATCTTCAAAGAGTGCTTTTTCGGATGGGGTTCGATAACTAGGCATGTTGTTAAATAGTACGCCGAACTCGTTTTCTACGCTAGCACCTGTACACTGTAAACATGTACAGATTTAATTTTCTTATTGTAGTGATAGTGATACTTTCATCTTGCGGTGCACCAACCTTGCACAATCCAAGTTCAACCTTAAAAGAAACTGGTCGATCGACGGGCGTACACATTCAAGCGATGGAAATGCTTGATGAAAGTGTTGGAGTAGAAGACAAAAATTATCATAAACAATTACAGAGGATGCTTTGGATTCCCGGATATACAAATGAAGTTAGAAATGAAGCCCTCAAACGATTATGGGCATTCGACAGAGAAGGAACTACGAGAATAATCCGTCAACAACTTCCTAGAATAGGAAATTGGTCATGGTTGACGGAGTTGTGTCAATGGATTGCCGAGGAGCAATTAACGGAATTAAATGAAGCACTTATAAGTTCTTGGGCAAATCCAACATCGTTAGCACAAACCGAAAAGGATCGTCCTGAATATATAGCATTGCGCCAAATGTATGGTGAAGAACAAATTGCCGATTTGATTTTTGAAACGATGCTTGCGGCAAATAGAGCATGGAAGCAAGGATATCGAACTCGTTGTTGGGAACTGTTGCATCGGCTAGGGCAACGAGAGCGTTTGGTTCTTCTATTAGAACAAACTCAATTTGACAATGAGGATTTGTTTTTTTTAGATCTACAACGAGCAAAAAGTGACCTTGGCATTGTTCCACACAGACGGGAAGAAATATTGTGGATACGAGAATTGGCAAAAGAAGAATATGTGCCATTTTGGAATGAAGCCAAGGTTGCGCTTGCTAACCTCGGCAATGAACGACGTGATACCGTTGAAATGCGAGATGTTCCGATTGCCGTTTCTCTTCAAAGGCATGGAGGCAAGAATGCCTTCTCAAGATCAACAAACTCGATGCTGAATCAAATTGCTTTGAACATTAAAGACGAGAAACATTATTCGGAAACAGAGGGCGGCGGTCTATTCAGCGTAAATAGCGAACGATTTCACACCCACAAAAATAAATTAACGTGGGGTGATGCCGCAACCCTAGAAATTTTGTTGACTGCTTTGAATGTTCCAGAAGTGAAAGCGCATTTATTTGATTATGCCAAACGGGATAACCTCGACGAATCAACGGAATATGGTGGTGTCATTGCACTTGATGAAAAAGGAAGATTTGAAATATTAGAGTTTGAACCAAAAGTACGCACCCATGACCGTAGATTTAATGCATCGCAGGATATGTTTGATGCGGCATACACAGCGTTGTTTCATTTTCATTTTCATGCGCAAAAATTACGTAATGGGGATCACGCTGGACCTGGGATGGGCGATAAAAATTATGCAAATAATACGCGAGCCAATTGTCTAGTCTTTACCTTTATCAATGAAAACAAGATGAACGTCGACTTTTATCGTCACGGCGGAGTAGTTATTGATGTTGGAACTATCTCAATCGAATGATTCGTCCGATTTCATTATTTTTACTCATTGGGATTTTTGCTGGGAATCGCGAATCGAACGCCACGTTGCAGCCAAGTTTGTTTTGGCTTTTTCTTTTATTGATTATCATCCCACTCGTTTCTTTGGTTTTAGTGCAAAGCTTAAAAAAACTGAAGGCGATGCTACTCTTTGCAACGGTAGCGATGCTAGTTTCTTGGCTTGTTGCAGTGTATTATTTTTCATGGTCAACAAGTGTGCAAACGTTCACTCAGGATCTGTCATTTCTTGGTGACCTTTTTGTTGTACTTCCCCCGATATTTTGGCTTCTTATTTTGTGGTTTGTGACATCTCCCATTCCCAATAGAATATCTTGGGTATCCCATCGCCTTCGTCTAGACATTCTTCTATTATTGATTCCAGTATTTATTCTGCTCACAGTGAACAACGTTGTTGTTTTGTATGGTGTTTCAACGGATAATGTTGAAATCATCGAACTTGTCGCATTTCTTTTATTGTTAGCTATCGCGCCTTTCTTTATTACAAGGATTCTTTCTGCAAAACCAATGAAAAATTACGAACTCAGTTCTTCAATATCGGAAATTGGACAAAATGCAGGGATTCGGCAATCGAAAATCCTAGTCTGGAACACACACAATCGAATTATGAATGCACTTGCAATAGGAATTATTTTTCAACCAAAAACAATAGTGCTGACGGATAAACTTATCGAAAATCTAACCCCACAGGAATTGCGCGCCGTATCTGCGCACGAATTCGGACATCACAAGTATTGGCATATTCCATTTCTTATTATTACAGCTGTTTCGGTTTTGATTTGGTCAAACAAAGTATTCATATATATGTGGTTAGACATTGGAGGTGGCTTTGTATTCATCTTGCAGTTAATGCTTATGGTTTTAGGAATAATTATCGTGTCGAGAATATTTGAGAAACAAGCAGATGCTTACTCTGCTGTCGCTATTTCAAAAATTGCTGGAAGTGAATGTGTAACAGAATCAGGTGCGATTTCGCTTGCGACAGCGCTTGGAGCAATCGCTCAAACACAAAATATCAGACTTGATCGTAACGATCCGTTACATGGTTCTATTTCATCAAGGCAGCAGAACTTAGAATCCTTAGTTGGTTGCGATTTCTCTGCTATTCCAATTAATAAAAAAGTATTCTGGATTAAAATAGTAATCTGTGCAAGTTTCGTTCTCGGAATTCTCGTATGACAAATGATTCATATCTTTTTATGCATGGAGCAAGCAATCGTTTCTTGGTGTATCTTGGTGATGGAAATATAAAAAAATTACGTATGAAATTGAACGGGGCCGACGGACTTTTGCTTGTGCAAAAAGATTCAGAGGTAGACGCATTTGTACGAATCATTAACGCTGATGGAACAGAAGCGGAGCAATGTGGTAATGGTTTACGCTGTGTCGCACTGCATCTTGTGCGAAGCAACCTCGTTAACAAGAACGAACTACAAATACGCACTCTCGCAGGAGTGAGCAAGTGTGTTGTTCGAGAGGATTGCAATGAGGTTGAAGTTACGTTGTGTGTGCCGACCGTTGAGACCACAGTAATCCAAGAATTCCCAAATCTAGTATTCGTGAACATGGGGAACCCAAACGCTGTGTGTTGGACCGAAGAAGACCCGCTTGAAGTGCTCGAACAGTTGGGAAAACAAATCTCGATGAACTCACAATTTGTAAATGGGATGAATGTCCACTTTGCTAGGCGCGATGGTATTCAACATGCAACCTGTGCATCATTTGAACGAGGTGTTGGCAAGACACACGCTTCTGGAACTGGCGGAGCATCTGTTTTTGTAGCATCGGATACAGATGGACCGTTCTATGTTTCAAGTGTTGGCGGAACGCTTACGTATCGGTACAACGAAAACGGCGAAGTTGTGATGGCTGGACCCGCATGCTACGAGTGAATCACAGTTACAGTTTTTGATGTTATCACTGTCTCGCAGCCATTTTTTAACTGGAAAGTTCTTGCGTGTGTGTTTTTGTCGACAACGGATTTGCTGATAGATTGAATCGTTTCAAATGTTGCAATTTCACCAATTGCTTGTTGTAGCGTCGCGTCAATAACAGCAAGGGGAAGTTTTGCCAATCGTTTCCGATCCCATTCGTTGCCTTCGGGCACGTTTTGTAAAAATACATCAGTTGCAGAGTGCAACAACGTGGAGGCATTCGCAGCGTGGCGGTTTGCTGAACTCCACAATTCGCAAAGGACGGGAATGACGTCTCTTCGAAGGCGACCCCGTGGTGTAGAGGGATCAAGATTTGTTTGATCTTCACACCACTGTATGTTTGCAAGTTCGCAAATATCGATAAGTTCTTTTTTTTCGACATGCAAGAGTGGGCGAACGAGATTAACTTTGTTTCCAAGTGGGCGCACAGCAGCGATGCCTGAGAGCTTTCTAAGTCCACCCCCTCGGCAGAGTGCCATAAGCATAGTTTCGAGTTGATCTTCGGCGTGATGCGCGACAGAGACAACATTGAAACCAGCGTTGATAGCTACTGAATGAAGTACTTCATATCGCATTTTTCTTGCCCCTGCGGCAAGCGAACCATGAAGTGGTTTTACTTTGATTCGTTTTGAAACACATTCAATTCCGAGCGTTTTACATAGAGATTCAACAAACTCTAGTTCATCATCAGATTCCTTTCGAATTCCATGATGGACATGCGCGGCTAGGACTGAAAAGTTTGCACTTTCTTGCGATGCAGCAGCGCAACAAAGAAGCAAAAGGGCGACGGAGTCAGCTCCACCACTAACTCCAACGACAACATTCTTGTTTTCGATTCTTTCCCGAACCGATGCAACAAGTTTATGGCGACGGAGTGATAGTGGAATCGCATTCTTATTCATGCGTTTGCAGTGGAAGTGTTTGGTTCAAGGGTTTGTAAGCCGTGCATGTACGGTTGTAAACAATCTGGAACAGCAACAGACCCATCTGGTTGTTGGTGCATTTCAAGTAATGGAATAAGAATACGTGGGCTTGCGAGCACGGTGTTATTCAACGAATGTGCAAATACAGTATTCCCGTCCGCGTCACGATATCTCATGTTCAATCTTCGGCATTGATAGTCGTAGAGTCGTGAAGCGGAATGTGTTTCCCCCCAATCTCCAGATGGCTTACCGTTAACATCAAGTTCGCCTCGCCCTGGCATCCAACATTCAATGTCAATCATGTCTGCATTTTTTGAACCTAAGTCTGCGGTGCAACATTGCAACAATCGGTAGGGAAGTTCTAATTTTTGAAGGAGCTCTTCGACGATGCCAAGCATAATTTTGTGCCACTTCCTGCTTTCTTCTTCATCGGCTTTGCAGATGACAACCTGTTCGACCTTATCAAATTGGTGAATTCGATATAAGCCTGCCGTATCGCGACCAGCTGCACCAGCTTCGCGTCTAAAGCAGGTTGAAGTAGTTGCCATTTTGATTGGAAGGGTATCTCCATCAAGAATTTCATCTGTGTACATTCCCATCAACCCAACTTCGCCGGTTCCAGCAAGAAATAGGTCGTGCCCAGCACCACGTTTTGATTCTTCGATATGGTACGCTTGATCACGACCTGTTGGGAAAAAACCAGTTCCAATCATGCATTCTTCTCGGAGAATGACAGGAACAGACATGGGCGTAAATCCATGTTCTTTTGTGATAAGGTCAAATGCAAAACGTAACACTGCTTGGTGCAACAGCATGCCGTTACCGGTCATTATGTAATGACGAGTGCCAGACATTTTTACTCCTCGCTCAAAATCAGCAAGTTCTAATTCTTTTACAAGCTCAAGATGGGGCTTTGGGTCAAAACCACGATTTGTTGCAAACGATTGCGTAAGGTCATAGTTTTCGGGTGCCCATGTTCGCAGTTCAATATTATCGTCAGCACTTTTTCCTTTTGGGACGTCTTCATCTGCTGGTTGTGGAATCTGTAATAAAAGTGTTTTCCATTTTGGTTCTATTTCAGAAATGGAATCATCAAGCCTCTGAATTTCGCTTTTTAATGCACTTGGTTTTGCTTCAAGTTCGGCAAGTTGTGTTTCTAATTCGCTTCGCTGCTCTTCATCGGCGCTTTTGAGTTGACCTTTCAATTTGCCGATTTGTGGTCCGATTTCTTTTGAAATCTTTTTTTGTTCCGCTCGGTGTTCTTCTCGCTGCCGCATGAAGAGTCGACGCTGTTCATCAAGATCAAGCAACGTTGTGATGTCTACAGTTATATTTTTTTCTGCAGCGCCATCAATAAAACGTTGTGGGTTATCTCTGAGTTGTTTGATATCAATCATTTGTTGTTCGTTTTTTCTTGTAATTCTGGGTGGGCTGCCCAGTGGAGTTTATCAACTAGGGTGTTCCAGTATGATCGGGAAGGGTTTAGAACGATTGAGAGAGAGTGCGTTGATTGTTGGACTTGCATTTTCATTCCATGTTCCATCGTACAGTGCATTTGTCCATCTATAACAAGTGAGGTACCCTCATTGGCTTGAAGAACTTCAATTGTAATGATTGCTCTGCCATCAAGAACAACAGGTCGAACTGCAAGCGAGTGGGCAGCAATTGGTGTCAAGATAAAAGCATTTGTTGATGGATCCACAATTGGACCACCAACGGATGCGTTGTGGGCAGTTGAGCCAGTCGGCGTAGCGACAATGACACCATCTCCTCGGAGTGTTGGGGCTGGAACTCCGTCGATAGTAAGCCCGAGTTCTAAGAGTCGAAATGGTGCACCTGCGGCAATCATCGCTTCGTTCATGGCGATGGTTGGAGGGTTGTCATCGACCGTAATATCTAAAAGCATGGATTCAAGGATTGCGGGAGATTGCATAAAGATGGAGCGGCGATGTTCGATAAGTGATTCGGCATCAAACCTTGCGAGGAAACCCAATCGACCACTATTGACCCCAACAAGCGGAATATTTTGTTGTGCTAGATCTCTGCCATGCTTGATGAGGGTTCCGTCACCACCGATTGCGATTGCGAGTGTAACTTCATTACTTTCTTCTGGAAGAAACTCGACAACATCTGAGAGTCCATGCTCAAGTGTGGCGGCAATTTCGTCAACCTCTTGTTGCGTCCTATCAGCAAGCAATTTAATACGTCTCAGAGCCATATTCCTGCATTGTACCCGCGAACTTGGGGTCTGACTCCAAGTTCGCGGGTAGTCTAAAAACGCAATTTATTCTGCCTAGGGTTAATGTGGCTCAAAGCCAAATTTAATCCTCGGCGGCTTTTTACTTTTTGACAGTCCTGAAAATGGGTGTTTGTGATGTAAGTAGAGTTAGCCAACGAGACCTTTGGTTAGCCGCATGAAGGCGGTTTCAAGATTGACTTGTTCGCCCTGCATTGAAGTGATTCGGAAACCTTGAGCAATGAGGCGATTGGGAAGTTCTGAAACATCGAAAGGGGTGGTGGAATCAACCGTTACGTCAATACGAGTGCAACCGTTTTCAGCGACAACATCAACGCACGAAATGCCTTCCACAGTTCGTAACAGTGTTGCTGCATCTTCCGCTCTATTCGTAACTTCAAGGTGTACGATTTGACCAACTTTTGCTCGAGCAAGAATCTCGTCTACTTGACCTGAGAAGAGCAACTTGCCTTGTTCAATAATTCCCACGCTTGTGCAGAGCTCCGCAAGTTCATGCAGGATGTGTGAGCTTATCAAAATCGTTTTACCCATTCGATGCAACTCTTTTAACAATGCTCGAATCTCAATGCGTGCCCTTGGGTCTAGCCCAGACGCTGGTTCGTCGAGTAGCAAGACTTTTGGATCGTGCAATAAAACGCGAGCAATGGACAGCCTTTGGCTCATGCCGCGGCTCAGTCCCGCAACTTGTGACGTTGCCTTGTAATTTAAATCAGTAAGTTCGAGTACATCTCCAACCGCACGATGGCGTTGGGATCCGCTAAATCCGTAACAAGTTGCAAAAAAATCAAGATACTCGTTGACGTTCATGTCGTCATAGGAACCCATGAAGTCAGGAACGTATCCAATGATTGGTCTAATTTCAGGGTTTTGGTATCCAATTACTTTTCCATCAACACGTGCCTCACCCCACGATGGTTTTAAAAGGGTCGCGAGAATTTTAATGGTCGTGGTTTTTCCTGCACCGTTTGGACCAATAAATCCGTAGCATTCGCCTTCTGAAATCTCTAAATTTAGATTGTCGAGCGCGACGAGGTCACCATATTTTCTAGTAAGGTTTGTAGTTTGAATCATTGGGATTGCCCCAAAGGATACACCCAACGCACGATTGAAACACCCTCGCTATGTGTAATTTCTTCACCACCAGATGTAATGGAAACAGGAATTGGTGCTTTAGGGAGAAACCCCATCACTATAATGCACGGTCTACTGAACCACTCTGCAAAATCTAACTCGCGGCCACCCTCACGAATCGCATGATGGCTATCTGGTCCCTGCCGAGTAACGGCACTTTTTTGATAGGTGGGTGGGGTGAGGTGGGAATACAATGAGAGCATTTCTATTTTCTTTCGCCAATCCTTAGCAGAGATTCGATTCGTTCTGAATGTGTCCTCAAATTGATAGCGATCATCGGTGGCATTTGTAAACGATGTGATATTGTTCGCATGTAATTCATCAAGTTGCAAGTACGACCCACTTTTCCATTTAGGCACTCTCCAAGCGTATGCTTTCTGTAAGGGCTGCCCACTTTGGGTTGAGGAAATCCATGTTGGAGAATTTTCGAGCGTGTCATCATTGTCAAAGGAAGCGGTTTGAAGTGGTTCATGCGTTACCCAAACAATGGTGACTTCTTGAAGATCAACTGTTGCGTTATTTATTATTGATCCCCTCAATTGCATTGGGTTTGCAGTTCCGCGGACGTGCGCGACTGAAGGAGCATCATCAGGAGAAATGCGGATGAGAGATTTGTAATAATCATGTTCAAGAACGCCATTCCAATCGAAAGCAAAGTTTGCGGTAGTTGCTCTTGCGGGCTGGTTAAATGAGTGTGGCACGTAATCCACATGCATGAGTACCTCGCGTTGGTCAATAAAGTCGGGGGTCATAGAGGCATCTGGTGGTGTCCATGGAAAGAGTAAGTTGTTTTCTTGACCCTGTAAAGAAATCTCAGTCTTGCCGAAATTTTGAAGGAAAATCGAGAACCATCCAGTGACACGCTGCCCTGTTCCTCCGTATACATGATCGATAACACACACATGCTTGAGTTGGATTGGAACACCAGAGGTACTCGATGCGATAACCCATGTACCAAATGTAAAAAAGACAGCTGAACCTGCAAACAACACCCAAGACCAGTGTAGTTTCTTTCTTCGGTGAAGTATGTAGTAGCCAACAGGACCACCAATAAGCCAGTACGAAATAACAATCAAAAAAACAGTGCCCAGTTTACCGCTTGCGGTTGTCGACATTGCAATTTCCTGTGCAATCATATTTCCGGCAGGCAGCGATGCAATTTTAGGAATAGTAGGGGAGAGTTTGTTTGCGTCTTTTAATTGTTGAATAGTATTTTGAGATGGGGTATCATTTCGTTTGCCAAGAACCCTATTCCATAGCACATCTGCATCAGGTAAACCTAGCGAAGCAAGTTGGCCGTTTGTGAGATCAACGCCAATGATTGTTACAGCGCCAAAGCCGATTGTTTTTTGTACTGCAATGACACTTCCTTCATTTAACCAGATTGTTGGAACTACATCTTCAGGCCAATCGTCATTGATGCTTCCGAAAGTTTTAATGGAAACATCCAACTTAGGCCACTTGGTATTTCGTCCCAATACTGAGTCGAACGAATGCAGGGGTACGGTGGTTAACTCTGGTTTAATACCTTCGGTAAATGTTGCAAGTGGTGGGTTTTGTGAGTTGAATGCCCATGGGTCACCAATGCTTGGCAACGTAATAATGAGGTGTCCGCCTCGTGAAACCCAATCTTGGAAAGCTTCAGATTGCCTAAAAGTAAGCTCGGGTTTTGCGTCTGCCCAGACAAGTGCGCTCAGTGATTGATAACAAGGCCATGCGTCAGGTAGATTTTCTGCAGTGAGACCAGAAACAACCATGGCAGATTCTTGTTTGACTTCAGGTGAAGTTGGCAAATACCCGCCAAGACCTAGTCGTCTTGTGCCAACAACCGCGAAGGTTTCCATGCGTGGATCAACAATAATTGCCCCAACAGATTGTGGTGAAAATCGAATGGTTTCTAACTCGCGGGTTGGCTCGTTATTTTCCAATTCTCTAAGCCGCAATGTCCAAGCAGTGTCTGGTTTGTCCCAGCCTCTTGTTGGAGCGTAGAGCCAAGTCGATGTTTCACGCATTGGTGCAAGTGTAATTGGCCTACCCCAAAGCACCATGTCACCGTCCGCATCAGGAACTTCCCATTGTATCCATGCAGCAATCGGTTCATTCTTGTTTGATGTGACTGTTACATGTATTGGCGTAACGTCGCCTGCTCGCCAGTTGTTTCCAATACCAACACTGTTTACTGCAATGAAGTAATCTTCTGCACCGTGCCCAACTTGGGTAGCGAGCAATAGAGACAAGATACTATGGAGTAATGTTCGCATAGACTTCTAAGATTGCGGCTTGAGACAATATCCCACGGTGAAAACATGAAACTTCAAATTTTTCATTTGGTGCGTGAATTAAATCATCGTCGAGTGAGAAGCCAACCATTACTGTGTCGACCCCAAGAATTTCTTGGAACTCGCCGACTACAGGTATAGAACCACCAGTTCCAATCAGAACAGTTGGATTTGGGAACACGCTTGTCAATGCGTTACTTGCGGCAGTTAACCAAGGCGATTCAGTTGGTACGGCAATTGCAGGCGCTGCGCCAAAACTTTTTAAATCCCATCTGCATCCAGGTGGAGTGCGAGCTTCTAAAAATGCAAAGAGCGCCTTTTCAATTTGCTCAGGCTTTTGGTGCGCGACAAGTCGGCAACTAATCTTGGCGGTCGCTTTTGCGCCGATTACTGTTTTTGCACCTTCTCCTGTGTAGCCAGCGAAGAGTCCGTTGACATCGCACGTTGGACGTGACCATAAACGTTCAAGTGTACCGAACCCTTTTTCACCGAATGTTGCTTTTGCTCCAGAACTTTCCATAGTTAGAGCATCTGCGTCGCCAAGGGCGTTCCACTGCGTGACTTGTTCTGCGCTTACTTCCGCAACGTCATCGTAGAAGCCATCTATTTGGATTCGACCATCATCATCGTGAAGTTGCCCGAGTATTTTCGAAAGTGCATTTGCAGGATTGACAACAGCTCCGCCATAACCACCGCTATGCAAATCGTGAGACGGGCCATGGAGTGTTGCTTCGATGTAGACAAGTCCACGTAATCGGCTGGTTATTGCCGGAGTATCTTCATCCCACATGCCCGTGTCACAAACAATGCAAGTGTCGGCTTGCAAATCGTTTTTATGTTCTGTCAGAAATGGTGCGAGAGATTCGCTTCCACATTCTTCTTCGCCTTCAAGCAAGATGACAACGCGAACGGGAAGTGAACCGTGCACATGTTTCCATGCTCGGATTGCTTCGACGAAGGTCATGAGTTGCCCTTTGTCATCAGCGGCGCCGCGAGCTAAAAATCTTTTCCCTCGCGGTCCATCGACAACTGCGCCATCGAAGGGTGGGACTTCCCATTCCTCTAGTGGTTCTACTGGTTGTACGTCGTAATGACCGTAGTACAAAACTCTTGGAGCATTGGGTCCTGCACTATCGTCTGTTGCAACAACCATTGGGTGTCCAATGGTGTCATGCATTGTTGCATCAAGTCCGATGGACTGTAAATCTTCTGTGATATATTCAGCACACCTACGGACTTCGCTTTTGTATTCAGGGTCGGTGCTGATACTTGGGATTTGCAAGAATGCTTGAAGCCGTTCAATTGCACAGTCAAAATCATTCTCAATTTGTTGCAGTACGGGTTGTAATTGCTTGCTTGTCACCAAATTAGGCATATTGGAGTCTCATATTCTTCATTTTCTACGGCACATTTCACAATGCCATTATCAATCGCTACGACAAGTGGTGTTCCGATTATCCAGTCGGTCCCGATACGGAGTTCAGCTTTGTCACAATCATAACAAGGGTTTTCAAAAGCACTGTCGTAGTTAAAGCCATCAGTGGATTGAGGTATTGCAACGAGCGTTGTTGGAACTGTTGGGAATTCAAAATATTCCCAAAGTAGTGCTTCACAGTGATCACATGTAAGAGAATAAAAAATGATGTACTGTTTGCCTTCATATATATCGTGTGGCCATTCTTTTACCCAAACAAACAGTTCTACATCGTCAACGGACTTTCCAATCCAATCTGTAATGTTCTGTGGATACCAAGAGGAAGGAAGTGTTGGTAGGGTTGGGTCTAGGGTGTTTCCATTGCCGTTATTTTTTGCGTACATGATGGAGCTAAATGTAAACAACCAAGCAAGGATAATAAAAAACGCAGCGGCTATAAGTGCTCGTTTTCCCTTGTTCATGTGGCATTTGCTTACGCGAGGTTTGAAAACGACAATGCCAATAAGAAGAGCAAAATCGATGGCAAACATGGTGATTGGTGAAAGAGATTTTTCGCCGAAACATCCACAACTTTCATAATTTCCGTATCCAAACATTTCAACACAGAGAACGAGCAAAAACACTCCGAGCATTATGACAGCAGAGGCACGAGCCAACTTTGGAACAAAGAGCATCAGGCCAACGAAGAAAAATTCAATGCAAACTAGAATTGTTAGAAGTAGATGATGGTCTTGAAATCCAACGATACCACCAGCGTCAAGAACCGATCTAGGCAGGGACTTTGGGCTGCCGCCGAGTACTTTTTGCATTGCGCCAAAAATAATCCAAGCGGGGACAACAAGTCGAACGAGGAGCGCACCAATCCAACCAATAACAACTGGCTGCTTTGGAGCAGGAGTGTTTGTTTCTGTCATACTCGGATTTTAACGGAGGAATGGGCTTAGCGGCGTCGTCGTCTGCGATTCATTATGAGTACTGTGAACATCATCGCTGCTGGAGGTGCTGGAATCACCATACCTGTAAAGACGGATGATCCGTCAATTTTGAATCCATTTGAGGAAACAATTTCCCAGCCATTGGTATCATCCCAACCAACAAATTGGAATGCTTCCGAATCAATCGCATTGCCATCTTCATTGAGGTTGGTGAACGAATAAGAAACAGCATCGCCAATGGATAGGTCGGTCCAGGCGAATCCATCGCCACTACCAGCGCTACCCCACACAAATGTTGCGCCAAGTGTTTGTGAGCCGAACGGGGGTTGGATGAGCTGCCAAGAATCTTGATTGAAATCATTTATAAACATTCCAAGTGCGCTCGAAGCGGTACTTGTAATGCCAAGCGACGCATCTGATCCGTTGTCACCTCCACCAAGTTCCTCATCAATAAGTGTTAAAAACGATAACCCTTGTGAAGTATTGACTGGAAGTAGGGTGATCTTACCATCTGTTGTTATGCCTCCGCCGTTTAACGTTGAATGAGCAAACGCAAGATCTACAGATGAAAGATATGGGGATGTTGAATTGAATAAACCCATGGAATGTGAATTCAAGTTAAATGATCCGGATGCATTGCTTATTTGAACAACACTCGCACTTGTTGGAGCAGCAACAATGCAAGTGATAATAGTTGTCGTAAGTAAACTTCTGATTCGCGTCATAAAAACTCTCTGGTTGCCATAAAGGGGCACCATGTCTTCCTCTTCGGCATCTCTATAGGTGCTTCTATAGTGCTGGAATCATTCCTTTTGAACATGGTTCGGTTTGTGCGGATTATCTTGGAGAATTGGCAATTTAGGCAATATGTGTTTGTTATATGCCACGTGAATTGTGTTCTAGCGTACCATGGGAACCATGGTACTAATGGGAATTATGAATGCAGTTTGTGCAACGACACCACCGCCAACTGCAAAGGCAGTTGACGCTTGGGTTGAATCTTTGGATATCACGTGGGTTCATGCGGAATTTATCGGAATGGAATATTGGAAATGGGCTGCAATTGTCTTGGTAATTGCGGTTGGGCTAGTGGTCGATTTGATAGTCCGAATGGTGCTACGTGGTGTTCTTCGATCAATTACACATTCGGATACGAAAGACACTGAACTTGTTTCGATTATTAAGAGAGTTCCTCGGCCAGCAGGTGGTGCAGCGGCCGGTGCGATGTGGCTCGTACTGTTGCCATTGATTGGATTTCCTGATGGTGTTCTGTATATTCTTAAACCAGCAGTACACATTTACATCACGCTTGCGTGTATATGGTTTGGTTTCCGAGGAACGGATCTCATTTCATGGGTTGCACATCAAAAAGCGCAGAAATCAAAAAATAAATTAGATGACCTTCTTGTTCCGCTGCTGAGAAAAACACTCAAAGCAATCGTTATTGTTTTTGGTGTTGTCTATCTTGCAGATAGTATGAAAATACAACTAGCACCTGTCATTGCTGGCCTTGGCATTGGCGGCTTGGGGTTTGCGTTTGCCGCAAAAGATACTATTGAAAATTTCTTCGGTTCGATTACAGTTATTCTCGATAAGCCATTCGAAATTGGCGACTGGGTTATTATTGATGGAGTTGAGGGAACAGTTGCTTCTGTTGGAATGCGTTCTACTCGTATTCGAACTTTCTACGACACGGTTGTCACAATTCCGAACTCAATTTTGGTGACAACAAAATGTAATAACTATTCACAGCGCCGGTATCGTCGCTGGAAACAGATGGTTGGAATTGGATACTCAACACCACCAGAAAAGATAGCAGCATTTTGTGAAGGAATTCGTGAGTTGCTGCGTGTTCATCCGTACACTCGGAAAGATTATTATCAGGTGTGGTTAAACGAATTTGGTGGTTCAAGTTTGAACGTATTAGTTTACGTTTTTTGGTCGGCGCCAGATTGGCAAACAGAATTGCGAGAACGGCACCGATTTATGCTTGACATTATTCGGCTCGCCGGTGAACTTGAAATTGAATTCGCCTTTCCATCAAGAACGGTGTATTTGCGCAATGAAGAGAATTGGCAAAATGGGCCTGAGAAAATACCCGCAACGCGTTCTGATGATTGGATGAAAACGGCTGAAGATGGAGGTCGCGAAACGGTCGAAGAATTCACCGCAGGTGACGATTGGCGAAAACATCTTCCTCCGCCGTACACATTTACTGGCGCAAGAGACGGTGGGAACGGCGGGGGAGAAGGCGGAGAGGGCTAAGACAAACACTTTTCTGTGCAACGCGAAATAGCTTGCACAAGACGTGTAACGTCTTCCTGTGTATGGAATGGCCCGAAAGAAATTCTCACAGTTCCTCCAAGGACATCAGTACCCATAGTTTCGTGTGCATGCGGCGCACAGTGCAAACCACTGCGAGAGCATATGCCTTGAGCACGTTCTAGTTGTTTTGCAATTTCGTGTGGACATGCATCGAATGCTAAGGAGAAAACGCCGCATCGATTTGCTGAAGTTTGAGGACCTACAATGCGAACTCCATGAATGGTGGCAATTTCTTGGATAAATTGCTCAGAGAGTGCTTGTTCTTTTTTATGAAGATTGGAAACGCCCTCGTTGAGAATCCATTGAACACTTGCTAAAAGCCCAGCAATTCCAACCATATTGTGTGAGCCGGGTTCGTACTTGTCAGGAAGAGTAATTGGCTGGAATGGGTGTTCGCTTTGACTGCCTGTACCGCCTGTACGAATAGGGTCAATTATTTTCTCCATGCCCTCTCTCATAAGCAGTCCCCCAGTGCCAAGGGGACCAAGAAGTCCTTTGTGCCCAGGAAAAGCAAGCAAATCGATATGCATTTCATGTACATCAATCGGAAAATGTCCCATAGTTTGTGCCGCATCAACAAGAAATGGAATATCGCCGCAAATATTTCCGATGGCTTTTATATCTTGCAGTGTGCCAGTGACATTGGATCCGTGCGCAATAGCGACAAGCCGAGTAGTTTTTTTAATGGCGTGTAGGATTTCTTCCGGAATCACAATTCCCGTGCCTGGATCTGCTTTTACGATTGTGTGCGTGACACCTTGATTAGAAAGTTCATGCAAAGGACGGAGTACTGAGTTGTGATCCATTGCAGTCGTGACAATATGCACGGGTTTATTTTTTGCGAGAAAATGCTGCGCAATACCATTGATTGCGAGGTTTAATGAATCGGTGCAATTGAGAGTAAAGATGCAATGTTCAGAGGAGGTTGCATTGACGAGAGTGCAGAGAAGTTCTCGACAAGTGTCAAGTATTTCAGTTGCGTCAGCTGCATGGGAATACGCTCCTCGCCCAGGGCTTGCTCCGCACTGTTTTTGATATTGAACGATTGCATCTAAGACAACATCTGGTTTTGGAAAAGATGTAGCAGCGTTGTCAAAGTATCGTTGCATGAATTAGACAGTGATTGCTTCAAAGGGTAAATTGTGCGCTTCAGCAACTGGTTGGTTTGTTAGCGTGCCACGATTTGTATTAATTGCGTTTGCAAAGTGGCGATCATTGCTTGCGAGTTCGACCGCTGAGGAGGATGCAAGTTTAATAATCCAAGGCATCGTCGCGTTTGTTAATGCTTGCGTTGATGTTCTTGCAACTGCGCCGGGCATATTACCAACACAATAATGAACAACTCCGTCTACGGTATAAATCGGATCTGTGTGAGTGGTTACTTTGGCTGTTTCAACGCATCCGCCCTGATCAATTGCAACGTCGACAATGACCGATCCTGTTTTCATGTGGGATAAATCACCACGTTGGATGAGGTTTGGTGCTTTCGCTCCGGGAATCAAGACCGCGCCAATAACGAGGTCTGCCCAAGCCAAGTGGTCACGAATTGCTTCAGGATCAGAGTAAATAGTTCTGCAATTTGCAGGCATAAATTCGTCAAGTTGGCGCATGCGATCAATGTTGATATCCATCATGACAACGTCTGCACCCATGCCTGCGGCAACGCTTGCCGCACATGTTCCGACAACACCGCCACCAAGGACTAAGACCTTGCCGATTTCAACTCCAGGCACGCCGCCTAGCAAAATACCCCGACCACCTTGTGGACGTTCAAGATATTTAGCACCCTCTTGAACAGAAAGTTTTCCAGCAATTTCACTCATTGGTGTCAACAGCGGTAAGTGACCATAATCATCGGTGAGGGTCTCATACGCAACAGAAATACAACCCTGTTCAAGGCAGCCAACAGTCAAGTCTCGATCGGCTGCAAAATGGAAATATGTAAAGACTGTTTGCCCATCCCGAATCAGCGCAACTTCTTGTGGCTGCGGCTCTTTGACTTTGACAATCATGTCAGCAGTACCCCAAACTTCATCCGCTGAGGAGACAATTTGAGCTCCTGCGGATTCGTAGAGTGAGTCCTCGTAGCCGCTGCCAAGCCCTGCACCTGCTTGGATGAGAACGGTATGTCCATTTCGAACGAGTATTTCCGCTCCCACTGGGCGCATTCCTACTCTGTACTCATCTTTTTTTACTTCGGTTGGTACACCAACAATTGTCATGTCGAGTCTCCTTGGTTTCTCATAATTTGGCGTATGATATCGACACTTTGCTTACTCGACCAGCGATACCTCGCATCTGGTACACTCATAGACCCTAGGAAACGCTCTTTAAGGAGAGAATCAAAAGATGTTATTTAAATTTATTTGTTTTATAGCCCTCCTTCTATCCGCAACGTTCCACGTTCAGGCAGACAGCCGAGAGGAAGTTATTGAGTTGCTCAACGCCTCGTCTTCTATGGATGTGAGCGATGAGGCAAAATCGTGGAAAAACTTTTTTGATGGCTGCATTAAGATTACCCCTCCGCCTACTCCTTTGAGCGAAACGTTTAACATGAACACCATCTGGCCTCAGATGCTTGACTGGAAAGGCGTTGCGGAATGGGCCGCGCAGAACGAACACATGGAAGATGTATTTCTTGAAACGACAAGGAGTGCAATCATTGGGATGCCATATGGTAAAGAACATGTTCCAGCTGAATTTATTGCAAAACAAATTGTTGCTGATATTGGTGTTGATGGAAGTTTAAATAGTTATGACTTTGGATATATAGATACAGTTAAACTCGCTTGTCTTTGGGCAACTTCACAAACGTATGCATTGTTTGAAGAGGGCGAGATAGATCGCGCTTTACACTTAATGATGTCTGAAATGATTGTGCTCCGTAAGTTTTGTAATCGAGAATTTCTTAAAGAAAAGTTGACATTTATGAGAATGCTCGGCGATGCCTCATCAAATTCTCGAGATATGTTTTATATGTATCGTGATGTCATTAAACCAACACAATTTAGACGTGTTGCAATGGATTGGCTTCCAAATATTCGAATTGGTCCAACATCCCTGTTGATGCCAGCAGGTGATCAGATTTTAAGTGAAAAGCTTTTGAAAAAGTTGTTTAATTCACAAGGTGATGCCGACGAATCAAAATTCAAAGAAGTGCTTGCGCAGATGCAGGTTGAAGTTGAGCCGCTCACTGGGTTTGGAACGGCACGATTTTGGAAAGAAATGGCTGAAGATCATCGTGGAGAAGGCGATTCTGATAAACGAATGAAAATGATTTACGATGATTGGTGGAGGCGCTGGAAGCTACGATTTTTTCACCCAATGCTATCGACGCCAACGCAATTTGAAAATGCAAATCCTATACGTTATTCCGCAGTGAAGATGATTGTCCGAGATACCGAAGATTTGTTTAAAGAACGAAAAACGTTGTTGACTCAACTTAATGGGACGATTGTTTCGGCTGCCATTTGCGGCTACTACAATCAATTTGGCGAGTTTCCTAGTAGCATTAAAAAGATGTACGCTCAATTTCTTCATCGAATCAACAATTTGGACCCAATGCGTAAGAACGAGATGCGGAAACCAGAGGATTGGAAATTGTACTTAGGAGACGCAGGCAAGTTTCATTATCGTTTGATTCCCAATGAAATAATGATTAGCACGATTCGTGGAATAATTCCAGTAGAAAGTGGACAGTGCCTTTTGTATAGCATCTCTGCTGATGAAGAGGACGATGGGGGAGTTGATGCCGATCATGACACTATAATTTGGCCACCTCTTAAAACACTAGAACGCAACGCTGGATTGTTGAACTGAGCATGCATGAAGTAGAAAACGTTGTCATCATTGGTAGCGGACCAGCGGGGTGGACAGCTGCTATTTATGCAGCACGCGCTGACCTGAAACCGCTTGTGTTTGTAGGTGTCCCCAAAACATCGCCCTCAATAGTTCTGCCTGGTGGTCAATTGATGTTGACAACAGAAGTTGAAAATTATCCAGGTTTTCCAGAGGGAATTACTGGACCAGACATGATGGCGAATTTTCAAAAGCAAGCAGAGAGGTTTGGTTCACGAATGCGTGGCGAAGACATTGTTTCTTGTGATTTTTCAGAGAAACCATTCAAACTTGAAACGAACAAAGGTGAGACTGTGCTTGCGAACGCTGTCATTGTTGCAACTGGCGCCACTGCTAATTGGCTAGGACTTGATAATGAGATGCGACTTGCTCGAAGTGGTGGCGGGGTGAGTGCGTGCGCTGTCTGCGATGGCGCTTTGCCTGCATTTAGAGATCAGCCCCTTGCAGTTGTGGGGGGTGGTGACAGTGCCCTTGAAGAAGCAAGTTATTTGACTAAGTTTGCCTCGAAGGTCTACATCATTCATAGGCGCGATGAATTCCGTGCATCCAAGGCGATGCAACAACGCATTTTCGATGCACCAAATGCTGAGCCACTTTGGAATAAGATTGTGGTGGATGTTCTCGGAGATGAGGTTATTACTGGCATTTTATTGAAAGATACCGTTACGGGCGATGAATCCACGTTGGATGTTAGAGGAATGTTTGTTGCAATCGGCCACACGCCAACGACAAGTTTTCTTCATGGTAGTGGTATTGAATTGGACGATGCGAATTACATTCGCTTGGATTCCCGAGGTAGCAAAACAAATATTGAAGGCGTCTTTGCAGCAGGTGATGTTGCGGACTCTGTCTACCGCCAAGCTATCAGTGCTGCAGGTATGGGTTGCCAGGCTGCGATTGATGCCGAGCATTATCTTAGTGCACTTTCGGAATAAACCTTCAGTAGACATCCCTTTGCGTGCTTTTAGGTATTGAGATTATGTAGTAGTTTGATCCGGTGCAAGGCGGGTAATAATCTTCGCGCCAACGGCATCGCCCCAGACATTGACGGCTGTTCGGCACATGTCAAGGATACGATCCACGCCGATGATGATGCCAATAGCAGCAACTGGAAGAGGACCATCAGGCGAGCCAGTCAAATTCATATTTACAGCAGAAATAACGATGACCATCGTGACTAGCCCAGCAGATGGAATCCCAGCAGCACCGATCGCTGCAAGTGTTGCTGTAATGACAACAACGAGTAATTGTCCAAATTCTAGTTGAATACCAAAGAGTTGGAATAAGAATACAACAGCAACTGCCTCG
>PVBE010058448.1_pt1 | contig 24054 bp, 20 predicted proteins | sample 1631181 | NCBI WGS metagenome assembly PVBE01 (sample SAMN08397723, study PRJNA350692) | Marine metagenome, whole genome shotgun sequencing project. | isolation source: water | place: Pacific Ocean | collected 2012-04 | reverse complement strand
TCACGGCAGCACGCGCCCGGCTCATGCTCGGCTGTTGCATGATCATGGGACTGGCGGCCCCACTGACCTTTTACTGGGCCTGGCACGCCCCCGCGAACGCGACGTCCTACCTCATCGTCGGCCTGGCGCAGCTGCTGACCTGCTGCAGCTTCCTGGTCTTGCGGTGGAGCCCTACCATGGCCCTGCCATCCACAGCGCTCATGGTGTCGACCTCGGGGCTGGTCCTGGCTGCCACCTCGTTGACCGGAGGGCTGCGTTCTGTATGGATCCTGGGCTACCCCATGGTGACCATCTTCGTGGGGCTGCTGGGCGGCTACCGGAAAACGATCGCTGCTGCCCTGATCCTGTCCTGCGGGGCCACCATCATCTACGCGGTGGACTCGTTGGGCTTGGCGGACCTCGGGGCCCCACCCCCACCCAGTTTGATGCTCCTGAACTTGATCGGGGCCGTCATCATCGGCGTCGTCATGGCGGTGTACGCGACCTATCAGAGTGACCTGCTCCTGGAGAGGGCGGGCGCAGCGCTGGAACGGACGCGTCTGGCGCAGGAAGAAGCGGAGCGGGCGAACCGGGCCCAGGAGATGTTCATGGCCTACCTCTCCCACGAGATCGGCAACCCGCTGGCCGTGATCATGGGGGCCGTCGACCTGATGGGTCTCCCAGGAACCGAGGACCGGCAACAGCGCTACATCGACGCGATGAAGTCCGCGAGCCAGGGGCTGTCCGGCCTGCTCAAGGACGTGCTCGACTTCAGAGCCTTGGCCAGAGGCCGTCTCCAGGTACGGAAGGACGTCGTCGCCCTGGCCGAACTTCTCCAGGAGATGGTGGACCTCCACAGCCTCGCTGCGGACGAGAAGGAGCTCCAGTTCCACTTCGACCACGGCAGCGAGACCAACGTGTGGGCGGACTGGAGCCGCCTGCGACAGGTGATGAGCAACCTGCTGGACAACGCGGTGAAGTACACGTCCAGCGGCTTCGTTCGGGTCACCATGGAGACGCAGGGCGATCGGGTCCGTGTCGCCGTGACGGACAGTGGACCCGGCATCGATCCGAAGAACCGGGAGCAGATCTTCCAGCCCTTCGAGCGAGCACAGGCCGGTGATGATCCTGGCTCGGGTCTGGGGCTGGCCGTCAGCCGCGGACTCGTCCGACTGATGGGCTCCGAGTTGCTCTTCGAGGCCCCGGAAGCCGGAGGCAGCACCTTTCACTTCACCCTGGCCATCGCCCGGGCTCCGATCGACACCAAGACACCCGACGCACTGAATCGATCCGTGCTCGTCGTGGACGACAACAAGGCCGCAGCCAGCCTGCTGGCCGAGATGGCGGAGCACCTTGGGTGCCAGGTCAGGATCAGTCACGAGGGCCTTCACGCTCTGGAGACGATGGCGGAGTGCTTGCCGGACGTGGTGCTGCTGGATGTGGACATGCCCGGCATGAAAGGAAGGGACGTGGCTCTGGCCATCGTCGAGTGCTGGGGTGCCGACGCGCCTGCCGTGTGGTTCGTGACCGGGAGTCCCATCCTGGAGCCCCAGGAATCAAGGGCTCTCGGCGTCCTGACAAAGCCGGTCAATCTGGAGCAACTTCGAGAAGCTGTTCTGAGCTAATTCAAGCGTCGGCTCTCATCGGCGGCCCCAGATGGCCAATCCGATGGCCAGGCAGGGAGGCACGACAGCCGGGAGGAAACCCGACCAGAAGCCTGCGGCCAGCAACGCGAAGGTGGGCACCAACGTGAGAGCAGCGAGCCATTTCCGGGGCCGGCGCACGAGCGAGGCGGCCCCGAAGGCGAGCAGGCCAACCAGCGCCGAAAACAGGGCGTCAATCCAGCCGGAGACGGGACGCAGACCCGCCTGGCGCGACAGGGCCTCGACAGCCGCGGCGTGCACCTCGACCCCGTAGCGTTCTCCCCCGACGGTCCGGAAACGGTCGGCCATGCCGCTGATCTGACCCACGAGCACCAGCCGACCCTCGGCACCGTCGTAGGGCCCTTCCCAGGCCATGTGGGGCGACGGCGCCACCGGAGGCAGGACCATGCGGTCTCGCTCCAAGGGGTTCCGGGTGACGCCGACTCGCAGCTCATCCACACCGAGCTCCGGCTCCGCGTCCAGGTGCCCAGCCAGAGCCTGCACAGCGAGGTGCCAGGTCACCGCATCGTCCAGGCGGTGACGCACGGGAAGTCTGCGCACCATCCCGAAGAGCAGATCCTGCTCCAGGGCGACCGTAGCGACCACAGCGCCGGGGATCGTGGGAGCGGTCAACATGCCCTCTTCCAGCCGAGCGGCCAACACCACGCTCACCCCTTCCTTCGACGCCCGGGCCACCGCCGCACCCAGGGCTTCATCGTGCTCGCTCTCGGCCAGCATCAGCACGTCGAAGGCGACGGTGGTGGCCCCCGCCTCCACGAGAGCATCGACGATCTGCGGGAGCTCCCCACGCAGCGCCCTTCGATCCGGGGTTGCCGGCAAGGCCAGGATGACGGTGTTCTCCGCCGGAACCGTGCCATGCAGGGCGCGCAGCAGTGGGCCCTGGAGCAGGGCCTCCAGGGGGTCCGTGGCGCCCAGGGCCGCGAGCAGGGCGGGCAGGATCAACAGCGCTGGACGCCAGTTCTTGGAGCTGCGGGTCACGCGCCCCGGGCTGAGCTGCTCCAGGTGAAGCGCCGTGTGCAGCTCCAGACCCGCCTCCTGGGCTGCCCGACGCTTGGCCGGCATCGCGCTCACGGGGGTGACGCTTCCATCCAGCTCCACCGCACCAACCCAGGCACCCGCAGGGTCCGCGCGCCCCAGGGCCGCCCGAGTCGCCACGGCCAGGGCCAGACCCAGGGAGCTCCCGTGCACGTGCACCGGCCGATCCAGCTGCCAACGAAGGATGTAGCGCTCACCCCCAAGAGCCGCCGCGACGGCCACCTGGGCCCCCAGCCGAGCGTCTGAGGCGCAGGGCTGCACGGTCCAGACCCTGGGGTTGCCCGGCAGCAGCTCGACGATGACCTGCACCACGTGCCCCATCCCGGTGGGGTCCACGACCACGCCGTGGGTACGCGCGCTCCGGGGCTTGGCATCCCCCGCCGCCACCTGCAGCTCCGCACGCAGAGCCTCGTCCTCGACCAGCTCCAGGCAGCAGGCGGCCAACAGCGGGTCGCTGGGCAGCTCCTCCTTCAGAGCGGCGACCAGACTCCCGAGCGCGGACTCGGTTCGCCTGGCGTCACCGCTCTGCCGGGCTGCGACGGCCTCGTCGAGCAACTCGGAAGAGAAAGCCACGACCGGATGGTACTCCGGCGCCTTCGCGACTAGCCGCAGCCCAGGCTGTCGGCGTGGTCGAGAAGCGGGCCGAGACGGCCCTCCAGATCCTCGCGCTCCGCCTTCACCTGCTTCAGACGGAAGCTGTGAAGCCGCCAGATGTTCTCGCTCAGGAAGGGGATGCGGCCCGTGATGCCGGTGATGACGTTGAAGCGGAGTTCGTTCGGCCGGACCTTGGCACCGCGGCTCTCCCGACTGGCATCCAGCGCGGCGTCGATGGTCTTCAACTGGGAGAGGTAGAGGAAGCCGCTGGTGGAGCGCGTGAAGCGCGTGAAGCGACGCGCTTCGCGCTTCACCCGGCGCACACCATCCTGAATCTCCTGAGCTCGCTCGTCCAGATCGACGACCTCTGCGGCCCACCGCAGACCCTCCGCATCGCAGGTCGTCGGCCTGGCGCTCTCCAGAGCATCGACTTCCTCCAGCCAACCCATGTGGTGATGCTGCTGGCCCCAGAAGCGTTCACTGAGCTCGTCCAGGCTCGCCGCTCCCTCCGAATCCTCCGGCAACAGGGCGATCCCATGAATCTGTCCCGTCTTTCGAGCCTTCTTCACCGTCAATTCCAGGCCGTGCTCGGTGGCATTGACCAACAGACCGAAGAGGGCGTTCTTGGCCGAACCCATCAACTTTCGAAGCGCCACACCCTCGGAGGTTCCGCCGGCACCCCCCATCGCTTGCATCACCTCCACCCAGTCGAAGGCCAGCGTGGTCTCCCAGGTCGCGACCCGGTAGTCGTGGTGTCCGTAGTGCGGGATGAGGAACTTGTTCCAGGCCTGTACGACGTGCAGCTGCATCGGCACGGAGATGTCCCCGGCGGAAACCTCGACCTGCCAAGGGGAGGCCATGGGGTTGTAGTCCAGCACCCGGAAGTGCAGGACGGTGTCCTCCACGTCGACCAGGCCGACCAGCTCACGGTCCAGGGCGGGCTCGTCCCGATGCAAGCCCTCCAGCACACTGGAGTCGGTGTACTGACCGAGCTCGGCCAGGGCTTCCAGCGACTCGAAGCCCTTGTCACCCGGAGGGGCCGAGCGGAAGAGCCAGACCTCGTCCCGGAGCTTCTTGTAGAAGGTTCCCACTTCCCCATCGAGTGAACCCAGCACGCGCAGCTCACGCTCGGCGTTGCCCTTGCCGGTCTGGAGGATGGTGACCCGGTTCGACAGCCAGGTGTCCTCGCTCCACGCCTCGGGAGGCAGAATGGGATCGTGGATGCGCCAGTCCTCGGGGGGAAGGCGGATGTCACTCATGCCACTGCGGATGTCCCCTGCCGGGTAGTAGACCTCGTCGTCACACTCCTGGAAGTAGCAGTAGGGATGGGTGGGCGTGCTGCCCAGCAGGTCGAAGTCCGCGATCTTGGTGTACACCGCACCGAAGCGGTCGATGAGCATGACGGTGCTGGCGCTGCTGTCGATGCCCTCCCCTCTCCAGCGCCCTCGGAAGGGTGCCTCGACAAAGTGCTCGACCACCGGCGGGGTTCCGCTGTCCAGGTAGTAGATGATGCGTCCGTCCGGGCTCAGCCAGACCATCGTCTCCATCGAGACCGCTGCAGGGCCCCACTCGAAGATGCGGTCGTCCGGGCCTTCCTTGTAGCCAACGCCGAAAGCCGTAATCCGCCCGATCGACCAGCCGCGGTGCCCCGTCAGGTGCTTGGGAAACCACACCGGCAGGTCCTTGGCCTGACCCCACCCGTCGTACCACTGCGTGCTGACGAAGATGTTGGCCACCTTGCGGCGATAGAACATCTGACGGTTGTCGGCCAGCACGGCGATCTCGTCGTCGTCCGCGGTCATGCAGAGGATGCGCTCGACCTGGGGATAGTCCGGTTCGAAAGCCAGATCTTCCTCGTGAGGCCAGCTGCCCGCCGCCTCCCAGAGTGCGCGGTCCAGGTACTGCGGTGCGTCCAGTTCGTTGGCGGTCTGGAAGTGCAGATCCTCGACGAAGTTGCCCCGCATGCCGTCGTTGAAGGTGGTGTCCTTCTCCATGGGGTCATCGGTGGCCAGCCTGTATGGCAGCCCCCCGTTCAGCCCGAAGGGCTTCCACTCCAGGTCGGTGCGCCACTCGTGGGCCCCAGCGGGCCGCTTGAAGCGAGGCTTGTACCAGATCTTCCCGTCGACCAGCGCGAAGTAGTAGTAGTCGTTGATGCCTTGCCAGCAGGTCTCGACCTCGATGGTCTGGGGCAACTCCTCAGGGCTTGCGTAGGGTGACTGGGGATAGTCACTCTGGTCCAGTCCGCTGAGGTGTTGTTCCTCGCGCAGAAGCGCAAGCTCAGCGTCCAGGGCATCACCGGCGAGTGCGGGCAATATCAGGGTCCACATCCGCGGGACCCTATCACCACCCAGCGCAAAAAAGAACGAACGGCAGCAACGATTTCCAGATCAGGATGGACCATGTTCTTCACCCTCCTCCTCCTCGCCTGCAGCGAGAAGGACGCCGAGCCCCTCGACACCGCTGCCCTGGCAGCAGGAGCCGATCTCTACAGCATCCACTGCGCCGCCTGCCACAGCCCAGACGGCACTGGAGGTACCGGTCCGGACATCACCAGTGAGGTGGACGAGGAGGACGAGGAGCTCATCGAGATGATTCTGGAGGGCGAGGACGACATGCCGGCTGCCAACGTGACGCCCGAGGAGGCACAGCTCATCGTCGACTGGATGCGCACGGCCTTTTGAGCGAGTGTTGGGCTCGAAGGGCTAGGGCAGCGACTCGTACCACAGGTAGGTCTGCGCGGTCCCGTCCACCCGCAGCTCAAGCAGGTCCTCCGGAGCCCAGTCCAGGAGGGCGTAGTCAAACTCCTCCCCGTTGTCCGCCGCCAACACCAGACGCTCGTTCTGGATGGCGTAGTCCCCGGTGCTCAAGACCGCTGGCCCCTCGTCCAAGGGGTAGCTGTAGAGCGCATACTCGCGCTGGCTCCAGAACTCGAACACCACGGCCTGACCATCGGAGCTTCGGCCCCAGATCCCGTAGAGATCCGAGGACTCCGTCGGCAGAGGCGAGCAACCTAGAATCATGGCAAGCAGCATGATCTCCAGTATGCCCGTTTGCGCCTCAATCAATTGATTGATAGAACGGAGGAGTATCCATCAACATGGCCGTGAACCGAGACGACGACCTGCCACAGGTGCTCGACGAGGCTCGCTTCGCAGGAACTGCCGAGGACCTTCCCCTCGACACGCGTTTCAAGCTCCACGGCGAGATCACGCCCCTCCAGAGTGCCTTCCTGCAACGAAACGGCTTCCTGGTCTTCTCGCTGGTCGCCACCCAGCACGAGGTGGACGCGATCCTGGCCGAGGTCGAAGACATCACCCGGGAACTCGTCGCCTCCGGCCAGCGGAGCATCTACGGGGTTCCGGTGTGGATGGGCAGCGATCCGGACGGCGCCCCCCTGCTGCAGCGCATGCCCTTCACCAGCTCCCTCTCCACGCTGCTGCGGGACGTCTTCTACAAGTGGGCCATTCCCGGCCCCATGCTGAACGTGGGCCTGCACTTCGATCGAATCCGCCCGAGCGACGGTGGCCTCTACCTGCTGCCGGGTACCCACGAGCAGTCGATCTGGGGCACGCTCTTCTCCAAGATCCACTTCGTCAGCCAGGCCCCCGACCCGAACGAGGTCCACGTGGAGACCTGGCCCGGCGACCTGACCGCGCACGACGGGCGCATGTGGCACCGGGTCCAGGCGAACAGCAAGACGGGGTGGGAGAGTCTGCGCCGCAGCATGTACGTGCCCTACGTGTGCGATGAGTACAGCCCCAAGGACGAGAACTCCAAGCCTCGGCTGTACCACCGGCTCTTCGATTGGGTCATGAAGCTGCGCGGCGCGCGCTGAGCGCGCCCCTCGTCACTCCGGCTCGAGGATGACCACCGGGATCTCCCGGGCATCACCCACCCACTCCTGGTACAGGTCGAAGTCGCTGTACATCGCGTTGAGCAGGGGCCACAGGCGTGCGCGCTCCTCGGCGGATGCCGTACGAGCCCGACGCGACTCGTCGCTCCCGTCCACGGTCACCGTGCAGTCCGGGTTGGCGCTCAGGTTGCGGTACCAGTGCGGGTGCCTGGCCATGCCCCCACTGCTGGCGACGACGACCAGGTCCGCCTCGTCACGCAGGTAGAGCAGGGGCTTGGTGCGAGGCTGCCCGGACTTCCGCCCGATGACGGTCAGCAGCACCACCGGTGCCCCCCGGAAGAAGCCCCCCCAGCGGCCCCGGGTCTTGCGGTAGAGCCACACATTGAAGCGGCTCATCCACTTGACGATGAAGCGAGCGTGGGGTGCATCCAGGCCCCAGGGGCGCGGGATCTTCATTCGCCGGTGGTGGCGTGCCGGCCGGCCACCCAACCCCAGGTCATGCCCCTCAGGTTGGAGAGTCCGGACTGGTAGCCAGCGCCGGTGTCCAGCAACGCAGCCGAGTTGCCCGCGGCGTAGAGGCCCTCGATGGGATGCCCTCGGACGTGCATCACCTGGGCGAGCCCATTGGTTCGCAGACCCACCGCGTTGATTCCCACGCCCACCGCCGTGAGCTGAATGCCGTAGTAGGGGGGCTTGTCCAGGGGCCCCATGTTCGGGTTCGGGCGCCGACGGTCGCCGGTCATCATGGCCGCCCAGGGGTAGCTCCCCCGCCCGAAGTCCTGGTCCACCTCACCATCGGCGAAGCTGTTGAAGCGCTCGAGGGTGGCCGCCAGGGCATCGGGGTCGATGCCCAGCTTGCTGGCCAGCTCCTGGGGGGTGTCTCCCCGCGCCAGGAACTTCTCGGGCACCGGCTGTCCCGGGAACCACGTGCAGAAGGCGTACTTGTCCCGGTAGTTCTGGTCGAAGATCAAGAAGGGCGGGTAGTTCGGGTGCAGCTGGTCCACGCCGTTCCAGTCGTGGCACCGCGGCAGGTAGTCCCGGTAGAAGGACTCGTCGGCAAAGCGCTGACCCGAGCGATTGACCAGGATGGCGTGTGGGTAGCCACACTCCCAGCTGGCCCTCCAGAGAGGCGCTCCGTCGTGCTCTTCACCGGGCACCTGGTAGCCGAAGAACATGCCCAGGTTGTAGGACGGCACCCCCGCCAGGGCGGCGCCGATCTCGCCTCCCAGGATGATGTTGTCGCCCACCAGGTGGGGCTGGCACATGGACTTCCAGTCCGGGAGTCCCTCGAAGTGCTTCGCCATCTCCGGGTTCCAGTCGTAGCCCCCGATGGCCAGCAGCACGCCCTTGCGGGCGCGGACCTGCATGCGCTCCCCTCCCCGCTCCACCGTCACGCCAACCACCCGGCCGCCCTCGCTGTGCAGAGCGGTGACCGGGGCCTCGTTCCAGCACTCGATGCCCCGGGTGATCAGAGCGTTCTCCAGGAACCAGCCCATCATCGCGGGTCCCATGCCGCGAATGTCCTTCGCGACCCTCTGACCCATGGTGGCGAAGTCCCAGCCCATCATGCCGCTGAGGCCACCCCAGGCGAAGAGCTCCTCGTGGGAGATGCCGGGGGGCATGTGTGGTGTGCCGTAGCTGAGCTTGCGCCACTCGCCGAGGCGGTGCCCGTCGTAGAGAGCGCACTCCAGGTAGCGCCCGCTGGCCGCGCTCCCGGGTGCCTTGGGGTAGTAGTAGTCGGGAAAGCCCTCGATGACCTGCCAGGGCACCGCTGCTCGCTCCTGCATCCACTTCGCTACCCGCGGCCCCAGCTCGAAGAGCCGGCTCGCCAGGTCCGGGTCGGCATAGCCCCCGGCGAGGAAGTCCAGATAGGCCTTCGCCTTTTCCGAATCGTCGTCGGCCAGGTGGTTGCAAGGCACGAAGACCTCGCCGCCGCTGTAAGCGCAGACGCCACCGAGCTTCCGGCTCTTCTCGAGGATGAGCACCTCGGCCCCAGCATCGTGGGCGGCGAGCGCGCTCGAGATTCCACCGAGGCCGGAGCCTACGGCGATGAAGTCAACCGTCTTGTGCATAAAACTGCCGATACCAGGTTCGAAGTCGTCCGATGGGTCCATCGCCGTCGCAGATACGCGGTCGCTCGCGGAAGACCTTGTGCTCCCAGATCTGGATGTCCTCGTGGAAACCCAGGCGCAGGTTCTCCGCGTAGAACTCGGCGAACTGCTCCGTGCGGGGCCCGGAGCGCTCCAGGCTGACCGCGAAGCGCAGGTCCAGGCTCTGCTCGTCGATGGGGGTGTGGGCCAGCAACAGGATGGACTTCAGCACCCCATCCATGTGGCTGATCTGAAAAGCCGGGCCGTAGTAGGTCGCCTCGATCTGGAACTCGTCCACGCCCCCCCTGGGGTGGAGTGGCCGTCCCGTGGGTGACCTGCGTGGCCTTGTGGTCCTCGTAGTGGTTTTCGAAGCAGTGCACCCGAGTCCGGTGAACCACCGGGAAGTGGGCCTTGTCCGCCACGTTCTCCACGATCTCACGAGGGTGGGTACGGACTCCCTCCAGGCAGTTGTCCCTCCACGGCGTCCACTCCGCGGTGCCGTACTCGTCGATGAGCGGGATCTCCCAGGCGGGCTCGCTGTCTGCGGGACAGTGCCAGAGAAAGATGGCTCCGTTGCGCTCCACGACCGACCAGGAGCGCAGGGTCGCCCGTTTGGGGATCTTGCTGGCGTAGGGGATGTCCACGCACTCTCCTCGCCCGTCGAAGCGCCAGGCGTGGAAGGGACAGCGGATGGTGCCGTCTTCCACGCAGCCCCCCACGCCCAGGTGCGCTCCAAGGTGTGGACAGAAGGCGTCCAACACGGCCGGGCCCTCCTCGGTGCGGAAGAGGACCAGGTCCGTACCGAAGTACTTCAGCGGCATCACGCCCCCGGCTTCCAGTTCCCTCGACCAGGCCACGATGAACCAGCCTCTCGGATAGCCCTTCATGCGGCCAACTCCTCCGCGATCCTCGCCAGGAGATCCTCCGCGACATGCTCTGCCCAGGGTCCCAGCATCGCGTTGATCATCGGACCCATGGGTCCCTGCGCGTCGATCCGGAAGTCGAAGGTGATGCGGGCCGAGCCAACAAGCTCGGGTGCCTTGCGGCCCATCACCCAGTCCACCAGACGTTGCCACCACGAGCGTGGCTGAGCGAGGGGAGCGCTGCTCTCAGCCATCGTGAAGGCACCGCTTCCCTCCACCGCCTCGTCCAGGCCCTTCAGGGTGAAGGCGACCCGCTCGGGCTGGAACTCGGTGATGTGAACCGCCAGCTGCACCCGCCGCGAGAGAGGGCCTGCGTCCCCCTTGAGCGTCCAGACGCTGTCGGTGTCCGACTGGACCTCGTGCCCAACGTAGCCCCGCAACAAGGGCGCCCAGTTGCCGAAGTCCTGCACGAACTCCCAGATCTCGGCGAGCGGTCGCTCCACGTTCCGAACGGCGGTCACTTCGGGCATGCGGTCTCTGCGGCGATGAAGCCAAAGGTGAGTGCTGGACCGATGGTGCCTCCCGCCCCAGGGTAGGAGGGGCCCATCACCGCCGAGGAGGTGTTCCCTGCGGCGTAGAGTCCAGGGATGGGCGAGCCCTCGGCGTTCAGCACGCGGGCTGCGGGGTCGGTCACCAGCCCACCCTTGGTGCCCAGGTCCCCCGGGTAGACCGGGATCGCGTAGAAGGGCGCCTCGGTCAAGGGCCGCAGGCAGGGGTTGGGCTGCACCCGAGGGTCACCGTAGTAGCGGTCGGCCAGAGACCCGCCTCGCCCGAAGTCCTCGTCCACCCCCCGCGACGCCATCGCATTGAAGCGCTCGATCGTGGCCTGAAAGGTGTCTGCAGGAAGCTCGAGCTTCTCTGCCAGCTCAGGCAGTGACGGCGCTCGGGTGAGGAAGCCCTCCAACAGGCGGCGGCTGAGGCGGCTGTCCGGCTGCGCGTAGCCCGGCGCTACCGGACCCACGGGGTAGAGGCGCCGGAACTCGGCGTCGAAGACCATCCAGCACACCGGCACCGCCCCGTTGGCGAGCATGCCCTTGACCACGTCCAGGTAGGGCGCCGCTTCGTTGGTGAAGCGCTTGCCTTCGCCGTCCACGAAGATGCCCCCGGGCAGGTTCTTCTCGACGACGAGGACCCAGGCCTCCCGACCCTTGGGGATGAGGGTCGTCGGGGTCCACCAGGCGTCGTCCATGAAGTCCACCACGCCCCCGGCCGCGCGACCCAGCTGGATCCCCTTGCCCATGGAGAAGGGGCTCGAAGCGGTCCACTCCGTGCTGAGGATTCGCGGCTGGTGCTGCCCCCTCATCTGCGCATTTTTCTCGAAGCCACCCGCTCCGAGCAGCACACCTCGCTCCGCCCGGATGCGGCGCCCGTCATCGGTGAGGACCCCGGTGACGCGACCGTCCTCCACCACCAGCTCCTCGGCGCCCACCTCCAGCCAGATGGGCACATCGCGATCCATCAAGCTCCGCCGCAGGCGTCCGATGAGCGCGTTTCCCGCGAAGAGCCGGGTGTCCCTGGAGAAACCCCGGCGCTTCGGACACCGCAGTCCGTACTGCACCAGCCGCCAGAACAACAGCAGCTTGGAGCGAAGGTCGTTGACCAGGTAGGTGTGGGCCTCGCGCGCCGAGATCCCGAAGCGCCCCAGGACCTGGGACTGGGGGTGCGGGGAGCGCAATCGCTCGAACTGCTCTCCCAGACAGGAGGCATCGAAAGGCAGCGGCTCCATGCTGCGGCCCCCAGGCTTTCCGCCCGGCCGCTCGGGGTAGTAGTCGGTGTACTGATCCAGGCTGTCCAGGCGGACGTGGCTGTGGCCCTCGAAGTACGCGAGCACACGCTTGGCGTTGTCCACGTAGGCCACCAGTCGCTCGTCCTCGACGCGGCCTTCCGTGATCCCGCGGAGATACTCCAGGCTGTCCTCTGGACTGTCCGGGACGCCCCGCTCCTTCATCTGGGGGTTGTCGGGAACCCACACCACGCCACCACTCATGGCGGTGGCGCCGCCATAGACCGGGCTCTTTTCCAGGATCACCACGCGTGCACCCAGGTCATGACCCCGAAGCGCACAGGCCATGCCCGCGGCTCCAGAGCCCACGATGACCAGGTCGAAGTCGGAATCCCAGGGCACGCGTTGCTCGTTGCTAGAACGTGTTCTAATGTTAGCGCAGAGCTAGAACATGTTCTACCTCACCGGATCATTGTGAGCTTTCCCCCCGTACCCGTCATCGACCTGATGCTGAACGTCCCTGGTGGGGACCAGCGTGCCTGGTACGACTTCATGAAGCCCCTTCTTCTGGACGAAGCCAGCCGGAACTTCGAGAAGATGCCGGCGGAACACCTCTTCCGAAACGCGCCCTCCGTGAAGGACAGCGAGGATCCGGTGGCTGCCACCGTGGAGCTGATGGATCGTTTCGGCATCGAAAAGGCCCTGGTCGGCATCGCGACCCCCCTGAACGCGGACGCTCTTCGTCGTTTCCCCGGTCGCTTCGCTGGCAGCTTCCACGCCAACCCCAACAACGCGATGGAGGAGGTGCGCGCCATCACGCGCGCCAAGGACAAGTGGGACATCAAGGCGGTGACCGCCTTTCCGAGCGGCACCTGCCCCCAGGTGCCGATCAACGACAAGCGCTGGTACCCCATCTACGCCAAGTGCGTGGAGCTGGATCTGCCCTTCTGCTGCTGCGTCGGCGTGCCCGGCCCACGCCTGCCGCTGGCTCCGCAGAAGGTGGAGCTCATCGACGAGGTCTGCTGGTTCTTCCCCGAGCTCAAGTTCGTCATGCGTCACGGCGCGCATCCCTGGGAGGACCTGGCCGTAAAGCTCATGCTCAAGTACCCGAACCTGTACTACTCCACCTCGGCCTATGCCCCGAAGTACTACCCCCAGGCCATCATCGACTACGCCAACACCCGCGGTGCCGAGAAGGTGATGTACGCCGGCTACTTCCCGATGGGCCTGTCGCTGGAGCGGATCTTCGGGGAGCACCCCCAGGTCCCCCTCAAGGAGGAGGTGTGGCCTCTGTTCCTGCGCGAAAACGCGAAGAGGGTCTTCAAGCTGTGAAGCTCGAAACCGTGACGCAACGCCTGGCGGAGCGCGTGGAACACACCTGCTCGCTGCGCCGAGTGCCGGACGAGACGGTGGAGGAGCTCAAGCGGGCTGGACTGTTCAGGCTTCTACAGCCCGCGCGCTGGGGTGGAGCAGAGGCTCACCCGAACCACTTCTTCGACACGCAGCGAGCCATCGCCCGCGCCTGTGCATCCACGGGCTGGGTCTACGGCGTCGTCACCGTGCACGCGTGGCAGCTGGCGCTCTTCCCGCTCCAGGCCCAGGAGGATGTCTGGGGCGAGGACCCGGACGCGCTGATCTCCTCCTCCTACGCTCCTACCGGCAAGGTGGAGAAGGCTCCCGGCGGCTACCGGATCAGCGGGCGCTGGAGCTTCAGCTCGGGCTGCGACCACTGCGGCTGGGTCTTCGTCGGCGGCTTCGCACCCAGCGACGGCCCACCGGACATGAGGACCTTCCTGGTCCCTCGCTCCGACTACACGATCGAGGACAACTGGCACACCTTCGCGCTGCAGGGCACAGGCTCGAAGGACATCGTCATGAACGAGGTCTTCGTCCCCGAGCACCGCACCCACCGCTTCGCGGACGGCTTCCGCTGCCTCAGTCCCGGCAACGAACAGAACCACTCCACGCTCGCGAACAGGCCCGAGGCCCCAGGCCGGATGGACGACCGAGCCTGGCGCATCCAGATCGTGTCGGATCCCTCGGACGACCTGCTGGAGGTCGGATGGGAGCTTCCCGACCACGAAGCGAGCCGCTTGGAGGACCCTGCCGGCGTGCCTCTGGTCATCAACGAGGGCAAGACCGAACTCTACGGCTTCCCCGTGGACCTGGCCTTCTTCCACGTGAACCCGCGGCACCACTCCCTGGCCTTTGGCGGCCCCCAGCGCAAGCGCCTGCATCACTTCATGATCGAGGCGAGCAGCATGGACGAGGTGGGCCTCTGCTACGACCGGGCCATCCGAGCGGGTGTGCGCATCATGCAGACCCTGGGGCGCCACCCCAACGACCGGATGTTCAGCTTCTACGCCAGGACCCCCAGCGGTTTCCAGTTCGAGTTCGGCTGGGGTGGGCGCACGATCGACGACGCGACCTGGACACCCACGACCTACGACCGGGTCAGCGAGTGGGGGCACCACCCGCCGCAGGTCATCGTCGGGCCCCGAGACCCTCGATGAGCCTCCCCGAAGGCCACTACGCCCCGGTCGGCGAGGGACTGCGGGTGCACTACCACGACCTGGGCCAGGGTGAGCGCGCGGTGCTCTTCCTGCATGGCTCGGGACCCGGCGCCAGCGGATGGTCGAACTTCGCGGCAAACGCGGAGCTTCTGGCCGCCGCCGGCTTCCGGTGCATCCTGGCCGACAACCTGGGCTACGGCTTGAGCTCCAAGCCGGACCGCGACTACGGCATGGACTTCATCGCGGACGGCAACCTGGCCCTGATGCACTCGCTGGGGCTCGAGCGCTACGCCATCGTCGGCAACAGCCACGGAGGAGCCCAGGCCATCCGCATCGCGCTGCGACACCCCGAGCGGGTCTCGAAGCTGCTGCTGATGGCGCCCGGCGGCCTGGAGGAGCGAGAGGTCTACATGCAGATGCGGGGCATTCGCTCCATGCTGCGCTGCCTCTACGGCCCCGAGGGCCTCACCCTGGAGGGCATGCAGAAGGTCTTCGAGCGGCAGCTCTTCGACCCTGCCTGCGTGCCCGCCGACGTGGTCCAACAGCGCTACGAGATCGCCCTCACCCAACCGCTGCGGGTCTTCCGCACCCTGGACGTGCCCAACCAGGAAGAGCAGCTCGCCGAGCTGCGCTGCCCGGTGCTCGGGCTGTGGGGAGCGAAGGACCTCTTCTGTCCCGTGTCCGGCGCCATGAAGCTGGCCACGCAGGTCCCCGACTGCCGGGTCACGGTCTTCAACCGCTGCGGCCACTGGGTCATGGTGGAGAAGAAGGCCCTCTTCGACCGCCTGGCTCTGGACTTCCTGCAGCATGGCTAATCCCGGCGAGGTGCTGTACCGCGCCCTGCGCGAGCGGCGGACGGTGCCCCCGCTGGGCGCGATCTCCCTGGAGGAGTGCTACGCCGCCTCCCGCAGCATGCTGGAGCAGCGCCTGGCGGATGGGGAGAAGCTCATCGGAAAGAAGATCGGCGTGACCTCCCCCGCCGTGCAGAACGCGCTGGGCGTCTACGAGCCGGACTACGGCTTCCTCACCGACGCCATGTTGTTCGCGGGCTCACTCCCCGTCAGCGAGCTGCTCATCCAGCCTCGTGCCGAGGCGGAGCTGGCCTTCACCCTGGCGCGCCCGCTGAAAGGACCTGGCGTCACCGAGGCCGAGGTGCTGGCGGCGGTCCAGACCGTTCACCCCTGCTTCGAGATCGTGGACTCCCGCATCGAGGACTGGCGCATCCGCATCGAAGACACCGTGGCGGACAATGCGTCCGCAGGACTCTTCGCCCTGGGCGAGGGCGTCTCACCCCAGGACATCGACTTCATGGACGTGAGGGTGGAGGTCTGGAAGAACGGCCAGGCCCTGAGCCGTGGGCGCGGTGCCGACGTCGCCATCGGGGGACCGCTGGCCTGCGTGGCCTGGCTGGCCAACAAGCTCGGCTCTCTGGGGGTCTCCCTGGAAGCCGGAGAGATCGTCCTCAGCGGCTCCCTCGTGCCCCTGGAGCCGGTGACCGCGGGGGACTCCATGCGTCTCGAGTTCGCCGGCATCGGTGGACTGGAGGTGCTGTTCACGTGATCGAGGACCCGCGATGAAGGTCAACGCAGCGATCCTGGGACCGGGCAACATCGGCACGGACCTGCTCTACAAAGCCCTCCGCAGCGCGTGGATCCGACCGGTCTGGAGCGTCGGCATCGTGCCCGAGAGCGAGGGGCTGGAGCGCGCACGCGCCCTGGGTCTGAAGACCACCCACGAAGGCATCGACGCCTTGATTCCCCACCTCCAGCAGGACGAGGTGCGGATCGTCTTCGACGCCACCAGCGCGAAGTGGCACCGCCTGCACGCGGAGAAGCTCGCCGGCACCGGGGTTCGCCTGGTCGATCTGACCCCCGCCGCCATCGGGCCCTACTGCATCCCACCGGTGAACCTGACCGAGAACCGCGACGCTCCCAACGTGAACATGGTGAGCTGTGGTGGGCAGGCCACCATCCCCATGGTGCACGCCGTGTCGCGAGTGCAGCCCGTGGACTACGCCGAGATCGTGGCCACCGTGGCCAGCCGAAGCATCGGCCCCGGCACACGCAACAACATCGACGAGTTCACCCGCACGACCCGCGCGGGGGTGGAGCAGGTCGGTGGCGCCAAGCGCGGCAAGGCGATCATCATCATCAACCCCGCGGAGCCGCCCATCATCATGCGGGACACCATCCACTGCCTGACCGCCACGGAGCCGGACCAGGAGCGCATCGAGGCCTCGGTCCACGCCATGATCGCCGAGCTCCAGAGCTACGTGCCCGGCTACCGGCTGAAGAACGGTCCCGTCTTCGATGGCCGGCGGGTGACCGTCTGGGTGGAGGTGGAGGGAGCTGGTGACTTCCTGCCTCCCTACGCCGGCAACCTGGACATCATGACCGCTGCGGCCCTGCGCACCGGCGAACTCATCGCGGAGGGAATGCAGTGAAGAAGCTGCTTGTCCACGAGATGTCCCTTCGGGACGGCATGCACCCCAAGCGCCACCAGATCACGGTGGACCAGATGGTGGCCGTCGCCACCGGTCTGGACGAGGCGGGGGTTCCTCTCATCGAGGTCACCCATGGAGACGGCCTGGGCGGTGCGTCCATCACCTACGGCTTCCCGGCCCACTCGGACGAGGAGTACCTGAAGGCGGTCTGCCCGCGCATGAAGCAGGCCACCATCAGCGTGCTCAGCCTGCCCGGAATCGGGACCGTCGACGACCTTCGCATGGCGGTGGACTGCGGCGCTGGCTGTGTGCGCATCGCGGTGCACTGCACCGAGGCCGACGTGGCGGGCCAACACATCCGCATCGCGCGCGAGCTGGGTGTGGACACCGTGGGCTTCCTGATGATGGCCCACATGGTCAGCCCCGAGGAGCTGGCCCGCCAGGGCAAGATCCTGGAGGGCTTCGGCGCTCAGACCGTCTACTGCACCGACAGCGCCGGGTGGATGCTGCCGGAACACGCGGGGGAGCGCGTGGCCGCTCTGCGCGCGGCGCTGAAGCCCGAGACGGGGGTCGGCTTTCACGGACACCACAACCTGTCCATGGGGGTCGCGAACAGCCTGGCCGCCGTGGAGGCGGGGGCCACCCGCATCGATGCCGCGTGCGCAGGTCTGGGCGCGGGCGCGGGAAACACGCCCACCGAGGTCTTCGTCGCCGTGTGCGAGCGCAAGGGCATCCCCACAGGCATCCACCTGGAGAAGGTCAGCGACGTGGCCGAAGACCTGGTGCTCCCCATCATGGACGTGCCGGTCCGCATCGATCGCGACGCGCTCATCCTGGGCTACGCAGGGGTCTACAGCAGCTTCCTGCTCTTCGCGCAGAGGGCCGCCAAGAAGTACGGCATCAGCAGCCGCGAGATCCTGGTCGAGCTGGGCCGCATGAAGACCGTCGGAGGTCAGGAAGACCTGATCGAAGACCTGGCGATGAACCTGGCGTCCAAGGCGAACTAAGCGCCCTGGTGTCCGCGCTCCGGGGTTAAGCCGAAGCCAGGAGTACCCATGCTCGAGACCATGCCCCGGCTGGGCTTCGGCACCTGGCAGATCCCCGGACAGCGCTGCGTCGAGTCCGTGATGGACGCGCTGGAGCTGGGCTACCGCCACATCGACACCGCCCAGATGTACGAGAACGAGGCCCAGGTCGGCCAGGCCCTGGCCCGCTCGGCGGTCCCTCGAGACGAGGTCTGGATCACCACCAAGGTCTCACCGCAGGACCTCTACCCCCAGGGCATCGCGCGCAGCGCCGCCCAGAGCCTCGAGCGACTGGGCCTGGAGCAGGTGGACCTGCTGCTCATCCACTGGCCGGTCTTCAAGCACGCCTCGCTGGACGAGCTCATTCGCTGCATGGATGCGGTCCGCGAGAGCGGGCAGGCCCGCCACATCGGCATCAGCAACTTCAACGCCCGGCAGACGGCGCGCGCCTGCGCCGCTGGCCCCGTGTTCACCAACCAGGTGGAGTACCACCCCTACCTGTCCCAGGAGGCGGTTCTGGCCGCTTGCCGTGCCCACGGCATCACGCTGACCGCCTACTGCCCCCTGGCCCGCGGCCGAGCGGTGAGCGACCCCTCCCTCGCCGCCATCGGCCAGCGTCACGACGCTTCAGCGGCCCAGGTGGCCCTGGCCTGGCTGCTCCACCAGGATCAGGTCGTGGCCATCCCCAAGGCCTCCTCGGCGCTGAACCGCCGGGCCAACCTGAAGGCTCTGGACATCACCCTCAGCGAGACGGAGGTCGCGGAGATCGCCGGCTTCGCCCGGGGGCTCCGGCTCTGCGACCCACCGGGGATCAGCCCCCAGTGGGACTGAAGCTCAGAAGGCCTCGACCTCCGGCGGCGGCGGCGCCTCCCTGCCTAGGCCTTGAGCTCCGTGTCCTCATTCATCTCGAGCCCTTCGCGGCGAAAGCGATGGCAGGGCCGGTCAGGATCCACCAGTCCATGGCAACGCTCGACCTGCATGAATGCACCCGCTGCGAGAGGGGTTGACTCCCAGCACTCTCGCTTCTCCTCCGGGCCGCTGAGCTGCGCATAGAGCTCGTGGTCGAAGTCCGCCATCCAGGCGACCTTCCCACGATGGACGTGAACGATCGGGAAGAAGATCGTGTCCTCCAGGCGGCTCGGAAAGGTGAAGGCCATCGGGTGGAACTCGAGCTCCCGCTGCCCCTCCTTGCCCCGAAGCTTGAAGACGGCAAAGCCGAAGTCCCGGTACTGCTCGAACTGGTCCAGCACCCCCGCCGGCAGGCGAAAGCGAGGGTCGAGGCGATCAAAGTCCGCCGCGGAGGGCACGTAGGAGGCTTCGTAGGCCCCCACGTCGTGAACCTTGAGAACAGCCGCAGGCTCGACCGGCATTCCAAAGGAGACCGTCTCCACCGGAAAGGCATCGTCAAGATCGTCGAAGAAGCGGGGGTAGTCCTCCAGGCTCAGAAACTGCACGCAGTCCTCGCCCGAGCCGGGGGGGCACCGGCAGCGGCAGGATCATCGCCGTACCCGCTTCTCTCAGACTCACGGACATGGCGTAGACCAGCGCCTGCCTGGAGCCCATCCTGCGCCCGAAGATCCGGGTGTTGCTCACCGCTTCGACCGGCTCGGAGAAGATGCACACGAGCCCTGCTATGCCGCCAGCGCCTGCTTCGTCTCGATCAGGTCGGCGTCCTTCCCAGCCGCCTGCAGAAGCCAGACCGCCACCGCCGCGTAGGTGATCATCAGGGGCCAGGTAAACAGGCCGATCACCACCGTGTACACGGCGATCGCGTTGAACAGCTTCAGGCACGAGAACGCGAACATGCAGATCATGATGTGGCGGAAGCTGAGCCTCAGGGAACGTTTCCAGGCCGTCCACGTGCTGATCGGCCCGATGGCCAGCAGCACGATCGCGGTGTGCGACACCGTCTCCAGCGGAACGGTGAACATCTGCATGAGCGGGTCGATGAAGGCCACCACGCCCGGGATGAAGATGAGGAAGATGAGCAGCACAAGGGCCACCAGGAACCATGGGATCAAGAACAGGAAGAAGTACACGGCGAAGAGCCAGACCCGACCCTGGGTGAAACCCGAAAAGACAGCCTGACGGACATCCTCTCCCACACCCACCGTGTTGAAGCCGTGCTTGCCGTGCAGGGTGTCGAAGCACAGCCGAGCCAGCCCGAAGAGGAGGACGGGCTCCACCACCATCTCCATGACGCCCAACACAGGCGCGGCGTAGCCCACGGAAATCAGTCCGAAGATGTACTCCACGGACTTGGTGAGACCAATCCAGCCCAAGGCCGTCACCAGCAGCGGGAGCTTGAGTTGCTGGAAGAGCGCGAAGGAGTGTTTGACGGTGTTTGAAAGAGTGGCCTCACTCGGCTCGTGCCCGTGCATGATCGCGCTCCTTCGCTAGCTCCGAGTGTGTCACACCACTTCGCTGAGCTGCCCTCGCACCCGACCTGCCGAGGCCTTTCAGCGATTTCCGGAGCGAGGAAGTGTAGCATGGGCCGCTCTTTCTCCAGTATCGGGCACTCGCCTCACCATGATCACGAAGAACGAAGAACGAAGAGCCGCCATCGTCCTGGGCGGCCCCTTCCTGGTCGCGGTGCTGGGTGCCCTGGCCTTCCAGATGTTCGCGTCCTGGCCCTTCAACCTGATGGGGGCCCTGTTCGTCCCCGTGCTTGCACTGGGCTTCAGCCTGCTCGCCCGCCGGCAGATTGTCTCCGAACGAGTCGATGAACTCCTCCCCCGGTACAGGGAGGGCGTGAGAGCCGGGCTCGAACTGACTCGGCGTCTGGGCATCTCCGGGAGCCTGTCGCTTCACGGAGCGCTCGAGGGGCGAGTGGTCGACATGAAGAGCGAGATCGCCTGGAACGCCGAGCGCAGCGAGGTCGGGAGTTCGGTCGATGTCTGGGGTCTCGAGAAGGCCAACATCGAGTGGGCCCGATTCGGCGGAATCCAGGACAAGTGGCTTCGGGAGCGCATAGGGGAGCTACCCAAGCTGCCGCGCCCCTACCACCTCACCCACGGGAGGCTGTGGCAGACCGAGAGCCCCACGATGGACGCGCTGCAACGGGTCGTGTCGGCCGCGAAGACCATCGAAGACACGGCGGACGGGACATGGCTGGGCTTCGCCACCCAGAACGGTCTGCAGGTCACCGGAAGGAAGGATGGCTTTCCCGTGATGGAGGGCAACGGAATGCAGCTCTACCGCAGCGCAGACCGGGTCGCGATCGATGCGGAGAGCACCTTCCCCACCGACTTCAGCGCGGTGCGTGGCCGAGGCAGCACCGGCAACAAGGTCCTGGACTCCGCGATGCAGGTGAAGGGAGACTTCCCTGCCCTGCACACGCCCGAGATCGTCCAGGGGCTCATCGGCATAATCCACCGCTACAGCGGGTCCTCGGTGACGGACGGGTTGATCTGCTTGCGCTGTGACCGAGACGCGGAGCCTGCGCGGGCCTTTCGAGCCGCGCTCAAGCTCCGACTGGCCCTGAAGCAGGAGCCGGAACCAGAACCGGAGTCACTCCCAGACACGGAGTCTCTCCCCGAGACCGATGACTTGACGGACCCCGAAGCGGACACGGATCCCGAACCGGAGTGGGAGCCGGAGGAGACGGACCCGGATCTGGCTCCGGAGCCCGATCCTGAGTTGACCGACCCGGACCCGAACTGGTCGGACTCCGAGCCAACGCCCCCCACGTCGGACTCCCCGCCCGAGCCGGAGGAGACGGACCCGGAGCCCGAGCTGATCGACTACGAGCCGGAGGAGACGGACCCCGAGTTGACGGACCCGGTCCTGGATCCGACACCGAACTGAGCGCTCAGAGCCTCCCCGCGAGCGCCGACCGATAGCGATGGATTGGTGTGCCGCGAGGGTCCGCCTCGGGTACCTTGTTGCACGGGACGGAGGTGCGTGCCTCCGTGGCACCCCCAACCCTCCATTGGCAGACCTCACCTGCCGAAGAGAGACCCGGGTTGCGGCAAGAAGATCTGCAGGCGTTGATCGAGAAGCTCGAACTGACCGGCGAGCAAGCCCAGCAGATCCTCGATCTGGTGCACAGCTTCCAGGCCTCGAGGAGTTCGGAAGTGACCTTCGATCTGGGTGACGGTGCACTGGATCAGCCGCAGCGGCCGCCCTCCAGCCTCACGGCGCTCCTGGAGCTGTCGGAGTCACTGGACGAGGAGCTCCCGAGCGAGCCCTCGAAGCTGGGGCGCTACACCGACCTGGGCTTGCTCGGAGTCGGCGGGACGGGCGAGGTGCGGAAGGTACGGGACGAGGATCTTCGTCGAACGCTGGCCATGAAGATCATCCGTCCAAAGCTGCTGCGGCGGAGGGGTGTGGTCAAGCGCTTCATCGAGGAGGCCCAGATCGGCGCTCAACTCCAGCACCCGAACATCCTCCCGATCCACGAGATCGGTCGCCTCCCGGATGGGCGCTGCTACTTCACGATGAAGCAGATCCAGGGCACCGAGTTCTCCAAGCAGATCCGCGCGGTCCACGAGGTCTCGGATGAGGACTCTTGGAGACCGGCCTCGGACGGCACCACCTTCCGCGACCTGGTCCACACCTTTCACACCGTCTGCGTCACCGTGGCCTACGCCCACTCCAAGGGGGTGGTCCACCGCGACCTCAAGCCCGGGAACATCCTGGTCGGGGACTTCCGCGAGGTCCTGGTGGTGGACTGGGGACTCGCCAAGGTCATGGGCCGAGAGCACCCCTCCGAGCCGGACGAGGCGGTAGAGACCGACCGCTCGGTGACCGACGTCCTCACCACTCGCCTGGGCACCATCGTAGGGACGCCCTGCTTCATGTCTCCGGAACAGGCCCAGGGTCTGACCGACCAGATCGGCTTCGCATCGGACATCTACAGCCTGGGAGCGATCCTCTACGAGCTGCTGAGCGGACGCCACCCCTACTTCGGCCGCTCGGCCGCCGATGTCCTGCTGCAGGTTCGGAGGTCTCCTCCCATCTCCCTTCGCACGATCAGCCTGGATGCCGACCTCGACACGGAGGAGACGAGCGCGGAATCGGATGCCTCGAAGCCAGCACCTCTGCGGGAACTCTCCCCAACACTGCCCGAACGCCTCGCTCAGATCTGCGAGCGCGCCATGCAGCGGGAGATCGAGGATCGCTACCCCAGCGCCGAGGAGATGGCGCACGCCGTCCTGTCATGGCTCGAAGGAGCGGAAAAGCGTGACAAGGCCATGAAGGAGGTAGAGACCGCAGAACTCTCCCTGCAGCAGGCCCTGGAACAAGATCGGGTGGCTGAAGCCCGATGGAGCGAGGCCAACACCCTGCTGGAGCGGGAAGGAGCGTCTTCCGCACCCGCCTGGCTGCTGTGGTCCGAGTACCGAAGCGCCGAGGCCGAGGCCCGCCAGCTCCGACGCACCTACCGGCAGCAACTCCACGGTGCACTGGTCCACGATCCCGGGCTCGAGGAAGCCCACCGGCCACTGGCCGAGCTGCGCATCAAGGAGATGGTGGAAGCCTCCGCCCTGGGCGATCTCTCCGCCCGAGAGGTCCACAGCCAGCAACTCGTCCAGCACCTCCAACTGCTTCCCATGTCCGTGCGCACGACCCTGGAGGAGCGGCTGAGCCAGCAAAGCGCGGACCTGATCACAGGCCAGCGATCCCGACGAGGCGCCCTGGTCGGCCGTCACGAAAAGCGCAAGGCCATCGTGGAACAGATGCTCGGTGGAGCCCGTCTCATCAGCCTGGTCGGGACCCCCGGCGTGGGCAAGACGCGCCTGGCGCTGGAGCTGGCCCAGGACCTGCGGACCCACACCACCTCGGCCCTCTTCTGCGATCTGACCGAGGCCAGGGACGAACTGGGCGTGATCCGACAGGTCAGCCGCGCCATGGACGTGCGCCTGCGGGACTCCGCCCCGCTCGAACACCTGACCGAGCTCCTGGGGCAGCAACCCACCCTGCTGGTGCTCGACAACCTGGAGCAGGTGGCCGAGGCCGCGGGGACGATCTGCCAGGGGTGGATGGAAGAGCTGCCCGAGCTGCGCATCCTCGCCACCGGTCGCACACGGCTGGGCGTACCCGCCGAGACCACCGTAGCCGTCACCCCGCTGACGCTCCTGGAGTCCGCCGAGCTCTTCGCGCGGCGAGGCCAGACGGCCGATCGCCGCTTCGCGCTGCAGGAGGACAACCGGGAGCAGGTGCTCGACCTGGTGCGCAAGCTGGACGGCCTGCCCCTGGCGATCGAGCTGGCC
>PVBE010249689.1_pt1 | contig 24055 bp, 21 predicted proteins | sample 1631181 | NCBI WGS metagenome assembly PVBE01 (sample SAMN08397723, study PRJNA350692) | Marine metagenome, whole genome shotgun sequencing project. | isolation source: water | place: Pacific Ocean | collected 2012-04 | reverse complement strand
ACTTGATCAAGGCGTATTGCCCGCCGATGCCGAAAATGCCCAGCAGTATCATGAAAATCCATCCCTCGGCGTCCGGCGTCTGCCAGACGAAAGGGACCATGATGCTGGTAAAGAGCACCCCGACCAGAGGTGTGTAAACAAGGGTGGTCATGGCGTGGTCCGAGCGGCTGACAACGCGGCTGGAAACCTGATAGAGGGCGAGAAATGCCGCCGCCCCAAGGGGCACGACGGTGGAGAGCTGAAAGATATCGATCCCCGGACGAATGATGATCAGCGCACCCGCGAAACCGGCGACGACACCGGCCCACCGGCGCGCCCCGATGGTCTCACCCAGCATCGGCGCCGAAAGCGCCGTCACCAGGATCGGGGCGAGAAACAAAAGTGCCGTGATGTCGGCAAACGGCAACAACTGGAGACTGTAGAAAAACAGCACCGTGCAGACGGTAAGATAGAAAGAACGCCAAAGCTGCAAGCCCAGGACCCGCGAGCGCATAAACTGGAACAGACCGCGACCCAACAGCGGTGCCGACATCAGGGCCTGGAAGGCGAAGCGCACCCAAAGCACCTGCAAGGTTGGGTAATCGAAAGTGAGATGCTTGCCGATGGCGTTGACGTGAGCGAACAAAAGGCACGAGAGCAACATCCACAGAATGCCGCGCCGGCGGCTCGCAGCTTCTGAAATTGGATCCATAGTAAGATGCCGCCGCCCTCCCTTCGCCTAGCCCGCCCGCAGGGCGGTTGTGGCGTCGTCGTCGATGATGCCCTTTTCCACATCGACGGCGACCCGATAGATTTCCCTTGCCTGTTCGGCCGATACCAGTCCGTCGAGAACGTCGTCGAGCACTTTCTCAGGCGCCCGTTCAGCGGGGTTACCATAGCCCCCGCCGCCGACGGTCTCGAAGTGGATGAGATCGCCTGAGTGAATATCCATGTTGGTGACCTTCGAAGACATGTCGATCACCGTGCCGTCGGCGCGGATCAGTTTGTGACGCGCCTTCGTCCCCTGATTACCGCCAAGGACGCCTTCGGGGGCGAACTTTTGTCCGTCGGAACGGTTGGTGAAATAGCCGTCGCCGTGCAAGTAACGAAGCACGCGGTAAAATCCCACGCCGCCCCGTTGCTTCCCCGCTCCGGCGGAATCGGTCAGCAACTCATAGCGTTCCATGCGTAGGGGATATTCCATTTCCAGAGACTCGATGGGGCAATCACGGCTGTTGCTCATCAGGCCCTTGGTCGCGTCAAGTCCGTCGCCGACGGGGGTACCGCCCCAGCCGCCGCCATTGAGGTCAAAGAAGACGAAATGGTCGTCCTCGCCGTCGGCAAGGGTGCCCGAGACGGCATAGGAGCTGAGGTGGGAATGGCAGGCGCCGACCGCGTTCTCGCCTCGTGCCTGGTTGAATGCCTTGACGATGGTGTTGGTCATGCGCTCCAGAGTATGAAAGCGCCCGCTCAACGGAGCCGGCCGGGTGGGCCGGACGATGGTACCTTCGGGCGCGATCACCTTGATAGGCCGATAGCAGCCCTCGTTCTGGGGGATCAACGGGCTGACCATGTAGCGCACGCCGCACCAGGTGGCGGCATGGGTCGAGGTAATGGCGCAGTTGAAAGGCCCCTTTACCTGTGCGCTGGAACCCGTGTAATCGACAGTCACGCTGCCGTTGTCGATGGTCACAGTGACAAAAATGCGGACCGGATCGTCAGAGATGCCGTCGCCATCCATGAACCCTTCCGCCGTGTACGTGCCGTCCTCGTAGGCACCCAAGTCTTCGCGCATGAGGCGCTCGGAATTGTCGATGACCGCGGCGACGACCTCGGACAAACGCGGACGGCCGTATTTGGCGACCAGTTCCAACAAGTGCCGCTCGCCAAGCGCGACCGCCGCCATCTGGGCGCGGATATCGCCCAATGTCTTGTGGGGGACGCGAATGTTGGCGCGGATCATGTCGAAAATGTCTTCGTTGACGACGCCACCCTTGACGATCTTCAAGGCCGGAATCATCAGCCCTTCCTCGAAGACGTCCAGCGCATCGGTCGAGGCGCTGCCCGGCGATCGCCCGCCGACGTCGATATGGTGACCCAGCGAGCCGGCCATGCCGACAAATTCACCGTCGGCGAAGACGGGTTTGAAAATCATGATGTCGGGATGGTGGGTGCCGCCTTCATAAGGGTGGTTGAAGATGACCACGTCTTCGGGCTCCAACTTCACCGTGCGGAAGATGGTCTTTGCCGCCTCGCTTAAGGTTCCCTGGTGGGATGGGATGTGTTCGGCCTGGGCGATCAACTCTGCCTGGGCGCCGAAAAGCGCCGTGGTGTAGTCGCCCATCTCGCGGATGATGGTCGAATACGACGTCCGCATAAGAGCGGCCGCCATTTCGCGAACGATGGATATGAGGTGGTTGCTGACGATCTCCAGGGTGACCGGATCAACTTTTTTCATGACGTTTCCCCTTTCCTCAACTCGCCGGCACTTCGATACGCAGGTTGCCGATGGCATCCATTGTCGCGCGGTACCCCGGGTAAAGGACAATCACGGTTCCCGATTCCTCAATCAAGGCTGGGCCTTCGACGGCAGCGTCCGATCCCAGGTCGCCGCGTTCGAAGACGGGACAGACCTGCCAACCGCCCGCATCGCCGAAGTAGGCCCGCCGCTCTCCCTTTGGGGCTGTTTCATTGGCCGTTCCGCCGCCGTTCAAGGGACGTAGCTCGGCCTTCGTCACTTCGCCGACGCCAACGACCCGGTAGTTCATGAGCTCCACCGGTTCGTCCTTGTCTGAATGGCCGAACTGCTTGCGGTGCTCGATGTGAAAGCGATCGAGAAGATTTGTCGCATCGGTATCGCCGATGGCACCGTCGCCTAAGCCGAGCGCCACGTTAACTTCGTAGCCCTGTCCCCGGTAGCGGATGTCGCAAGAACGCTCGAGAGTGACCTTGTCGGCGGCGATCCCTTCGTCGGAGAAGGTCTCCATCAGTCGGCTCTCCAATTCCATGAAAATATCGGTGAGCAGCTGCCCTTTGACTTGGTTGCCGGGCGCGAATCGCGTCACGACTTCGGTGTGTTTGACATCGCTCATCAATGTGCCAAGAGCTGATAGGACGCTGGGCTGCACCGGCACCAAGATGGTCGACATGCCCAGTTCCTCGGCGACCAGTCCGGCATAGAGCGATCCGGCGCCGCCAAAGGGCAGCAACGCAAATTCGCGTGGATCGAGCCCCTTCTCGACCGAAACGGCTCGGATACCGTTGGCCATGTTGGCCACCTGGACGCGGACCACGGCCATCGCTGCGTCGGCGGCGTCGAGGTCCAGCGGTTTGGCGATGTTATCCGTAATCGCCGCCTTGGCGCGGTCGGCATCCAGCGCCACTTCGCCGCCCAGGAAATATTTGGGATTGATGAAACCCAACGTCAGCGCCGCATCGGTGCTGGTCGGCTCGGTTCCCCCTTTGCCGTAACAAACCGGTCCGGGATCGGCGCCGGCGCTTTCTGGCCCGACCTTGAGCGTGCCCCGGAAGTAGCGCGCGATGGACCCGCCACCGGCCCCGATGGTGTGAATGTTGACCTGCGGCACCTTAATCGGAAATCCCGACAGATTGCCGTCCGGCGAAAGCTTTACCTGCCCGCCCTGGATCATCGCGACATCAAGGCTGGTCCCGCCCATGTCCATGGTGATCGCATCGTCGATGCCGGCGGCACGGGCCGCGGCCGCCGCGCCGACGACGCCACCGGCCGGCCCTGACAGGAGCGTCTTGACGGGCTGGGCGCGCGCCTGCTGGCCATTCATGAGACCGCCGTTGGACTGCATGATGCGCAGCGTACTGGCAAACCCGGCGTCGCCGAGGCGCTGTGCCAGGCGCTCGATCAACTGGTCAATCTTGGGCATGACATAGGCGTTGGTAACCACGGTGCAGGTACGCTCGTACTCGCGGAATTCGGGGCAGATATCGGATGACAGTGACACGTAGGTATTGGGGGCGCATTTTTTGATTGCGTCGCGCAGACGCTGTTCGTGGCTCGGATCAAGGAACGAGAAGAGAAGCGAGACAGCGACGGAATCAACACCCATTTCCCCAATGGCGGTAGCCGTTCTCTCCGCCTCCTCGTCCGTCAGCGCCCGCACCACCGAGCCGTCGGCGCCGATACGCTCCGCCACTCCGATGGTCAGGCGTCTGGGCACATAGGGCTTGGGCTTTTGCATGAACAGATCGAAAAGCCTGGGTCGCCATTGACGCTGAATCAACAGCGCGTCGCGATTGCCGTCGGTAGCAAGGAGCGCGGTCTTTGCCCCCTTGTATTCGATGATGGCATTGGTGGCGACAGTCGTGCCGAAGATCAGGCGGGTGATCTCGGGTGTCGTTATCCCATGGCGTTGATCCAACTGAACCAGTCCGTCGAGCAATGCCTGGGAGGGATCTTCGGGAATCGAGGGGACCTTCAAGGTGACGATTTCACCGCTATCGGGATCGAAGGCAACAACATCGGTGAACGTGCCTCCGGTATCCACCCCAACGTAAAACATCGCGTTTCCTCTATTACTTTTGGTACGGGAGGCTGGCCCGGCGGCGCATCCTAGCCGTGCTGCCAACCACTATCAAATCCTTTGCACCCGGCCCTGCCGCGCATGGCCTTTTCAGCACAATCACAATGCCGTGACGGTGGTTGATGCCCCGGCCCGCTTGACCGATGATGTGTCGCGGACATCATCGGCAAGGACGCCGTGGCATGATTTCGGTCATCATACCCACGCTGAATGAGGCGGAACGCTTGGCGCGCCTGGTCTCCAAGCTTCAGCGACAAATGCCCCGGTGCGAGATCATCATCGCCGACGGCGGCAGTCACGACGGGACCGTCGCCTTCGCCCGTGCCCTGGGCACCAGGGTGATCCGTTCAGCACCAGGGCGTGGCCAGCAACTGGTCCGCGGTGCTGATATAGCTGTGGGCGATGTTCTTCTTTTTCTCCACGCCGATACGGTCTTTCCCGCGGGTGGTTTGGCGTGTATTGACGAGCGGCTGACTTCTGCACCGGAAATTATTGGCGGCAATTTTCGCCTGTTGTTCGACGGTCATGACGCATTCAGCCGCCGGCTCACCTGGTTTTATGCCTGGATGCGCCGGCGCGGTCTCTATTACGGCGATTCGGCGATCTTTGTCAGGCGCCGGGTATACCAAGCATTGGGCGGCATGCGCCTCGTGGCATTGATGGAGGACTACGATTTCACCCGTCGCTTGGAAAGGTATGGTCCCACCTGCTGTATCGAGGACCCGCCTGTGATCACATCGTCCAGGCGTTTCCAGGGTCGCCATCCGCTCGCCATCATCTGGGGATGGCTGAGGATCCACGCGCTCTACCACTTGGGGGTTTCGCCCGACCGCTTGGCTCGGCTCTACGATTCCGAACGCCGGCGCACAGCTTCCACCAAAGGATTGGCGTCATGAGCGCCCGACGTCCGTTGCACGTGTTCTTGTTGTCCGGCCTTGTCCTGGCGGTGAGCGGCTTCACGCCGCTCGAATCCCTGTTGGCGCCAAAGTCGGAACCGTGGCCGCGCTGGACAGCCCACGATCCTCATTCGACTGCTACCATTGCGCACGATGCCTGGGACGGCTTGCTCAAGAGCTACGTGCATCCGGCACCCGGTGGCATTAACCGCTTTGCCTATGGCCAGGTGAGCAGGGTCGACCGGCAAGCCCTCGACGCCTATGTCGCTGAGCTAGCCGAGGTTGCTATTGACCACCACCGGCGGGCCGAGCAGCGGGCCTATTGGATCAACCTCTACAATGCGCTGACGGTCCGTGTCGTGCTCGACCACTATCCGGTCGCCACCATCCGCGATATCGATATCTCGCCCGGCCTCTTTTCCCTCGGCCCCTGGGACCGCAAACTGGTCACCATCGAGGGCGAAGCCCTAAGCCTGAACGATATCGAACACCGCATCCTGCGCCCGATCTGGAAAGACCCGCGCATTCACTATGCCGTCAACTGCGCCGCCTTGGGATGCCCCGACTTGGCGGCCAAGGCCTTCACCGCCACCAACTCCGATGCCATGCTGGAAGGCGCGGCGCGGGCCTACGTCAATCACCGGCGCGGCGCCCGTGTTGAAAACGGGCTTCTCACCGTCTCCAAGATTTATGCCTGGTATGCGGAGGACTTCGGAGGTGATGCCGAGAGCGTCATTGAGCACTTGAAGCACTATGTCGCGCCCGCCCTGGCTGTGGATATGAAGCGTGCCGGCGGCATCGACGGTTATGCCTACGATTGGTCCCTGAACGATACCGGTGACCGGTGAGCGGGACTCGCGAGACCATCTTGAACGGGCTATCATCGGCAATGGTTCAAAATGGGGTCAAAACCATGGCTGACCGGGAAGCGTGCGGTAACTGCCGATTTTGGCAACCGACATGGAAATTCAAAAAGGAACAGAGCTACACTCAAGACGACGCCCGATTGGACGTTACTAACCCACGCGATACCGGTGGGCTCAGAAAGCGCTCCAACAAGGGACTTTGCCGACGTTACTCGCCGCAGGCTAGCGCCTTAACCACTGTGTGGATGGAAACCGCTAATTCCGATTGGTGCGGCGACCACGAACGTATTCGCCCGAGTTCAGAGGACACTACGGACTGAGTTCCACTGTCAGGGTGCGCTCGGCGTAGCCGTGCACTTTGTCATGGGCGCGTATGCTAACCCGCTTGACGCCCTTTGGCACCCGTACGCCCGAGAGGCTGCGGGTAAATGGCTGCTCGTTTTCGTGCGGATGAAGAAGGACCCGGGTGCCCAGCACCGTGCCGTCGGGCGCCACAATGTCCCATTTGTCGGCGTAATGGTCCCAACCGGTGTCGGCGTGGCGGAGCGTAACCGAAAAGCGATACGCGCCGTCGGCCCCTTGGCGCACCGCGGCGGCGGCGATTTCCACCTCACCGGCGGTCGCGACCGATGCCGTTAAAAGGGCGATGGCGGTTGCTGTCACTAACGATAGAATCATATCCCCTCCTTCTCCAACCGTTACCCCTTAGTCCGACCGGAATTCCAGGTGAATGTGGCTGTGATGGCATAATTCCATACCGCCCCCACCACGGCACCGGCGGCGCCCGCCAACCACCATGGCGAGCCGGCATCGAACAAATAGATGGCGACGGCTAGGTTGATCAGGGCACCCAGGCTGCAGGCCGCGTAAAAGCTGAAAAGCCCGCGCAAGAAACCGAAGCCCTTGAGCCGCTTGTCGCGATAGGTGAAGACATTGTTGACGAAGTAGTTAAAAGTCATAGCGATGATCACGGCTGCCGTCTGGGAAATCGGGAACGAAAGTCCCGGCCCCTTGAGCAGTCCGCCCAGCACTGCCAGATGGACGACGAGACCAAGGGCGCCGACACCGGCAAAAAGCAGGAAGCGGACCGGAATCCACCCGCCGAACATCTTCTCTCCCAACAACATCACGTATTCCCAGGCGACCATGGTATCGAGCTTGCTCTCGCCGGCGTGGCGCTGGCGAAAGGTATAGGGAAGTTCGACAAAGCAGAGCGGGCGCGGCGACGAGGCGAACAGGTCGAGCAGGATCTTGAAGCCGGTTCCTGACATGTGCCGCACAGCTTCGAGAAAGGCGTGCTGCTCGACCATGAAGAAACCGCTCATGGGATCGCCGAGGTCAGCCTTGATCACCATCCGGCCGAGGCGCGTGGCGAGGCGGCTGATCGCCGCCCTCTCTGACGACCAATCGCCGACGCCACCACCCTCGGTGTAGCGGCTGCCGATGGCGATGTCGACGGCGCCCGGCTTCACCGCTTCCAACATGCGCGGTAACAACGTCTCGTCGTGTTGGAGGTCGGCGTCCATCACCGCCACGTAGGGTGTGGTGGTGGACAGCATGGCCTCAATGCAGGCGGCCGACAGCCCGCGCCGGCCGATGCGCCGGATGCAGCGTACGCGATCGTCCCGGGTGGCGATAGCGGCGACGGCGTCGGCCGTACCGTCCGGCGAATCGTCATTGACGAAGACGACCTCCCAAGAGAGGCCGTCCAGGACCGTGATCAGCCGTTCGATAAGGGGTTCGACGTTTTCTCGTTCGTTGAATGTCGGGATGACGACGCTGAGCTCCCTGGTCATTAGCCTCACCTGAGCCTGCGACCGCGGGCCGCAGCCACGGGGATACAATAGTGGGCAATCACTTCGCCGTCGTCGTTGGCCACGACCGGGCGCTCAAGCGGGTTTGCGTCAGGCGATTCCGAGAAAGAACCCATGATCGGTCCGTTGTTGCTTGTCAGCTTGGGAGAATGCCGCCGCTGACCGGTGGATCAGGCGTAAAGGACGCTATGTTGATACGGCACCATCATTGGAAGTCAAGCGGCTTCCGCCGTCGCGGCACTGTTCAATTTGTGGGCACTTCGCGCTTGTTGCCATCCGCATCGATGGCGACGTAAGTGAAGACGCCCTCGGTTACCTTGACCCTTTGGTTCCTGTCACCGCGGCGCTGGATCCAGGCTTCGACGGGAACCGTCAGCAAGGTGCGGCCGGTTCGCTCGACCTCGGCATAAACGCAGAGCACGTCGCCGACGCGGACAGGGCGGTGGAACGCCATCCCGGTCACCGCCACCGTGACGATGCGGCCCTTGGCTCGCCATGCCGCCGTAATGCCGCCGGCGATGTCCATTTGGGCCATTAACCAACCACCGAAGATGTCGCCGCTGGGGTTGGTGTCGCGCGACATGGCCTGGGTCCGGATAGCCATTTCACCGCGTGGCTCGATTGCTTCCTTTGACAGGATAAATCCCCCATTTTACACAACATGTATTGTCTATGGCGCCTCAACCATACTATATCGTCCTTGCGCCAAACCCCGAGACCAATTAAGGATATGGGGCCAACGGAACGGAAATACGACCATGACAGCGGGCGCGAGAGCAATGGACGACTTGTTCGTTGAGACGGCCGAAACCGGACCGCGGCGCCAGCGCGGCTATTCGGCCAAGGACATTGAGGTCCTGGAAGGCCTTGAGCCAGTGCGCCGACGCCCCGGCATGTACATCGGCGGTACCGACGAGCATGCGCTCCATCATCTGGCGGCTGAGCTTCTCGACAATGCCATGGATGAGGCGGTGGCGGGCCAGGCTAGCCGCATTGATCTGGAAATCGACGCCGACCAATGGGTGACGGTCAGCGACAACGGCCGCGGTATTCCGATCGATCCCCATCCTAAGTTCAAGAACAAATCCGCCCTAGAGGTCATCCTCACCACTCTTCACTCAGGCGGCAAGTTTTCGGGCCAGTCATACCAGACCGCGGGCGGTCTGCATGGCGTCGGTCTGTCGGTGGTCAACGCGCTGTCGGATCATCTCACCGTTGAGGTGGCCCGCGATCGCAAGCTGTGGACCCAATCCTACCGCCGCGGCAAGCCCAAGGGACCGCCGAAGGACAAGGGGACGGTGCACAATCGCCGCGGTACGACCGTCCGCTTCCACCCCGACCCCGACATTTTCGGCCCAAGCGTCGGGTTCCGCCCGGCGCTTCTTTACCGCATGGCCCGGTCCAAAGCCTATTTGTTTCGGGGCGTCGAAATCCGCTGGTCGTGCGACCCGGCGCTGCTGAAGAAGGGCGACCAGACGCCCGACCACGACACCTTGCATTTTCCGGGCGGCCTTGCCGACTTCTTGGCAACGACGCTGGATGAGCGCGCCACGCTGACCGCTACCCCTTTTGCCGGCGACGCCAAGTTGAACGGCGGCTCGGGAAAGGTGGAATGGGTGGTGGCTTGGCCGGTTGACGAGGACGCCTTCCTCAATTCCTATTGCAATACCGTGCCGACGCCCCAGGGCGGCACCCACGAACAGGGTCTGCGCGGCGGGCTGACCAAGGCTCTCAAGGCCCATGGCGAGCTTATCGGGAACCGCCAGGCGGCCAAAATCTCCGCCGACGACGTAGTCGGGGGGGCCTGCGTCATGCTATCGCTGTTCATGGAAAACCCCGAGTTTCAGGGCCAAACCAAGGAAAAACTGTCCAACGCCGCCGCCGCCCGCCTGGTCGAGACCAGCATCCGGGATCACTTTGACCATTGGCTTAGCGGCGATACGGAGACGGCACGCCGTTTGCTTGACCACGTCATCGGCCGCGCCGAAGAACGCAACCGCCTCAAGTCTCAGCGCGAAACCAAGCGCGCCTCGGCGACGCGCCGGTTGCGCCTGCCCGGCAAGCTCTCCGACTGCTCAAGAAAAACCACCGAGGACACGGAGATTTTCCTGGTCGAGGGGGATTCGGCGGGCGGCTCAGCCAAGCAGGCTCGTGATCGTGCCACACAGGCGATCCTGCCGCTCAGGGGCAAAATCCTCAACGTGGCCAGCGCTTCCGCTGACAAGCTCCACGCCAACCAGGAAATTAAGGACCTGCTGGAGGCCCTGGGCTGTGGCGTCGGCGAGGCCTTTGATGAGGATGCGTTGCGCTATGACCGTGTCATCATCATGACGGATGCCGACGTGGACGGCGCCCATATTACCGCACTTTTGATAACATTTTTCTTTAAGCAAATGCCGCAATTAATTGAAAAAGGTCATCTTTATATTGCCATGCCACCGTTGTACCGAATTTCCCAAGGTTCTCGCACTATTTTTGCCCGCGACGATGCGCACAAGGACGAATTGCTGAAAAGCAAATTTACCGGCAAGGGCAAGGTAGAGATCAGCCGTTTCAAAGGCCTGGGCGAAATGCCGCCGGCCCAACTCAAGGAAACGACCATGGCGCGGGAGAAGAGGACGTTGCTTCGCGTCACCTTGCCCCGCGATGGCGAGGACGAGGCCACGATCGGTGATACCCGTCGCCTGGTCGATAGCCTCATGGGCCGCAAGCCCGAATTGCGGCTGGCCTATATCCAAGAACACGCCCGTTTCGTCGACGACATCGACGTTTGACGTTTCAGCTGACAACAAAACCCAGGGCGTGAAACCTGTGGCAAACGGGCTATAATGAGCGCTCCTCACGCATCTCGCGGCCCAACAGAAATGGCTCGACGCTCTCCATGATTTCCGTCACCCAAGCTCTCGAACTGCTCACTGCCGCCTTCTCGCCGTTGTCGGCCGAACGGGTGGGGCTGGCCGACGCCTTGGGCCGGGTGCTGTCGGACGACGTCGCCTCGCGCATTACCCAGCCGCCGTCCGATGTCTCGGCCATGGACGGCTACGCGGTGCGCGCGGCGGACGTGGCGACGGTGCCCGTGACCTTGCGTCGGATCGGCGAATCGGCTGCCGGCCAAGCGTTTGATGGCGTTCTAGGTGCCGGCCACGCGGTGCGCATATTCACCGGCGCTCCCGTGCCCGAGGGCGCCGATGCCATTGTTATTCAAGAAAATACCGAGGCCAAGGGCGACGACGTCGTGGTCCGTCAGGGGGCGGCGCCCGGCAAGTTCATCCGCCCAGCGGGTCTCGATTTCGCCGAGGGCCGGGTACTCCTGCCGGCGGGCCGGGTGATGACGGCGCGCGACGTAGGCATGGCGGCGGCCATGAACGTGCCTTGGCTGAGCGTACGCCGCCGGCCGCGCATTGCCGTTCTTGCCACGGGCGACGAATTGGTCATGCCGGGAGAGCCTAGGTCCCGCGACCAGATCATCAGCTCCAACAGCCTGGCCGTGGCGGCCTACGTTCGCGTCCTTGGCGGCGAGCCGGTCAATCTAGGCATCGCCGCCGACAATGTTGAAACCCTACGCGCCCTGATCGCCGGCGCCCGTGGCGCCGACGTGTTGGTGACCATCGGCGGCGCATCGGTCGGAGATCACGATCTGGTGCGCCGGGTACTCGACGAAGAGGGCTTGGAGCTTGCCTTTCACCGCGTCGCCATGCGCCCGGGTAAGCCCGTTATCTTCGGCCGCCTGGGGCCGCTTGCGGTCCTTGGCATGCCGGGGAATCCGGTTTCGGCCGGTGTTTCGGCGGTGATCTTCCTGAAGCCCGCGATTGAGGCCATGCTGGGCGTCTCGGGCGAAAGAGGGCCGTCGCCGACGGCCCTTCTTGGCTGCGACCTGAACGGCAACGATGAACGCCAGGATTACCTGCGCGCGACAATCGCCAACGACGCCGATGGCAACCCGGTGGCGACGCCCGCCGGGAAACAAGACAGTTCCATGATGGCGGTCTTCGCCGCCGCCGATTGCCTGATCGTGCGGCCCCCCCACGCCGCCGCCGCGCGTGCCGGCGAAAGGGTTGAGATCGTGCCCCTGCGCCGCGGCCATTTGTCGTTGTGAAGCCGGCTGGTGGCTGACAAGAAAATATTTGCTTGACCCGGCACTGGAACCAAACTAGAACAAGCGCTAATGTTTACAGTTTGTTCCAAAGGTCTATGTGCGGGGGCGTGGCCATGCTGACCAGGAAACAATACGAGCTTTTGGTTTATATCGACGGCTATCTCAAGGACAACGGTGTCTCGCCGTCATTCGATGAGATGAAGGACGCGCTGGGTCTGCAATCGAAATCGGGTATCCACCGCCTGATCACAGGATTGGAGGAGCGTGGTTTCATCCGCCGCCTGCCCCACCGGGCCCGGGCCTTGGAAGTGCTGCGTCTGCCAGATAATGCGCGCTTGGCCGGCCGCCAGCTATCCCGCCCGGCCAAAGGACTGGATGAACGCTTTGGCGCCGATGCCAAGGTGATAGAGGGCGGGCTTGCGGGCCGTGCGTCAACAACGGCGCAAGTGGTCGAACTGCCGCTCTATGGGCGAATCGCCGCCGGCACACCGATTAAGGCCCTGCGCGATTCTGAATCCGTTGAGGTGCCGGCCTATCTTTTGAGCGGCGGCGAACACTATGCCCTTGAGGTAGAGGGCGAATCGATGATTGATGCCGGCATCCAGGACGGCGACACCGTGCTCATCCAGCGCCGGGATACCGCCGAAAACGGCACCATCGTCGTCGCCCTGGTCGACGATACCGAGGTGACCCTGAAGCGTTTGCGCCGCAGGGGCTCTTCCGTTGAGCTTGAAGCCGCCAACCCCGCTTATGAGACGCGCGTCTTCGGCCCCGACCGGGTCAAAGTGCAGGGCCGGCTGGTCGGTTTGATCCGTAAGTACTGAGGAAGGCGGCGCCTTAACTCGCGCTGTCGCTTCGCTGTCTGGGCGCCGGACGTACCACCCAAGGGCGCCGGCCGCGTTCTTCATTGACGCTTTCCACCCTTACCTGACCGTTGTCCAGAAGCCACAGCGCGTGGGCGCCGTGGCGCCACAGATCGAAGCGGTCGGCCGCCGGGCAAGGACCGCGCACCGGGACGGCGCTGACGACCACATCGGCGATCCAGCAGTCCTCGGCCAGGCTTTGGGGGCGTGAGACGAGGGCCACCACGTGTTTCTTGGCGTGCAGGATGCAGCCCAGGTGGTCGCAAACCAAGCGGCCGTCGGCGCTGAAGCCCTGGCGCGGCCAAAGCGGAGCCTCCGCATCCTGGCCGACCCGGCGCAGCCATACCCCGCGGTTGAAGCGCCCCGTCCGTCGCGTCGAGACGGCGAAGGTGCCCGAGGCCGAGCGCACGGCCATCAAGCGACCGCCGCCGTCCACAAGGACGTCCGGCGGAACCGTAACGGCCACCCCGGCCAGACCGGCAGCGACGCCGGCCAGCCCCCAGGCCCGCCACGGGCAACGCCACAAGCACAGCCACAGTCCCCCCAGGCCGAGGGCGGCCAGACCCCACACCGGCATGGCCGGCACCAAGGTCACGGCGCCGGGCCAGGCGGCGACGGTCTCGGCAACCCGAACCACCACCTCGATGCCCAGGCCCATGGGGGCCAGGGCCACGGACTCCAGGCCGAAAGGCATCAAAAGAAAAGCGGCCACCGCCCATGGCATGATCCACAGCGCCGTCACCGGTACGGCCACCAGGTTGGCGGCCAGGCCGAAAACGGCAAAACGGTTGAAGTGATATATCGCGAAGGGCGCTGTCGCGGAGCCGGCAATTAACGTCGTCAACCCCACACCACCCAGGTAGTGGAGTGCCCGACGCGGCCATGATGGCGGTCCGGCCTCATCAAGCCGCCGGCGGTCGCGCACCACCTCGTAGACGGCGACCAAGGCGACGACGGCGGCAAACGACATCTGGAAGCTGGCGCCAAGCAGGCTTTCGGGTCGAAACAGCAAGATGGCGAAAGCGGCCCAGGCAACAAGACGCATGGATAGTCCGCGACGGTCAAACAAGACGGCAAGCAGCACCAGGCCAATCATCAGGAAGGCGCGTTGTGTCGGGACCGTCGCGCCGGCGACCAGGGCATAGGCGAACGCCCCGGCAATAGCCGCCATCGCCGCCCATTTCTTGATTGGATAGCGAAGCGCCAGGGGCGGTACCAGGGCCAGGGCGCCGCGCAGACCAAAGAACACAATGCCTGCCACCAGACCGATGTGCAGCCCTGAAATGGCCAAAAGATGAGCCAGCCCGGAATCGCGGATGTTCGCCATTACTTCGGCCGAGATGGCGCCTCGTGACCCCGTCATCAGGGCGGCGGCGATGGCGCCCGGCGTTCCGTCGATGCCCGCCACGACACGTTCCGAAATGCGTTGGCGCAGCCGTTCCAGGGCAAAACCGAAGGCGGCGAACCCTTCGGCGCGATGATGCTCCTCAACGGTGGCGGAGCCGAGGGAGAATCCGACGGCACCGAGTTGGCGAAAATAGGACTGACGTTGGAAGTCGAATGCACCGGGCGCGGCGGGCGGCGGCGGCGGCGAAAGGATGGCGCGCACCCGGATCCAGTCGCCGGGGATGATGCGCGGCTGTTTTCCGCCTAGCCGCACGCGCAACCGTTCCGGCGTGCGGGCCGGGGAAAGCTGCCCGATGCGTAATCGTTCCAGGGTAACGCGACTGGCTCCGGGTAGAACTTCGACACCAACCACCCGGCCTGCGACATTCGTCGGGCCCAGGCGATGGTCTAGCACCGGGGTCTGGACGGCAACCGTCCGCCATTGGGCGGCGGCGAAGCCAAGGGCGAGGACGCCCACGCCCAAAGCCGCCACCAAAGGTACGGCGCGTCGGCGTCCCAGCCAGCCAAAGGCGGTGGAGACGGCCATTCCCGACAGGCCGAGTCAGATCGGCGGCTCCTCTGGAAGGGCGAAATAAAAGCCGATGCCTAGGCCCAGAAAAACCGGAAGCCAAAGCACCCATCGCTCCCGCTCGCGCTCAAGGACGGCTCTTACCTCGTGCATCGCAGCGAGACGGCTGGAGACACCTGACATCCCACGAAACGGCGTTTTTTCTCTCCCACTTCGGTCGCCGCGACAGGCTTTTGCTGCAAGTGCTAAGGGATTGTGCTAAACCAGGGCAGTCCCATTGCCCGCGCGGCGCAACGTCGCGACTATAAAGCCTGTAACGAAAGAGAGTGTATCAGATCACGTCATGACGGTCGTTACCCGCTTCGCCCCCTCTCCTACCGGGACCCTCCACATTGGCGGTGCCCGCACGGCCCTGTTCAACTGGCTGTTCGCCCGCAACAAGGCGGGGCGGTTCTTGTTGCGCATCGAAGATACGGACCGCGCACGCTCGACGCCCGAGGCTGTCGGCGCAATCCTCGACGGGCTTGGTTGGCTGGGACTGGACTGGGACGGTGACGCGCAGTCTCAGTTCGATGGCGTCCAGCGTCACGCTGAGGTGGCGCAGCGCTTGCTGGCCGAGGGCAAGGCCTACCAATGTTTTTGCACGCCAGACGAACTGTCCGAAATGCGTGAGGCGGCACGCCGCGAGGGACGCTCTATGCGCTACGATGGGCGGTGGCGCGACCGCGACCCGGCCTCGGCGCCATCTGGCGTCGATCCGGTAATCCGCCTCAAAATGCCACAAGAAGGCGCCACCGTCATTGACGACCAGGTACAGGGTGAAGTCACTGTGGCCAACGATCAGCTTGACGATCTGGTACTGTTGCGGGCCGACGGGACGCCCACCTATATGCTAGCCGTGGTGGTCGACGACCACGACGCCGACGTGACCCATGTCATTCGGGGCGACGACCACCTGACAAACACTTTTCGACAATTCCAGATATACCGGTCGCTGGGCTGGGAGGCACCGGCCTTCGCTCACGTCCCTCTCCTTCATGGGTCCGACGGCAGCAAGCTATCCAAGCGCCATGGGGCGCTGGGTGTGGGGGAATACCGCGACCAGGGCTATCTGCCCGAGGCCATGCGCAATTACCTGCTGCGCCTGGGCTGGTCCCACGGCGACGATGAGATTATCGACACCGAACACGCCATTGCCTGGTTTACCCTCGACGCCATCGGCCGGTCGCCGGCACGCTTCGACAAGGAGAGGCTCGACAGCCTCAATGCCCACTACCTGCGCCATGCCGATGACGGCCGGCTTACCGACCTGGTTATGACTGGCCTTGCCGCAAATTCGGCCCGAAACATTGCCGATGAGGCTCTGAACCGGCTAATAATGGGAATGCCCGGTTTGAAGGAGCGGGCGACGACTCTTCTGGACCTAACCGATAGTGCCGCATTTTATGCCCAGTCGAGACCGCTATCCCTGGGCGACAAAGCGGCCAAGCTCCTCAACGACACCACGCTCGGACACTTGAAAGGGCTTCGTGATCCGTTGGTGGAACTGAAGGAGTGGAGCGACGAGGCCATTGAGGTCCTGGTTCGACGCTTCGCCGAAGACGAAGGGCTCAAACTGGGAAAGATAGCCCAACCCTTACGTGCCGCGCTGACGGGTGCGACCGTTTCGCCGCCTATCTTCGAGGTCATGAGGGTTCTGGGTCAGGAGGAAACTTTAGGAAGGCTAGACGACGTGCTCGGCGGTATTTAATACAAATCATTGAACGGGCGAAAAAAAATGAGCACATATTCATGTAACAACCATGGGATGAGCCGGAATCCGTTGATCGGCCGCCCTCTTCGTAGGGGATAGGACTTATGAGTGCAAAGAAAGCCAGTACCAAGAAAACGGCGTCCGCGGCGACGGTGACCCTCGTCGATACGCCCAACAAGCGCAGCTTCGAATTACCTATCATCAAGGGAACCATAGGTCCGGACGTCATCGACGTTCGCAAGCTCTACGCCGAGACGGGATACTTCACCTACGACCCTGGTTATACGTCGACGGGAAGTTGTGAGTCACAAATTACCTATATCGACGGCGATGAGGGCATCTTGCTTTACCGCGGATACCCCATCGAAGACCTGGCCGAGCACTCCACCTTCATGGATGTTTGCTATCTTCTGCTCTATGGCGAATTGCCGAACCCGAAGCAACACGAAAAGTTCGAGTACGACATCACCCATCACACCATGCTGAATGAGCAGATCAATTACTTTTTTCGCGGTTTTCGCCGCGATTCCCACCCGATGGCGATCATGTGCGGCGTGGTTGGGGCGCTATCGGCCTTCTATCATGACAGCACCGACATCACGAATCCCCGCCATCGCATGGTGGCGTCCTACCGCCTGATTGCAAAAATGCCGACTATTGCCGCGATGGCATACAAGTATTCCCTGGGACAACCTTTCATCTATCCGCGCAACGACCTCGGATTTTCCGAGAACTTCCTTCACATGATGTTCGCGACCCCGTGTGAGACTTACGATATCAATCCCGTACTGTCTCAAGCGATGCGGCGTATTTTCATTCTGCACGCAGAACACGAACAGAACGCCTCGACCTCGACGGTGCGTCTTGCCGGATCCAGTGGGGCCAATCCCTATGCCTGCATCGCCGCCGGCATTGCCTCATTGTGGGGACCCGCCCATGGCGGCGCCAATGAGGCGGTGCTCAACATGCTGGGCAAAATCGGCAGCACCAACCGTATCAAGGAGTACGTGGACAAGGCCAAGGACCCCAAGGATCCGTTCCGCCTCATGGGCTTCGGTCATCGGGTCTACAAGAGCTATGATCCACGCGCCAAGGTCCTACAGGCCGAGTGCCACAAGGTGCTCAAGGAATTGGGGATCAAAGACGAGCCCCTGCTCGACTTGGCTATGGAATTGGAGCAAATCGCCCTGTCGGACCCATATTTCGTCGAAAAGAAGCTTTATCCAAACGTCGACTTCTATTCGGGCATCATCCTACGCGCCATGGGGATTCCGACGTCAATGTTCACGGCGCTCTTTGCCTTGGCGCGGACCGTCGGCTGGGTGGCCCAGTGGAACGAGATGATTGAGGATCCGACACAAAAGATTGGCCGCCCGCGCCAGCTTTTCACCGGTGAGTCTGAGCGTAAGTACGTACCACTCAACCGACGCAAGTAGGGACGCGGGGGCCGGCGGCGTCCTATTTGCGCTCGCAAAACTCGATCTTGTATCCGTCGGGATCGTCGGCGAAAGCGATCACAGAGCCGCCGTGCTTCATTGGCCCGGCGGGGCGCGGGATGTTGACCCCTTCCGCCGCCAGTAAATCGCAGCACGCGTAGACGTCGGGCACGCCAATGGCCAGGTGGCCGAAGCCGCTGCCAAGTTCATACGGCTCGGCCTGATCCCAATTGTGGGTCAGTTCGATCACCGCTGTTTCCTCTTCGTCGCCGTAACCGACGAAAGCAAGGGTAAATCGCCCGCTTGGAAAGTCTTTCTTGCGCAAAAGGGTCATGCCCAAAAGCCGCGTGTAGAAGTCGAGCGACTTATCCAGGTCACGCACCCGGATCATGGTGTGAAGCAATTTGTATGTCGGGGTTTCCACCGTCATATCATCCTCCATTGGAAATTGAATAGCGTTCGATAATGTCCAGCACCACCCGGGCGGCGCGTTCACCGGTTGGTGGTCCGTCAAGGCCAAGTCGATGCAGTGCATCACGCCCCGCGGCGATCTGCTGGGCGCGGGATTCGGCATCTCCGAGCAAATAATCGATGGCCGCCGCCAACTTCTCGGGTCGGCAGTCCTTTTGCAGGAATTCGGGCACTACGGGGCGGTCCAAGACGATGTTGATAAGGTTGACATAACGGACTTTGATTAGTTGGCGGACGAGAAACGCGGTCAATGGATTGATCTTATAGGCGATCACCGCCGGGGTGCTTGCCATGGCCAGTTCAAGGGCCACTGTGCCCGAGGCGGCCAGGGCGGCATCGGCGGCGGCGAAGGCGCCGTGTTTCTCCGCCGTGTCCGATACCATGATCGGTGCCGCCGGCCAATCCCGAATGGCGGCGGTCACGGCGTCGGAGACCGTTGCCACGGTGGCGACGACGGCGCGGAGATCGGGCCGGCCGCTGCGCAACCGGGCCAAGGTCTCGCCGAAAATAGGCATAAGGGGACCGACCTCGCTTTTCCGGCTGCCGGGTAGAAAACAGACCAAGGGAGCCCCGGGATCGATTCCGTGAAGGCGGCGAAAGGCCGCACCGTCGCCGTCGCCAGCGCCACTTTCCACCACCGGATGGCCGACGAAGGTCGAAGCCAGTCCTTCGGCCTCGAAAAAAGGCGGCTCGAACGGCAACAAGGCCAGGACATGGTCTAGAAAGGCCGCGATGACGCGGGCGCGGCCGGGCCTCCATGCCCAGACAGTCGGGGCGACATAGTGGATAAGGGGAAATCCCTTTCCCTTGAGGCGCCTGGCGACACGAAAGCTGAAATCGGGCGCGTCAATGGTCACCACGGCGGCCGGGCAGCTCGACTTGACCGCTGCCACGGTCTGGCGCAGGCGGCGCAATATCCGTGGCAGCCGCGGCAGGACCTCGGCCACCCCCATGACCGTGAGATCGTCCATGGGAAAAAGGCTGGTTAGGCCGTGGGATTGCATGTTTGGGCCGCCGACACCGGCGAACCGAACACGCCCGCCGGTCAAATGATTGAGGGAGGCCATGAGCCGGCCGCCAAGCACGTCCCCCGAGGGTTCGCCGGCGATCAGGAAGACGAGAGGTGCCGCCGTCACCCGGGTAATTCCTCGGAACCCTCGACGCCAAGTAGAAAGAGGCCCGCATTGTCGGCCGCCCGAATGGTCTTTTCCGGATCAATAAGGAGGGCGCCGCCGGCTTCCACCGCGATTCCCCTGAGTCCCGCCGCGGCGGCCGCCTCGACGGTCCCGACGCCGATGGTGGGAAGATCAGCGCGTGGCTCCTGCCCTGGCTTGCGGACCTTGACCAGGACGCCGCCCGGTCCGTCTCGACGCAACTGTGCGGCGCGGGCCAGCATCGCGTCCGTTCCCTCCACAGCCTCTACAGCCAGGACCAAGCCTTGCTGCACCACCGCGCCCTGACCCACGTCGAGGGCCCCGATGCCCAAGGCCACCTCGACACCGCGCCGGGTATCGTGGTGGGCCTGTTCGTCGGGCTGGTGGCTCCCGAGGACGCCCATGGTGGCGAGGGAACAGGGAAGCAGGCTCTGTGGACCGACGACCCGGAAACCTTCTTTCTCTTCCAACTCACGGACGACCGCTGACAGAAGCTTGTCATCGCCAAGCATGGCAACGCCCAACTTGGCAAACAGCTTGGCTGCCCGCAGATCGGGCCTCAGAGCGGCGAGAGTGGGCCGACGGATGGCTCCTGCCATGACCACGTCCTCGACTTCGGCTCGGTGTAAGAGATCGATGGCATCTCCCGCTGCGCCCAGGCGTATCCACGCGTGTGACGTTCCCACCACGGTTTCAGGATCGGTCTGGTCTTTAAAGGCAAGGACGAAGACGTCGCGCCCGGCTTCCCTGCAGGCTTTAATGATACGGGCCGGGAGCGCGCCACCGCCGGCTAAAATTCCGAGTTTAGGCAGCATCTTCCATGTGGGGTTGGCAGATAGAGCGCGTGGATTCGACGTGAACGAAGTCGACGATCTCCATCACCGGCTCGACGTGGGGAAATAGCTCTGCCACGTCGTCTAGGCGTTCGGCCATCGTCCCTTCCTGGGCGAAAAGCAGCCGGTAGGCGTTGCGCAGATCGTGGATGACGTCGCGCGAAAATCCCCGGCGCTTGAGGCCGATGACATTCAAGCTCGATAGCCGCGCCCTGTTGCCGACCACCGAACCATAGGGAATGACATCGTTCTCGACCCCTGACATGCCGCCGATCATGGCGTGGCGCCCGATGCGCACAAACTGATGGACCGCCGACAGTCCGCCCACGATTGCCCATTCGCCGACCTTGACGTGCCCGGCCAAGGTGGCGTTATTGACCAAAATGACGTGGTCGCCGATTTGGCAGTCATGGGCAATGTGGCTGCCGACCATGAACAGGCAGTTGTTGCCGACGCGGGTTTCCATGCCGCCCCCTTCGGTGCCCGGGTTCAGGGTGACGTGCTCGCGGATCACAGTATTGCAGCCGATAGTCAGACGCGAGGGCTCGCCTTTGTATTTTAGGTCTTGGGGCGGCAGGCCGACGGTAGCGAAGGGAAAAACTCGGCTATTGGCGCCCAAGACCGTGTGCCCGTTGACAACGGCATGACCCAGAAGGGTGACGCCATCCTCAAGAACGACGTTCGGCCCGATTAGACAATAGGGGCCAATGGTAATGTTCTCGCCGATCTCGGCACCATTTTCGACAATGGCCGTGGGGTGAATATCGGTCATTCAATCATCCAAGATCATGGCAGAGAAAGTGGCTTCAGCGACGATGTTTCCGTCGACCATGGCCTTGCCGCTGAACTTCCACAATCCACCGCGGTTGCGCTCCTTTTGGACGTGGATGCGAAGCGAATCGCCGGGCGTCACCGGTTTGCGGAAGCGTGCGGTTTCGATGGACGTGAAATAGACCAGTTTGCCCTCCGACTTCTCGCCCAAGGTGTGCACGACAAGGACGGCAGCGGTCTGTGCCATTGATTCGATAATCAGTACGCCGGGCATCACAGGGTGGTTGGGAAAGTGACCTTGGAAAAACGGTTCGTCGATAGTAACGTTCTTGACGGCAGTGGCGTTCGAATCGGGAACTGTTTCTATAATTCGATCAATCATCAAGAAAGGATAGCGATGGGGAATCATCTCCATGATCCGCCCGATCTCAATGATCGTACCCGCGATGGAATTCGCGTCCTTATCCATCGTTCAACTCCCCTTCTTTTTTCCTTTCCGGCTCAGGTTGGCCAAGGTCGCCACCTGACGCCAGTGTTCGGTCGCCGGCGCGGCGGGGGAACCGATGACAGTCGCTCCCGCTTCCACGTCCCGCATGACACCGCTTTGAGCGCCAATACGAGCCCCGGCGCCGATGCTCAAGTGGCCGGTCAAACCCGCCTGCCCGCCCATCATAACGTAATCATCCACCTTGGTGCTTCCTGAAATCCCGACCTGAGACACGATGACACATCCCCGACCTAACTGAACGTTATGGGCAATTTGCACCAGATTATCAATTTTGCTGCCGGCGCCGATGATGGTGTCGGGGCCGGTGCCTCGGTCAATTGTGGTGTTGGCTCCAATTTCGACGTCGTCTTCGATGATGACCCGCCCCAGTTGGGGTACCTTGACGTGTCCTTGGGGGCCAAGCGCAAATCCGAACCCGTCTTGGCCCACGCGTACACCGGCATGGATGACAACACCACGCCCGACGATGCAATAAGTCAGTGAGACGTTAGCACCGATTTTGCAATCGTCGCCCAAGACCACTCCGTCGCCAAGGACCGCATTGGCGCCAATATGGCAGCCGCGACCCACTTCGGTATGTTCACCGACGACGGCTCCCGGTTCGATCCGGCAACCGACACCAAGGACCGCCGTTTCACCGACGACTGCCGAGGGCCCAACGGACGCCGCCATCTGTGCCATTGGGTAAAACGAGCGAGCCACGCGGGCATAGGCGTGATAGGGCTCCTTCGTCAACAACAATGCCATGCTCGAGGGTGCCTTTGCGGCCAAATCTGGATGGACCAGACAGGCACCCGCCGCGCTCTTGGCGAAATCATCGGCATAGCGTCTGTTGTCGAGAAAAGCGATGTCGGTCGGACCCGCCACATCCAGGGATGCAACGTCGGTAAAGGTGGTGCCAGGATCTACCTCGCCACCGATGCGCGCGCCCGACATCTCCGCTAATGTCTCAAGAGTGAATGGCCCGGCTACGGAGTAAAATCGCGGGTCAGCCATGACTTACTTTCCGGGTTCTACAACCTTGATCGTGGGCACGACCTGATCCAATCGCTGAAGAACGACCTCCGTAATATTGAGGGGTTTTGCCACAAGGACGGTTTGCTCCTTACGCAGAACCAGAGTTAGGCTGCGTTCCTTGGCAAGATCGACGACGATCTTGTTGAGAGACTTCTGCACCTCGAACATGGCGTCATTCAGGGCCTTGTCCAAGTTTTGCTTACGCTGCTGCACCTTGCGTTGCACACCAGCTAGGCGTTGATCGAACTTTCGCCGCTCATCGGTAAAAGCCTCGGGCGAAAGAATTGCCCTTTGACGGCCCAATTCTTGGTTGGCCGTGCGAAGTTCTTCCTCTTCCTTCTTGATTTCAGCTTGGAATTCGGCGCGAAATTTCTCCACTTGAACCCGAATGTCTTTTACCGCAGTGGCGTTTCGGCGCACCGCATTCATGTCGATGACGGCCATTTTGACGCGCAAAGTGCCTACTTTTACGGGTTCTTGCGCTAATCCTGGCTTAACCGCCGCCGCCAGAAACAGCGCACAGATCATAAAAACAAAATAACGCATCAAATTTTCTCCTAGAATTTAGTTCCGAAGTTGAAGCGGATATTCTCGATCTCGTCGAAACTTTCCTTCAAAACCGGGATTCCTACGTCAATGCCGATCGCTCCGAACGGCGAAGTCCAACTGATACCAGTACCTATCGAGGCGCGCAGGGCGCCAGAATCCTGTACATCTGTGCCCGACGGCGAGAGTTTGCCCGAGCTTCCCAAGTCCGTGAATACTTTACCCTTGATACCCAATTCGTTAGGAAGTCCAATTGGGAAGACGAGCTCGGCGGAGGCGGCATACATCCACTCACCACCCAAAGCGTCCTTTGTGCTGCTGTCGCGGGGACCAAGGCCGGCATCGGCGAAGCCGCCAGGACCGTTCTCATCCCCGACTGCGCCCATGAGCCGCATGTACAGGCGCGCGAGACCGTCATGGACGAGACGCTTAACTTCATCGAATACATCAAGGCGCAGGAAAACTCGGATGAGGAGGCCGAGGCGCCGCCCGAAGTCGCGGTATGATCGGATGATTTGAATGTTACACTGCGAGTTTAATTCCATCCCGACAAGACAGGAGACGCTATCGTGATCGCGCTT
>PVBE011745058.1_pt1 | contig 24060 bp, 22 predicted proteins | sample 1631181 | NCBI WGS metagenome assembly PVBE01 (sample SAMN08397723, study PRJNA350692) | Marine metagenome, whole genome shotgun sequencing project. | isolation source: water | place: Pacific Ocean | collected 2012-04 | reverse complement strand
GGATTAATCTTCCGGGGCGGGAGATGGGGCTGGATCAGCTTCCACTGCCAATCGGTGAGGCCACGCCATGCCATGGCTGCACTCCTCCCGGCGGAGAACCACAGCATACCAAGTCATTTTGAAGTTATGAAATAACTTCTAATCCTCTCCCGCTGAAACGAAGGCTCTCGTTAATAAATGAGGGCCCCGGCATCCACCCTGGACGCCGGGGCCCTCATTTATTAACGCCCTACGAAAGCCGCCCGGCGTTACTCCCCCGCCTGCCGGCGGACAAGTACCACACTCCGCATGGTGAGAACGGCCGTATCGTCCTGATTGACCACCGTGAAATCCATCGTCAACACCCCCCGGCCGGGGTCCGACCCCGAGGGGCGCATCGCCGCCACCTCAGCCTCGGTGCGAAGGATGTCGCCCGGCCGAACGGGCGCCAGCCAGCGAATCGCCTCGACGCCGGGCGAGCCCATCCCGCAATCGGCGAGCGCGCCGGTGTCGATGAACAGGCGAAACCCGAATGAAAGGGTGTGAAACCCGCTGGCGATCAGACCCCCGTATGGAGACGCATTCGCCGCCTCGAGGTCGATGTGAAACGGCTGGGGGTCGTACCTCTGCGCGAACGCGACGATCTCCTCCTCGCTGATCGCCGCGCTTTCGCTTGAGAAGCGCTCACCCACGCTGAAGTCGTCAAAGTATCTGGCCATGCGTCTTGGCCGAAACCAGCCCGGCTAGCTGGCTCCGTTTCCTCCCGGGAAGGATTTTTCGGCCTCCTCGGCGCCCTCGGCCATGTTGTAGTCCTGATCGAGTTCCCCGTCCCCGCAAGGGCTCTTCACCGCGAAAAACACCGCCGAACCACCCACGGCCCGGCTCCTGTGATTGGTGTTCCGGGGAATATGGATCAAATCGCCCTTTTCGACGGTTCGTTCCTCATCGCCCAGGATGTAGTGAAGCTTTCCTTCGAGAATCAGCGCGAATTGCTCTTCGTTGGGGTGCATGTGAAGGGGAGGACCCTCGCCCTCGAGCTTGGTCACGACACCGGCTTTCATCAACTCCCCGGCTACGGTTTTTCGGGTGATGGCGGCGTTAAGCTTGCTCTTCGATTCGGCCATCTCGGCCACTTGATAAAACGGCATGTCGATCTCCTTTGATCACAGATTCAATTCAGAATTAGCCCAGTTCGGCAACCAGCTCGGCCGGATCGACGGGCAGCTTAAGCGCCTCTCCGCGCTTTGCCGAAAGATCCATCGCCATCGTCATCATGAGATTGCGGTGTCCGTCGGCGGCGGTGGCATGGGGGGTGTCGAGTCCGACGTGCACCCGCTGGTACCAGGCGTTCGTCTCTTCGCGCATCGGTCCCCAGAGTTGATCGAAGGCGATGTCGCCGGGGGGATAGCTCGTGAGGAAGTCGACGTTGCGCGTGATCTCGGGTGTGTAGCCCGCGGGCTGGGCCCGCTCGCTCGCCAACACCATGTCGCGGTGGGTGTCGTCGATGGTGAGCACGCCCTCGGTCCCGACGATGCCGATCTCGAGGCTGTACACCGAGCCCGGCCAGACGACCGGAAGCGCCCAGCTAATGCTCATGCTCCAGATGGTTCCGTCCTCGAACGAGAAGATGCCGGTCGTGGCGTCCTTGGTCCCGTAGGAGGCGCCCAGTGCCCGGTCCACCGACCGCGCATAGAGCTCGACGGGCTTTTTACCCTCGAGAAGCCACATGCAGATATCGAGGCTGTGGGTGCCCGACACCACCATCGGGGTCAGTTTGCCCCGGTGTTCGGTCTTCTCGACCGTGGCGATGGGGACCAGACGGTTCATGAAGGCGCGGGTCGTCACCGTGGTGACGTCGCCGAGCGCGTTGTTCCGGAGCTTTTCCTTCACCACCAGGAATTTTCGGCGAAAGCGCAGGGTGTAGCCGACGACGGCGTCGATTCCTTCGCCCTCGATGGCCTTGACGATTTCGGCGGACTCTAGCGCGTTCGTGGCCAGCGGTTTTTCGATGAAAAGATCGTGCCCCCTCTCGACCGAGTCCATGACCGGCCCGAAGTGCTCGTTCTCCTCGGTCGCGATAATGGCGGCGTTCACCTCGGACCGGGCGAGCAGCTCCTTCGAGTCGGTGGTGAAGAAATCGGCGCCCGTGTCCTCGGCGAGCTTCCGGCCCACCTTCTCGTCGATGTCGCACAGCCCGAGCCACTCGACGCCGGGATAATCGCGCGCCAGTTCACCGCGGATTCGCCCGATCGTCCCGCAGCCGACGATAGCCAGACCGATTGGTTTTTTCTTGCCGTTTTCGTTACTCATTCGAAACTCCTTGAGAGTAGCGTCTTTATATCGACCTTCGAAACAACACCGTCAGGCGCCAAACTCGTCCGGGTCAACTGGCGGGCGATGCGCTTCGCCCCGTTTCTCCGGCAAACCCATATATATAGCCGGATTCCGTAAATCGCCGGATTCCGGACATCGTCATCATCGGATCCCGCTCGTTTTCGGTCTTGAAATCCTCGCTTCCCGGCCGCCGCGGCTCAAACCTTGACCTCCACCCGAATCGCGTCGAAGGCAAAGGTGTCGTGGTTTTCGAGCCAGTGGAGCCCCTCGGGCTCCACCCAAAAGGGCTCGCCGTCCTTGAGCTTGCCGCTTCTGGCGACGATTTCGCCCTCCTCGTTATAGTAGTCCATGTCCAGGCTCGCGTTGATGACAAAAATGCTCGGCCGGGCGTGGGTGTGTTTCTTTTCGACGACGCCCGGCGGAATGTTGTCGCGAAGAACGCGAACATACTCGTTCTCGAAAAAGACGGTGTGATTTTCCGGCGCGGCAGCGACGGCGTCGAGTTCCTCGGGGGTGCCCGGAATAAAGGGCGGCCGCTGCGGGATGTGATCAGAGTCCGAGGGCATTTGATATCTCCTTCGACTAGGCTCGCGGTTAAATCCCATACAATCTCGAACCGGATGACCGCGAGATCGAAATCCCGGAAATTTTCGACTCGGTGGGCGCCATCGGTCTCTAGCCTTTAGAGCGCCTCCTCCCAGGGAAATTCAGGCCAATACCGCCTTGGGCAGCATGGCGTGCACCCCCTTCACCCCGTTGACGATCTGGGTCACGTGAAGGTCCACGGCGAGGCTGCACAGCGTATAGGCGTCATCGCGGCTCATCCCCCTCGCCTCGCCCAGAAAATCAATCGTCTCTCTCAAAGCCATCTTCGCCGCGTTGTCGATCAAGGGGTCAAAACCCATCAGGATATGATGGGTCCCGGTTTCCGCCCGGGGGTGAGTGAGCTTCATATCCTTTCGAAGGCGAAGCTCCACCGTACCCGAAAGGGCGGTCTCGAGGGCCGAGGTGCAAGACTCTCCGTCGCCCTGACAACCGTGCCCGTCGCCGATGGAAAACATCGCGCCCTCGTTGAACACCGGAAAATACACGGTCGCCCCGGGCCCGAGCTCCTTGTTATCGAGGTTGCCCCCCCAAAAACCCGGCGGCGCCGAAGCGACTTGTCCCATCGCGGGTGGCGGGGCGACGCCGAAGTTTCCGAAAAACGGATCGAGGGGCACCTTTACGCCCGCGCCCCAGTCCGCCGTGCCCGCCGCATCGTCGATCTCCACGACGACGGAGTGATGATAGGGAAAATCCTCGGGCAGACCGCCCCGGAGAGGCCGGAAAACATTCACCCCCCAGTCGTAACGTGGCCGGGCGTCGATGAAGCGCACTTCGAGTACGTCTCCGGGCCGCGCTCCCTCGACGGCGACCGGGCCGATGAGCATGTGCCCCCCCGCGCCCTTCACGCAGGTCTCGATAATCGCGAGGAGCTCCTTCGAGACGCGGGAGCGGACCTTCTCCATGGCGTCCATGAACCCCGACTCGGTGTGGACTTGTAGGCGATCGCCCGAGGCAACGGTGAGGATCGGAGCCAGCGCGGCGTCGTAGTAGCCCCAGTGTACGGTCCCGGGCGATGCGATGAGCTCATGAATTACCAATCCGGGCGTCCTTTCCGGTCCGCTACTCGAACAGCGACTTGGGCACCATGGCGTGGACACCCTTATAGCCGTTCACGATCTGGGTGACGTGAAGGTCCACGGCGAGGCTGCAAAGCGAGTATGCGTCGTCGCGGCTCATCCCCCTCAACTCGCCCAGGAAATCGATGGTCTCCCTCAAGGCCATCTTCGCCGAGTTGTCGAGAATGGGGTCGAATCCCCCGAGGATATAGTGGGTAGGCGTCTCCGCTCGGGGCACCTTGAGCGACATGTCCTTGCGGACGATCAACTCGAACGTGCCGTGCAGGCCCATTTCGATGCCGTTGATGTTCGCCTCGCCGTCGCCCTGGCAGCCGTGGCCGTCGCCCACCGAAAAAAGCGCGCCTTCGTTAAAGATGGGGATATAGACGGTCGCCCCCGCCGTGAACTCCTTGTTGTCGAAATTGCCTCCCCACTCGCCCGGAGGGGCGCTCGACACCCGGCCCATCGCCGGAGGCGGGGCGACGCCGAAATTCCCGAAAAACGGGGCAAGCGGTACTTTCACCCCGGCCCCCCAGTCGCCCGTTCCCGCCTCGGCGTCCACGTTCACGACGACCACCCGCAAATAGGGAAAATCCTCGGGCAGCCCGCCCGCCAACGGGCGAAAACCGTTATAGCCCCAGTCGTAGCGGGGCTGAATGTCCTTGATTCGGACCTCGAGCACATCGCCGGGCCGGGCGCCCTCGATGGCCACCGGGCCGGTCATGATGTGGGCGCCCTCCCCTTTTTTCACGGTGGAGAAGATATCGCGGACCGCCTTCGAGGCCCGGTCACCCAACTCATCGAGCAGATCGGCCCGGCCCGATTCGGTGTGGACGATGAGGGTATCGCCCGAGGCGATAGTCATCACGGGCTCGCCCGCGGGGTCGTAGTAGCCCCACTGGACAGTTTCGGGAGTGGCGGTCAGTTCGTGCGTGGCCATGGCTGGACCCCTTTTCGAGAATGCGTCGAGTCTTCGTGAGTATCTTAGTAAAATACCCCGCCCCGACCCCGGAGGCCGCCCCGGTCCCGGGGGCCGCCGCTCGCCGGAGAGCTTTTCTTGTCTATTACTAGACAGGGAGTGCCGACTTTCGCCGGAAACAGATTGGACTCTATCATCCACCCCCAGTCTCTACCAACCACCCCCGAAGAGGTCAAAATATCGGCGATTCGCCCCCTTTTACCCCAAAACCGCTACCCCAAAACCGCGCCGGCGAGCGCCGGCAAAATCTCCCCCATCCGCCCCCGGAGGAGGGCGTGGGCGCTGCCGTCGAGACGGGTGGGCGAGTCGTTCACGATAATCAGACGGGCCCCGGCCATGAGCGCCTTCTCCGGCAGAGCGCCGGCGGGCCGGACAGCCATCGAGGAGCCCGCCACCAGAAACACCTGGGACGCTTCGGCGCCATCGACCGCCCGGCTCAGGCGCTCCGGAACGATGGGCTCCCCGAAAAACACCGCGTCCGGCTTGAGGAAACTACCGCAGCCGCCGCAAGCCGGGATCTTCTCGCCCCCTTGAATCCGGGCCTGAACCTCGCGCCTCGGGACCCACTCCACGCAGCCCACGCAGACGCAGAAATGACTCGTCCCGTGAATTTCGACGATTTTCTTCGGCTCATGACCGGCCTTTTGATGGAGGCCGTCCGTGTTCTGGGTGATCAGGAGGGAGAGTTTTCCGGCCCGGGAGAGCCGGGCGAGGGCATTGTGCCCCTCGGAGGACTCGGCCTCGAGAACGCGCGGGTAGCTCTCCCGCGTGGCGGCCCAGTAGCGTCGACGAACCTCCTCGGAGGAGGTCCAGCGCCGGATGTCGAAATCCCTGGGGTCGAACCGAACCCACACCCCGCCCCCCGAGCGGAAATCGGGGATTCCGGATTCAGTGCTAATCCCCGCGCCGGTCAGGCAAACGGTGCGCTCCGACTCGCGGAGCCATTGAACGGCCCGGGGCATGTTCTCGCCTGCCGTGTTCTCGCCAGCCAACTTCTCGCCTGCCAACTTCTCGCCTGCCGTGTTTTCCGCGGGCAATTTTTGGGCCTTTCATTTAAGCTACATGAACGGGCGGCGCGAGCCATTTTAATGAAAAACGCGGCAGGCGGGTCTCGCCCGCCCGGGACGAATGGCTGAGGATTCGCTTCGATGATGAAAGCACGAATTCAACACTTTTTACCGGTGCTCGCGGTTATAGTGCTGGCCGCCGCGATGGGCGGGTGCGCCGAGTACGGATTCAACACCTCGATCAGCTCCGCCGCCGCAAAGTCTCTGAAAGAATCCATTCAAAAGGAATTCGACCTCATGGTCCAGGACTTCGACGCCCTGGACGCAAAGGGCGAAGCAGAACTCTGCACCCCCCTCCGTTTCGCGGTGGCCCGGTTCGCCGTTTACCAGGCTATCGAGGAGGGAAGAAAAACCGGTATGGCGCAGATGACCCGCTTCATCACGCGGGCGCGGCGCGCGCTGACCTCCACCGGCGAAAAACTGAAATCCCGAAAATGCGTGGACAGCGACGGCGACGGCCTGACCGATCTGGCCGAGGTCCGCCGCTACAAGACGAATCCGAACAACGCCGACACCGACGCGGACGGCCTCGCCGACGGCCTGGAGGTTCGCCGCCACCGCACAAATCCTCTTAACTTCGACACCGACGGCGACCTGCTGAGCGACGGGGAAGAAGCGATCTACTTCAAGGTGAGCCCGAACCACCCCGACAGCGATCGGGACGGCTACACGGACGGCTTCGAGGTCACCCGCGGAACCGACCCGGGCGATCAGTGCTCGCGGCCTGTCCGGGGGCCCAGGGCGCCCGGCCCCTGGGCGAAATGCAAGCTTCAAAAAGAATTTGACCTCATGGTCCGGGACTTTGACGCCCTGGACGGAAAGGGCGAACTCGAACTCTGCGCCCCCCTCCGCTTCGCGGTGGCCCGGTTCGCCGTTTACCAGGCCATCGAGGAGGGGAGAAAGTCCGGGATGGAGCAGATGACCAGGTTCATCCTGCAGGCGCGGCGCGCGCTGACCGCCGCCCGCGAAAAGCTGAAGTCCCGAAAATGCACGGACAGCGACGGCGACGGCCTGACCGATCTGGCCGAGGTCCGCCTCTACAAGACGAATCCGAACAACGCCGATACCGACGCGGACGGCCTCGCCGACGGCCTGGAGGTTCGCCGCCACCGCACCAACCCTCTTAACTTCGACACCGACGGCGATCTTCTGAGCGACGGGGAAGAAGCGATCTACTTCAAGGTGAGCCCGAAACACCCCGACAGCGATCGGGACGGCTACACGGACGGCTTCGAGGTTACCCGCGGCACCGACCCGGGCGATCAATGCTCGCGTCCCGTCCGGGGGCCCAGGGCGCCCGGCCCCTGGGCGAAATGCAAGCGGAGCCTGACGGGAAAGAGATATCGCCGGCGAAGGCGGGCGGTGCGGCGCCCTGTCCGCCGGGAGGGAGAGAACCCCCTCATCAACGAGAGCATCACACACAACCCCCTGAATCCCTGAACCGAATCTTAAATTCGTGTCCCTGATTCGCCCCTCCACCAAAAATCCCGATTGCGGACTTACTCGTCCGTCACGCACCCCTCCGAGGCCGAGGAGACGCACCTGGCGTACTTGAAGAGCGTGCCCCGCTTCGCCCGAAGCGGCGGGGGGGTCCACTTGTTTCGTCTCGCCTCGATTTCCCCCTCGCTCAGGTCGAGGTTCAGCGTCCGGCTCACGGCGTCGATGGTGATCCTGTCGCCGTTTTCGATCAGTGCGAGCAGGCCTCCGGTCTGGGCCTCCGGCGTGACATGGCCGACGACGAAGCCGTGCGTCCCGCCCGAGAAGCGGCCGTCGGTGATGAGGGCGACATCGTTCCCGAGCCCCGCACCCATGATGGCCGAGCTCACGGTGAGCATCTCCCGCATGCCGGGGCCGCCCCTGGGTCCCTCGTAGCGGATGACGATGACATCTCCCTTTTGGATCTCACTGCGCTCGAGCCCCCTGAGGGTGTCCTCCTCGGAGTCGTAGACGCGCGCGGGACCCTCGAAGCGCTCGCCTTCCTTGCCGGTGATCTTCGCCACCGCGCCCTCGGGCGATAAATTTCCGTAGAGTATCTGAAGGTGCCCCTTCTTTTTGATCGGACTCGAAACGGGCGAGATGATCTTTTGGCCTTCCTTGAGGTCCGGCACGGCCGCTAGGTTCTCGGCAAGCGTTTTTCCGGTCACCGTCAGGCAGCCTCCGTCGAGGAGGCCCTCCTTGAGCAGAAGTTTTTGAACGCCGGGAACGCCGCCGTTCTCGTGAAGGTCCTCCATCACGTATTGTCCGCTCGGCTTGAGGTCGGCGAGATAGGGGGTCCGGTCGCTGATTCGCTGAAAATCGTCGATATCGAGATCGACATCGACCGTTTTCGCCATCGCGACGAGGTGCATCACCGCGTTGGTCGAGCCCCCCAGCGCCATGATGATGGTAATCGCGTTCTCAAACGCCGCCTTCGTCATGATGTCGCTCGGTTTGATGTCGTTTTCGATGAGGTGGTATATCGCGGCGCCCACGTTCAGGCATTCGTTCCGCTTCTCTTCGCTCATGGCGGGGTTCGACGAGCTGTAGGGAAGACTCATCCCCAGCGTCTCGATGGACGAGGACATCGTGTTCGCCGTGTACATCCCGCCGCAAGCGCCCCCGCTCGGGCAGGCGTGGCGGATAATCGCCTTGAAGCGGTCCTCCTCGACTTTCCCGCTGAAAAGCTCGCCGTAGGCCTGGAAGGCGGAGACAATATCGAGTTTTTCATCGCCCAAAAAGCCCGGGCTGATCGTCCCGCCGTAGACCATCAGGCTGGGGCGGTTGAGCCTGCCCATCGCAATGAGCGAACCCGGCATATTCTTGTCGCACCCCGGCAGCGTCACCACCGCGTCGTACCACTGGGCGCTCACTACGGTCTCGATCGAATCGGCGATAATCTCCCTCGATTGGAGGGAGTACTTCATCCCCTCGGTGCCCATCGAGATGCCGTCGCTGACACCGATGGTGTTGAAGATGAGGCCGACCATCTTTTTATCGGCGTTGACGCTCTCCTTGACGAGATTCGCCAGTTGATTGAGGTGCATGTTGCACGAGTTTCCCTCCCACCACATGCTGGCGATTCCGACCTGGGGATTGTCCATGTCCTTCTCGTCCAGCCCGGCCCCGTAGAGCATCGCCTGAGACGCCGCCTGAGAGGGCGGCTGGGTCACGCGCTGGCTGTATTGGTTCAATCCTGATTTCCGTTCCGGCATTTATATTGCCTCCCGACAAAATTTCCGGCCGCGCCGACCCTCTTACAGGAGAGTCGCTGGCGAACCGATCCACTTGATTCTTAAATTCCAGACAACTTAATTTCAGGACAACTTAACTCCAGACAAGAGGGCTCGGCGGGCGCCGCCCTTCCCATTTATTTTTTGTCCAGATAATCCTGAAGAAATCCGGCCAGCGGCGTGCTCCGCCAGTCGAAACCGATTTCCCGCGCGGCCCGTTCGGTCTCATCGGCCGACATGCCGCTCTCCTCCGAAAGGTGCGCTAGCGAGCAAACCCCGGCCCGCCCTCCGCCTTTTCAGTGGACAAAGACCGAACCGTCGGCCTTGCCCTCCTGAATCGCCTTGCCGACACCGGCCAAGAGTTTATCGGTAAAATTCTTGAGCCCGGCCGGAATGTGAACATACTTCATACCGAGCTTTTCGGCCTCCGCCGCCGCCCGGTCGATGGGGAGCTCGGGCTGGTCTTCGCCCGGCAACCGGAGGTTGATAACCGTCTTCACCCCCCGCTCGGCCATTCCCCTGAGATCTTCCGGGGTGGGCTGTCCGCCGAAAAAAATATCGTCCGAAGCTTGCTTGTAATCCATGAACTCTCCCCTCGGAATCACCCGAAGGCTCCCCGCTAGCCCCTTTGAATGATCTCCCTGTACCGCACAAGACGGCTGGAGCGTTCCTCGTCGCCCTCCCGATGATAGATTCCGATCAAGTTGTTGAGCATTCTCTCCACAATCCGCAGGTCCGGCGTCTCGTTTAAAAACCGCGGGTCGAAATGGTAACCCATCCCGCGCACGATATCGGTGCACTCCTCGGCGGAAACGACCTTTCCTCCGTCAAAGGGGTCGAGATAAACGGGCGTTCCGGGAACCTCGTACTTCAGGATGAAATGACCGGGCATCCCCACCCCGCGGAAAGGAAGGTCCATCCGCCTTCCGATCAGCATATAAACCGCCGCCAGCGAGATCGGCATCCCCTCCCGGCGGTCGAGCACCCGGTTTAGATAGCAATTGTCCGGATCATAGTACTCCGTCCTCCCGCCCTTGAAGCCCAACTCTTCGTGAAGATAATAGGCCGTGTGGCGGACGATCTCATCGGGGGCGCTCACGCCCTCCAGCCGGTAGCCAAGCTCCTTGGTCATCTGATCCAACTCGGCGACGCAACGGCCCAGATCCTCGAGCGGATAGCCGAACGAGGCGAGGAGAAAGACCCCTTCCTCGAGTTGAGGGCCGTCCGGTGCGGAGACCGCCCACTCCGAAAACGAGCGCTCAAGGCGCGAGTGATGAAAATCCACAAGGGCGGGCGGAGCGGATACCCTGCGGCCCTCGGTTCGCGTAAGCCGCTCCAGGATGCGCTCCAAATCCTCATCGGCCATTGAGGCAATCTGCCGATCGAGTGCCTGGAAAGTGGCCTCCCGATCATCCTCCAGCAGCGTACAAATTGCATCGAGTTGCGTTTCGCTCAAATTCACGGCGCCTCTCCCCATTCCCGCCCGGGACAAGGAACATTCGGTAAAAAAACCTATCTCCCTATGCTATTCTCCCGCCGTGAATAGCTCAATCCCCCCCATTAACCCCCTTTAGGGTCTTGGGCCGCCTCGGCCGCCCGAAATCCGCTCCGCACCGCCCCCTCGCAGGTCGCCGGGAGCCCGGTCGCGGTCCAGTCCCCGGCCAGAATCAACCCATCCACCGGGGTTTCCGCCGCCGTGCGGTGCGCCTGCTCCCCGGCCCCGTTCGCCCATGTGGCCGCCCTCTCCCGGACGACGAGAACCCGCCGCAGGCCGAAATCCGGCAGGAGCCTCCCCGCCGCCTCGCGGGCCGCCGATTCGATCTCGCTCCTCGGGGCCGAGGCGAGAGAATCCGCGCCGCCGCATAAAAAAGCGACCGGCGCATCAGGTTCTTTTTCCCCGGTCCTCAAGTCCCCGGCCTTCAAGCCCCCAGCTCCCGGGCGAAAGAGCCACTCCCACCGCTCGGCCACCAGGGCCTCATAGGCCGGGCCCGGGCAAGGATGATCGAGCCAAAGGTAGGCGGTTGCGATGGAAGCGGACCGGAGGCGGCCGAGATCGCGCCAGGGGCTTTTTCCCCCAAACGCCTCCGCCGGGAGGAGCCTGAGAAGAGCGGGCGGGGGGACGGCGGCGATCACCACAGACGCTTCGATCGACTCACCGCCCGAGAGAGTCACGCCGCGAACAGCGCCGCCCTCGATCCGAATCCTCCGGACGGGAGCGGCCATCTTCACCTCGCCTCCCGCCCGCCGGATCGCATCGAGGGCGCGATCCGCCCAAAAAGGCCCCAGCGCCTCCGCCGGCGCTCCCAGCGAAGCGCCCGCGAGCCCCGGCCCGAACGCTTCGCACATCACCCGGCGCAGCAGTTCACCGCTCCCCTCCCCGGCGGGCATGTTGAGCACCGCCCCCGAGAAAGGCTCCCAGAACCACTCGCGCTCTGAAGCGCCCTGTCCGAGACGGTCGAGCATTTGCTCAACCGTCTCACCCGCATTTTTCGATTCAGCGGCGGGCGGCCCCTCCTTTAGCACGCGTCGGAGACCCCGGGCGATCGATAAGCGCGCGGCGAGGCGGGGGCCGCGCCAGCGAAGAAGCGCGAGCAGCGAGGCCGGAGCGCCCCCCCGGGCGGGAAACGAGAGCCGCTCGTTTCGCACTCCGCCCCGGGCCGCTCCATCGGCCAGCCGGTAGGTGAGATCGAGCGAGGGCTCAAAGCGAAGAGAGGCCGAGGCGCCGATTCGGCCGAGAAATTCACGGAGGGCGGGATTCGCCTTCATGAAAAGGTGAGGTCCCCAGTCCAACTCGCGTCCGGACCGGGGGTCGGGAAAACTTCTGGCCCGGCCGCCGGGCGCCTTGGCCGCTTCGAGCAGGAGAACCGGCCGGCCGGCGTCGGCCAGCGTGAGCGCCGCCGAGGCTCCGGCGAAACCTGCCCCGATGACGATGACGGGCGCCTCCCCCCCGTGCGAGGAGTCCGGGTTCAAGATGCCGCTCACCTTCCGATCAGGCAGAGAAGAGCTTCGCGGAGCTTCGCCCCTTTCGAAAGAGAGGCTTTCCAGCCCGGCCCCGGAAAGTCGGCCGCCACGATTCTCTCCAGAACCCTGCGGTAGACGCGGCCCATGAAACGAGCCGGGAACAATCGCCTGCGGCTCCTGCCGGGGATGAGTGCGTCCGCTTTTTGGAAAAACGCCTCGGCCCGCTCCGCCTCGAACCTCAATAGCGCGACCAACGCCTCGCTTCGCTCTCCCTTGAGGATGGATTCCTCAGACACCCCGAACCGGTTCAAATCCTCGAGCGGCAGATAAATCCGGTTGTCCTCGGCGTCCACCCATAAATCGCGCAGGATGTTCGTCAACTGAAGAGCGAGGCCCAGCGTCCGGCCATATTCGATGCCTGCCGGAGAATTTTCCCCGAACACTTTCAGGCAGGCCAACCCGACGGCGGAGGCGACTTTGTAGCAATACTCCCTGAGCTCATCGAACGTACGGTAGCGGTTCTGGTCCAGATCCATCGCCACCCCCCGGCAGACATCAATCAGATCGCCGGTCGAGACGCCGTAGGATTCGACGGCTGTTCTCAGTTCGCGGAGGACCGGATGATGGTGATCGCGCCCGGCGAGATTGGCCACCGCTTCCTCCCACCTGTTCAGCTGCCGCCGCTTTTCCTCCCGGTCGCCCGGGGTGTCGGCGATGTCGTCCACGGCGCGGCAGAATCCATAAATCGCCGAGAGGGCGCGGCGGCGAGCGGGAGGCAGCGACAAAAACGCGACATAAAAACTCGACCGGCTCGACCGGACAAACCACCGGCAATAATTCCAGTCCCCCCGGGCGGCCGCATCGCCGTCGACACGGCGTCCGAGGAAACCCGCCGGAAAAAACGCGGCGAGAACGCAGGCCGCCTTGTCGCGGCGATTCAGTCTGGGAGATCCTTTCAACACGTCGTAGTCCGCTCGCTCGACCGACTCCAAGGCGGCGGCTCCTCCCCAAAATATCGCCCGAATCTCCCGCCCCAGGGGGCCTTTCATCGATTCGATCAAAGGAAGCCCCTCGGCGAAGAGAGCGCGCGTCCGATTGATCTGAAAAGCCATCAACGCCCGGAGCGATGCCCCCGCGTTCTCGCCCGCGAGTTCACTCTCGGCGACTCCGAACGCCTCGAGTTCCGCCCGGGGGAGATAGATCCTGCCGCGAAGAAAATCCTCTTTAACGTCCTGTAGGTGATTGGCGATTTGGAGGGCGGTGCAGATCGCGTCGGAGGCCCGTATCTCATCCTCACCCCGTACACCGTGAAGCAGAAGGATGATGCGGCCCACGGGGTTTGCCGAAAGCCGGCAATAGCCAAGCAGATCGGCGTATTCCGGATAGCGGCGCACAGTCACGTCCTGCCGGAAGGCGGCGATCAGATCGCGGAAAGGCTGAAGGGGCAGATCGTGGGCGCGAATCGTATCGCCCAGGGCGATAAAAACGCTTCCCTCCCCGCGCCCCTCGCCCGCGGCTTCGAGCCGGCGCTCCCAGTCATCAAGGCGGGTCAGGCGTTCCTCCTCCGTACCCGGGCCGGGGTCCGAATCCGAGCCGGGAAGGTCGGCGAAATCATCGGCGCACCGCGCGAAGGCATAAACCGCCGCCACATGCCGCCGAACCTTCGCGGAAAGCATCCGAGAGGCGACGGGAAAATTCTCGTAGTGCGCCGCGGCCATGCGCGCGCATTCGCGGTAGGCCGCCTCGATATCACCGGAAGAGGCGCCCGTCCGGGCTTCCCACGGCTTCGCCGGGACGCCCTCCTTGAGCATTTCGATCAGCGGGGCGTCGGCGGGGAGGAATTCAAATCTCTCCAAATCACCGGGAAGCGCCCATTCATGGGCAGCGACACCCCGGTTTTTCGGCTCCCCCTCGGACCATGAACACTCGTAGAAGCGAAGGTTCACGTTCCGGTCCGGATAGGAATGGCTGACCGACCATTCCATCCGCCCCACCTCGATCCCGATATCGAGCTCTTCCCTAATTTCACGGACGAGGGCGCCCTCGGGGGATTCGCCCTCCTCGACCTTGCCGCCCGGAAATTCCCACTTGCCCGGAAGGTGGGCTCCCTCCGGCCGGCGGCAGATCAGGACGCGCCCCTCGTTTCGGATGATTCCGGCGACGACGTTAATGCTGGATTGGGATTCGGTTACCATTTTAATCCGCGATTTTTCAGGAAAGCGGCGTCAACCGGCTGATGAAAACGCCCGGCTCGGCCCGCTCCAGGGCCTCCTGAAATTCCTCTCCATTGGCGAAACGCGTCCCGGGAATCGTGACCCCCGGAAACTGAAGCTCAAGGCTCTCCAGGTCAAACGGCCAGGGAGCTATTTCGAGGCCGTCGTCCGCCGTGGGACGGACCTTCAGGCCGCACCTCGTCAACGGGTGAACCTGCCCCTCGGGGGGGCTGATCTCGGGCGCCCTGCAGGTCAGAAGCGACAGGGTGTCGCAGGTGCGGAGGAGAATCGAGGCGCTCTCCCCCTCCGCTTCCTCGATGGAGGAGAAATTTTTCCGGAGCGACTCCCGCCGCTTCGCCTCGGCGAGGACAAACGCCTGGAGCCGCCGGAGGACTTCGGGCGGGGCGCCGCGGCCACCGGCGTCGGCCAACTGGCCGAAATGAGCGCTCACCAGATAGCCCGAAAACGCATTAAACCCGGCGCAGGTGGCGATGCTCTCCGACCAAACCGCGGTCGCCTCGTCCGAGTCGGTGTTGAAAAAACTGAAGGGCAGCTTCGTCTCCGGATCGTAGCGCGGCGTTTCATCCGACTTGCACCAGCCTACATCGTGATTGTCCACCGCGAAAAACACGGCTTCCTTCATGTCGGACGAAAGCGGCGAAAGCGTTTCCATCCCCGCCCAATGGCGGACAAGAGAGCCCGCCGCGCGCGCATGGTCGTGCTGCGAGATGAGACGAACGCCATCTTCCATCGGACGGACAATCATCGAGGAGCACTCCACTTGAAAAACGAAACGGCAAAAATACTATACTGACAAAACCGGTCCAAAACAGATGGTTCAGACGAATGTAGCAGTCCCACCCCCAAGGGCCAAGAGGGTCGCCAATTGGGCGGGGTTTGGAATAATTGAGACCTAACCCCCTTGGCATGGGCTGGAGCTCTTGATGGCGAGGGCAAAAGGGTGGAAAATCCGCCCTCTTGAGTAGATTTACTCCTTCTCTCCCGCTGGTTGGCTGTTTTCACCGGGCGAAAGCCTTTTAACGGACGAAAATCAAGGGTTACCGAGGATTATTGGCTTGAACACAGAATCCGGCTCAGTTGGCCTGACCGAAACGAAGACGCTCACCCTCCCGGAGCCGTTCACCACGGAATCGGGAAAGACGCTCTCGGGCGTCCGCGTCGCCTATGAAACCTACGGCGAGCTGAACAACGCCGGAGACAATGCCATCCTCGTCATCCACGCCCTTACGGGCGATGCCCATGCCGCGGGGTTCCACAGCGCGGACGCCCCCCGGCCCGGCTGGTGGAACCCGGTCATCGGCCCCGGAAAAGCGCTGGACACGGACCGCTATTTCGTCGTCTGCACAAACAACCTCGGCGGCTGCTCGGGAACGACAGGACCCACATCCGTCAACCCGGAGACCGGACGCCCCTACGGGACCAGCTTCCCGGTCGTGACGGTCGAGGACACCGTGCGCCTCCAGCGCGAATTCCTCGACGCCATCGGCGTGAAACGCCTCCGCTCGGTCATCGGGGGGTCGATGGCCGGCATGCAAACCCTGGAGTGGGGCCTTCGCTACAACGATTTCTGCGATTCGGTCATCCCGGTCGCCGGCGCCGCCCGCCTGACCCCGATGGGGATCGCCTGGGACAAGATCGCCCGCTCGGCCATCATGGCCGATGCCGGCTGGGATGGGGGCGGCTACGAATCCGGCACTGGGCCGAAGAAGGGCCTCGGCGTGGCCCGCATGATCGCCCACATCACCTACCTCAGCGGCCCCATCATGTGGGAAAAATTTGGCCGCCGCGTCCGCGACAAGGGCCGACTACTCGAGGAAATCACCGCCCGCTTCGAGGTGGAGAGCTATCTCGACCATCAGGGAGGAAAGTTCGTGGATCGCTTCGACGCGAACGCCTACCTCTACCTGTCGAGGATGATGGACCTTTACGACGCGTCCTCGGGCTACGCGGACCTCAAGGCCGCTCTCGAGCGCCTTCGGACCAAGTGCCTGCTCGTATGCTTCATATCGGATTGGCTCTTCCCGCCCCACGGCAGCATCGAGATCGCCGAGGCCCTTCAGTCGCTCGGCCGCGAGGTGGAGCTTCACAACGTCGAGTCCACCTACGGCCACGATGCGTTCCTCGTGCAAATAGCCCAGCTTACCCGGATCGTGGGCGATTTCCTGAGCCGCCTGGAAGAAGGCGGCCCCATCGGACTCGACGCGATGGCCGTTCCCGCCGATACGCGGCGGTTCGTCCTCACCTTCCCAGCCGTCGAGGTGCGAAAACCAGTCCTCTGGGAACTCGGGAAAAAATTCGGATTCGCCGTCAACATCATCCGCGGCGACGTGAGCAACGACTCGGGCTGGCAGGTGTGCGAATTCGAGGGCGGCTCCGGGGAGATCGCCGAGGCCGTCTCCTACCTCAGGAGCCGGGGCATCTGGGTAGACCCCGGCGGGGACGCACCCATCGACCACGATCGCGCCGAGGTCGTATAGACAGAAACCGGATCTCAACCCGTTTTCGGGCTGAGCGGGAACGCTCAGGCAATTATTATTGGAAAAATTTCGTCCACCAGGCTAATTAACCGAACCCAACGGAGGTTTCGAATGAAAAAGTTGAATGAACCCATCGTCGTCGTTAAGTATTCGGATTACACCTGACCTTACTGCTACGTAGCCACCGTGGGTGGCAGCCCCGTTATCGAGGAAGACCCGGACGTCAGGGTCGAATGGGTCAGCTGGGAGGGTAGGCCCCCGGGCCAGGATTTCGCCGGCTACTCGCCGGAGGAAAAAAAAGAGAACTACGAGACGAATCACAAGCCCCTCGCCGATAAGTACGAAGTACCCCTCCGGCCGGCTGGCGGCGACTACAGGACGACAAACGCCCATCTCGCCACTTTTTACGCACGCGACATGGACAAGTTCAGGGAGTTCCGCGACCGAATCTACAAAGCGCGCTGGGTCGACGATCTGGATCTCGAGAACCCCGACGTGCTCGCCCAGTGCGGCGAGGAAATTGGCTTCGACGGCGGGGAGATCAAAAAAGTCATCGCCGAGAAGCGATATCTCCCCCTGCTCCACAGCCAGCGGGCACAGGGCAAGAGCATGGGAATTTACGGGATACCCTCCTTTGCCGTCCAGGGGAAGATTTTCTGGGGCAAGGACGTCATCGACGATGTAAAGGCCGAGGTCGCGCGCTTGAAGGAAGAAAAGCTCGCCGAGCAGGAAAAACAGGAAAACTAGGCAAAATCCTCCCGCACATAAAGCGGGAGACTTTATTATATTTGTTTTTGACGCCGCAGCATGGCACTAACACCGGGGGGAGCGAATATGTCCGGCTACAAAAGCGAGATTCGGGACGGGATGCGCATCGATTGGGACGTTCCGATCGAAATGGACGACGGGGTGGTTTTGCGCTGCGATGTATACCGGCCCATCGAGGAAGGAAATTACCCCGCCATATTGTCATACGGTCCTTACGCCAAGTGGCTACACCTCGCCGACGGCTACCCGGCCCAATGGAAAGTGCTGAGCGAAAAATACCCGGAGACACTCTCCGGCTCATCGAATAAATATCAGAACTGGGAGCTGGCGGACCCGGAAAAGTGGGTTCCCGACGGCTTCGCCTGTGTGCGTGTGGACTCGCGCGGGGCGGGTCGTTCGCCTGGCTATATGGAAGTGTGGGCCCCGCGCGAGACGAAGGATTTCTACGACTGCATCGAGTGGACGGCCGATCAGTCCTGGTGCAACGGCAAGGTGGGCCTGAACGGTATCTCTTATTACGGAATGAATCAGTGGATCGTGGCGACCCTTCAACCGCCCCACCTTGCGGCCATGTGCGTCTGGGAGGGGGCGGCCGATCTTTACCGCGACTTCAGCCACCATGGCGGCATTTTATGTCTCTTTGGCGACCTTTGGTACAGAGATAGTGTCACGCTACGCCAGCACGGCCGGGGAGAGCGCGACTGGCGGAGCCGGATTAACGGAGAATGGAGCTCGGGCCCCGAGACCCTCACGGACGAGGAGCTGAACGCCAACCGCACCGACTTTGGAAACGACCTCCTCGAACACGCGCTTGTGGACGATTACTGGAAGGCGCGGATTCCGGATTTTTCAAAGATCAAGACGCCGCTTCTCTCGGCTGGAAACTGGGGGGGCGTCGGGCTCCACCCGCGCGGGAACGTCGAGGGGTATGTTCAGTCGGCATCTGAGGAAAAATGGCTCGAAATGCACGGCCTCGACCACTTCACACACTTTTACACCGACTACGGCGTGGCCCTTCAAAAACGCTTCTTCGGCCACTTCCTCAAGGGCGAGGACACCGGTTGGGACAAACAGCCCAAGGTTTCCCTCCAGGTTCGCCATCCGGGCGAGAAATTCGTCGAACGGGCCGAGAACGAATGGCCTCTCGCGCGGACGGAGTGGACCAAATACTATCTGCACTCGGGCACCCTCTCGCTCAAAACCAATCCCCAGTCCAACGTGCGGGCCCGGCCCTACGACGCTCTCGGGAAGGGGCTGATTTATCTGACCCCGCCCCTCGACGAGGATAAGGAGATCACTGGCCCCGTCGCGGCGAAGGTTTACATCTCCTCGGATACCGAGGACGCCGACATTTTTCTCGTCCTGCGGGTGTTCGACCCCGACATGCGGGAGGTGACCTTCCAGGGCTCGAACGATCCGCACACCCCCGTCGGCCACGGCTGGCTCCGCGCCTCGCACCGGAAGCTCGACCCCAGGAAAACGCTCCCCTACCGGCCCTATCACACCCACGACGAGGTTCAGCCGCTCATGCCGGGCGAGATTTATGAGCTCGACGTGGAAATCTGGCCCACCAGCATCGTCGTTCCGGCGGGCCACCAGATTGGCTTGAGCGTGCGCGGCAAGGATTATGTCCATCCCGGATTCGAGCAGCCTCCGATGCCGGTCACCGGACGGATTTACTCCGGGGTGGGTCCGTTTAAGCACAACCATAAAAAGGACCGCCCGCTCGAGGTTTTCGGCGGGAAAGTGTCGTTCCACACCGGACCCGATCATCCGGCGCATATCCTGTTACCGATCATTCCGGCCAAATAGCCGGGAGGCGGGAGAATCGGGGTTCAAGGGAATCAAGATTCGGTGGAGAGCCTATGCCCAAGGGGGGGATGCGCCCCCGCCCCGGGCTCATCGAATCGTCGAAATGATGTAGAATCGACGAAACCACATTTCATCTGATTCGAGGTTTCGCGATGGCCAAAACCATTGGCTTTATCGGCCTGGGCAGGATGGGCGGAGCGATTGCGGCCAATCTTCTGGCGGCGGGCCATCCGGTTGTGGGCTGCGACATTACAAGAAAGCGCGTTCGTGAGCTGGAGGCCCTGGGCGGAGAGGGGGCCGCTTCACCGGAAGAAGCCGCCACGCGATCGGACCTCCTCATGCTCTCCGTGCCCTGGGACGCGGACGTGGAAAAAGTCCTGCTGGGCGAAAAAGGGGCGCTACCTGTTCTTGGCTGCGGAGCAATGGTGGTGGATTTTTCCACCGTTCTCCCCGCGACCTCGCTGCTGATGTCGGCGGCCCTCAAGGAAGCCGGCGTTTTTTATCTCGACGCGCCCATCAGCGGCAACCGGGCCATCACGAGGGAGCGTGGGGGGACCATCATGGTGGGCGGCGACGAGCGCGCCTACAAACGGGTCCGGCCCGTTCTCCGCAAGACATCCCGCCGCCAGTACTACATGGGCGCGAGCGGCCGGGGGACGCTCACCAAACTCGTTGTGAACACCGTGAGCGAGCTCAACCGGACCGCCCTCGCCGAGGGCCTCACTTTCGGAATGACGGGGGGCATCGACGGTGCGCTGCTTCTCGAGGTCCTAGCCTCGGGTTCGGCCTACTCCAAGCAGATCGACCACAAGGGTGGGCGCATGGTGGAAAGAGAATTCAGAGATCCCGAAGCCATCATCGAAATGTGTGTTAAGGACGCAGAATACATGCTCGAGGCGGGGCGGGAGATCGGGGCGCCGCTTCCGCTGACGGCGCTACGTTGCCAACTTTATCAGGCCGCGGCCAATTTGGGCCACGGCCAGGACGACCCCGCGAGCGTGATCGCCCTTTATCAGTCGCTCTCGGGGAAGAAGAAAAAAAATTCGGAAAAAACAAAAATCACGAAAAAGCGAAAAGCGAAATAAATCTTGGCCGGTGGAGATTCGCTGCGGCACGCTACCCCCGCGGTGCGCGGAACACCCGGCAACCCGATGGAACGGGACGAGGTGGAAAAAAAGGCGCTCAATCTGCTCGAGCCCGTTCTCGGAGCGTCGAAGGCCAGAGAGTTGATCGATGCGGTGCGGCATATCGAAGGAGTGGAGGACGTGCGGGCCATGCGGCCCCTGCTGACGGTATAATTTTTTGGCAATGCCGAATCTGTGTTTTTAGCGGGGAGTTCCCCAGCGCGGGGAATTCGGTTTCGAAACCCTAATTTCATGATGCAGAAGGAAAGATGAGGGAAATCATGGACGAGTATCATAAAATCGAAGATCGAGACGGAATGCGGATCGAATGGAACGTGCCCATCGAGGTGGACGACGGCACCGTCCTGCGCGCGGACATCTACCGGCCCATCGAGGAGGGCAACTACCCTGCGATCCTGACCTACGGAGTCTACGCGAAGGGCGTGGCCTATCAGGATGGCTATCCGCATCAGTGGAACAAGATGATCGAGGACTATCCCGAAATTCTCGAGATGTCGACCAACAAGTACCAGAACTGGGAGGTGACCGACCCCGAGTGCTGGATCCCGCACGGCTACGCCTGCGTGCGAGTGGACTCGCGGGGCGCGGGCTGGTCGGAGGCCTTCCTGGACGTGAACTGCCCGAGGGAGATCGACGACCTCTACGAGTGCATCGAGTGGGCGGGCACCCAGCCCTGGAGCAGCGGTAAGGTCGGGATGCTCGGCATCTCCTATTATTCCCGGAACCAGTGGCGCGTGGCGGCCAAGCGCCCGCCGCATCTGACGGCCATCATTCCCTGGGAGGGCGGGAACGACCCCTACCGTGACTCGGGCTACCACGGCGGCATCCTGAGCCAGTTCTCAGAGATATGGTCCAAGGTGCAGGTGGCCCACGTCCAGTACGGATACGGGGAGAGAGGGAAAATCAGCCCCAACACGGGCTTGCCGGCCGCCGGACCCGTCAATCTATCCGACGAGGAATTGGCCAAGAACCGCGTCAACGCCTTCGAGGAGCTTAAAAAACACCCCCTCGACGACGAGTGGCACCAGTCGCGGCGGGCCGACTTCTCTAAGATCGAGGTTCCGCTTCTCTCGTGCGCCAACTGGGGCGGTCAGGGAATCCACCCCCGGGGCAACTTCAACGGCTACATGGAATCGGCCTCGAAGCAGAAGTGGCTCGAGGCCCACGGCGATTCCCACTGGGCGCTCTTTTCAAGCGGCTACGGGCTCGACCTACAGAAAAGATTTTTCGATTTTTTCCTCAAGGATATCGACAACGGCTGGGACAAGACCTCTCCCGTCACGCTCAACATCCGCCACCCCGGCCCGAAGTTCGTCCCCCGGGAGGAGAGCGAGTGGCCAATCGCCCGGACCCAGTGGACCAAGTTTTTCCTCGACCTCGACAACAAGGCGCTCACCACCGAGCCGGCCGGGGAGAGTTCACTCGAGTACGACGGCCTCGGCGACGGCGCCACGTTCTGGATGCCCGCGCTCGAAGAAGAGATGGAGATCACGGGGCCCATGGCCGCGAAGCTGTTCGTGTCGTCCTCGACCGAGGACGCCGACCTGTTCCTGATCGTCCGGGTGTTCGATCCGAACGGCGATGAGTTGACCTTCATGGGCTCGACCGACCCGAACACGCCCATCGCCTGCGGCTGGCTCCGCGCTTCGCACCGGGCGCTCGACCCGAAGAAGAGCCTGCCCTACCGCCCCTATCACCCGCACGACCGGGAAGAGAAGCTGACGCCCGGCGAGGTCTACGAGTGCGACGTGGAGATCGTCTCCTCGTGCATCGTCGTACCGGCCGGCTGGCGGGTGGCGCTCACCGTCCGGGGAAAGGACTACGAGTACGAGGGAGAGCTGAGCGATTTCGCGAAGAGTTTCCACTACGGAACCCGCGGAACCGGGGGCATGACCCACAACGACCCCGACAATCGGCCCGAGGAGGTATTCGGCGGCAAGGTGACGCTACACACCGGAGGCGGCCGGGACGCCTATGTGATGCTCCCGATCATACCGCCGAAATAGCGCGGTTGTTTTAGTGGCTCAAGAACCTTTTTCGAAGAGTTAGGCGCTTTTTTCCTGAATCAGGACAACCGCGTCGATCTCGACGATGTCGTCCTGATTCAGGGCGCGGACTTCGATGATGGTCCGGGTGGGGAGGTGTTCGCCGAAATATTCTTCGTACATGCGGTTGAGCGCCGGTCGGTGCGCCTTCATGTCGGTGACGTATACCGTGGTCGATAGGAAGGCGGCCATCGAACCTCCGGCCGACTCGGCGATGGCCTTGAGATTCTCGAAGGTCCGCCGCGCCCGCGCCTCGATGGTGGGCTCGACCAGCTCACCCGTACCGGGGTCGATGCCGCGCTGGCCGGCGATGAAGAGAAGGTTCCCGGCGCGGCGGGCCTGGGCGAACGGACCCTTCGGGGCGGGAGCCCCGCCGGTCTGAATGGTTTCGGGCTCTGTCAATTTGATTCCCTGAAAAAAACCGCCTCCTGAAATCGGAGAACGGGGATTGTGTCTTCCGGGCGAAAACCGCCCCCGGGGGAACGCCCATCTACCGGGCGGGCCCTATTTTTTCTTCTTTCCCTGAAGCTCGACGGGAAAAGCGATCTTGAGCCATTGCGCGGTCTTCGCCGTGGCCGCGCTCTCATCGCTACCGGGAATAAACGCGATGGGCTCCTTGGGCCGGCCGCCGTCCTTTTCGAGCATGAAAACATCGACGCCAAAGCCGTAGAGATCGTGCTCGCGCGTTTCGAGCTGATATTTCACCTCGTTGTGCGAAACTTCCACCATGGGTTGACTTCCCTTTCAATAGACCGCCGGGGCGGGACAAAATTTAGGGGCCTCCATCATAGCGAAACCCGCGATTCGCAGTAAACCCCGATGCCCTCCCGGTTCGGGGGAAGGCGTTTATTCTTGACCCCCGATTTCCGCTATGATAAAGCCTATGCTTCCGGGCCGTTAGCTCAGCGGGAGAGCGCTGCCTTCACACGGCAGAAGTCACAGGTTCAAATCCTGTACGGCCCACCAATTATTTCAATTATTTACAAGGATTTCTGTGCAACTTTAGTCCTTGTAAATTATGTCTTGCAACCACCATGCAACCAACTGACAGGGCCATAATAATATCCATTTTCATGTGATTATTATCCCCTTTACCTTCATTGAGACCATCCGAGAACCCTGCCTGCCTGCCCCCGACATGGATAATCGATAGGGAAGCTTCCCTTGTTTAGAAAGCGGCTCAACGAGCTCACAGCCAATTATATTTCAGCCAGCGTATGCTACTACTCGGGTGAAGACATCCACCGCGAGCGACCGCCAAGCGAGGCTTTCACAAAAAACCGCCATTGGGTTTTAGGCTTTAGAATGAAAGGCTCGCCAGCGGGCGGGAATGCGGTCAGAATGCCGAATTATGGCGTCCATAGAGGCTCTGTGCGGGGCGATCGGGGG
>PVBE010910569.1_pt1 | contig 24062 bp, 24 predicted proteins | sample 1631181 | NCBI WGS metagenome assembly PVBE01 (sample SAMN08397723, study PRJNA350692) | Marine metagenome, whole genome shotgun sequencing project. | isolation source: water | place: Pacific Ocean | collected 2012-04 | reverse complement strand
TGGAGAATCAGTTATGGAATTCACCTGAAGGTGTTTTAATGGATCCACCATTCTGGAATCAATTGCGTCATGAGGATGCTACTAGAGTTCCAAATGTTACACACCCTTGGTGGTATAATGAAGAGGCGAGCTTTATAACATTTGACGATGGCACTATTTATTATCCAGATGGTGATAAATATATAAAACGTGGAGAACCAGTTGAAGGCCCTTCTAAAGGTGCAAGACCTGTCAATACAAAAACAATGGAAGCAGCAGAAGGTGGCCGTGTTCCGTTAGCCGGGGGTAAAAAAGCAATGACAGAAGGATTTAGCATAATAGACGAGGATTGGGACGTAGAAGATCCTTACAAATGGCTTAAGATTTTAGACTACATACAAGCTGGACATTATGGAGCAGCCGAAGGAGGCCGTGTTCCGTTAGGCGGGGGTAAATTAGTTTCACCAAAAGGTCTTGCAGCACTAATCGAGAAGCTATTTCCAGGAACCACGAAACTTGGACAGATATCAAAACCCATGGCTCCCAGTATTTCCATTACGAGTTCCTTGGGAAGTATTCTTTCTCCGTGAGTGAGAAGGTATGCTCCAGAAATGTGGTCGTGAATTCCACCAATCACAGAACCACCATATCTAGGAGTGATGATGTGTTCCTGAACTCTCATGAGTATCTTTGCCTCTGCACGAGCTTCTTCCGATTGAATAACATGTAAGTTCATTTCATCACCATCGAAATCAGCATTGTAAGGCGTACAATCTGCTAGGTTGAAACGGAAAGTATTTCCTTCCATCACTCTAATTTCATGAACAAGCATTGACATTCTATGAAGAGAGGGTTGTCTGTTGAATATTGCTACGTCCCCATCAATTAAGTGACGCTCGACAATGACACCAGGTCTTGGATTTCCATCTCTATCATAAGTCGAAAGACGATCCTCGACTTCTGTTCGATAAACCTCTCCATGTTCGTCCTCAATCGAAGGGCTACCACAGTGAGGGCAGTTTACCTCGAGATGATCAGGAAGATATTCATCTGGATTGCTCTGTTCCCAAACCCAGCGATAATGAATCATTGCACGTGGGTCATCGTTAGCTAATGATTGACCATTTTTATCTTCTCCACGAAGATTAGAAATTGTCGATTCGAGATCCACTGACCAAACTTCTTCAAGATCACCCATTGCAGTTCTCTTCATCTGCTTCATCAATTCTAGACCAGGCAGGAAGTTTGGAGCTGGAAGAACTGCATTCAAATCAGGCCGATAACCGGCATATGGCTCATCATCGCTTCCGGAATGACAGTCTGGATTTAGACATCTGAAACCGGACCAAATATACTTCGTTCGTTCAGTAATACGAACACGGAAGTTGTCGCCCCGGATGATGTAATTAACTCCAGGATGAGTATCTGGTCCACGCAGAATCATTCTACGTAATTGTTCCCTGTTTCGACTAGTTGCTCTAATAGGAACCGTTAGTTCCTTGGCTGTCCTAACTGGAACACCCACTTCATTGATTCCCAAGTTAGGATCAGGACTAATTACCGTACGAGCGCAGAAATTTACACGCTTACCTGATAGATTACTACGGAATCTTCCCTCTTTACCCTTGAGCCGCTGAGAAAGAGTCTTCAGAGGTCTACCTGATCGGTGGCGAGCAGGTGGAATTCCGCTAGTCTGATTATCAAAATATGTAGTTATATGATATTGTAACAATTCCCAAAGATCTTCGACAATCAATTGTGGAGCGCCAGCATCACGATTTTCCCTTAGACGCTGATTAATACGCAAAACATCAACTAATTTGTGAGTCAAGTCGTCTTCAGACCTATCTCCACTATCTAGAGTAATAGATGGACGAACAGTAATTGGAGGTACTGGAAGAACCTTCATTATCGACCATTCAGGTCTACTTGAAGCGCTATCCATACCAAGGAAAATAAGATGCTTGTCAGGTATTTTTTCTAACCATTCTCTAATATCTCTTGCATTGAGCTTGTGCTCACCCTTGTCGGCTTTCTTTTCCTTGAATGTTGAAGGCTTATCAAGCATTATTTTCCCTTGTTCGGAACCACAATGCATGCATATTGCACGCTTAGCACTTGAGCATTCTTTCTCAATCTCCTTGATAATTTTCTTGAATTCTGTAGAACCGACACCATGCTTGCGCATCACATCTGCAACACGATCTCGATAGTAATCTTGTTCGGATTTCTCCGGATCTAATGGGTGGGTATCTGTAGCACTATGTAGCAAAATATGGCTACAATCGTTGCATGTAGACTTGAGTGAAGTCTTGATTAGCATTGTAAATCCTATGTGAATCACTGGAAGTTCAAGTGCTATATGACCAAAGTGACTTGGGCATTCATCATGCTTATTACCACAAGTTTCACATCGAATCCCGGGATCAATGACACCCATCTTTGGATCCATTAAACCTTGCTTGAAGGCATGACCGTCGTCCTTGTATGTGTCAGCTGTTTTAACCTCAACAGCAGACATCTTACGAATTTCATTCGGGTCCATTAGGCTGAATTTAATCGACTCAATCCTCTTTGGGATTTGAGCTACTCCACGGGCACTCATCTTTTGTCCTCCAGTTCTAGCCGCATAGCGACACCAAGACTTTTCATCTCATCCAATAATAGTTTGAATGCATAAGAAGTTTGCACAGAATGAACATCAGCCCTATCTCCACAAACCGGACATACAGGCGTTCGTCTCTTCCAATCATAATAGGCAATATGACCACATCCACTATTGTTACAAACCATTAGTGACCAACCATCTGATTCATCAAGTAATCTGTCTTTGATTACCATTGATGCACCGTGAGCGATTAAACAGTCACGTTCCATTTCTCCGAATCGTAATCCACCTTGACGAGCACGCCCCTCTGTTGGTTGTCGAGTTAGAATCTGTACACGACCACGACTGCGAGCGTGCAATTTACTACTTACAAGATGGTGTAGACGTTGATAGAAAATAACTCCAGTGAATATTTCTGCCTGATATGCCTCACCAGTTTCACCACTTGTCATTGATTCTCGACCAGTATGTGCGAATCCATTCCTTAGAAGTCCGGAACGTAGAGAATCTTCTTTCTCTCCGCTGAATGCAGTACCATCTATTTTCCTACCTTCCATGGAACCTACCTTTCCGCCAATCATCTCAAGAACGTGAGCAACAGTCATTCGAGAAGGAATAGCATGCGGGTTGATTAGTAGATCTGGAACAATACCGTCCGATGTGAAAGGCATATCCTTCTCGTCAACTAATCTTCCAATAATTCCCTTCTGTCCATGTCGACTAGCGAATTTATCACCTAACTCGGGGACCTTTTCAGTTCGTACAGTAATTCGACAAAGTAGACCCGAATCAAGAGATTCAGTAACGTATACATTATCCACCCAGCCATGTTCACCATTGCGAATCATCATTGAAGATTCTCTACGCTCTTGGGCCTGTAAGAAATGTCCATGAGATTCCTCAAGGAATCGCGGAGGACTTGTCTTACCCACTAATACACTGGCCTCAGCACCAACACTAGTCAGGTAGGTCTCGGGAGTTGGTAGACCATCTCTCTCAAGGTGAGTATAATTCTCCCACGACTTTAATCCTTTAATTTCATCAAGTCCAGTGCCAGGAATCTCGATTCTCTCCTCTTGACCGCCGGGGAATCTTTTGTTCTCAGCATTGTATGTACGAATGAATGAAGAGCGCCCCAATGAACGTTCTACTGCAGCTCTATTTATGATAACTGCATCTTGCATATTGTACCCATGATGACTGAGGATCGCAACAACAAAATTTTGCCCACCAGGCCTACTAGCAAAATTAGTGGAATCCATCGCTCTAGTTCCAACAATTGACTGCTGAGGGTAATGCATAACATGCATTCGAGTGTCTGGCCTTAGTCGATAATTTGCACTTGGAAGGCCAAGACTCTGTTTTACCATTGCAGTCCCTCCAGTAACACGAGGTGTAGAATTATGTTCTGGGTATGGAACAAGAGATGCACAAACACCGAGAATGAGTTGTGGGTCTATCTCAACGTGCGTGTAAACGAGAATAGTGTTGTTTCGCTTCTGTTTTCTACGCAGTCCTTCCATCTCTTCTTGGTAATAATTCAATGGGACACTGAATTCTTCAACAACTAATTCACCATTAGGCATGTAAACCTCTGCTCGCAAATTTGCTTCCTTGATTTGTTCCTCTCCAGAACGCTCGCCAAGGTTGACCCATTCAACCATTGCAGGATTAATCGGGCGACCATACTTAGGAGATGCTGGTGGCAAATCAAAAGGACGAGGCGCGACAAGAAGATCTTCTTCTTCCTCAGCGTCAACCCATTCAACAATACCATTAGACACTAAGTCATTAAAGGTCCATTCTTTTGAACGAATTAATTCTAGATGATCCTTTGAAAGAATCAAATCGCCATCATCTATCACTAACAAAGGTCGCAAAATACGACCCCGATCAGTGTTGATGTAAATATCACGATTAGCAGAATCATGACGAATGCTGACTTCAGGTCTAATCCTACCTTGGCGACGTCTACGCTTGAATTGATTAACCAACTTTGTTGCATTCTTGTGTAAACCAAAAATATCACCGTTGACGTGAACTCGAGAGCCATCCGCCCAACCTGTTGGCGAAGAGTCTACTCCAGCCTCACGCAATAATTCCTTAACATCAGTTTCAGGAACTTCTTCAGATACGTCAATCATTTGAGCAGCGTTTTTCACAAGACCACAATTTTGACCTTCTGGAGTCTCATTCGGGCATAAACGACCCCATTGAGTAGGATGAAGGTCACGAGCCTCGAAGTGAGGTTGGCTGCGGACAAGTGGGCTAGTTACTCTACGCATATGAGACAATGCTGCAAGATATGTTGTTCTGTCTAATAACTGACTAACACCACTTCTTCCACCAACCCAATTACCTGTTGCAAGAGCATGCATAATCTTCTGTGTAAGGACATCAGGACGCAAACAAGCGTTGATTCTCAATTCGCGCTTCCTATTGTGATGCCTCTCTAGCTGATACTTCAAATCGCGAGCCAATTGTTGAAGACTTACTCTGAATAAATCTTCAATTAAATCTCCAGCTAATCTGACTCTCTTGTTTGCATAGTGATCTTTGTCATTAGGATCGCGGTTAGTAATTGCCATTTCGAGAACTTGTCTGACAATTCTTCCAAGGAAAATTGCCTTCTTCTCTCTATACTCAATGCCAGAGCCCAAGTGAGGAAGCAACTCTTTGTCGAGGAGATTTTGAATTCGTGCTTCTCGATATTCTTTTTGTTGGCCTGCTGCGAATTTCTTCTCAAGCCATGCCAAAGCCTCGTCAGAGTTCTCAACATTATATTCTTCATTATCCTTAACTTCGTTAAGGTTAGCTACTGTGTATTTCATGGCCTCAGCAGGGCCCGCAATTGCTGTGAAAATTTCTTTGTCGTTTTCCATCCCAAGAGCACGCATTAGCAAAACTACAGGAATTGGCGTAGTTCCAGCGCTAGGGATTTTGACCATTAGCATCCCATCGCGTCGCTTCTCAATGTTGAGGGGTTTACGGACACCATCTTTCTGAGAGAAAATTTTCGCAACTTCAGTCTCATGAGCATATTTCTTATTTTTCTCGACAGTTACTCGATTAGGTGCTAAATCTTCCATCGAAATTAGAACTCTTTCTGTTCCATTAATGATAAAGTAACCACCAGGATCCAGAGGATCTTCGCCCGCTTTACGGAGCAACTCAGTTAGTCGCTCAGCATCTTCTGCAGATGTATGCGGAGAGAGTTTCCTATCAGTATCCCCACACAGATGAGATATGTGATTTGCATGCACATTACAAAGAGCAGAACGAACCATAATTGGAAGATTACCAATGTGGACTCTTTCTTCGACTTTAGGGACTGGTTCATTAGGGTCATCGTCCCAGATAATCTGGAAATCAAGATGAACTGGAGAATAGTATGTCAACTTACGAAGACGACATTCGAGAGGAGTTCCCGGGTGCTCTGCACCGTTAGCCTCACGGATCGTGGGGCTTCCGAGGTGAATATTCTTCATTCGAATGACAATTTCCTTATCTAAAACGTCAAGTTTGATTATTCCACCATCGTCATCCTCGATTATCTCATCAGTACCGATACGGATATTGCGAACAATTTTTTCCATACGACTAAGGCGCCCATCACCAGAGGGAATACAATCGTTATATGATGCAAGTTGATGATTAACAAGGCTTCTTTGTTGGAAGTAACTTTCTACTATTTCCTTCATGATTAATCCCCCTAAGCACTCTCCACAATAAGACGGAATGCCGTACTAGACCCAGCAGATCTACTATATCGAATAATTTTGACAATCCTGTTCGTCAACCATCCTGCAGGAAGATCATCAGCCTCGGCTTCTATTTTTTCCTTAATGGCTTGAACAGCAGGATCTGTAATCAGAATCTTAGGGAGTAATTCTTTTGCAACCCTAGTCCCACCGTAATCATCCGCTTCTTCAAGCCCCCAAGGAGCAAGAATCGCAGACTCATCATCGGCGTCAACTAATTCGTGATGAGGGACGAGAATGTGATTCAACACGTTGAATCGGTCATCGCCTTGAGGTATGTCCATTAATTCCATGGCCTTACGTGAAATAGTAATTCTTCCAGAACGACTGCGGCGACGAGAAGTATTGTGTTCACGAATAATTCCCATTATGTGTTCTAGAGTGGAATCTGACATTGCAACGCCGGTTTTCACAGAGACCTCTTCGACAGTCATTCTCTTGATGGCGTCCATATTTGCGTCGTCGGCAAGTTTGTGAGCATGATCCTCATTAATTCCCAGTTCGATAAGTCTCTTTTTTGTTGAACTCTTTACTGCCAAAACAACGCCACCTACCTAACAGAAACCGTGGGCCTGCGGCTTTATCAGGCGGGCCTGATGGGATTCGAACCCACGGCCACCGGGTTAAAAGCCCGGCGCTCTACCTGACTAAGCTACAGGCCCATGGCTGATGCTGGGCTATCCGCCGACCGACGAGGTGTTTAAGAAAGTGACGGTCTATGCGTAGCATAGGCAAGGCTGGACATGCACCCTCCTGGGGTAGCCAAGAGAACAAACCGTAGTAACACATGATATGGATAAAGGTTTTTGAAAAAACGAGGGGAGAAAATGAAATCTGAGGAGATTGATCATGTATCCGATATCAAAGCAAGGGGGACGCATAGAGTTATTGAGTTCAATAATGGCTCCAATGAATCAATTGACTTAATCGTTCCAGCAACAGTCTACCCACCTCGCGAAGATACTGACCTTCTTCTTGCTGCTCTTGAAAAATTAGAGGGAGGATTTGGAAATGCAGTAGAGATAGGAGTCGGATCGGGAGCAATTAGTATAGCGCTCGCTCAAAGAGGATGGAAAGTGAGAGGATTCGATGTCAACCCATTTGCTGTAGCAGCAGCACGAGGAAATGTCGAATCTCTTGGGCTCACGAATAGCGCCCATATAGAAGAAGGAGGACCAGGTGAAACCGGATGGGAATTGCCAAGAGATTGTGATCTTATCGTCTGGAATTTACCATACCTCAACCCCCCTGGGAAAAATCAGCCCCGCTTACAACCTATAGAAGAAGCAGGACTTACTGATTTAGATAGCAAGGGAGGATGGAGTGAATACTTGAGAATCCTATTAAGTGGAAACAAACAGATGAAATCTGATTTGCTGGCAGTCATATTATTTCGAAGCGAACCAATAAGTCCAAGCTCACCAAATGATTGGATTTCTTCCGGCTGGGGCGCCAATAGACTAGCACGAAGAAGATTAGGCGATGAGAATCTAGAAGTTTGGGCGTTTTGGAAGCCCAGCGGAGGGGTTGAACCTATGATAATTGATTCTACAAATTCGACCATGGAGGAAGCAAAGAAACTTCATCAAACAGATTGGCAAAGAGTACTAACCCGGACACAGAAAAAAGGAAGGGGGCGAAGAGGTTCTGTTTGGGAAAGTGAAGAGGGAGACCTAATCGGGACTTGGTCGGCCAATAAGGAAATCTTGCAATCGATTAGCCCAGGGTTACTCCAAACAATGATTGGGGGGTTAATTTCCAATCGCTTAGGAATTCAATGTAAATGGCCAAATGATTTGATGTTTGATGACAGAAAAATAGGTGGAATATTACTTGAATCATCTTCTGATGATGAACGAATTAGAGTTGGTGTAGGAATCAATAGAAAATCAAGGTTATTGAATGGAATACCAGTCTCTGGATGGGAAGAAATGAGTTGTGAGCTAAGTTATGAAGACGTGTTCAAAAGAATAGATGGAGCATTGGCTTCTGCGTTCTCAGCACATTACCGAGTTCCCTTATTGGACAAAGAAGAAATGTTAGAGATTTCTTGGAAATCCATATCGGCTTCATTATCTCGAGGCGTGTTTACAGAACTAAATGGAAAACAGGTCAGAATTCTCGGCATTGAAGAAAAAGGAACATTGGAAATCAGTAGTGAAATCAATATTGCATCAACCGACGAATTGGAGCAACTTATTTTTTCTTTCTAATTTTCTTTTTCAAGCCAAGTTTTTCTCTTACCAACCTTATTTTTCCAGAGCTCGTGACAGGTTCAATTCCTGGGGCATTGTTGAGGATTTCTCGGACCGAATAATAAGTTTCTAAAGGGACCTTGATTATCACCTTGGTTGACAAGTCATCCGAATAGCAATCAAAGAGTCGAAAATCATCCATGTCTAAAATGACTGAAATAAGTTCCTGGCATGAATCGCGATTAATTGGGCGATCTACTATTGCACCTATCCACCGGTGCTTCCCACGTGCCGCCTTACTGGGCCTCGCCATGACTCTCCGAGAAGACTTCTCCTTAACTTATGGTCGGTTCAATTATTCCCCTTACGCGTATATAATAAATAGATGAATAGAAATTAAAGTCCACTGACTACAGCGACAAGTCGTAAACGACCTAACATTTCGTCACTAGCCCGAGCACCCAAAATGACTTGGCAATCAGGGTGTAATTTAGAAACAAATGATTCAGTTAATTCGTTTAGGTGTGCGAGAGTCATATCGGGACCACCCTCGACTTGAATTAAGCAACCCTTTGCCCCATCGACATTGGTATTTACAAGAGGAGATTGCCTTGCAACCTCAACGACCTCGTTAGGATTAGTTACAGATCCCGAACCGACAATCAGCGTTGCACCTCCAGCGAGGTTCACAACTGTACGTAAATCCATCAAATCAAGATTTAATTTACCAACCCTTGCCAACGTTGTAACAAGACCTTCAATTAAATCTTGAATCCAGCCCGAACCCTTTCTCCAGTCCGAGCCCCTTGCTCTTGCATACCACGCTAATCTCTCCATACTAACTTGAATGCAAATATTGGAATTGGCATCGAGAGCAGGCAATGAAGCCTGAGCAATGGCAGAACGAAGAGGTTGTTCGGCGAAAGGAAGTCCAGCAATTGAAATTACTAGACAATTCTTTGAGCGCGCAAGGCTAGCTAACTCACTTGCAGCGCCCGAACCAGTGCCACCACCTAGTCCAGTCATCAACACAACTAATTCTGCATTATCAAGAAGTGAGGATATTGAAGATGAGCCCTCTGCAAGTCGGTGCGCTGCTAGACTGGGCAACGCTGCTGCACCACTCCCATCTCCAATTGCATCCAAATGCAAACAATGAGCCAGATGAGATTCCAGAAACGATGATTCATCTGCGTCAATGAGGAGTAAATCGGACAAATCTGAGCATTTTTGATGGGCTGAATTAGCCCAAATGCAACCAATCCCTCCGACGCCGCAGATCAGTATCGCACCTTCGTGCATATTGTCACCAAGTCTGAAGGCATTCCATGAAAGTGCGGGTCAATCATATGTCAGATATCTCTGATATCGCCTTCTTTCATCCCTCGCCCAAGCATTATCTGGTTCAATATCTAGAACCTTCTCATAATACTCAATCGCCTTTTCAAAATCAGACAGGTGTCGTCCATTCAAGTGAGCGAGATTGTTTAGGACAGGAACACAATTAGAATCCTCGTCGAATAACTCTAAGAGAATTGATTCAGCTCTATTTATTTCCATCATTACCATCGCTTCTTCGGCATCATCTAATTTGGAAATTTGCTCATCGCTCAGTCGGTAGATATTCTTCCACCTAGGTCCTGCCATCTATTGCTGGAAGGCGGTTATTCGTATGAGGTTTCGCAGGTTGCTGACAAAATACAATACTCTTCAATGATGAACGACCCCGTAGGGGTCAAACTGAAACCTTGATAGCCCGAAGTCCGGTGGAATGTACCGTCATTAGAGGTCATAAGATGAAGAAGCATCATTTGACCTCAAGAAGGCTACTAACTCTAACTTGCTTTGCCTTGCTTCTGGCTGGTTCAACACAAGCCTATTCCACAGGCATTGGAGGTGATGAGGACGGTAATGGGGACGTTGCAGTTGCTGGTTGCACCTGCCATTCTGAATCACCAGATAATTCAGTTACACTAATTCTCGAAGGAGTGCCATATCATTACTCAGCGGGCACATCATACGAGCTGAAAATACAAATCACTGGAGGCCCAGCTATTGCCGCTGCATCAAACACTGGTGGATTTTCGATGCGAGTGAGTTTGGGAACACTCACCACTGCAGAAGGATATGAGAGTGAAACCCACCATTGGGATGATGATTCAACAACCATGACTCACAGCGGTTCCGGTGCAGAGAATGCAGAACGAACTTGGCATGTTGTGTGGACCGCGCCCGAGAGCGGCACTGGGATTACGACGTTTTGGCTAGCAGGAAATGCAGTCAATGGAGATGGAATACCATCCGATTTAGACCGCTGGAATCGATTAATCGCATCAGTCGATGAAGGCGAAGACGATGGTGAGACTAGAACAATATTCAGTGGCAACGGGGAAATCACTCCGCCCGCTCCTTCTGAAACTCATGTCGACTTACATGAAATGGGGGCTGCACTACGCGCTCACTGGCTGGGCCTACTAGGCTTTGGCGCAGTAATTCTAGTCATCATTTTCTGTGGATTGTTACTGAGATATGGTATGTCAGGAAACTATTCTGGCCGTAGCAATCTACTCAAACTACGTATTAAACATTCACGAAGGGGTGACCAACTATGAAGGACGACATGGTTTTGAAACTCCTACGAGAAGTAGAATCTGGTAAGGTTAGCGTTGATGATGCTCGCACTGCACTTGAGGGAGTGAGCCTAAGCGAGGATACTTACAATGCAGCAGTAGATCATGGAGTATTCAATGAACCCGAACCGGGGAGCATTGTTCGTGCTAGTATATCCCCCTCTGGAGACTCATGGCTGATTCTAGTCTTCGCTCTATGGGGTATTTTATGGACGCTTTATTGGGCTGGAACTCTCTCCTATGGTTTGTTAAACCATTGGGATCAACAACGACTATCATTCCATCTTGCAATGACCTTTCTAACAGTCATTATGATGGGGATCGTATATATGAGATTCGTGATGCCGGATTTAATTATCGTAAAACATAGGAGAAACAAATACATCACTCCTAATGATCCAGACGGGTGGCAACAGTACGAGGTGTGATAGATGGCAAGAAGATTCCGACTCCGACCACTACCTGGTGCTGAAGAGAGTGTGGAAGAGAATAATCCGGTTCTTGACCGTAGAGAATTCATGAGATATTCATTCAATACCGCCGCAGGCGTAATCACAATGGCAAGTTTGGGTAGTATTGGTTTCGCTTCTCTCCTAATGGGTACTGCAGATTCTTCAGGAGGAGACACTGCAGTTCGATTTTGGGTACCTACTGGCGCTGAAGATTCAGCTTGGTATGGAGACAGGCACTTGGAATCAATGTCTTATTCTGCTTTTGTCAATGCATCCGCAGCTAGTTCAACCGGAATGGTAGGGGCTCAAGGCGTGTGGTCAGGGCTTCCAGTCAATGTGATGTATGTCCCACACTCTGAAAATGAGAATGCACCTCTAGTATCGAATCAACCGAGATTTCAATTCATGGATGGTTATACAGAAAGCGGGAAATATGTAGGGAGTGGATATGAAATTGATGAGCCAGAATACAGTACATTATCAATTCATGATAATTTAATTGTCATCTTCTCTCGTTGCCCGCATCTATGTTGTATCCCTGGTTGGCAACTTGTCCAAAATAGTTTTACAGAACAACAATGGACTCCTGGAGCGGTAGATGCAGGTGGCAGTAAATTATTCTGTATTTGTCATTCAAGCAGATTCGATCCCACAGCAATTGAAAAGAATCGAAATCGAAATCGTTCTACTGGTGCTGAGTTCGATTACATCGGAATTAAAAGAACCGGTGGACCAACTCCCGTCGGATTACCACTCATCCCGTGGGTTCTAACTGGGGACTCAATTGAAGCCCTGCCCGATTTCAAAGACTGGTATACATACTGTGACTGAGGTGAAAAAATGCTACAATTCTGGTTCCTTTGGTTATTCATCGCACTTGTTGTTGTCCTTGTCGCATTTACGCTAAGAAAAGAACGTGAGGAAATGCCCCGCAAAGACATACTGAGGGCGGTTGAGACGAGTGCGGGCAGCATGGGACTAGCTGAGAAATCATTCCTTTGGGCATTCTCATGGCTAGATACTCGGTTTAGGCTTCAAGACTATTGGAGTATGAGTCGGGAATCATACTATGGTATGCATCGCCAGATGCCTCTAACTCATGCTGAAAAGTACAAATTGCGCATTATTTGGTACTGGTATCCTCTATATTGTCTTGGAGGAATTTCCTTCCTCGCATTCATTGTTCTAGTAATAACAGGCACCATCTTAGGCCTATACTACGTTCCTGGAGGAGAAGGTGACCCTACTCCCGCGTACTCATCAATGGAATTCATCATGACACAATTACCATTTGGATATATCATCAGATCCATTCATCATTGGGCAACCCACTTTATGGTGGCAGCGGTATTCCTCCATATGTGCCGAGTTTACTTTACTGGAGCATACAGAAACCCACGAGAGCTAAATTGGCTAATAGGAGTTGCTCTAATGTTCTTCACCATTTTCTTTGGTTACTCAGGATACCTTCTACCATGGGACAGTCTTGCTTTCGGAGCAGCGACAATTGGAATTAATATGGCAAATTCAACACCACTAATCGGAAGTTGGGCCGCTACTGCAATGTTTGCAGGAACTTCCCTATCTGGTCAGACAGTCACAAGGATGTATTTCCTACATGTATTCATCCTTCCTGTTGTAGTTACAGCACTTATTCTGATTCATTTATTCATTGTCTGGGTTCAAGGGATTGCGGAGCCACATTGAGAGGGGGGTAATGGCATGAGTATGGTAGATAGATTTGGGCGTATCGCAGACACGTATATGCGTGAGAAATCAAATCTCATTGAATCAGAAAAGGAGAGGCGCAGAGTCCACATAGGCCATCCTTTCTGGCCAACTGAAGTCTTACGAGATACAATCATCCTAGCTGCCATGATGATGGTCCTCTCATTCTACTGCTGGTTAATACCTCCACCACTACATAGTGCTGCAGATCCATTCGCACAAGCCGGATTTGTATTCCCAGACTGGTATGTACTATTCTCATACGGTTACTTGCGATGGGGTGAGTATCTACCTCAATTCGTCATCCCAGCAGGACCTATTGGTGAATTCTTTGGCTCTCCTGTAATTTCTTGGAATGCTGCATGGTGGGGGGCTGCACTGACAGGGATTCCCGTTGGAATACTAACACTCCCTCCATTCTTAGGAGGTCGTGAAAAGCGCCCAGTAGAAGACCCATGGTTTGCAACAGCAGGAGCCGTTTACCTCGCTCACGTATGGTTCATATCGGTATTTTCAATCAATATTTTCCTAGAATTATACGCCAAAGACCGCTCCGACTATTGTTGGGCTGATTCACATCACGTATTCTTATGTGGCAGACAGGCCCCCTGGACCGCAGAAGTATTCAACGCAATACCCTGGATCTTAACTGGAATATTCATATTTGCAGTATTGTATTTTGCAGCTAGGTGGTTCTTGGTTAATTCCATAGGAGCCAGAGTCACTTCATCAATGGGGAAACAAGTCGCCATTGGGACTCTTGTTATTGCCGTACTAATTTCAGCAGTAACGTGGCCAATCTATGAAGGTGGTTTTTGGGATTATGGCGGCCTTGGGGCTATGGATGAGATTGAGGATCTGGAAAATATGCGCGGGCAACCTGCTGACACTCTGGTTTACTATGAGAAAGGGAATGTCTGGTCTGAATGGCAAGATGAATGTCTGACCTTCTCAGACAGTTCAGGACTGGAAGTTTGGCATGAGTTAGACGAAGGAACTGATTTAGCCAAATGGTGTGTGATTCCTGCTATTCATTGGTCTCAATGGAGTATCTTCCAACCAACTCAAAATATTGTCATTGACTTTGATGGAGTGAATGGACATCTCGACAAAGAAACTGGAAGAAATAGTGCTGGAGCAGATTATAGTTATACGGGGAACTCTGATTCTTCGGGCATTTCAGATGCTTGGTCTGATACCATGTATATTGAGGACTTAGGAGTTTCAACTGTATTTGTTGATATTGGGTGCAATTTCCGAACAACTGTTAGAAATGCAGGTTCACATCAACAAACTCTTACACTATCAAATGAAGCAGGGGAAGAGATTTGGAAAACGGATGGTGAATGTGAGAGTACCACCCTTAAACTATCAACAGGTGCGTCATATAACCTAGAATATTCTGTATACTCTGAGGGTGTAAATGAAAGTGTGACAATGATTACGGATTTCTCCGCAGTTGCATTCCAACCTCTACTCCTAGATGAAGGAGGGGCTGTAGTGAACAGAGATTCGCTACCTAGCGGATCTGATTTCAGCGCAATGATGCTTGAAAATCCAACATTTCATAAGAATCCAAAAAGTCTTGATGCTAAATTGACGTATTCAATGTTCATTCCTTGCCTTGGGATTGGCGCCATTGTGTTCATGTTGATGCGCAGTATGGCCCGCGGATATGAATGGGAAATGAACAAGTGTTATGGATGTGATCTTTGTGATGATGCCTGTCCTGTTCGTCTATTCAATTCGGGAGATAAGCTCAATATAATTTACAACACATGGAATAACGAAGATGATGGTGTTCCACTTTATTCATGTCTAACCTGTAGCGCCTGTACAAATGCATGTCCACAATTAGTTGACTATGATTCATACGTTGATATCCGACGTAATCTGATAGTAGGAGGGCCACCAGTTGCGGAAATCCCTCACACCGTTTTGCAGGCTCTACTTGCCGCTGAAGCAGAAGATGATTCTGATGAGGCATTTATCCCTGTAGGTGAGTATCCTATTGACTCAAGTGTAGGATACTACCCTGGCTGTGTGGACTATATCGATCAAGAAATGATTTTCAGCCATGTTAATGAAGGTTCAATGAACCTTGGAGAAACTACAGAGGCAGCATTCACTCTATTCGAAGAAATGGGGGAGGAAGTAACTTATCTTGGTAGAGATTTTCTAAAGTGCTGTGGCCACGACCAGAAGTGGCAGGGCATGACTGAAGTATTTGAAAAACTGAAGATTTACAATCAGAAGAAACTAGTAGAGAGTGGAATTGACACATTAGTCACTTCATGTGCTGAATGTTTCAGAACTTTTGCAATGGATTATGAGCTAGATGATATGAAGGTCATGCACACTACTGAGTATCTTGTTGAGAATGGATTTGACATGAATTTGGAAACTCCTGAAGACATGACAGTCACTTATCATGACCCTTGTAGATTAGGACGCCAGATGAACCTCTATGAAGAACCTAGAGATCTTGTTCGAGCAATTGACGGAGTTGATTTAGTTGAGATGGAACATTCAGGAGAAGATGCTTTGTGCTGCGGTGTTTCAAGTATGATGTCGTGTAACGAAAACAGCAGAGCGGTTCGTATGGAACGCTTCGACGAAGTAAAGGCAACTGGAGCTGAAATTATGTTGACTTCATGTCCTAAGTGCGTCAGTCACTTTGAGTGCTTGAAATTTGAAGGTGATCCCCGACATGATTTTGAAATTCTCGATGTTGTATCCTTCCTAGCACGTCAAGTAAATGCCAAGAAATCCTAATCACATTCATAAGAATGTGATATAGGCTGAATACAATGAAAGAATTATTGTAATTAATACACCCCAAATGGTGGCCTTGGCCATCTCAGGATTCTCATAACCTAGAGCAACTAGCCAAAGAAAGAAACCGATTAAAATGGCACAGGCTGAAGAAATCCAAGCCACCTCTATAGAAAGTGAATAAACCATAACAAACCAAATCAGGGGACCAATGAGTAAGCTTAGCCAGGCCATTGAGTCATAATACCAAAACACCACTGGAACTCTATTGTCATCCACGATACTTCGTGAGACATCATATCCATCAATGTGACGAATTGTAGACCGTAGCCTTGAGAAGTCAGAACCGGCAGCATCGCACTAGATGACTGACATTCCGGACCTTGCTGCTAGACGCAGAAAGGAACAACGTCGCATAAGAATGGCAATGAATTCCTTACGTGCAGAAGAACGTGCCAAATTGAAAGGAGGAGATGACGCAGTAGCATGGGTGAAAGAAGAATTGTGCATTGGATGCGATCAATGCACTATCGTCTGTGATGATGATGCAATAGAATTGTATGACACTCCTCTAGCAAGTCCGATTATGAAAGTTGAAGTAAATAAAAAAGCAAGGATTCTACGCGGACCATGTACTGGTTGTAAATTATGCGTTCTTGCTTGTCCAACTGATGCGATAATAATGATAGATAGGTGATTATATGGCTGACAAAGAACCAGTAAGATTCGGGGCTGAATTCGGACCAAAAAGAACGGAGAATAGCAAAGGTGTCGGTTTATCGACTTACAAAACACTAGTCTGGGTTTCTAATCTAGGGGGGCTAATTCTCTTCGCTATTGGTCTAGAACTAATTATGGTACAAGAACAGTTCTATCTTGGATTAGCTTCCATTGTAGGAGCAGTATTCATTGCTCTATTTCCTTCTAATTATGAAATCGTTGGAATGGAATTACTTGAATCAAATGACGTGAATGAAGTTGAGCAGGACAACCCAGAGCGTTAGACAAATAAGATGTGAAAATCACATCTTAATCGAGTTCACCCCTTAGTGAAGAATAATTACCAATAGACAATAAATATAGCAAAAGAAAGGACCGATGCTAAAGTCCATACAAAGATGTACGTATTCTGCGAAATCGGGGATTCAACGATACCACTAGATTGTTCTGACTCTGCCATGTCTCTCGTTACTGCGAGATGAATTCGGGTTGTAAATGTACTTATGTCACACTATTGCCTTCATGATAAGTAGGAGGATTAGTGGAAACAAAATCATTGTTGCATTATCATCAATCCACTTCACTCTTGGAATTTCACCAAGAACAGTCAAGGGAGCTAAAATAATTGCATAAAGAATTGGAGTTGAAAATAGTACAGAACAACCCAACCAAATAATGTATGATGCAACCATACCGGCTACTATAGCCTTCTTCATCCCCATTTTTGCTCGCTTAACCTCACCCATAAGAGGGTCCACGAAAGTCAAACCACAGATGATCGGAATCGTGAACTTTCCAGCCTCAAGACCCTCGCCTTCCTGAGGTGCTATAATTAGAGTCAAACATACGGCGATTGCCCCCCAAGCTAACGCACTAACTTGATTTGCCTCATATTCGCGCTGACCTACAATAATGATTCCAAAATTAATTCGTATTGCTTCTATAATTACAAATGCGATTCCGACTGCGATGACGAAATCTCTTGGTTCTAAATTTACCATATTTGCAATCTCAACCCCATATAGATGGTATGCAAGGGGGATAAGAAACATTGACACATGAGTAATTCGTCGGAACCAATGACCTCCAGCACCACCTACAGAATGCTGAATATGGTCAATATCAACTGGAATTTCATCATTCATTAAATCACCTTAATTCATTTACGCTCTCAATTTGATTTATCTCTGATATGTCCGACTGCTTGATTGAGTGTCATATTTCCGGTCTCAATTGCTCTAATTGATTCATCGAATAGATCAGAGGTTAGTAAAGCCGAATCCCATGCTGAAATAAGCCGCTCTCTAATTCTTAATCGCTCACGGTCTTTGGAGGATTTTAATTCGGCGATTGAATCGACTAATTCAGAAATCCCCGTAGAACTATGAGCGGAGACCAGTAACACATCAGGCACATCAATATTAGAACCAGCAGAGAGGGCAGATTTGACCGCTTCTGCTGCTCTATTGGCGTTAGGAAGGTCAGCTTTATTGATTACAATCAAATCTGCCAATTCCATTATTCCTGCCTTCTCAGATTGAATTACATCACCTCTATCGGGCCCATCAACGAGAATTATTCGATTAGCAAAAGCAACAACTCGGATTTCTGATTGACCTGCTCCGACGGTTTCGAGAACAACGTGATCCCACCCACATGCGCAAAGAACGTCGACCATGGGAGTTAAACAATCCATCAAACCACCTGGATGATTTCTTGTAGCTAGTGAACGCACGTAAATACCATCGGAAGAATCAGCATTCATCATACGCATACGATCTCCGAGTAATGCCCCACCTGTCTGAGGCGAGGAGGGGTCAATGGCCAATACGGCTACGGTCTCATCTCTAGAAGCCCATTCGTCAATTAACTTGCCTATGAGCGTAGATTTACCAACACCTGGAGGACCCGTTATCCCAATTGAATCTCCAGAACCATTCTCCACAGGAGAGGTGCCGCCCTCTTCAAGGACACTGAGCAATCTAGCCAATGCACGGCGATTCCCCGATTTGGCAGATTCGAATAGAGAGTTATTTTCATTCATTCCAGCGCCAACCTATTTGCTCACCAACACCAACTGGCTCTGAGGCTTTCTTCCGAGAAGAAACCATTTCTAGGAACTCTAGAATGCCCTTTGTTGTTGAACCTGGGCCAAAAATAGCTCTAACACCTTGTTCGTAAAGTGGAGAACGGTCATGTTCGGGAATAATTCCACCGGCAAAAACTACGATATCACCGAGTCCTGCCTCGCGTAAACCATCACACACCTTTGGAATTAACACGTTATGAGCACCGGAAAGTGTGGAAAGGCCGACAGCGGCTGCATCTTCATCAGTAACTATCCTGACAATTTCTTGAGGAGTACGTCTTAAACCGGTATAAATTACCTCGTGCCCTCCATCCCTTAGAGCCCTAGCAATCACCTTCGCCCCTCTGTCATGACCGTCTAAACCTGGTTTGGCAACAACGATTCGCATGGTTCAGTCCGTATCTTGGACTCAGAAGGTAGCCTTCAAGCAACCGATTGAATGGATATTGAATCTGCTTGCTTTTCAGGAATGCTCATGGGCGGGCTAGCAGCGTTGCAGGCTAACTATGTCTGGTGTGGAGGAGCGCATTGATGACTTGCGGCGGCGTAAAGCGCAAGCAGAGGCTGGTGGAGGCCAGAAAAGAATAGCCGCACAACACAACCGTGGAAAGATGACTGCGCGTGAGCGAGTCGAGCAATTACTCGATGATGGAAGCTTTGTAGAAGTTGACGCATTGGTTGAACATAGGTGTCGAGACTTCGACATGGACCGTAATGTAATACCTGGTGATGGAGTTGTTTGTGGGCACGGAACTATTGAAGGAAGAACTGTGTATTGCTTCGCACAGGATTTTACAGTTTATGGAGGATCATTAGGTGAGATGCATGGACTAAAAATTTGTAAAATCCTAGATATGGCTCTAAAGACAGGATCCCCCATAATTGGACTAAATGATAGTGGTGGAGCTAGAATCCAAGAAGGTGTGGCAAGCCTAGGTTCGTATGCTGAGATTTTCTTCCGCAATGTTCGCGCAAGTGGCGTTGTGCCTCAAATTTCAGTGATTATGGGTCCTTGTGCTGGTGGTGCAGTCTATTCACCTGCAATTACAGATTTTGTAGTAATGGTTGATAATACGTCTCACATGTTCATTACTGGGCCTGAAGTTATCAAAACCGTGACGAACGAAGAAGTCTCATTCGAAGACCTTGGGGGAGCGTCCACACACGCAACACGTTCAGGAGTTACTCACTTCACGGCAGAAAATGATGATGAGGCACTTGATTTAGTTCGAGAATTAGTAAACCTGATTCCGTTAAACAATCTAGAGAAGCCACCGATAAAAGCAACATCCGACCCTGTCGATAGGGTTTGCGAATCTTTGGATGAATTAGTTCCTGAAGACCCTTCCACGCCCTACGATATCATTGACGCTGTTGAAGAAATATTAGATGACCGTGCCTTCCTTGAAGTACAAGCTGATTATGCACAAAATATTGTAGTAGGATTTGGACGTTTAGGAGGCCACACAATAGGCATTGTAGCGAATCAACCCAACGGTCTAGCCGGTTGCCTTGACATTGATGCTTCAGTTAAGGCTGCTAGATTCGTACGATTTTGTGATGCGTTCAATATCCCACTACTTACCTTCGTCGATGTACCTGGTTTTCTCCCCGGAGCCAGTCAAGAATGGGGAGGAATTATCCGACATGGTGCGAAATTACTCTACGCATACGCTGAAGCGACTGTGCCCAAACTCACGGTAATTACTCGCAAGGCCTATGGGGGCGCTTATGATGTCATGTCTAGCAAGCACATTCGTGGCGATTACAATATTGCTTGGCCTACAGCTCAGTTGGCAGTAATGGGGGCAGAAGGGGCTGTACAAATCATTCACAAGAGAAGAATCAACAGTGCTGGCGACCCAGAAGGGGAGAGAAAAAGACTCATTGATGATTATGAAGATACATTTGCAAACCCGTATAGAGCAGCATCTTTAGGATATCTAGATGATGTAATTCAGCCAAGAGACACAAGAGAAAGATTGTCTAAGGCTCTTGGGGCACTATTAGAAAAAGAAGAAATTCGACCCGCACGTAAGCATGGAAACATTCCTTTGTGAGGTATTTTGATGGCTAGCAGGAAAGAAAAAATTCGCACCGCAGTAATTCTCGCTGTGTTACTTGAAGAAGAAGGTGGTGACTATCTGAAACCTTCTAACACAAGAGACAGGGGTGGTTCATGGTCTCGTGATCATCGCCGCATGTTGATAGGACGAAGAAATCTTTTCCGCGCACGTACACGAAGAAGCACTCCGAGGTGATTTTCATGACTAAGACAAGAAAAGTAACCGTCGATGGGGATGAGTTCGAAGTAGAACTTGAGAAGATTGATGGTCTTTGGCAAGTCAAAGTTGATGGGAAATCATTCACAGTCAGTGTTGAAGGAAGAATTGTTGAAGAATCTGCGGGGAAGAAACGAAAGAGGGGAAATAAAGGAAAAACATCAGGGACAATTTCATCAACTATTCCTGGCAAAATTATCTCAATAAATACAGAAATAGGGGCGCAAGTCAAAGAAGGAGATGTTTTGATGATTTTAGAAGCGATGAAAATGCAGAATGAGATACATGCTCCAATATCTGGAACTATTTCTCAAGTCAACTACAAACCAGGTGATAGTGTTGAGGCAAATGCACCTTTGTTAGTGATTTCACCCGAAGTGCCAAAACCAAGTGATGCCTGAGGTTGTATAATGCCGACATGCGACTATCCTGATTGTAGCGTCGAAGGAGAGATGGTTAGCCGACTGTCTCCAGATGGATTTCTTGTAGCCACAGGGAAAAAAGCCTATTCATTTCGCGAAGCTTATCGGCGATTCCATTATTGTAAAGAGCATCATGATGAATTGATGAGCACGGTTTGGAATAGAGTACGTTCTAAGGATGACAAAGAAGATGACCATGTCGCTCCAACAGCAATCTGAAATATTCCAGAATTGCCTCTCGGCATATTGAAAGAACTAGTTCACTAGATACCATTCAATGAGCCGCGACTATGTATCACATCTCGAGTGTTCTTACACGGGTGAAATAATTGAGAAAGGTACGCCTCATACACTTTCATCAGTAGGTAAACCTATTCTTGTAAAATATGATCTGGATTCAATTAGGAAAGAAGTTTCGAGAGAAAATATTGAGGATTCAAAAGAATTAGGCTTCTGGAGATATGCACCCCTCCTGCCAGTAAGTGAACCTGAAAATCGAGTTTCATTAGGAGAAGTGATAACCCCCCTAATTGAGCTAGTGGGGAGTTTATCGAACCTGAAAAGTAAGCCAGAATGTGTATTGGTCAAGGACGAGTCACGACTCCCAACGGGATCCTTCAAGGCTAGAGGTTTGGGGTTAGCAGTATCAATGGCAAAAGAATTTGGATTTGAGCAATTGGCAATCCCTACTAATGGAAATGCTGGCTCTGCATTAGCAGCATACGCAGCCCGAGCGGGGATGAAAAGCACAATATTATGCCCCGATAACACTCCAATAATCAACACCTCCGAGACATTAGCACAAGGAGGAGATACATTTCTCGTCAATGGGTTAATTGGAGATTGTGGAAAAATTATTGGAGAAGGAAAGGAATCTATTGGTTGGTTTGCGGTTTCGACCTTGAAAGAGCCATATCGTATTGAAGGAAAAAAAACTATGGGTCTTGAATTAGCTGAACAACTTGGCTGGAATTTACCAGATGTCATTTTCTACCCTACTGGAGGAGGCACAGGGCTGATAGGAATGTGGAAAGCGTTCCATGAATTGCTAGAATTAGGTTGGATTGATTGTAAACTCCCTAGAATGGTAGCGGTACAATCAACTGGTTGCGCTCCAATTGTGAAGGCTTGGCAAGATGGGGTTGAACATGCAGAATTCTGGCAGAATGCTAAAACTGAAGCAAGCGGAATTCGTGTACCTGCAGCAATTGGAGATTTTCTCATCTTAAGAGCAGTGAGAGAATCTAATGGGTTCGCTATTGCTGTCGATGACGAACACATTATGCGTTCAAGAGATATGATTGGAAAAGCAGACGGATTACTTCTATGCCCCGAAGGTGCTGCAACTTTCGCAGCCTACGAAGTTGCTCTTGAACAGGGGTTGGTCAGTCCATCGGAAAAAGTCGTTCTCTTTAACACAGCAACAGGACTGAAATATCCATTACCTAAAGTATCAAAGAAGTTGGATAAAAATATGCCATTTAATCCTTCTTTTTTTAGATGAGACCTAGCGCATCTTCAATTCGATTTAATTCAGGTCCGGTAGAACCAGCCCCAACAAATGCGTATGTCTCACTAGCCACACATCCTGCACCAACATAAGGAGAGCCAAAACACACAGTCCCGACCATTACTGGCACTTGCATGGCTTCCTGAATCCTATTTGCTTCCTCGGCATGAATGTCTGGATGGGCAAGTACACCCTTGTTATTTGCTACTAATAATGACCCCACTGTATCTTGACTTACAACTTTTGAGCGTATTGCTTCAACACCCAAGACCTCTCCAATCATCTCAGCACCTGGGCCAGGAATTACAGAACTAACGACTGCTCCATGATCATTACAAACAACAAGATTTCCTGCAGCGTTCACACCACTTTCCATGACCACGACATCGCCAAAACTGGTCAATCTATCTAGGTCGGCTTCAGTTGCAATGTCAGCAACAGCAAGGCCTTTCTTATTCCCACGGATTAAAGAACCAAGAAGAGCAGAACCACCAATTAGTGTAGGATACATTTCCATTTCAAATCTAGCAACTAAATCATCAATAGCTGGTTGATCTAATGAAGAGGGATGGAAAAGAACGTCACCTACGACGCTAAGATATACGCCGACCTGTGTATGTCCGAGGACGTCTCCTGTTCCGATTCCCATTGGCTCACCTGTGTCTCTCAATAATTATGGCTACGCCCATAGCGGATGAATGTTGATGCGGGGAGGTGAAAAAGAGTGGCACAGCGACGTAAGTTCCCGTGGGCTCTCGCACCACAGTACAGAATACGACGCAGGAGGACTTGACTTCCGGGTTCGATATGGGACCGGGTATTACCCCTCCGCTGTGGCCGTGCACAACTCTTTCTCGAATGTAATGGTGATAGAATCGAATTTGCCTATTGGACAGAGGCCCACAAAAAAT
>PVBE011316844.1_pt1 | contig 24066 bp, 14 predicted proteins | sample 1631181 | NCBI WGS metagenome assembly PVBE01 (sample SAMN08397723, study PRJNA350692) | Marine metagenome, whole genome shotgun sequencing project. | isolation source: water | place: Pacific Ocean | collected 2012-04 | reverse complement strand
CGATCTACGTTGTCGAATAGATCGACTCGCGCGAGCTTGGGCGCCGCGGGATCGATCGGGGAGAAAGCGACGAGTCGTTTATGGCCGATTATTTCGGCCTTTTCGCAGCTCGCCATGGCATGCTCTCGTCGGTTTTGGGGCACCAAAGAAGGTGGGATCAGCCGGCACGCTTGGGGGAGATTCGCGGCACGTCGCGGGTGGCGCGTGCGATGCGACGAACGCGAACTGAGGTCACGATGCGCGCGCGTGCCCTGGCTGTCCCGGTACTCCTCATCTCAATCTCAACGAGCTGCGTTGACCACCGCGCGAGCTACGACGATTTCGTGGCGCGTGCGCCCAAACCCGTTGTTTCGCAATGCGACCTCGAAGGAGGCGAGTGGGATTCCGATTCGGCGGAAAGCCAAGTCGAAGAGTGCACTTTGATCGACGCCGGCGATCTGACAGGCGATTGGTTCGTTGCCCTTGGGACACCGCTGAGTCCGACGACACCAGTCGTCGCACGGCTCAGCGTCAGCGCGAGCACGACTACGGACGGGTTGCTCGCGCTGACATTCATCACGCAGCCGCTCGATGCGCTCGACAGGCGCACCGAGGTGGGACCGCCGCTCGAGCCCATGACGGCGATCGCCGACACCAGCTTTGCAATCGGAGTCACGGATGCCGCTTTCGACGGGAGGGCGAATCCGCTCATCTACGGGACTGGCATCGAGGCCAACATCACCTTGTGCGGACGTCTGTGTGGATCCGCTACTGGCCCGCGCCTCGACACTTTCTGCGGCATTGGTGGCGGCGAGATATTCTCCCCGCTGAGCCTCTCCCTGGCCGGTACGACTTTCTCAGCCGCGCGCATCGAAGATCCTGATCACTACCCGGAGCCGATCCTCATCGATTGCGCCGGTACGGAAGCGGACGATCCGCTGTGAGTACGCTCCGCCAAATAGGGCCGCGCGTTCCGGCTTCGAGCACGGGATCCGCGTCCGGCTCGGTTGCTAGCCTCGCAACTCTCGTCGGGGTGTCAGCCGCTCTCGCTTTCGCTCTCTCGTTCGCGCCCCAGGCGGAGGCCGCCGGCGTGGCCGCGCCGCGTATCGGTGGCGAACACGGCTACCCCGTCACAAGCGATCCGACAGCGATCTTCTACAACCCAGCCGCGCTCTCGCTCGGGGAGAAGAACCAATTCCAACTCAACGTGGACGTGGTCTTTCGTACCGCGAGCTATCGGCACAGCTTCGAAGGTAACGGGTCCGATAAGGACCTTCCCGAACCCATCGGCGCGGAAGGCGCGAACGTGGGTACCGCGACGCTCTTTAACACTTTCGCCGGAGCGAACTTATTCTATGCGGGCCACTTCGACGACCTGTCGTTGGCCTTCGCGTTCTATGTCCCGTACGGGGGTGCCGTCGAGTTCGACAAGAACACCGCGTTTAGCGGCAATCGACAATTCCCGGGCGCGGTCGATGGCGTCCAGCGCTGGCACGCCATTTCGGGGACGTTCATTGTCGGGACCTTCAGCATGGGCGGCGCGTACCGATTCGACCGATTCAGCCTCGGTCTTGCCGGCAACATCATGTACACGACCGTGGGCTTCACGCAGGCAGCGACGGCCACCGGCAGCAACGACATCGACCTCGAGGGCCGTTCGCGCACCGAGGCTGAAGGGTGGGATTGGAGTTTCACGATCGGCGCGACCGTGGAACTTCTGCCCGCGCGGCTCTGGCTAGGGCTCTCCTACCTGTCGCAACCGAACCTCGGCGCTGGCAGTAACTTGCACGGCACACTCGAGAATACGTTCGCGCTCGCGCCCGAACGAATTGACGTTCACCAGCGTCTGCCCGACGTTGTTCGCGCGGGTTTTCGCTATCAACCCGACGCCACCCTTCAGATCAGGATTTCGGCGGACTACACGCATTGGAGCGTATTCGAAGCTCAATGTCTGAGTCGCGCCGGTGAACCGTGCGGTCTCGAGCCATCGGGGCGGGCACGGGTCGGCACTCTCCGCTATTTTAACCGAAGCTTGCGCAACACCTGGGGTGCGAGAGCCGGAGTCAGTTACTGGCCGAACGAAGCCATCGAGATCTTGACCGGGTTCGGATACGACGGCAACGCGGTACCCGCGGGGACGATGGACGCAGCCTTGATGGATGCAAACGACCTGTCGGCGACCGTCGGCCTCGGCCTCGAGTTGAGCGACGCGTACTCCCTCGGCGTCGAGTACACGCACTTTCTCTTCTTCGACCGTGATACCCGAGGTCAGAGCATCCTCGCTACCGCACCGAGTGGTAGCCGCAACCCCGACGCTGCCGGTGAGTACGCCCAATCGTTGGACCTCATCACGGTTGTGGCTGAGGCGCGGCTCTAACAACCGAAAGTGGCTCCGTAGTGGAGCTGCGACCCGCTACCAGGGGGGATATTCGACGACGCGCTTCAACTCTTGGTAAACGGCTTCGACCTCGAGCAGCCCATTAGCGCCGGAATGATCGACCCCGTCAAAGACGATATTCTCCGCTCCAGGCAGCATTGCGGATGAGACGGGGATGGTCTCGTCGGACTTGCTGTAGAGCGATACCCAGTGCAGGTCGCCTGGCGTCGAAGGCGGTTCGTTGAGTTGACCTACAAAAACGTCGCTCTCGCAGATCTCCGTCCAGATACAGGGCTTGAACGGGAACGGCGGACTGCAGGAAGACGCCAAGCCGTGATGCATGCCGCCGAGAGTCGCGTAGGTGTTCACCGAGTGACTGCCGCCGAGGTTCTTGACGAATGTTCGGGAACTCAACGTTCCCATACTGTGTGCGACCAGATCGATTCGCGGCCTTCCCGTCGCTTGGAGGATCTCTGCGACCCAAACTTTGATCGTATCCGCGTTGTCCACGTTGCAACCCCAAGAGGGATCGTCAAAGGTTCGAGCGATCAGATAATCCGCCGGCCATCCGTCGGCGAGAAAGCGCTCGATCATCACGTCGTAGTTGCTCGCCTCGCCATTGACGCCGTGAATGAAGAGTATGGGATCGGGGCCCGGGTCGGGGATGCCGCCGGTACCGCCGTCTCCGCCGTTTGCGCTGGCACCGCCGGTGCCGCCGTCTCCACTGTCTGCGCCGGCACCGCCGCTTCCGCCTTGCGGGCTTTCGCCTCCGTCGCCTCCTTCGCCTGCAGAGCCGCCCGAGCTTGCGCCCGCCGCTCCTCCCGTCGCGCCTCCCGTCGCGCCTGTGTTCGCTCCGGCTTCTTCGAAGCCCTCATTGACATCGACGGTGCCGCAGCCAGCGCTGGAGATAGCGGCAGCGAGAGCGGAGATGAAGAGCGTCGCTACGCCATCAGGTTGCGCCATGCTCGGCGGAGTGTAGCGGCTTGAACTGAGCGCGGGGACGTTTTTTGCAGATGACTTTTGTCAGCTGGTCGCGTTCAGCTTCACCCTGCGTACCGAATGGTGAGCGCACGACAACGTGCGGTCGTTGTGGCTGCGGGGTGCCGACGGGCGCCAAGCAGTCAGGCAGGCGTTCCGACCATCGAGCGCGGTGTGTTCCCCTTACGGTAGGCTCCGGATGTTTGTCCGGATGGCACGCAAGCGCGAACTGGTGCGATGGTTGCAGAGCGCCCTCGCCTGACGCTCCGTCGTATGCTGAACGAGCCTGGTCGGCGCATCCGCGATTCGGTCTTGTGAAATCCGAAATCGTGAGTGATGGTTGAGCGGTCGCAGCGGGTAGCCACGGCGGATGCCCTTCCAGCTGGCGGGCCCAGTCGCCGCGTCTTGAGCGCGACACCAATCAACAACTCACTCCCTAGCAACCCATTCGAGATTGGGCGCGGATCTGGCCCGTGCTCGGAAAGCCGCGGACATGGCAGAGATTCGTATTGAGCATCTCATCAACTGCGATCAGGAGACCTTCTATGGGAAGATCTTCTTCAGCCGCGAGTTCAATCAAAGCCTGTACACAGAAGGTCTCGAGTTTCCGAGTTTCGAGATCTTGGAGTTGAAGGAGACGCCCAGCGAGATCATCCGCGTTTGGAAGGTCACCCCCAGGTCCGGGAAGATGCCAGCTGCGCTCGAGAAGCTCGCCGGCGACCTGAGTTACCGGGAGGAAGGCAAGTTCGAAAAGGCGACGCGGATCTACAACCTGAAAGTCACCCCCGGCAGGATGGCGAAGAAGGTCACCATCGAGGGCGAGCTCACGACGGAGCCCGCCGGAGACGGCAAGCTGAAGCGCATCTTCAAACTCAACGTGAACGCGAAGATCTTCGGAGTCGGCCGACTTGTCGAAAAACAAATCGTTGGCGACATGAGAAACAGCTACGACAGATCCGCGAACTTCCTCAACGAATGGATCTCCAAGCACGAACTCTAGGGGGCCCCGAGCAACGGAACCCACCACCACGGCGCATCGTCGATTCGTCAGCGATGCCGTAGGCGGCTGTCATCGCGCGGCAGAGCACGGTGTGATTTCTGCGGTTGCCGGGACGCCGCAGATTCACGCTGGCGGGGCGGCCGCGTCGTGAACCTTGCGACCGCCTATCCACGTTTGTTCGACGCCGATTCCGGAGATCTGCGTGCAAGAGACTCCCGTAGGGTCCGCGTCGAGGATGACGAAGTCGGCGCGTTTTCCGGCGGAAAGCGATCCGCATTCCGTAGCGACGCGTAGCGCTTTCGCGGCGCCCGTTGTGTAAAGACCGAGGGCCTCGTAAGGACTTATGGCCTGTTCTTCAGCTACGACTTCACCTTCCAGGGATCGTCGAGTGACCGCTGATTCGATGGCACTCAAGACGCAAGGATGGGTGACGGGTGCGTCAGAGCCGCCCGCGACGACGGCTCCGGCTCGAAGCAGCTCCTTCACCGGCACGAAGCTGAAGAGACGGGCGAGTCCCGAGCCGTGTGCGAGCTTTCCGAAGTCGTGCACGAAGCGCGGCTGCACTACAGCCGTCACGCTCGACGTTGCGAGGCGTTGCAAGTCTCGAGGCTCCGCAAACATCACATGCTCGATGCGCAAGTGGGCATCGGCGCTGCTTGCGACGTCGAGTTTCGAATAGACGTCCGTGGCTTGCCGGATCGCATCATTACCGATGGCGTGCACGGCGACTCCCAGATCCAACTCGACACTTCTCTGTATGCGATCGAGCAACTCGCGCTCGTCGTAGAAGAGCGCGCCAGTGCGTAGGGAACCGTCCCGGCAAAGCCGCGTATTCGAAGAACGGGCGATCCGTAACGGCGCGATGGAGCGTTCGCGCGCAACACTGCGGAAGACACTGAGCGTTGACGTGGCGAGTTCGCGAAGCGTGAGTCGCATCGCGGCTCCGGCCGCGCCGTCAGCGAAGAACTTGACGCCATCGAAGCGCAGAGCACCCTTCGAGAGGGCCCGCGAGATGCGTTCGTCGGGAGGGTCGAACATGCCGCCGCTACTCGTGCCGAGCGCATGCACTTGCAGAGCAAAAGCGTCCTGCGAAAGCAACGTCTCGTAGAACGCTTCTGCGGCCGGCGACACCGCTGGATCACACAGGCGCGTGATCCCAAGCCTAAATAGATCACGCTGAGCCGCGAGGGCCGCGCGGACCAGGGCATCCCTTTGCCCCCGAAACAGAGCGGCTCGAGCCCGCGCGTCAACCATCTCGCCGGCGGTTTCGTAGAGAAGACCATTGGCCTTGCCGCGACGGTCACGTTCGATCCAACCGTTGGGTGGATTTGGCGTCGAATCGTCGATCTGCGATGCCTCTAGCGCCGCCGTGTTGGCGACGCATTGATGCATGCTCTTGTGCATCAGAACGGTGGGGTGGTTGGGCGCCGCGGCATCGAGCTCCGCACGCGTGGGCTGGCGCTGCTCTGCAAGGTGCATCTCATCGCAACCCCAGGCGCGGATCCACGCTCCTGCCGGGGTGTTCTTGGCGACCTCGCTGATGCGGTTCTGAATGGCCGCGATGTTGGGTGCGCGGTCCGGTCGGCAGTCGGTCCCCAGACGATGCAGTACGACGTGCACGAAATGCATGTGGGCGTCGATGAACCCTGGGGTGATCGTCCTGCCGCGCATGTCGTGAACGACGGCGCCTTTGCGGGCGATCGCGCGTACGTCGTCGTTTGACCCCACCAGCAGAATTCGCCCGTCGGCGATCGCCATGGCTTCGGTCCTGTGCCGAGGCCCCGCCTTGTGGGAACCATCGGTGTCAACCATCGATAGGACCGTTCCGTCCAGGAAGATATGGTCTGCTCGTGCGTCCATGGGGCGGGTCCGTCTTTGTAGCGCCTGGCTGCGCCACCACGGGGATGCCCTGAACGGCGGCGCGCGTCCAGTGCGAGGGGCGTTCTTGCACAAATTGGCGACCTGCAGCCGCGGCGAGCCCAATGCCCGGACCGTGCAGCAGCTCATGAAGCGCACAGACGCGGACGTTCCTCGGCCACTTAGGCCCGTGTCTAGCCGAACATCGCCACCGCTGCCGCATTGAACGCCGTGATCTTGCCTCCTGAATTTTCATGGCGACAATCGCGTTAAGTGCGGGGCCCGCACATGCCTTGGTCGGAGGCGGGGGGTAATAGGAATTCCCAGTCGGGTATGGGTTGATCGCAGGTCTTGCCTTCTCTGTGAAAGGGCGGCGGATCTGCGCGGCCGTGCCTGTGGGCCACGACAGCCTTGTCTGCTTGGGAGCAGCGCGACGGCGTCGTCATCTTGCGTGCAGCTATCGATCGGTTCACCGTGTTCGTCTTTGGCGGCAACGGCGAGTTTCCGTCGCTGCAGCCGATAACGAAAAGAACACCGAACGCCCCACCCCAGATGGACAACTTGCCGTTTGGTTGGATCACTATCTGAACTCCAATTCTCGCGCCGTTATCGATGTCGCACCCCAGCTCGAGGTCACGAGACCCCGGCCCTTAGATCGTCAATCTGAGGCGGCTGGGTGACGCCGGCAAGGTGAGAGCATGGGTCCGTGGACCCGGGACCGCCCAGTTGCTTAGAGCGAGGGCCACGCCGTTGACGTCCACGAGGCCGAGACGAGCGGGCCGAGCTCGGTCGGGCGGGAGGAACTCGAAGTCGCTCGGCGATCCGACGACGCCTAGCGCACGGTTTTCGGTTCGCGTAGGGGTGATTACGCGTTCAATTCGCGCTATGGGAGTCCATCGTGAAAGCCCTAGCCGAAATCCAGGTCATCCCCATTGGCGTCGGCGTGTCCGTACGCAAGGAAGTGAAGCGCGCGCACGAGATCATCGCGGCGTCGGGTCTGCAAGTGCAGCTTCATTCGTACGGCACCAACGTCGAGGGAGATCTCGATACCATCCTCGAGACGATCAAGGCGATCCACGAGACGTTGCACTCGGAAGGGGCGCCCCGCCTGTCTACAGCGATCAAGTTGGGCACGCGGATTGACAAGGGCTCGACGCTCCAAGGCAAGCTCGACGCGCTCAAGTAGGACGGCACGCCCACGCCGGGCGCGCCAGCTGCAGGCGGATCAGATGCAGACGCACCAGACGTTCGCATCGCCGCGCTCTCCAAGAGCGCCCCGGTCGCTCTGGCGGCCTGCGCAAGCTGTCTTCAGGCATGCCGGCCCCACAGTTGTAGGTCATCTCCCGTCCGGCCCGGCTGACCACCCCTACCCGCACGAGACCCCCAACCTGCTAGACTCCCCCGATGCGTTCCTTTCGTCGTCGCGTCTTGGCCTTCGCCCCACTGCTCGTCCTCGCGTCTTGCGCGATCCGGCCCAGCACCGTGCCGCTCGGAGGCACCGATGCCCCAGCGCCACCGCCAAAGCGTTCTACGCAGACCGGCGCCGACCGTGTCGACGATGCTGCCGAAGCGTCACCCGACAGGGACGCCGCCGACCAACACGAACCGGTTCCAGGTACGAGCGCCACAACAACGGGCTCAAGCGACGAAACGGAGACTCCGCGTGACCCCGGAGCGATCTACTTCAACCCGATACCGTTCAAGAAGGGCACGGTGTGCGAGCAGAACCAGCACGTCGAAATGGAGATGCTCATGTCACCTCCGGGCGGGATCGCAAGCGGCCAGATCCCCGTGTCGGCCTCGCAGGAGCAGAAAGCTCGAATCACGGTCACCAAGATGGACGGCACCAACATCGCCAAAGCACGTGTCGAGTTCCTCGATGTTGCTGAGGAGATGACGATCGAGATGGGGATCTTGGGGAAGAAGTCCGACCGTCGGAAGGGGGACACGGACGGCCGCACATTCGACGTCGACTGGTCGTCCTCCTCGGTGCGGGTAACGAGTCCCGACGGCAAGGAGGTCAGCGAGGACGACGCGCACTACGCGACGGACGCGGCGAACGTGCTGCGCTTTCAGCAGGCCCTGCCGACGAAGGAGCCCGTAAAGTCTGGGTGGGTCTTGGACACGCCGGACGTGATCTCGAAGATCCTCGGGGACGACGTGCAGATCGAGGAAGGGCGATTGAAATTGCGGGAGGTGGCGACGCAAAGCGGAGCAGAGGTCGCGCTCTTTGACTTGGAAGCAGATTTCACGCAGCGTGATTCCGAGGGTGTGATCGAGTCTGAAGTGAAGGGCAGCGTCTCCGTTGCAGTCGATGGAACGCGAGTGCAAAGCATCGAGTTCGCAGGGCCCATGCGAGCGACGATGGACGAACTCGAGGGCCTGTCGCTCGAGGGCGAGATGACGATGCGTTCGGAGTATCGCTGTAGAGACTAGGCTGAAGGCCGGGCCGGCGCCGCGCGCGTTCAGGGATCGCTCGTGGAGCCACCACTGCCGCCGGCGCCGCTACCGCCCGCACCGCTGCCGCCCGCGCCGCTGCCGCCCGCGCCGCTGCCGCCCGCGCCTGATCCGCATGGCCCCGGCTCCGGGAGCTGGCCGGTCGCCCAAGACGGCAGCTCGTCCTTGCCCACGCAGCCGCTGAGCCCGGTGAACGACAACTGATCTGGCACGATGTACCCACAAAGTCCGGAATCGAGGCAGCAGCCTTCGACGTCTGCGAAGCTCCCGAGACTTACGGTTTCGCAGTCGGGATCCGGCGTCGCCGAGCTGCCGCCTCCCCCGTTGCCGCTGCCGGTACCGCCGCCGCCACCGGAGCCTGTTAGATCTCCCAGGTCGTCCTGATTGACGCAGCCCATTCCGAGCATCGAGGCGTCATAGCCGCACGTCCCATCGTCTTTGCAGCAACCTTCCGCGGAAACGGGGCCCAGGTTGATGCCCTCGCACTCCGCCGGATTGCAGCCGTTGGGATCTGTCTCGTCGTCTCCGGGCGTTTCCTCGTCTGAGGTACCTCCGGTACCGCCGCTGGGTTCGGCCGCCGCGTCGGTGTTGGCGTCGTCGCCGCACGCGGTGATGGCCCAGCCGGCGGTGATGATCACCCCGGCACAGATGAACGATGTCTTACGTAGTGCCATGGCCGCAGTCCTCTTCGGCGCAGAGGTTACCACGTTGTGGCGGTCGCCCGGGGGCAGCGTTTCGCCCCGGCCTTCGTCGAGCCAGGTGCCGCGCAGGTGCGCATTATCCGGCGTCTATCGACTCGCGCCCGCGCGTTATTCCGGGGCGTCATGATGCTGGAAGCCCCCGGGAGGGCGTGAGATAACCCGCGGACGATTGCTGCTCCCAGCCGTCGTGGGAGCCGAATGACGCGCAGAGTAAGTACAGGGAACCGGCGGAGCTTTGGCAGCCTCAACGCAGCAGCAGCGGCTGCTCTCTGCCTCACGGCGCTTGCCTGTTCCGACGGTGCCGTCGCAGACCCCGTCGACTCCGCAGATCCCGTCGACCTCTCCGATCCGTGTCAGCACATAGCGCAGAGCGAGCTTACGGTCTTCTCCAACAACGTAGGCATATTTCCAGACTATATTGTCGCGCGCTACTCGGAGAGCCTTAGAGAGAAGAAAGCTAAGCTCGTCCAGGACGAAGAAGAGCGCTCCGCCCTCTACGCCGACGCCTTATTGAATTTCGACCGCGATCCTGATCTTTTGCTTCTCCAAGAGATCTGGTCGATCAAGGCCCGCGACGTCCTCATCGCGGAGCTCGCCGCAGAGTACCCCTACTTCAAGCATCCACACGTCATCGGCGCTGACGCGTTGCAGGCGTCGGGGCTGATGGCGTTCAGCAAGTACGAGCTGCAGGAGTTCGACTTTAAGATGTTCACCATGGGAGAGGGCGTCGACAAGGCCTCCCAGAAGGGCATCGTGGGCGTGCGACTGGTCAAGGACGGTCGAGACGTCGCCGCGTTCGTAACGCACCTGCAAGCCGGTGGAGATGACTCCGCGATCCGGCCGGACCAGCTCAGGGAAAGCAACGAGTTCGTCCGCGCTTTCGCCGGCGATGACGACGCGGTGATCAAGTTCTTGGCTGGCGACCTAAATACCGCATCCAACAAGGACGGCTATCAGAAGATCTTTGACAACCTGCCGGGAGTCGTCGACAGCTACCTGCCGGGTTGCGGACTGCTGGAGAAGACTGGCCGCTACAGCGACGACCCCACCAAGCGAATCGACTATCTGCTGACCTTCGACGGAGCCGAAGCCATGTCTACGATCGTTGATCCCGGCGGCGAGACACTTGCCGACCATCTCGCGGTATTTGGGATTGTTGCGCTGAGTGAGTAGCTGGTGGACTTTCGCCTAAGCGCTCAACCACACTCGAACGCGCAGAAATCCACGACGGTCTGCGTCTGCCTCCGCAGCCATCCAGGCTGCAAATTACCGGACCGCTTCAACGCTCGTAGAACGTGATGCTCGTGGCCCAACCGTCTGCGTCGTGGTTGAGCTGAAAATCCCACATCCCGATGAAGTTGAGCCCGAGTACGACGTAGGCGAGTTTCATGTCCTTGGGCAGCACGGCCTTCGTGATCAAGTTGACCTGGTTGCTCCAGGTTCGGTAGGCCCTCTGCGGTCCGGACTTCATGAACACCTTGTCGCCGTTCGCGTCAGTGAACATCAGGGTGAACGAGTCGTAGAAGGGGGAGCTCAAGCTCGGGGTCACGTTGCTTTTCTGCACGTCCTTGCCGAGTAGCGAGTAGTCGCCGTCTCCCCAGTCGAAGGGGACGGTGGTGCCCGTGTCGAAGAACGACATGAAGTCGTCGGCGATCTTGCCCTGGTCCACGCCCTCGACGATCAGGTAGACGCCTCGGTCAGACTCTTCTTTGGCGTCATGCCGGTTGACGACGCTGGTGTGGACCTTGCTGTCTTTGATGAAGTCGACGCGGTCGAAGCGCGCCGTGTACCCGTAGCCGATTGTGGTGGGGCTGACCAGCGGAAGGGTCAGGCCCGATCCCGCTGGCCGGTCCAAGGATGCGAATTGAAAGTTGCCCGGGTTCTCTCTTCCGTCGGGCCACTCGAAGGACATGAATTCCGGGCGGAGCTGCTCGGTAATTGTTTTCATACCGCCCTGATTCTTCCCGACACGGTTCCCGGAGAGTCCCAGGATGGCGTAGGGCGAGGTGGTCCAGTCGGTGAAGTAGGCGTCGCCATAGCGGATCTCCTCCGAGGAGATCTCCGTACGTTTGCCCTCCGAATCGATCATCTCGAGGATGCCGTCGACGGGACAATACTCCGCGGCGCCGCCCCCATAGGTGAAGTTCTGCGGCTTATCACAGGGCAAGTCATCCGGCGGGTTGCTCGTCGGCGCGACGAAGTAGTAGACGCTGCCCGTATCGAGGAAGACGGGCCGCGACGCACCATCTCGCCACAGCCTGCCCCAAATGGACGTCGGCCAGTTCGCGTCGCCATCCATGTTGGGAATGAGCGTCAGTGGGCCCTTGTGGATCGCTGCCCCGCCGTCAGCATCGGTACTGCCGCCGCATCCGAAGCACGCCGCGGCGACCGCTAACGCTGCCACGCAATTAATCAGTCTCATGATCCCTCACCCCGCTCAAAGAACGTGATCGTTTCGGCTCTGCCCTCGGTGTCGTAGTCGAACTGCAAATCCCACATCCCAATGAAGTTGATCCCGAGATCGATGTAGAGGAGCTTCATGCCCGCCGGCAGCGCCGGCTTCGTAATCAGGTTCACCTGCCAGCTCCACGGGATGTAGTCCTTCTGCGGGCCGGACTTCAGGGTCACCTCGACGCCGCTGTCATCTATGAAGACGACGTTGAAGGAATCGTAGAAGGCGGCGTCGTGTTCCGGCACGATGTCCCCGGACTGAGGGTCCTCGAGCCACGAGTAGTCGCCATTCCCCCAGTCGAGGGGATAGCGCGATCCGGTGTCAAAGATCGAGACGAAGTCGTTGGCGACCTTGCCCTTGTCGACGCCTTCGATGATTAGGTAGACGCCTTTCTTCGAGGCATTCGTTTCCGCGTGGCGGTTCACGACGCTGGTATGGACCTTATCGTCGATGATGAAGTCGACGCGCTCGAACCGGGAGGTGTAGCCGAAGCCAAGTGAGGTCGGATCCACGAGGGGGATCGTCGTGCCCGATCCCGCCGGTCTATCCAATTTATCAAGACGAAAGCTGCCCGGGTTCTGTCGTCCGTCGGGCCATTCGAATGACATGTGCTTCGGAAGCAGTTGTTCGGTGACGGACTTCATTCCCTTTTGGTTTGCTCCGGAGAGGTTCCCCGACAACCCAAGCATCGCGTAGGGCGTCGTGTCGCCCCACGCCAAGAAGTACGAGTCGCCGCATCGAATGGGTTCCGGCGAGAGCGCGACCTTCGCTCCATCGGAGTCGATCATCTCCAGTGTACCGTCGGTGGGGCAGTAGTTTGCGCCGCCGCTGAGGTAGTAGAACTCCTGGGGGTTCGAACAGGGCAACTCGCCAGGCGGATTGCTCGTGGGGCCCACAAGGAAGTACAAGCTGCCTGTGTCGAGGACGACGTCGCGAGCTACGTCGCCTTGCCAGAGCGTGCCCCAAACCGAAATCGGCCACTTCGGATCGCCATTCATGTTGGGAATGGTCGATAGCGGTCCCGTGTGGATCCCTGCGTCACCGCCGCCACCGCTGTTGTCGCTACTGCTGCATCCGAACCACGCTGTGGTGAGCAGCAACCCCGTCAAATAGCTTGCTAGCCTCATGGTCCCTTCCTCTACTAACGGGCCGGTTTGGCAGGTTGCGGAGCGCAAAAGGGCAGCAAAGCGTGGAATGAGCCGCGCGGAACGCTCATTTGCTTGTGGGAACGTGTCTGGAGGCCGCGTTACGGCCCTTCGGCCGATTGAGTTTCCGTGAAGACAGAGCCGTCGTGTGCGTCAAACTTCCGACGGGTGACCCGAGCCTGTGCCTCTCCTCAGGCGGATCGCGACTTCGCAAGCGTTACGGTGTCGGCATCCGAACTGACACCGCCAAGCGCAGAACATGCCGGCCGCTCGCGGCGGCCCGCTCACCCCGTCGACGACGACCTCGTGAGAGACGTTTGTATATTCCGTGGAGAAACGTTCGTGCCCGTGAGAGTGCGTGGTTGCCGTCGCCGCTCCCGCTGCGGCGAGTGGCGGACAAGCGCCGGCGGAGCAACGCGCCTCTAATCGGTACGTACCCAAGAGCCGCTGGGGCTTGAACTAGGTCAATCAGCGCATCCGGCTTCCGCATTCCGGACCCGCGGGGTGACGAGAACCGGCCCGAACTGTGCCAACGGAGGGTTGTAGGGCCGCGGTTTTGGCCCGTCGGCGGATGTCCTGAAGTGGTCCAAACGAGGGGCGAAATGGGCGGAGACGGCCAAAATCTCACCCTTAGGGATGAGAAGAGAGCGCCTGCTGGTCGTCCGTGGGGTTTGCGACTTTACACCGTCCGGTCGGCGACCCTAGGCTCCGTCACCATGTTTCCGTCGCTTCGCAAGGGATTATTGTGTGCTGGACTTTTGCTCGGTGGCTTAACGACCGCCGCTTGCGAGGAGGATGACATCGGAGACGGTGTTTTCGTCGGCGACCCGGGGACAAGCGCCCAAATAGGCGCCTGCGACAACGCCGACCTGAAGACCGTCGAGGAGCGCACGCGCTACGAGAAGGCCGAGGTCCCTTACGACGAGACATGCGTTTCGGAAATCCAGACCCGCATATGCGGGCTCGAGGGGTGGAACGAGTGGGCGGGCGACTTCACCGAAGAGACCTGCAAGGTAACAGAGGGGGCCAGCTGCGACGAAACGCCCCACGGCAGTGAGGAGACCCGAACTCGCTACGAAGCTGAGGTGGTGGGGGCTAACGGGACCTGTGAAGCCGAGATCCAGTCTCGGCTCTGTACCAATGGCGAATGGGGAGAATGGTCGGGAGAATTCACCTTCGAGACCTGCGTCGTCGACGACATGTTCGGTCTGTGTGGTGAGACCCCGAACGGTGGACAGGAGACCCGCGAGCGCTACAAGGCGGAACGCGTGCCGGTCGACGAGCTCTGCGAAGGCGAGACTCAGACCCGCGATTGCATCGATTCGGTTTGGGGCGAGTGGACGGGGACCTATACGTTTACGACCTGCGAGTCGGCTTGCACGGGCGATACGGAGGAGCGAACGCGCTACGAGTTTAGCGAGGTCCTCTTCGCGGAGGTCTGCGAGTCCGAGCAACAGACGCGAACGTGCACCGGAACGGTCTGGGGCGACTGGGACGGCACCTTCGTCGAAGAGGCCTGCAGCAAGCTGCCCCCCGACGACTGCGACGAGACGGCCCACGACGACAGCGAAACCCGCGTCATGTACGAGGACACGACGGTGCCCTTTGGCGACCCGTGCGTGGAAGAGACTCAAGCGCGCGTTTGCGACAACGGAACGTGGGGCGATTGGGACGGCACCTTCATCGCCACGGGTTGCGTACCCGGAGCCCCGGCAGGTTGCGACGGGACGCCTCATAGCGAAACCGTCGAGCGGTCCATGTACCAGGCGGCGACTGTGCCCTTCGGCGAACTCTGCGTCGAAGAGATCCAGACTCGCCTTTGCACCGCGGGCACGTGGAGCGCCTGGAGTGGGACGCTCACGGAACCCACGTGCGAGCCCGAACTGCCGAAGGACTGCGATGGGACCCCCCACGGCGAAACCGGCTCTCGCGTCATGTACGAAGCAACGACCGTCCCCTACGGCGGGACCTGCGTTGTCGAGGCACAGAGTCGGCTTTGCAACGACGGCAACTGGAGCAGCTGGAGCGGGACGTACCGAGCGCCGACATGTGTCGTCGAGGCGGCGGCGGACTGTAACGGGACACCGCACCTAGGGATCGAGACGCGCGACATGTACGAATCCGCGTCGGTACCTTTTGGAGGCACCTGTTCCTCAGAGGCTCAGACCCGCGTCTGTACGAACGGTACGTGGAGTAGCTGGAACGGAACTTATGCGTCGTCGGTCTGCGTGGTCGAGCCGCCGAAGGACTGCGGCGCGACGCCTCACGGCGGGACCGAGACCCGCACGATGTACGAGGCCGCCACGGTCCCCTTCGGGGAGACGTGTACCTCAGAGACCCAGGCCCGAGTCTGCGCCGACGGCAGCTGGACAGCCTGGACAGGGACGTTTGGCGCAGCCGCGTGCGTGGTTGAGCCGCCGAAGGACTGCGACGGCACGCCCCACGGTCAAACGGACACCCGCACGATGTATGAGACGGCCACGGTCCCGTTTGGGGAAACGTGCGCTGCGGAGGTTCAGACGCGACTTTGCACCGATGGTAGCTGGGGCGCGTGGAGCGGTACGTTTGGGGCTCCTAGCTGTGCACCGGACGGGGCCCTGGGCTGCGATGGCACGGCTCATGGCGGGACCGAGACGCGTACGATGTACGAGGCTGCGGCGGTTCCCTACGACGGCGCCTGCGTCTCGGAGCAACAGAGCCGGCTCTGCACCAATGGCAATTGGGGAGCTTGGAGCGGCACATTCGGTGCTGTCGCTTGCGTGGTGACTCCTCCGCTGGATTGCGGGCCAACGGCCCACGGCGGGACTGAGACCCGCACGATGTTCGAGGCGGCTACGGTCCCCTATGGCGAGACGTGCACTTCGGAGCAGCAAACGCGGCTCTGCACGGATGGCAACTTCAGCGCGTGGACGGGAACCTTCGCTGCGGCATCCTGCACCGTCGGAGACCCCCTAGATTGCGACGGGACGCCTCACGACGAGACCGAAACCCGCACCATGTATGAGGCGACGACCGTGCCCTTCGGCGGCCTCTGCGTCTCGGAAGAGCAGACCCGGCTCTGCACCAACGGTGATTGGGGCGACTGGAGTGGCACGTTTGCGGCTACAGGATGTGCCGTGGGGGCGCCCCAGGGCTGTAACGGAACGCCGCATGGCGAGACCGTGAGCCGCACCATGTACCAAAGCTCGAGCGTGCCCTTCGGCGGCGCCTGCGTGGCAGAAACTCAGACGCGGCTCTGCACGGATGGGAATTGGGGCGGCTGGAGCGGTACCTACAGTAACGCAGCCTGCACCGTGGACCCGCCTGCCGACTGCGGTCAGACCAAGCACGGCAGCACGGAGTCCCGCACCATGTACCAGTCGGCCACGGTGCCCTACGGCGAGACCTGCTTCTCCGAGCAGCAGGAACGGCTTTGCGCCAACGGCACCTTTGGCAACTGGACCGGCACATTCACAGCCGCCAGCTGTTCGGTGGCTGCGCCCCTCGACTGCGGCAACACGGCTCACGGAAAGACCGAGAGTCGCGTGATGTACAAGTCTGCAACGGTCCCGTTTGGCGGAACCTGCTCGTCTGAGACCCAGACGCGGCTCTGCACCAACGGCGACTTCGGCAACTGGAGTGGCACCTACGCGGCCGCCTCGTGCTCGGTAGACGCACCCCTCTCCTGCGGCAACACGGCTCACGGAAAGACCGAGAGCCGCACGATGTACCAGTCGTCGACGGTTCCCTTCGGCGAAACCTGCTCTTCCGAGACTCAGACGCGCCTCTGCACCAACGGCAACTTCGGCAACTGGAGCGGCACGTACGGCGCGGCTTCCTGCACGGTGGATGCTCCCCTGGCCTGTGGCAACACGGCACACGGCGAGACCGAGAGCCGGACGATGTACCTGTCGTCCACGGTTCCCTTCGGCGAGACCTGCTCGTCGGAGACTCAGACGCGCCTCTGCACCAACGGCATCTTCGGCAATTGGAGCGGGACGTTCACCGCCGCTTCCTGCACCGTGGACGCACCTCTCGCCTGCGGCAACACGGCTCACGGCGACACCGAGAGCCGGACGATGTACCAATCGTCCACGGTTCCCTACGGCGAGACGTGCTCCTCGGAGACTCAGACGCGGCTTTGCACCAACGGCGATTGGGGCAATTGGAGCGGAACGTACGGCGCGGTCTCGTGCTCGGTAGACGCACCTCTCGCCTGTGGCAACACGGCTCACGGCGATACCGAGAGCCGTACGATGTATCAGTCGTCCACGGTCCCGTACGGCGGACAGTGCTCGTCAGAGGAGCAGACCCGCCTCTGCACGAACGGCACGTTCGGCAACTGGAGCGGCACCTACTCGGCCGCGTCCTGCTCGGCGGACGACCCGCTAGATTGCGGCAACACGGCTCACGGCGATACCGAGAGCCGGACGATGTACGAGTCGTCCACGGTCCCCTACGGCGAGCAATGTTTGGCGGAGACGCAGACGCGGCTCTGCACGAACGGCACGTTCGGCAACTGGAGCGGCACCTTCGCGGCGGCGTCCTGCTCAGTAGACGACCCCCTCGCCTGCGGAAATACCGCTCACGGCGCCTCCGAGACCCGAACGATGTATCAGTCGTCCACGGTCCCCTACGGCAGCCAATGCTCGTCGGAGCAGCAGACGCGGCTCTGTACCAACGGCAAGTTCAGCAACTGGACCGGCACGTATACAGCGAGCGCGTGTTCCGTTGACGCACCGGCGGACTGCGGAAACACCGCCCACGGCGCCAAAGAACAGCGTACCCGCTACCAGTCGGCCACCGTCCCCTACGGCGGCCAATGCACGTCGGAGACGCAGACCAGACTCTGCACCAACGGCACCTTTGGCGTCTGGTCAGGCTCCTTCACGGCCGCGTCCTGCTCGGTGGATGCCCCGCTCGATTGTGACGGCACGCCGCACGGTCAGACCGCGAGCCGCACGATGTACGAGGCAACGACGGTACCGTTCGGCGGGGTGTGCGTCTCCGAGACGCAAACGCGCCTCTGCACGAACGGCAGCTTTGGTGCCTGGAGCGGCACGTTCACGGCCACCGGCTGTACCGTAGGCGCGCCGGCCGGTTGCGGCGGCACGCCGCACGGCGAGTCCGAGACCCGCACGAGGTTCGAGACAGCGACCGTCCCCTGGGGCGGGCAGTGTGAGTCGGAAACGCAATCTCGACTCTGCACGGACGGCAGCTGGGGAGCTTGGGACGGCACGTTCACGGAGGCCACGTGCGCTGCCGATCCACCGAGCGACTGCGGACAGATCGCTCACGGCGAAACGGACAGCCGGATAGCCTTCAAAGCATCGACGGTTCCCTACGGCTCGAAGTGCGAATCGGAAGGGCAAACGCGTCTTTGCACGAATGGTTCGTTCGGCACTTGGAGCGGCACGTTTACGGAGCTCTCGTGCAGTGTCGATGCCCCGCTCGCCTGCGGCCAGACCGCGCACGGCGACACGGAAAGCCGCACGATGTACAAGACGTCCACGGTCGCCTGGGGCGGCCAGTGCGAGTCGGAGACGCAGACGCGTCTGTGCACGAACGGCGACTGGGGCCTGTGGAGCGGCACGTTCGCGGCCGTTTCGTGCAGCGTCGATGCTCCGGCCGACTGCGGCCAGACGGCCCACGGCGACACGGAAACCCGCGTGATGTACCAAACGTCGAGCGTGGCCTACGGCGAGCAGTGCGCGTCGGAGAAGCAGAGCCGCCTCTGCACCAACGGGACGTTCGGCAATTGGTCCGGAACCTATACGGAGCAATCTTGCACCGTCGATGACCCGCTCCCCTGCGGTCAGACGGCTCACGGCGACACCGAGAGTCGGACGATGTATCAGACCTCCAGCGTCGCCTGGGGCGGGCAGTGCGCCTCGGAGAAGCAGAGCCGCCTCTGCACCAACGGCTCCTGGAGCAACTGGACGGGAACGTATGCCGCAGCAAGCTGCTCCGTCGATGACCCGCTAGACTGCGGCAACACGAGTCACGGCGACACAGAGAGTCGGACGATGTACCAAGCGTCGTCGGTCGGCTACGGAGAGAAGTGCCAGGCTGAAGCGCAGACCCGACTTTGCACCAACGGCCAATTCGGGAGTTGGAGCGGCTCCTACTCGGCAAAGAGCTGCACGGTCGATGATCCGCTTGACTGCGGCAACACGGCACACGGTGAGACGGAAAGTCGCACCATGTTCCAGACGTCCACGGTCGCCTACGGCGGGAAGTGCCTGGCCGAGACGCAGACGCGGCTCTGCACCAACGGCAACTTCGGCATCTGGAGCGGCACCTACACGGCTGCCTCCTGCTCGGTCGATGATCCGCTCGACTGCGGTCAGACGGCGCACGGTGAGACGGAAAGCCGCACCATGTTCCAGACGTCGACGGTGCCCTACGGCGGTGAGTGCGCGATGGAGACGCAGACGCGGCTTTGTACGAATGGCAACTTCGGCAATTGGAGCGGCACCTACACGGCCGCCTCCTGCACGATGGATGACCCGCTTGACTGCGGCAACACGGCACACGGCAAGACCGAAAGCCGCACGATGTACGAGACGTCGAGCGTGCCTTGGGGTCAAAAATGCTCCGGCGAGACGCAGACGCGCCTCTGCACCAACGGCGACTTCGGCGCCTGGAGCGGCACCTACACTCAAGGCTCGTGCACGGTGGACGATCCGCTCGACTGCGACCAGACCCCGCACGGCCAGAGCGAGAGCCGCACGATGTACGAGGCGACCACCGTGCCCTTCGGCGGACAATGCGTGTCGGAGGCGCAGACCAGGCTTTGTACCAACGGCAACTGGGGCAATTGGACCGGCACCTTCACCGCGACGGGTTGCACCGTAGGCGCGCCCTCGGGCTGCAACGGTACGCCCCACGGCGAGACCGAGAGCCGCACGATGTACGAGTCTTCGACCGTGCCTTATGGCGGTCAATGTGTTGCCGAGACACAGACTCGTCTCTGCAACAACGGTAAGTTTGGCAGCTGGACGGGTACCTACACCGAGCCCTCCTGCGCGGCGGATCCACCGGCGGATTGCCAGCGAATCCCGCACGGCGATACGGAGACCCGGTGGATGTACAAGACGTCCTCGGTTCCCTACGGAAGCAAGTGCGAGTCCGAGGCGCAGACGCGTCTCTGCACCAACGGGACGTTTGGCGCCTGGAGCGGCACGTACACCGCCTCGACGTGCACTACGGCTCAGCCGGCCGATTGCGGCCAGGTGCCGCACGGGGAGAGCGAAACCCGCGTGATGTACGAGTCTGCCAGCGTGCCCTACGGCGGCCAGTGCGTTTCGGAATCCCAGAGTCGGCTATGCACCGATGGATCCTTCGGCGCCTGGAGTGGCACGTACACCGAGGCGTCTTGCAGTGCCGATGACCCAGCCGACTGCGATGGCACCTCCGGAATGGTGAAGCACGGCGACAGCGAAAGCCGGACCATGTACGCGACCTCCACGGTCCCCTACGGCGGGCAATGTCTGTCGGAGAAGCAGAGCCGGCTCTGCACAAACGGCAAGTTCGGCTCGTGGAGTGGCAAGTACACGCAGACGTCCTGCACGGTCGATGATCCGGCGGATTGTGTGAGCGGGAAAGTGCTCATCAAACACGGTTCGACCGAGACCCGCGTGCGCTACGAGTCCTCCACCGTTCCCTACGGCGGACAATGCGTGCAGGAGACGCAAAGCCGCCTGTGCACCAATGGAGACTTCGGATCATGGAGCGGCACGTACACGGCGACGTCGTGCAGTGTCGATGACCCAGCCGACTGCGACGGCACGGCCGGGATGGTGAAGCACGGAGACAGCGAAACGCGCATCAGGTACGCGAACGCGACCGTTCCGTATGGCAGCAAGTGTGTCTCTGAGTCGCAGAGCCGCCTATGCACCAACGGCAAGTTCGGCTCGTGGAGTGGCAAGTACACACAGACATCGTGCAGCGTTGACGCTCCTGCCGATTGCGATGGCAGCACCGGGATGGTGAAGCACGGCGACAGCGAAAGCCGCACCATGTACGAGAGCTCGACCGTCCCCTACGGCGGTCAGTGCTCGTCCGAACGGCAAAGTCGTCTGTGCACGAACGGGTCGTTCGGCTCGTGGAGCGGCACCTACACAGCGAGTTCGTGTACCGTGGACGATCCGGCGGATTGCGGGAATACCGCGCACGGCGCGTTCGAGACCCGCGTGATGTACCTAGAGGCTACGGTGCCCTTCGGCGAATCCTGTCAGTCGGAGAAACAGAGCCGCCTGTGCACGAACGGAACGTTCGGCTCGTGGAGCGGTACGTACACGGAGGAGGACTGCTCCGTTACGCCCGGTGCGTCCTGCCTAGATGGACAGGAGAAAGTAGCGCACGGTGGCGTCATTACCCGCATCATGTACAGGGCAGCGACTGAGCTCGAAGTATGCGTATCGGAGAAGCAGTCCAACGAGTGCTACAACGGCGACTGGCTCGGGTGGACCGGCAGCTACCAGTACTCGACCTGTACGGTCGGCCGGGCTTTTGCCGGCAGCTGTCTCATGACCAAGAGCGGGCAATGCACTGAATACGTCGGCAGCGACTGGGTGGCCAAAGACGTCCAGAAGCTCTGCCTCACCGGCACTTACGACGCGGGCGCGTGTCCGCCAGAAAAGCTGGGAAAGTTTGGCCCATGTACCTTCAATGCGAAGACGGACCCGGGCCGAAAGTACGAGCGGTACTACTATTTGTCGAACTACAGGGACGCGGACGCGGCAAGGGACGCGTGCGTCGAGGCTGTCGGCTCGTGGTCGGGCGGCTTGATCATAACCCGGTAGACGGCGCCCTCACCCACCGCGAGCCACGACCCTGTGGCCAGAGAGCGCCAGGCGCTCTCTGGCTCGGCTCTCTGGCTCGGCTCTCGTGCCGCCCCCCTCGGCCACCGGGCCGCTGACAAGTGTTGTTCCCCCAGGGCTCCGCCGTGTTAGCCAACGGGCGCTTCACCAACTCTTGGGGGCTTCCCTTTGAACACGCTTCTCACACGCCCATTGTCAGCCTCGGTCGGAACATTCGTCTCGGGTCTGCGGTCCAGCGTCGCCTTCTCAGCCATCGTGGCCGCCGCCATGGCGAGCGCCCTCGCCTGACAAGCAGTGCAAGGCCCCAGGCTCCAGCTGCGAGACTTACTAAGAATGCTGCAGTCTCGAGTGCAGCAGCGACACCTGTGGCGAGTGTTCAGAGCTCGGCGGTAGCTCACCGCTGCTTCGCCGGTGATTCTGCGCGAATTCCACCGCCGTAAGGCACCCACGGCGAGTTCTTACCGTCGATCCGGAAATGCTTTGGTCCCCTTGGCCGCCTTCGGCTATCGTTCAGCCCCTTGAGCGTCGGCAGTCCTGCCTCCGCTTGCTTTGGAGATCTACGCGTGACGATGCCCCTTCGTTTGCTTCGCCTGTTGCCTCTTGCATTGACCTGCGCCGCCCTCGCCGCGCCGGCCTGGCTAGCGGCATGCGGCGGGGACAGAGTGCCGGACGAAGGCGCCGATGCTACGCGGGCCGCGGACGGACGCGCCGACCGCGAGGCTACGGTGAATTCGGCCCCCCCCTACGCCGTCAGCACCCGAGCTGACACGAAGAGGCAACGCACCGCGCTCACGCAGGCGATGCGCGTCGCGTTCATCAAGGCACGTCAGGCAGAGGCGACTCCCGAGTACGCGATTGGCAACCCCTTCGGCAAGGCCAACAAGAAGCCATGGCGCGACAAGCCCCTTCTCGCCGACGGGCGGACTGTCCACTACCGCGCATTCAACCCACGCAAGAAAGTCTTTGCCGAGTTCCTCGACGACGCCGTGCGCGTCAGCCGCATGGGTGCGGCTGGCAGCGGCGACGTTGGCGGCGTCGAGGTGAAGCTCAGCGCCTGGGGACGCGTACGCGACAATCAACCGGCAGCGACTCTGCAGGACGCGCCGAATGCGTTCGCTCCCGTAACGCGCGAGACGACGCGACGAAACGACGACGGGACCGACGGCGAGCGGGTGGCCAACCGCATCGAGTACGCACGCGGCGCGGGCATGACGGAGTGGTACCTCAACGGCCCCTACGGGCTCGAGCAGGGTTTCACGCTTGCCGAGCGCCCAAGCGGTGAAGGCGACCTGACATTTGAAGTGGCCATCACCGGCGATGGGATCACGCCGCGTTTGAGTGGCGATGGCGAGCGCGTCGAGTTCGAGACCAGCCCGGGCGTAAGCGTCGGTACCTATGGCGATCTCTACGCGGAGGACGCGACAGGTAAGATCGTGCCCTCGCACTTCAGCGTAACGGCGAGCGGCGCTGTGCGCATCACCGTGAACGATGCGGCCGCTACCTACCCGCTTGTCGTGGACCCAAGCGTGTGGGTTTTCGAAGCAAAGCTCTGGGCGCAGGGCGGCGCGGAGTGGGACTTTATGGGGCAGGCCGCCGCGGTGGACGGAGACGTCATGATCGTGGGCGCGCCGGGCTACAGCGATGACAACGGTACGCCGGGCGATACGTCCGATGACGCGGAGTCCGTGGGCGCAGCGTACGTCTTCGAGCGCCGCGGCGGCGTCTGGTCGCCTTCGACCAAACTGCTGGCGCACGACGGCGCGGCGCGCGACCGTTTTGGTGGATCAGTAAGCGTATCCGGCGGCACCGCTCTCATCGGAGCCTCAGAAACCGACGCCTACAAGGGCGCAGCGTACGTCTTTGTGCGCAACGGCAGCACGTGGACGTTTCAGGATAAGCTCTTGGCCGCCGATGGCGCGGAGGGGGACTTCTTCGGCGACGTCAGCGTCTCGGGGGACACGGCGCTCATCGGCGCGCCCGGGGACCGGGACCAAGGCAGCTTCACCGGCTCGGCGTACGTGTTTGTGCGGACCGGTGACACGTGGGCGCAGCAGGGCAACAAGCTGCTCGCGCCCGATGGTGCCAAGTTCGACTCGTTCGGCACTTCCGTGAGCCTATCGGGCAGCACCGCGCTCATCGGAGCGTACGGTGACGATGAAAAAGGCGACAGGGCAGGTGAGGTTCCCCCCGCAACACGGACAGGTTGATTATGCCGCTTCCTGATGGAGAACGGAATGACATTCGAACTCGATTGGGCTCATGAAGCCGAGCGTCGAGTGGAGACGCTCGGCGTTGTAGAATTCGTCGACGTAGGTT